>SERZ01000002.1_pt1 | contig 158371 bp, 144 predicted proteins | sample 3171461 | NCBI WGS metagenome assembly SERZ01 (sample SAMN06051861, study PRJNA518727) | freshwater metagenome | biome: subpolar coniferous forest; feature: holomictic lake; material: water; isolation source: holomictic Lake 227, 6 m depth | place: Canada: near Kenora, Ontario | collected... | reverse complement strand
AAACTCTATGTTTGCTTCGATGCCTTTGTTTTTTAATTCTTTTGCAATGCCAGTAGCAATTGCAGCAACGCGCTGAGTGCGCTCAAGTTGATTGCCTAGTTGGTTGTGATAGACCACCTTACCCAGATCGGCAACGCGAGACCCTAAGGGACGCTTTTGATCTTGCTGGAAGAAGAAGCGCGCATCTGAGAGGCGTGGGCGCACAACGCGCTCATTGCCTGAGATGATAGCTTCAGGCTTATTCGTTTCAATATTAGAAACAATCAGAAAACGGTTGCGTAACTTGCCTTGCTGATCAGTCAAAGCAAAATATTTTTGATTCGTTTGCATTGTCAGAATTAAGCACTCTTGCGGCACTTCTAAGAACTCTTGATCAAAATGGCACTCGTAAATGGCTGGCCACTCAACGAGCGCAGTCACCTCATCGAGTAGGCTGTCCGGCATCAAGACGGAATCATCGCCAGCCGCTTTTAATAGCGCAGCTTCGATATGTTCTCGGCGCTTGTTAAAGCTAGGCATGACTTTAGCCTGGCTCTGTAGCGTTGTTTCGTATTGATCTGCTGATGTAATTGAAATCACGCCAGGCGCTAAGAAGCGATGACCATCAGTTTGATTACCAGCATGAATGCCTAGCGCACTGATTGCTAAAGGCGTAGTACCGTGAAGCGCAATGATCTTGTGGGCTGGGCGGGCAAATTCAACATCGGCTAATTGACCATTCTTCTGCAATACTTGGTAATGCATCATTTTGGCAATTGGCAACTTGCTCAATGTGCTCTCGAGTGCCACTTGAGCCGTTTTCTCAAGTGCCGCACCTCTCGCAATCACATTTAAATACAAAGCTTCATTTTTACCTTCGCCCGATTTTTCTAAAGTGGAAATATCGAGATCTGCATAGCCAAGTGCGCCCAATTTCTTTAGAAGGGGTGCGGTAGCTTTGCCTTCAGCATCAAATGCAATACTCGTCGGTAATAATTTTTCGCGTACTGGATAGTCAGGAGCTTGACCCATGACATCCGTCACATGCACTGCTAAGCGGCGGGGTGTTGCATAGCCAATCGCTTTAGAGTCAGCACTTAATAGGCCCGCAGCTTTTAATGTGTTAAAGATGCCGTCGCTAAATGCATCCCCGAGGCGACGTAATGACTTCGGTGGAAGTTCTTCTGTAAATAATTCAATCAACAAGTCAGCTGATTGAGGGGACATATTGGATGTGCTCATAAATAGATTGGAGTACTTATGCTTTAGCTTGACGCTGGCACATTGGGAAACCCAGCTTTTCTCTAGACTCAAAGTAAGCTTGAGCAACTGCGCGCGAAAGATTGCGAATGCGACCAATATAGGCAGCGCGCTCGGTTACTGAGATTGCGCCACGGGCATCTAACAAATTAAATGTATGAGCGGCCTTAAGGACCATTTCATAGGCGGGTAAGGCAAGCGGTACTTCCATTAAACGTTTTGCTTCACTCTCAAAATTTGAAAAGTTAGCAAACAACAAATCGGTGTTGGAGTGTTCAAAGTTGTAGCAAGACTGTTCCACTTCATTCTGGTGATAAACATCACCATAAGAAATACCATCAGCCCACACTAAGTCATAAACGTTGGAGCAATTTTGAATGTACATTGCCAGACGCTCAATACCGTAAGTGATTTCGCCCAGTACGGGTTTGCAGTCTAGGCCGCCAACTTGTTGAAAGTAGGTGAACTGCGTGACTTCCATGCCGTTGAGCCAAACTTCCCAGCCAAGACCCCAAGCTCCCAAGGTTGGATTTTCCCAATCATCCTCCACAAAACGTACGTCGTTTTCTGCAAGGTCTAGACCGAGGGCTGCAAGAGAGCCCAGATATAGCTCGAGAATATTTTCTGGAGCGGGCTTTAAAACAACCTGATATTGGTAGTAGTGTTGAAGACGGTTTGGGTTCTCGCCATAGCGACCATCTTTAGGTCTGCGTGAAGGCTGAACGTAGGCCGCTTTCCAAGGCTCTGGACCAATGGCGCGCAAGAAGGTAGCCGTATGAGAGGTGCCCGCACCGACCTCGAGGTCGATAGGCTGCAATAGGGCGCAACCTTGTTGGTCCCAGTAATCTTGGAGTTTGAGAATGATTTGCTGAAAAGTAAGCATGATTAACCTAGCTAAGCCGTTGATTTTACATGGCTAAGCCGGCTAAGGACTAAAACCGTTTTTGCCTGATGAGACCTAAGATGAGCAGAAGGCAGGAAATACTCAAAATCGGAGTGTTTCCCCAAGCAACGTAAGGTGTTTTTCCTGAATACGCTTGCACCTTGGCGGTTAATGTACCTTGTGTAAATTCAGGGAGTTGTGCGAGCACTTTGCCATCAGGCCCTAATACAGCGGTAATGCCAGTATTCGTGGCTCGCAGGGCTGGCAGGCCGGTTTCTAGAGAGCGCAATTGCGAGAGTCTTAGCTGTTGAGCAGGCGCCTGAGAAGCGCCAAACCAGGCCAAATTGGTAATGTTGATCATCAGGTTTGCTGGTTTATTGCTTTCACGAAGTCGTGAAGCTAACTCACTCCCGAAGACGTCTTCATAGCAAATAGTAATCGCCGCATAAATGGGATCTTGCCCAGATCTTGTGATTGGAAAAAATGCTTGATCTGTTGCGCCACGTGCAAAATCGCTCAGCGGGACGCTAAAAGCTTTAATGAACCAATGAAATCCAGGAGGAATAAATTCTCCAAAAGGTACTAAGTGGGATTTATCGTATTGATAAGTGGGCGCATTTGGGCCGATGCCTAAAGCCCTATTTGAAAACTCTCTACCATCTGGAGGATTTTGGCGTCTGCCAATGATGCCAAATAACAAGGTGCTTTGACTCTGATTGGAAAAAACTTGCAAGCTATCTAAGAGGCCGCTCGGTAAATTGGTTTCTGGCCAAGAAAAGGCAGTCTCAGGACTAACAATCAGATCCGCATGGGACGACTTCATTGCCTGGTCATAAAACTGTATTTGTCTAAATACGCCATCAGGATTAAAGATTAAGCTTTGAGCAAAATTTCCTTGAATGAGTTCTACGCTAAGTGGTTCGCCCTGTGGTTTTGTGAACTGCCACCAAGAAAACGCTGGCATGAGAAGTAAGATGAAGAGGAGCGAAATTCCACCAACTCGTGCTTGCTTTCTGAGTATGTAAAGTTGCCATGAGGCCCACACAACCAAAAACGTACAGGCCAATCCTCCTAAGTAAGGAGCAACTGCGCCAAATGGACCGTTCACTTGTGATTCAGCTAGGCCCATCCAAGGAAATCCCGTCAGCACCCAACTCCTCAACCACTCAACGAGCACCCAGTTAGCTGCCAGCAGCAGGCCTGATATAGGACTATCTTTGAAGATCCGTATTGACAGACTTGCCAAAGAAAAAAATAAAGCCATGCCCCCGGCCAGCAAAAATACTGCTGCTACTGATAGTAGCCAGTACATGCCTCCAATGTCGTGAAGGCTGATATAGATCCACCACAGACCAAGAACAAAGTAGCCAAGTCCGAAAGACATGCTGGCTACAAAATAATGTTTGAAAGCTTGCTGATTTGATTTGTGCAGCTGCCACCAAATCAAAGTCAGCAATGGAATTTGAATCCAGCCGCCAAAAGGCAGTTCAGCTGCTCCGGCTAATATTGCACCAAGCACGAAGAGCGCAAGCAGTTGAATGCGATTGCGAACCTTCGGCAATTGCCAATCCATCAAAGCTATTCTCAATCAGTTTTCTTGGGGAGTTGACGCGCTAGCAGAATGTGAATTTGTCTTGGGTCAGCGCGCTGCACTTCAAACTCAACGCTACCAATTTGAACTCGTTCACCCATCTTCGGAACTCTGCCTAGATGTTGAATGACTAAACCTGCAACAGTTTCAATATTCTCATCTGCGAAGTGCGTACCTAGGGTTTCATTGAATTGTTCAAGTTCAGTAATGCCTTTCACTCGGATGTCACCATTATCGAGAGAGATGATGTTGTCAGCCTCCTCATCAATATCATGCTCATCTTCAATATCACCCACAATTTGCTCAAGGACATCTTCAATGGTGATAATTCCAGCAACGCCACTATATTCATCTACGACAATAGCCAGATGATTGCGATTGTCTTTAAAGTCGCGCAGTAAAACACTTAAGCGCTTAGATTCTGGAATAAAGACTGCTGGACGTAACCAATCGCGTACTTGAAAGTCATCTTCCGTCGAGTGACGCAGTAAATCTTTCGCCAAGAGGATGCCAATGACATTGTCTTTGCTACCCTCGAATACAGGAAATCGTGAGTGCGCTGCGGTAATGACGCTCTTGATAATTGCTGAAAGCGATAGATTGATATCGATCCAGTCAATTTGTGCGCGTGGAACTAAGATGTCCCGGGCACTCAGTTGCCCAACCTGAAATACTCCTTCAATCATTGAAAGGGCATCGGCATCAATCAAGCCTTCGCTTTGAGCTTCTCTGAGCGTTTCAATCAGCTCTTGACGTCGTTCGGTAGGGCTATTGGGCTGAGGCGTTAAAAACTCAGCCAGTCGTTCTAATACGGATTTAGTGGGGTCGGACATGGTTACAAGAATAGCGTAGAAATAAGTAAATTCAGGTATTGAGCAAGAAAAGGGTTTTATTGAGGAATGTAGGGGTTAGTGAACCCTAGATTTTTTAAGATTTTGATCTCCTGGCTTTCCATTTTCTGTGCTTCTTTATCTATTTCATGATCATGCCCCTGTGCATGCAGGCAGCCATGAATAATTAAGTGGGCTAAATGGGCTTTTGCTGTTTTGTCTTGTTCGCGTGCTTCTTTCTGAATTACAGGCAAGCAAAACACAATATCTGCTGCAAGAGATTGTTTGGTGAGCTCGTAAGGAAAAGTCAGCACATTGGTTGACTTATCTTTACCCCGGAAAGCAAGATTCAACTTTTTACCCTCAGTTTGATTTACAAAACGCAGGGTCAGTAAACCACTTCGCTGAACAGCTGTTTTTACCCATTTCTTGATGAGGGGGGTTGAGGCAATACTACTCAGTGATTTTTCTAGCGCTGGACTCGCACACTGAATATCAACAATCAGTTTTTGGGTGGGTTTAGATTGAGCTGGCATGAGTCTGGAGTAATTCACCGCGCAGTGTGTAATTGAGAACCTCAGTAATTTCTATGTCGACCATCCTGCCGATCCACTTATCCATATTTTTGTCTGGCATGGGAATATGGATGACGCGATTATTGGCGGAACGACCCTGAAGATTGACACCATCTTTAGCCAAGCCCTCAATCAATACTTTTTCAACATTTCCAAGCATGTTCTGGCTAATCACGGTGGCCTGAGATTCGACCAGCGCTAGCAAAGTTTGCAAGCGTTTGAGTTTGACTTCATAAGGCGTGTCGTCGCTCAGATTTGCAGCCGGCGTTCCTGGTCTTGGACTAAAGATAAAGCAAAAGCTGTTATCAAATTGCAACTCTTTGACCATCTTCAGTAGTTTGTCAAAATCAGCATCTGTCTCACCGGGGAAGCCAACAATAAAGTCACTTGATAGTGTGAGGTCAGGTCTTACTGCGCGCATCTTGCGAATGATGCTCTTGTATTCCAATGAGGTGTAGCCACGCTTCATGGCGGAGAGCACCGAGTCGGAGGCATGCTGGACTGGCAAGTGCAGGTGACTCACTAACTTAGGAACCTTGGCATAGACATCAATCAAGCGTTGTGTAAATTCTTTGGGGTGGCTTGTGGTGAAGCGAATGCGCTCAACCCCTGGAATCTCTGCAATATATTCAATTAAGAGTGCGAAGTCGGCGATTTCTTCGGTGTTGCCCATCTTGCCTAAATAAGCATTGACGTTTTGTCCGAGCAAAACGATTTCTTGAACACCTTGTGAGGCCAGACTTGCTACCTCAGTCAGTACGTCATCAAATGGGCGCGACACTTCTTCGCCGCGGGTATATGGCACAACGCAATAGCTGCAATATTTTGAACAGCCTTCCATGATGGATACGTAGGCAGAGCCGCGTGTTTGGCGAGAGGCAGGAAGGTGATCGAATTTTTCAATTTCCGGAAATGAAATATCTACCTGAGAAATCCCAGTCTCACGACGTTTGGCAAGTAAATCAGACAGACGATGCAAAGTTTGCGGGCCAAACACCACATCCACGTAGGGCGCCCGACTAATAATTTGTTGACCTTCTTGGCTGGCAACGCATCCACCAACGCCAATCAATAAATCAGGCCTGCGTTTTTTGATTTCACGTAAACGCCCAAGATCAGAAAAGACTTTGTCTTCTGCTTTTTCTCGAATGGAACAGGTGTTCAATAGAACAACATCCGCATCTTCTGGAGAGTCTGTCATTTCCATGCCTTCGTTAGCATGGAGGATGTCTGCCATCTTTCCCGAGTCATACTCGTTCATTTGACAGCCAAAGGTTTTGATATAGAGCTTTTTCATATGCCGTTCTCAGGTTTATAGCTGGGGGCGAAGCTCAGATTTTACGGCATCAGCACACTTGCCATCCTTACATTAAGCGATACACCAGAATGGTCACCAATGTCGGCGGTAAGGCTGCAAGCAATAGGTAGCCTGCAGAAACAGCGGTATTGGGGAAGTGGGCACGCAAAATGGCGATTCCAGCAGGATTCGGAGCATTAGCGATCACTGTTAGCCCGCCACCCGCTACAGCACCACCAACTAAAGCAAGTTTAAATTCTGGTGAAGTACCGCTGACGAGCGAGCCAAGGTAGGTGAGTGCTGCGTTATCGGTAATGGCCGTGAGAGCAAGGCTGCCGTAAAACACAGCAGTAGGACTCATATTCTCGAGGATGGGTTGTAGCCACCATCCCTGCAATCCTCCAAGGACAACCAAGCCAGCCAAGAAGAACCCAACTAAGAGCGCTTCACGCAAAATTAAAGGACTTTGGTGTTTTGGGTAGGCGGTGGTGTAGCCAATAAAAAACAGTAAGAGCCACATAAAGATAACGGGATCATGGGCGAAGCCAACAATGCCCGCCAAGAACAGTAGGTGAATGAAAGTGGTGGTGACTGGCATCTTGCTCTGTGCAGCTTTAATTTCAGGTTCAATGAGCTGCCGATGAAATATGAGTGTAGCTGCCATCGCATTAATGAAAATCGCAATGCAAGATTCGAGACCGAAATTGGCGAACATGAATGCACTACTCCAGCTCCATGTGGACGCAACCATCAGAACAGGTGGCGCAGCAAAATTGGTGAGCGTTCCACCAATTGAAATATTGACGAATAGAGCCCCCAAGGTGCCGTAAAGCAAAGCATTAGAGCATTTGTGGCGATAGACTAAATCCCGCAATAAAAAAGCCGCTAGAGTCATCGCAGCCGGTTCGGTGATCAATGAACCTAACAATGGTGTGATACTGAGAATTAAGAAATACAAAGTAGGCGCTTGCTTAGTACGCAAAACCGATTGCATCATTTTGCTTAAGCCATGCAATATTTGACTGGCAATATTCAGAACAGGCTTGCTGCCAGCCACCACCATGATGGCGAATACAAACAGGGGCTCGGTGAAGTTGCGATGATTGGCGTAGTCTTTTGCTATGCCTAAATCATTTGCGAGCCACATGAAGATGATAAGGATAGCTGCCCAAAACCCAAAGACAATCTCTACTTCGCCTAGCAAGTGCCATAGACCGGAATGCTTAGGAGATGTTTTAGCTAAGGCCTCAAAATAGGATGTACAAAAGGTATGCAGTACTGCGATTGCAAAAATAATACTTGCGCCAAGTTCGGTAGGGGTAAAGTTCATAATCAAATGGTATCAGCTACTTAAGACAAATAAAGGTTTGGTACTTTAGGAGGTTTTGATGAAATTAAAGATTGGCTATCAAGCGTTAATTGCACAAGCGATGGAGCAGGTTGAAACTGTGCCACTGAGTCAAGCAAAAGCATTTTTAGAAGATTCCAATACTGTTTTTGTGGATATTCGTGATGTCCGCGAGCTTGAGCGCGAGGGGATGATTCCGAATGCTTTGCATGCCCCTAGGGGCATGTTGGAGTTCTGGGTCGATCCAGACAGCCCTTATTTCAAGCCTATTTTTGGGGAGGGCAAGCGCCTAGTTTTATATTGCGCATCTGCTTGGCGCTCTGCATTGGCGACAGAAACACTTCAAAGAATGGGTGTGCCAGGAGTTTGTCATCTGGAGGGGGGTTTTTCTGCTTGGAAGAAAGCAGAACTCCCTGTTGCCGCCAAGCCCAGTAAACCGCATTCCACTTAATCAGTAAAGGTCCTTATGAGAAAAGTTCAATCCCAGTTTGGCGTTGGCTCCCTGCAGCAAAAACTAGCGGTAGGTGACTTACATTTTTTGGCGGATGCTGAGGTCGCTCGTGGTGGTTCCGGAACAGGGCCATCGCCTCATGAATATCTTGCTGCTGCATTAGCATCCTGCACCAGCATGACATTGAAAATGTATTCCGAGCGTAAAACTTGGAAACTAGAAAATGCCATTGTGACTGTTGATATTGAGCGCACGAATGATGTTGAGATATTGAGTCGTGACATTCAGTTGATAGGTGAGCTAGATAATGAGCAGAAAGAGCGCTTGTTAGACGTTGCAAGCAAGTGCCCTATTCATAAGGCGTTGGCTGGCGAGATTCAAATAAAAACCCAGCTTGTAAATTAATACAAACTGGGTTTGGTATTGCGGGTACTGCTAAATCAGTAGAAGAGGGCTATTAGTTAGGAGCTTGATTCTTCTGATTTGTTTTTCCAGCGTTGTAGCCAGAGTTGTACTCAGAAGCCTGCTCTTTTTTGTATGCATCGTATACATAGCCAGATGCTGCACCAACTGCTGCACCACCGACCGCACCCCAAATAGGGTTGCCGTGGAAAATGGCAGTGCCGACTGCACCAGCTGCTGCACCGATGCCTGCACCAGATAAAGTACGTTGTTCAGTGTTGCTCATATTGGAGCAACCCGCAATGGCTACAGTAGCTGCTGCGATAGCGATAATTTTTTTCATATCAAGCGATCCTTATATAAATGAATGTTGTATTGGCTTATTTTCTGGCGCAAGGAAAGCGCATAGCCAAGAAGCCTAAAAAGGTCCCCGCAGCAGGTTCGTTAGCAAGTTGAGGAGCTACTTGTGCAAACTTAACAAAATCACCAATCACATCATCACGGTTTGGAGCAGGTTGCTTCACGCAAATAAATGGCTTAGCGCGTTGCGGGTGGCGTGTTGCTAAATAGGTATCGTAAATAGCAGTTGTATAACCAACACAGAAACTGCGAGATTCTGGGCTTGCTGGTAATTTGCATACAGTGACGAGTTCTTGTGTGCTGAGCACTTTAACTTTTTCTTGGGCCTGAGCCAGACCTGAAAATGCGCAGATTGCGATTAAAACAGCCAAAACTTTCTTCATGGGTTCTCCCTTGGGTGTATGTAAAACAATCATAAACCATAAATATGATGATTTTTTGCACTAAATTAGTGCAAAGTGCACCGAAATAGGATTTATTTTTCCCCATAATGATGCAAAAAACTAGAGGGGGAACTTCAGTGGAAACTTTGAAATCAGGTAGCGACGCTTTATTTATTTTGCTCGGCGCCATTATGGTCTTGGCAATGCATGCGGGTTTTGCTTTTTTGGAGCTCGGCACAGTTCGCAAAAAGAACCAAGTTAATGCGCTAGTCAAAATATTAGTAGATTTTGCGGTTTCAACGATCGCCTACTTCTTCATTGGCTACAGCATTGCCTATGGTGTCAATTTCTTTTCGGGGGCGGAAGTCTTAGCCGAGAAGAACGGCTACGAGTTGGTGAAGTTTTTCTTCCTGCTGACCTTTGCTGCAGCGATTCCAGCAATTGTTTCTGGTGGTATTGCAGAGCGTGCAAAGTTCAATCCTCAACTCATTGCGACGTTCGTTTTAGTCGGTTTTGTTTATCCCTTCTTTGAGGGGATTGCTTGGAATCAACATTACGGAATTCAGGCGTGGATCAAGACATTGACCGGTGAAGAGTTTCATGATTTCGCTGGTTCCATAGTGGTTCATGCAGTTGGCGGCTGGATTGCCTTGCCGGCGGTGCTCTTGCTTGGTGCGCGTCGTGGGCGCTACAACAAAGATGGGAATATTTCTGCGCATCCACCTTCCAGCATTCCTTTCTTGGCCTTAGGCGCTTGGATTTTGGCGGTAGGTTGGTTTGGTTTTAATGTGATGAGTGCTCAATCAATCGACAAAATTAGTGGCCTCGTAGCTTTGAATTCTTTGATGGCGATGGTTGGCGGAACATTAGCAGCATGGGTTGTGGGCCGTAATGATCCAGGCTTTACTTACAATGGCCCCCTTGCAGGTTTGGTAGCAGTGTGTGCAGGCTCTGACTTGATGCATCCTCTTGGCGCCTTAATCGTTGGCTTGGTGGCTGGTGGCTTATTTGTGTATATGTTTACCTTGGTGCAAAACCGCTGGAAGATCGACGATGTATTGGGTGTTTGGCCCCTGCATGGTTTATGCGGTCTTTGGGGTGGCTTGGCTGCTGGGATCTTTGGTGCAAAAGCCTTGGGCGGCATGGGCGGGATTAGTTTTACCGGGCAACTCATTGGTAGCGCATTAGGTGTTGGTATCGCCTTGGTTGGTGGTTTCGTAGTTTACGGAGCATTGAAGATGGCCTTGGGAATACGCATGTCTCAAGAGGAAGAGTTCGAAGGTGCGGATTTAAGTGTGCATCGCATTTCTTCTTCGCCAGATCGCGAACCAAACTGGTAAACCACCCGCTGTCTGTGACATAACTTATTCCTACCTATAATCAGTTATGGCTATATTTGAACTAGATGGAATGGCCCCTCATTTGGATGAGGGAGCTTGGGTTGCCGAAAGCGCAGAAGTGATCGGTAAGGTACGCATGCACAAGAACGCCAGTGTCTGGCCTAACGTAATAGTGCGAGGCGATAACGACCTCATCGAAATCGGTGAAGATAGTAATGTGCAGGATGCATCTGTGCTGCACACTGATCCAGGTTTTGAGTTGATTATCGGTAAGCGCGTTACGGTTGGCCACCAAGTGATGTTGCATGGTTGTCAAATCGGTGACGGTAGCTTGATTGGTATTGGTGCTGTGATTTTGAACGGCGCAAAAATCGGCAAGCATTGCTTGGTTGGGGCAGGTGCGCTAGTGACTGAGGGAAAAGAATTTCCTGATGGCTCAATGATCTTGGGATCACCGGCAAAGGTTGTAAAGACGCTGGAACCAGAGCAAATGAAAAAGATCGAAGATATCGCTGGGCGCTATGTGAAGAATGCGCAGCGCTATGCCAAGACACTCAAAAGAATTTCATAAAAATTGCTCTACGTTTTTAATGTAGTTCTGCCAGTTTTTGCCCTGATCCTTGTTGGATACATTTGCGGTAAATCTGGCAAGTTAGGTGAGAGCGCCTCGACTGAGCTCAATCGCTTTGTTGTTTGGCTTGCGTTACCGGCCCAATTATTTAACTTCGCGGCTAACAGCACTTGGCAGTCGCTGTGGCAGCCAGGATTTATCTTGGCTTTCGCCGTCAGTTGTCTAGTGGTTTACTTCTTGACGTTTTTTATCAGCTGGTACCGTAAGCGAGATCTAGCGCTTGCTAGCTTTGCCGGCCTGAGCGCTTCTTACTCCAATACTGGTTACATGGGCATCCCACTGTGTATTTTGGCTTTGGGGCAGGATGGCTTTGCTCCAGCAGTGATTGCCACATTTGTTGTATTTGGGATGTTTGCTTTAGCAACCGTTTTTATTGAAATCGGCACACTCGCACATAAAAAGTCTCACGAGATTGTGTGGAGCGTTATCAAATCTCTTTGTTCCAATCCTTTGCTGGTGGCTCCAGTTGCAGGCTTACTATGGTCTTCAACTCATTTACCTTTGTATGATCCGCTTCAACAATTCATTTCATTTTTAGCGGCTGCAGCTAGCCCCTGTGCGCTTGTCTCGATTGGCTTATTTCTCATTCAAAAGCGAAAAACAGATAGATCCGATGCTTGGGGTTTAAGTTTTGCAAAGCTGATCGTTCAGCCAATCATTGCCTGGGTAATCGCAGGACCTATTTTGAATTTACCGGTGCTCTGGGTTAATGCCGTGGTGATATTGAGCGCGCTCCCAACAGGCACGGGCCCTTTTATGTTGGCCCAGTATTACAACGCGGACGGCCGAACCATTTCTCGTGTGGTCTTGCTGACTACAGTCGGCTCCTTGCTCACGTTGTCACTATTTCTTTGGTGGAATAGCGCAGTTTAATTACCCTAAAGTGCTTTAGACTGTTCTCTTATGGAAGAGATTAATTTCTGGATTGGCATCATTGCCACGATTGCATTTGCGATTACAGGTGTACTAGCCATTGCGGATCGTGGCGTGGATATTTTTGGTGTTCTCGTGCTTGGCGTCATTACGGCAATCGGTGGCGGCACTGTGCGTGACATCATCTTGGGAACCCCCACCTTCTGGTCACAATCCCAAATCTATGTATGGCTTGCTTTGGGCGCGAGTGTTCTAACCTTTTTTGCGGAGTCTTTCTTTACTCAACCGCAAATTTATCGTTGGATGTTGTATATCGATGGACTTGGTGCTGCGCTGTTTGGAATTGCTGGCGCTGATAAAGCCTGGAATATGGGATTTGGTTTACCGCTAGGACCAGTGATCTTAGGTGTCGTGACTGCGATCGGTGGCGGATTGCTACGCGATATTTTGGCCGGCAGAAAAACACTCTTAATGTCTTATGAGTTGTATGCCATTCCAGTCACTTTAGGTTGCTGCATTTATGTATTGATTCTGAATTTCTTGCCGCAATACACTATTGAAGGTTCAGTTGCATGTATGTTGGCGATCTTTGGATTACGCGCAGCAGCTATTCACTGGGATCTGCGCGTACCCAAAATGTTCATTACTAAAACGCGCTAACAGCCCCATCGCTGCGGGGATCCCAACCGCCACGTAATGTGCCTGAGGGTTCACGAATAATGCAGCCCGCATGACCAACGGTCTCATCAAATGCATCGAGCATTTCAATTTCATGACCTAATGCATGCAATTCTTTGGCAACCCAAGGACTAAAACGGGATTCGAGTTTGAGGCTGTCACTCGTTTGACCCCAAGTGCGTCCTAGCAACCAACGTGGACGGCTAATAGCATCTTGCGGATCTAGGCCATACGTTGCGGTACGGGTAAATACGGCACATTGCGTTTGAGGCTGACCATCACCACCCATCGTGCCATACACCATTTGACGACCATCATTAAATAGCGCAAGCGCGGGGTTCAATGTGTGAAATGGTTTGCGATAAGGCTCAAGATGATTGAGTGCTTTTGGATCCAAAGAAAAACTGCAACCACGGTTTTGCCAGTTAACGCCTGATTGAGGTAATACGATGCCTGCGCCAAACTCGTGATAAATACTTTGAATAAAGGAAACAGAATTTCCTTGTCCATCAATCACACCCATCCAAATGGTATCGGCAGGACCTTTGCCTTGACCCCAAGGAAGCGCTTTTTCAGGATCAATATTTTTAGCGAGCTTCTTCAAAAATGCGGGAGCCAAAAAGGACTGTGCATTTTTGACCATGTATGCAGGATCGGTAACAAACTTGTCGCGAACTTTAAAAGCCTGCTTGGTCGCTTCAACGCAGTGGTGAACATACTGTGCGCTATCAACCTTGAAGCGTTTTAGATTGAGTTGATCCAGAATACCAATGATCATTAATGACACAACCCCTTGTGTTGGGGGCGTCATGTTGTAAACATTCCCCAAGCTGTGCTTTAACTCAAGTGGGTCAATTAGCTTTGCTTGATGGCGATGCAGGTCGCCCAAGCGAAGGGGGCTGCCAATATTAGTTAGTTCTTTTGCAAGCACATTAGCTAAATCGCCGCGGTAGTAATCTTCCGTTCCTTTTCTGGCAATTTGTCTTAATGTTTTTGCAAGACGTTCTTGTTTAAAGATGCTGCCCACTGCCGGCGCTTTGCCATCAACCAAAAAAGTTTCAGCAAAGCCGGGTATGGGGCTGAGCTCTTCACGTTTTTTAGCGGTCAGGCTAGATTGACTATGGGTAACTGGCATCCCAGATTCTGCATAGTGAATGGCATCGGCAAGCAAACGCGAGAGCGGAATCTTTCCCTTTAACGCTTGCTTGGATAATTGATGTGCTGCACCCCAGCCTGAAATGGTGCCTGCTACAGTATTGGCAGCTACTGGCCCACGAAATGGGATCGCTTTAGTAATACCGCGCTCTGCGTACCATTGCTTAGTAGCAAGGCCTGCTGCAGCGCCGCATGCGTCAATGCCGCCCATCGCCTTGCCTGGAGAGTGTATGACCCAAAAGGAGTCACCACCAATGGAGTTCATATGGGGGTAGACAACTGCGATAGTTGCCGCTGCAGCCACCATTGCCTCTAGTGCATTTCCACCTTCTCTTAAGACGGCCAAAGCTGATTCTGACGCGAGGGAGTGTGGTGCCACTGCCATCCCGCGAATACCCCATTTTTGCTGCATATATTTCTCTCCAGATTTATTGTTGTTATTTGCACTAATGACATTGTAGAACTCGGGGAAAACCCCGATCTCATTTGATGGGGAATTACCCTAACTAAGGGATTTCTAAGGAAATTTTCATCGCATAATTGGCTCGTTGTTTATTTTTTTATAAAAATATTTAGGAGCTACTGATGTCAACATCAACTAAAGCAGCACCAATGTCCGCTGGAGAGCGCAAGGTTATTTTTGCCTCATCTCTCGGTACGGTGTTTGAGTGGTATGACTTTTATCTTTATGGTTCATTGGCTGCGATTATTGCCAAGCAATTCTTCTCAGGTCTAGATGAAGGCTCTGCATTCATTTTTGCTTTACTAGCTTTTGCTGCCGGTTTTATTGTTCGTCCATTCGGCGCTATTGTATTCGGTCGCTTAGGTGATCTGATTGGTCGTAAGTACACCTTCTTGGTCACTATTATGATCATGGGTTCGGCAACCTTCATTGTGGGCCTACTGCCTTCATATGCCACTATCGGTATTACTGCTCCAGTACTGCTGATTTCCTTGCGCATATTACAAGGCTTGGCTTTAGGTGGTGAGTATGGTGGTGCGGCAACCTATGTGGCAGAACATGCACCCCGTAATAAGCGTGGCGCATATACCTCTTGGATTCAAACCACGGCCACTTTAGGGCTATTGCTTTCTTTGATGGTGATTTTGCTTACTCGTGAATTAACTGGTCCTGATTTTGAAGTTTGGGGCTGGAGAGTGCCATTCATCTTGTCAATCGTTTTGTTGGGTGTTTCTGTGTGGATTCGCTTATCCATGGCTGAATCACCTGCTTTCCAGAAAATGAAAGATGAAGGTAAGTTGTCCAAGGCTCCATTGACAGAATCATTCGGTCAATGGAAGAACATGAAGATTGTTATCTTGGCATTGTTTGGCTTAGTTGCTGGACAAGGTGTGGTTTGGTATTGCGGTATGTTCTATGAGTTGTTTTTCCTGACACAAGTATTGAAAGTGGACGCGAAAACAGCCAATTTGATGGTTGCAGGTGCATTGGTTTTAGGTACGCCATTCTTTATTTTCTTCGGCGCCTGGTCTGACAAAATTGGTCGCAAACCTGTGATCATGGCTGGTCTCTTGTTGGCGATCATTACTTACATTCCCAATACACCAGTTTCAATCTTTAATGGCCTAACTCACTTTGCTAATCCAGCTTTGGAAAAAGCAATGGCAACTGCACCTGCTTCCATTACTGTTGATCCAGCCGAATGTTCATTCCAGTTCAATCCAACCGGTACAGTTAAGTTCACCAGCTCTTGCGACATTGCAAAACAGGTGATGGCAACTAACTCAGCAAGCTATAGCACCATCCCTGGCCCAGCTGGCACAGTTGCTCAGGTCAAAATTGGTGACACTGTGATTGACGGCTATACCTCAAAAGGTATACCACCTGCTGATGCTAAAGTTGCAGATGCGAAGTTCAAAAAAGAAATTCGTGAGGCTTTAAATGCTGCAGGCTATCCAGCGAAAGCTGATCCAGCTGCCATTAATATACCGATGACAGTGTTGCTGTTAGTGATCTTGGTAATTTATGTAACGATGGTTTATGCCCCGATTGCGGCAGCGTTAGTTGAGATGTTCCCAACCCGCATTCGTTACACATCAATGTCCTTGCCATACCATATTGGTAACGGTTGGTTCGGCGGCTTGTTGCCAACGATCTCCTTCGCCTTGGTAGCGCAAAACGGTAATATTTACTACGGTCTCTGGTATCCAATCATCATTGCTGCAATGACATTGGTAATCGGCACACTCTTTGTTAAAGAAACAAAAGACGTAGATATTTATGCACGTGACTAAGTTAGCTTAGTTAGCAAGAAATTAGAAACCCGATCACTGAGTGGTCGGGTTTTTTTATGCCCACAAATTGTGTTGATTGCTGCGATTCAGGAGTGCTCGATTTTGTGCGTCTATAGAGATGTCTTTGGGCCCAGAAACATGTTTGATGTCCACGCCAGCAGTCAGACTTCCGGCTTGATGCACTCTTAAGTACCAGCCGCTAAAGCCAGATTGCAACATGGCTTTTGCAGCACCCTTGTAGCCCATAGCGGCATTAAATTTGAAGCAGGGTTCGCGTAACTTGACCACAGAAAACTCTAGGCCACCAATGATGAGCTTGTCACCAACATATACGTCTGTTTCTAGTAAGCCTTCAATCGTAAAATTTTCTCCGATGGCGCCGTACTGAAGTTGCACTGATTTTTTAGTTTCTCGCGTCAGCAGCGCATTCCAAAAGGCATAGTGCTCTGCTGGGTATACATAGATGGCTTTTTCAAGTCCGCCGTGCACACTCAGATCTGCTTGCTCATCCCCCTGAACGCCTAGCCTGGTAATTTCTACAGACTCAGGATTATTTAAGGTGCTAATTGATTGCTTGCGAATAGCTGACGCTACTATTTTGTAATTGGGGTGATGGTCACCAAAGAGTGGGGTAACTTTGCCAGAAGAGATGGATAAGAGTCGCATGAAGGTTTTCGCCTGATAAGATCACATCATAAGTCGAAGAAAGTGAATGATGAGTTTATATATCAGGATTGTGGTGGGATTGCTTTGCATGGCGATGGGCCATCTTGCATATGCCAAGTGGGACGAGGAGCGCGATGTCACCACCAATGGCAAAGAAGAGTTTATCTACTACTACAAGACCAATGAACAAGGTCACAAGCTAGTGTTGGATAAATATATCAAACGCCTGATTTTTATCCAAAAGGATCGTCTTCTTAAACGCACTATCAACCAAATCAAAATTGATGGCGTGGATCTGGAGGTGATGAGTGATACCTTCTCACATTACCCGGAACAAACAGCGATTACTTTTGAAAACAAGGATGAGGTTCTTAAAAAGCTATTTCTGGCCAAGAAAGTGGAAGTTTATGTTCGTTATGGCCGAGAGCCTGGGTTGAGCGTCTTTCAAATTAAGTAGGCATAGCAGTCTATTTAGACAGATGGGCTCCCATCCTTTATAATTTCCAGTTCGGCGATTTAGCTCAGTTGGTTAGAGCGATGGAATCATAATCCACAGGTCCGGGGTTCGAATCCCTGAATCGCCACCAAATCAAAAGGCCATTGCCAAGCGGCAGTGGCCTTTTTCTTAGGTCTCTCGAGTCTTCAATATGGCTAAATTTTGGAACTTTGTCCTTTTTCAGCTTGGCTGGTTTGCCTGTGTATGGGGCGCGGCTAATCAAAAGGTACTGTGGGCTGTGGCGGGCACCTTGGCCTATATTATTTTTCATATTTGGCGATCACCCTTACCTAAGGTAGAAACAAGCCTTTTAATTAAGGCCGTTATATATGGAGTGAGCGCTGACACACTTGTTATGCATTTAGGCTTACTAGACTTTCAAGATGAGTGGCCAAGCCCCTTTGTCTCTCCCTTATGGATGTGGGTTCTATGGGCCCTAGTCGCTAGCACTATCAATGGATCGCTTTCTTGGTTGAGGGGTAGGCCAATTCTTGGAGCAGTCCTGGGGGCAATTTGTGGCCCAATGTCTTATGAGGCTGGGATACGCATGGGAGCAGGATCCTGGGGTCCTGGCGGCCAAATAATGGGATTCATCATCATTGGGGTTATCTGGGGTGTTGCAATACCACTGTTCTTTTATTGGGATAAAACGCCTTTGGAACAAGGTTTCGTCAAAAATCCGTAATTTCTTCAAAAAAGTTACTTGCAAAGAGTACTGTTTTTATATACAGTAACTTCTAAGTTGTTAGACAGTAGAAGAAAATTCGGAAATAAGCCCAATACATAGCGAAAAGGAATCAAAAAATGGCCTTGGATGAAAAAAGAAAATCAGCCTCCTCAGAATTTGAGGGAATGAGCGGAGATAAGCAAAAAGCATTAACGGCGGCCTTGGCGCAAATTGAGAAGCAATTTGGCAAGGGCTCAATCATGAGATTGGGCGACGCTGAAATTAATCAAGATGTTCAGGTAGTCTCTAGCGGTTCTCTTGGCTTGGACATAGCTTTGGGAGTTGGCGGTATAGCGCGTGGCCGTGTCATTGAGATTTACGGCCCAGAGTCATCGGGGAAAACAACATTAACTTTGCATGCCATTGCAGAAATGCAAAAGCTAGGCGGAACTTGCGCATTTATTGATGCAGAACATGCACTAGATGTTCAATATGCCTCCCGCTTAGGTGTGGACGTCAATAATTTATTGATTTCCCAGCCAGACACTGGCGAGCAAGCATTAGAAATTGCGGATGCATTGGTGCGCTCAGGTTCGATCGATTTAATCGTGATTGACTCAGTAGCCGCCTTGGTTCCAAGAGCGGAGATTGAAGGTGACATGGGTGATTCATTGCCAGGCTTGCAGGCCCGCTTAATGAGTCAAGCCTTGCGTAAGTTGACTGGTGCCATTAAGCGTACCAACACAACTGTGATTTTCATTAACCAGATTCGTATGAAGATTGGTGTAATGTTTGGATCCCCAGAAACCACGACTGGCGGTAACGCCCTTAAGTTCTACGCCTCTATGCGTTTAGATATTCGCCGCATTGGTAGCATCAAGAAGGGCGATGAGATTGTTGGCAACGAGACCCGCGTCAAGGTTGTGAAGAACAAGGTTTCTCCACCATTCCGCGAAGCGATCTTTGACATCATGTATGGCGCTGGTATCTCAAGAGAAGGCGAAATCATCGATATGGGCGTTGAGGCCGATATCGTTGAGAAATCAGGCTCTTGGTATAGCTACAACGGCGACCGTATTGGTCAAGGTAAAGACAATGTGCGTGAGTTCTTAAAAGAGAATCCAGCAATCGCTCAAGATATCGAAGCAAAAATTCGTGCAAAGTTAGGCGTGAAAGCCGGGTCAGCCGTAGTGAGTGATGTGCTGAGCGCAGAAGAGGAAGTCGAATAGTTCGATGTCAGAACTAGGTAGTAAAACTAAACAAAGCCCGAGTCTTAAAGCTCGGGCTTTGCGTCTTTTATCTTTACGTGAATACAGCCGGAAAGGCTTGGCAGCAAAATTAGAAGAATCTGCCGCAAGGTATGCCAAGCTTTCATCAAAAGAGGATGAACAAGAGTCAGATGTCATTGGTAAGCCCGTGACTCTGCAAATTCAAGAAGTGTTAGATGACTTTGAGGCTAGAGGCTGGCTCTCAGATGAGCGCTTTGCCGAGGCGCTAGTCCGACGCAGGAGTGAGCGATACGGAGCGCGCAAGATACAAGATGAATTGCAAAGAGCTGGGGTCGATAGCGATAAGGCGGCTGAGTTGATCCAAGGGTTGCGGGAAACTGAATATCAGCGGGCCAAAGAGCTTTGGCTAAAAAAATTTGGCACACTAGGTCAAGAGCAAAAAGAGCGGGCAAGGCAATATCGCTTCTTGGCTTCCAAGGGATTTAGCTCTGAGGTGGTGTCAAAAGTCCTCGGCGGGCGTTTTGACTAGGGCAAGTACGGATTAGTGAAGCGTAATTGCCGCGTTGCAGCATGCTAGACTTACAGAGTCGGTAAAACCGGTCTCATTTATACAAAAAAGCTAGGTTTAGCACATAAAGGGTAAATCTGAGATTCAGGTCAAATCGGCTTTATTTATCCTCATCGCTTGCTAAAAAGATACCGTTTCTGGAGTAATTATGAAAATTCATGAGTACCAAGGCAAAGAACTTCTGCGCCAATTTAATGTGCCTGTTCCAAATGGCATTCCTGCATTTAGTGTTGATGAGGCAATTAAAGCTGCCGAAAAGCTAGGCGGTCCAATTTGGGTTGTCAAAGCGCAGATTCATGCAGGTGGTCGCGGTAAAGGTGGCGGTGTGAAATTAGCCAAGAGCATGGATGAAGTGAAAAAATATGCTTCTGAAATTTTGGGTATGCAGCTCAAGACGCATCAAACAGGACCAGAAGGTCAAAAAGTAAATCGCCTCTTGATTGAAGATGGCGCAGATATCAAAAAAGAGTATTACTTTAGTATCGTTACGGACCGTGCAACACAGAAGAATGTGATTATGGCTTCTAGCGAAGGTGGAATGGATATCGAAGAAGTTGCTGAGTCCCATCCAGAAAAAATTATTAAAGTATTTGTTGATCCATTGATTGGTTTAACAGATGCTGATTGCGACATCGTAGCTAAAGGCATAGGCGTTCCAGACGCTTCAATCCCGATGGCGCGTGATGTATTTAAAAACTTGTACAAGACCTATTGGGATACCGACGCATCATTGGTCGAGATCAACCCATTGATTCTCGAAGGTAATGGGAAGATCAAGGCCCTTGACGCTAAATTTAACTTTGATCCCAATGCTTTGTATCGTCATCCAGAGATCGTTGCTTATCGCGATATCGATGAAGAAGACGCAGCAGAGATTGAAGCTTCGAAATTTGACCTCGCTTACATCTCTTTAGATGGCAACATTGGCTGCTTGGTGAACGGTGCAGGTTTGGCGATGGCAACTATGGACACGATTAAGTTGTTTGGCGGCGAGCCAGCTAACTTCTTGGATGTAGGTGGTGGCGCTACAGCAGAAAAGGTCACTGAAGCTTTCAAGATCATGCTCAAGAACAAAAGTGTAGAAGCAATTTTGGTTAACATCTTCGGCGGCATTATGCGATGTGACGTGATTGCCGATGGCGTGGTTACAGCATGTAAAGCAGTGAACTTAACTGTGCCTTTGGTTGTGCGCATGAAGGGTACAAACGAAGAACTTGGCAAGAAGATTCTTGCTGACTCTGGTTTGCCAATTATTAGCGCCGATTCAATGGCTGAAGCTGCTACTAAGGTAGTTGCTGCTGTTGCCAAAAATAAATAATCAAGGAATTTCAATATGTCTATTTTGATTAATAAAAACACCAAGGTCATTACACAAGGTATTACCGGTAAGACTGGTCAGTTTCATACTGAAAAATGTCAGGAATACGCTAACGGCAAAAATTGTTTTGTTGCTGGTGTAAATCCTAAAAAAGCTGGCGAGTCCATTTTTAATATCCCCATTTACGGCACTGTTAAAGAAGCTGCTCAGCAAACTGGTGCAACTACTTCGGTTATTTATGTTCCACCTCCTGGAGCTGCTGCTGCGATTTGGGAAGCTGTAGAAGCTGATCTCGACTTCGTCATCTGTATTACTGAAGGTATTCCAGTGCGCGATATGTTGGAAGTGCGCAATAAGATGAAGGCAAAAGAAGCTGCTGGCGGTAAAAAAACTTTATTGCTTGGTCCTAACTGCCCAGGCATCATTACTCCAGACGAAATCAAGATCGGCATCATGCCAGGGCATATTCATAAGAAAGGCCGCATCGGCGTTGTTAGTCGTTCTGGTACTTTGACTTATGAAGCAGTTGGCCAATTGACGGCAATCGGCTTGGGTCAATCAACTGCTGTTGGTATTGGCGGCGACCCAATTAATGGTTTAAAGCACATCGACATCATGAGAATGTTTAATGATGATCCTGAAACGGATGCAGTCATCATGATCGGTGAGATCGGTGGACCAGATGAAGCTGAAGCAGCGCGTTGGTGTAAAGACAATATGAAAAAGCCTGTAGTTGGCTTTATTGCTGGCGTTACAGCGCCTCCTGGAAAAAGAATGGGCCATGCAGGCGCTTTGATTTCTGGTGGTGCTGATACTGCTGATGCCAAGCTTGCTGTGATGGAAGAGTGTGGCTTCACTGTCACCAGAAACCCATCGGAAATGGCTGCTTTGTTGAAAGCAATGCTGTAATAAAACAAGGGCGCCGATCATTTGGTGCCCTTTTGTATTACCCTGTAGTTAAAACATAAAAAAGTAGGAGACGATATGGATTTATCAATATTTTCTGGACCGGCATTCTGGGCAGCATTGCTTTCAATTATTGTTGCCAATATTTTGTTGTCAGGCGATAACGCAGTTGTCATTGCTATGGCTTCGCGCAACTTGCCGGCATCTCAACAAAAGAAAGCAATATTCTGGGGTAGTGCTGCCGCCATTATCTTGCGCGTGATACTAACTGTCACTGCGGTTCAGTTATTAACTCTGCCGTATTTGAAGATTATTGGTGCCATTCTCTTGGTATATATCGGCGTTCAGTTGCTGGCTGATAGTGGGGATGAAGCTGAGATGCATGGCCACTCCAATATTTGGGGGGCTATCCGTACAATCTTGATTGCTGATTTAGTCATGAGTTTGGATAACGTGATTGCTGTCGCTGCCGCCGCACAAAAGGGCCCAGAAGAAACACGTTTAATTCTGTTGATTGTTGGTCTCGGCTTATCTATTCCTTTAATTATTTTTGGTAGCACATTGCTACTTAAGGTGATGGATCGCTTTCCGATCATTATTACTTTGGGCGCTGGGCTGCTCGGTCTATTGGCTGGTGGCATGCTTGTTGAGGATCCTGCAATCAAAGATTCCATGCAAGCGGCAATGGAAGATGCACATATGATCTTTGAGGGTATTGGCGTTGCTATTGTTCTCTTGCTGGGAACCTATCTTAAGAAAAAGAATGCCAAAAAAGAGGCTGCATAAAGCCAGCTTCTACATCCAATTGAATCAGAAAAGCCGGCTTCTAAAGCCGGCTTTTCTTATGCCTAACACTCTAGATTAATGAAGGTATAGACTGGAGTATGAGGATTTAACCCCTCAGGAGCTAGGAATGGAAATAATGCAAATCAATCCGAAACAAGACCAAGATCAGCTGGCAAAGCAAGATGCTGGCTTTACCTTAATTGAAGTGATGGTGGTAGTTGCCATCATTGGAATTTTGGTGGCTGTTGCCGTTCCACAATATCAAGATTACATCGCACGCAGTCGTGTGGTTGAGGGCATGAATTTATCCTCCAGTGCAAAGCTAGCCGTAACGGAAGCTTTTGCGAGTCGTGGCACCGTTCCTATGGATGAGGCAACCAGCGGTTCGTTTACCTTCGCACCTACTCGTAGCGTGAAATTAATTGAAGTAACCCCATCAGGTGTCATAGCAATTGATTATCAAATTAGCGTAGCACCAGAAGGTAAAAACACATTACATCTTGTGCCAACAAATGAGCCTGATGCTAATGTGCCTAAGCCACTCGATCTCTCTAAACCAGAGGGCTCAACTTGGGCTGGTGGTTGGTCATGCAGATCTACCGAAACCAATCTCTTGTCTCAACTGCTGCCATCTGAGTGCAGGATTAGTAAGTAAAAAAAGGAATAAAGAAAGCACAAAGCCACCCAAGGGTGGCTTTTTAATGGAGCAGACACAAGCCTAGTTTATCCAGACTTCCATTCCCCAGACTTCCCACCACTTTTTTCTAAGAGTTTTATTTCTCCCATCACCATTCCTCGATCAACGGCTTTCGCCATGTCATAAATTGTGAGGAGGGCGACCTGGACTGCGGTGAGCGCTTCCATTTCCACGCCGGTAGGGCCAGTTGTTTCTGCTCTCACTTGGCAAGCGATGCTACTTTCCGCTTTGTTGAGTTGGAACTCTAGGCTAACGTGGGTGAGGGCTAGTGGATGGCATAGTGGAATAAGGTCTGAAGTCCTTTTTGCCGCCTGAATGCCAGCAATACGGGCAATACCGAGAACATCACCCTTTTTATGAGTTCCAGCATCAACCATATTGAAGGTTTCTGGGAGCATCGTAATCTTGCCTGTAGCAATAGCAATGCGATGGGTATTGGGTTTATCGCCAACATTTACCATATGGGCTTGGCCGCTAGAATCAAAATGAGTTAGTTTGTTCATGGGATAAGTTTTACCATATAGGGATGGAAGTCATAAAGACATCAGATTTGCCGGTATCTCGGCCTTCAGTATTTAAGCGTATTTTGGCGTATCAGCTGATTCTAGCGCTAGCTTGGTCTGGAATTGGCACTACTTTTGCTGCTTCAGCTACGCCGGTAGTGGCTGGAGATGTTTCTGTCCAAGGCGATTCAGCTGCTCAGCAAAATATTGGTAGAGCAATGCAGTCCCCAGAGGCGCGTTCTTCAAATTTGCCAAATCGCAATACCCTCCAGAGTCAGCCAACGATTGTGTTGCCGGATATGGGCGACCCAGGTGGCGATTCTTTAAGTCGAGTAGATGAGCGCAAATATGGCGAAATGATCATGCGCCAGATTCGGCCGGATGCAGATTATTCCAATGACTTGCCTATTTATGACTTTTTAAACCAGATGGAGCGCCGTTTATTGCAAGCGGCCAAGAAGGCGCAATTGGGCGGTGCAAATGAGCAAGGTAGTGGCGCTTACAACTTTGAAGTGTTTGCTGTTAAAGACAGCAGTATTAATGCGTTTGCTTTACCTGGTGGGTTTATTGGCTTTCATACAGGTTTGATTGTGAATGCAGAGTCAGACTCTGAAGTGGCATCTGTAATGGGCCATGAAACGGGCCACGTTCTGCAACGCCATTTGGCTCGCCAAATGGATAAGCAAGGGATGAACACCATGATTGCGCTTGCAGGAGTGCTGCTCGGTGCATTGGCTGCCTCTCGAAATCCTGGTGCTGCCGCTGGTTTAATGCAGGGAGGTCAAGCATTAGCAATTAGCAACCAATTGTCCTACTCACGAGATGCTGAGCGAGAAGCGGATCGCGTCGGCTTTCAGATTCTAGATACCAGCGGTTATGACGTTAATGGCGCACCTAGCTTCTTCCAGCGCTTACAAAAAGCCACCGGCATTATGGATCACGGCGTTCCAGCCTATGTGCGCACTCACCCTTTAACAACAGACCGGATTGCAGATATGCAAGACCGGGCGCGCACTGTGGCGCCAAGAACCGTGCCAACAGCCGTTGAATTTTATTTTATTAAAGCGCGTGCCCGCATGGAACAGTCAGGCACAACCAGTGGGATGTATGACCTGAAAAATCAATTTGAAAGTTTGAGCAAGCAAACTGAACCTGGAAAGCAGATGGAAGGTTTTTATGGCCTAGCTTTGATTGCGCAGCGCCAAGGTAAGATCGATCAAGCTGAAGTCTATCTGCAGCAGGCTAGAAATATCGCACATGCATCAAGTGCGCCAGGATCCCCAATTCAGAGACAGAGCTTGTCTTTAGATATCACCTCTTCTGAGTTAGCTTTGGCGAAAGGTAAAAATGAAGAGGCGCTGCAAATTGCACAAGCCACTTTAAAGGCTTATCCACTGTCCTATGCGGCGGGAGCTGCGATGGTCAATGCCTATCTTAAATTGGGTCGTACCAATGATGCGATTGCTTGGCTAAAGGCCCGTACCAGATCTCAAGCTAATGAAGTGGTTTGGTGGGGCATGTTATCGAATGCCTACGATCAAGCCAAGAATGTGCCAATGCGCCATTACGCCCTGGGTGAGAAATATGCGCTTGAAGGTGCGTGGCCTGCTGCAATCGAACAACTTAAAATTGCTAGGTCTTCTGGTGGTTCTGATTTTTATCAGAACTCCACCATTGATGCACGCTTAAGAGAGATGCAAAGACAGTATCAAGAAGAGCTTAGGGAGCAGGCGAAAAAAAGCCCAATGGGCTAGACCCTATTCCTTTGGTTTTTTAACAAAGCCAAAGCATTCACTCAGTTCATCGGAGTGAATGGGATCTAGAGGAAGCGTCTCTCCATGCCAACTCCAGGAACCTCCAAAGCTGCAGGCTTCCTCGCGTAGTTTGGCTAGATCTGCAAACAAATCTAAGTCGTGATCATGTAAGAGCGCAATGCTTGGACATTCTATTTGGATAAAGTCATTTGAGGTATTTTCTGCATCAGCACTTTCGTCAGCAGTGTTCTTTACTAGCCCGGTGATGTAAATATTTCCAGACTCATCGCTTAATGCACCCTGTGGTTTAAAGGAAGATTGACACTGAGTCAGAAGATTTGGTTCTGCATCTGTTGGAATGATGCGCACAATCCATGGTGTCGCATCTAGAGTAATGAAGACGCGCTGCGGCCCATTCTGAAAAAAATATCTTCCCTTTGTATCGCAGGCGTAGTTGCGTGCGATGAACTCATTCAAGGCTGTATGCTGAATAGCGTTTCCAGGTAAGTTGTTTGCTTGTGCGAACTCATCACGCATACGCCACTGACCGCGACGATCTAGGGCAAGCCAACCAAAGCAATGTGGCACATTGGGCCACTTGATGAGCGAGCGAAGAACTTGCTCATCCATTATTTATTTAGTGCAGTCCGTGAGGTGTGGAGGGTGCATCAAAGGTTTCATCGGTTGAATGGCTGGCATGTAGGTGAGCAATGCGCCAACCTTGACTATCTTGAAGCAATACGAGGGTGATATTCAAGAAGAAGGCAGTTTCTATTTGATCTGGTCCCAGGTGAACCGCCTCTGTAGTGTCATAGATTGCTGCGCCTAAGATGGTGTGGCTAATGCAAGCAATAGGTTCCAGAAACAGAGCTTGCTTTGCAAGTAAACGTTCTAAGCCTTTGCGGATTTCAGCATGACCACTAAGTCTATGGCCTTCAGGCAATACGCAAGTGATGGAGTCATCATCTAGCCAAATATCTAGCGCACCCTTAACGTCGCGGAGCCGCAAAGCATCTCTCCAAGCATCTACCACTTCATCAGCATTGTGAAAGAGTCTTGCAAGTTTTGACATGGCTTACTTTCTGGGGAAAAGTTAGTAATTAATATAGCGTCTTGATAGTACTAAATACTTGTTCTGGTGTGATGTCTTTTAAGCACTTTAAGTGGCCTAGTGGGCATACTCTTTTATGACAGGGACTACACGGTAGATTAAGCCAGAGCACTTTTGCTTGATCGGAGAGTGGCGGCGTGTGATGTGGGTCGCTGGATCCAAAGATGGCTACCTGAGGAGTTCTTAGCGCTGCAGCAATATGCATTAGACCAGAATCATTGCTAACCACGGCCTGGCTCATGTTGATCAAGGCAATAGCCTCATCTAAAGAAGTGTTGCCGCACCAGTTATGAATATTCGACAAGTTAGGTGCGTGCAGTTGAATATTTTCAGCCAAGGCGTGATCACTTTTACTGCCTAGCAAAATGATGTGGCTATCTGGGTTATTGGCAGAAAGTTCTTGTGCAAGTTTTGCAAAATGTTCGGTAGGCCAGCGTTTCGTAATGCCATACTCCGCACCGGGGCAAAACACGTAGACTGCCTGCGGGTTGATATTGACGTTCCAAAGTTTTTTTGTAACGGATTGTTTTGCTTGTTCTAAAACATTGAGCGTGGGTATATTTGAGTTATTCCGCACTTTTTCTGGTGGGGACTCTTCATCTAGAAGACTTGCTAATGCTAAGTAGTGCTCCACCATTGGTGGGCGATTTACTTTGCTTGGGTTGGGCAGTGAGAAGTTAATCAAACCAAAGCGCAGTTCGCCACGATACCCAATGCGAAATGGAATATTGGCTAGCCAAGGTATGAGGGCTGATTTCAGGCTATTAGGCAATACAAAACAGATGGTGTATTGATTGACTTGCAGTTGCTTAGCTAGTTGCTGACGTAGATTCCACTGCAGTTGTTTGTGCTCTAACTTGGCTTCAATAACTTCATTGACTTCTGAACAGGCTCGATAGATTGGAGCAACCCAACTGCTTGCCAGAACATCAATCTGTGAATCAGGGTATGAGGCTTTCAGCTCTGCTAGTAGCGGCTGAGACATAACGGCATCCCCAATCCAGTTGGGGGCGATGATCAGAATACGGCGCATGTAATGTATCCCGATGCAGCACCCCAGATTGCTGAGGGGTGCTGATGAGCTTTAGTGCCCGTGTGGCGCAGTGCCAGGGATGAGTTTGTAATCAGCGCCACAATACGGGCACTTCGCTTCACCTGTTTTAGTAATATCTAGAAAGACGCGTGGATGCGAGTTCCAGCCGGGAGTGCTATTGGTTGGGCAATGCAATGGCAAATCTTTGCCATCCACCATTACAACTTGAGCTTGAGTCATATTCCGGTTCCTAATTACTGTAGTGATTACTTAACGTAGGTGAGCCAAGACTTGTATTGATCGCTTCTACCGTAGACAGCATCAAAATACGTTGCTTGAATCTGGGTGGTGATTGGGCCACGTGTGCCATCACCAATAATGCGGTCGTCCAGTTCGCGAATAGGCGTTACTTCAGCAGCAGTGCCGGTGAAGAAAGCTTCGTCAGCTGAATACACTTCATCTCGAGTAATGCGCTTCTCACGAACTTCATAGCCGAGATCTTTGGCGATCTGAATAATCGAGTCACGCGTAATGCCGTCTAGGCAAGAAGCTAGGTCAGGCGTGTAGACGATGCCATTGCGAACCATGAACATATTTTCGCCGGAGCCTTCAGAAACATAACCCTCTGTATCTAGAAGCAAGGCTTCGTCATATCCATTGGCGGTCACTTCTTGGTTGGCCAAAATGGAGTTGATGTAATAGCCGGATGCTTTGGCGCGCACTAGTGAGGAGTTCACAAAGTGACGGGTAAAGGATGAGGTTTTTACGCGAATCCCTTTATTGAGGCCATCTTCACCTAAGTAGGCACCCCATTCCCAAGCAGCAATGGCTATATGGATAGTGTTGCCTTTAGGCGAAATTCCCAGTTTTTGAGAGCCAATAAAGATGATGGGGCGGATATAGCAAGCTTCGAGCTTATTGCTATTTACTACCTCAATAATGGCGTTGGAGATCTGCTCTGGGGTGTATTCCATCGCCATTTGAAAGATCTTAGTGCCATTAAATAAGCGTTTAACGTGCTCTGGGAGGCGGAAAATCGCTGTGCCTTGGGGGGTTTTATAGGCGCGAATACCTTCAAAAACGCCCATTCCGTAATGGAGACTGTGGGTTAGCACATGAATATTAGCCTCACGCCAGGGAACTAACTTCCCATCGGACCAAATGAAGCCATCGCGGTCGGACATCGACATTTTCTCTACCTTTTGTGTCTGATAAATCGGGTTAATCGGGGCGACCCCACAGCTAGCCCTTTGGCTGAGACTGAGATGCGTCCAAGTCTTTATTGTAGAGCAGGGAGCGCCTAAGTTATTTGCTTCCTTTGGGGCTTTCGGGGCTAGACGATTTAGAATGGAGGATTCCCAATAAATCGCCTTATTTCACTGAATATCCCCCTATGCCGGACACCTTATTTAAAGTCAAACGCTTAAGTGATTTAGCCGCTGCAGGCCTTCTTAAAGGAAAGCGGGTCTTAATCCGTGCTGACCTGAATGTGCCGCAAGACGAGGCGGGCAATATTACTGAGGACACTCGGATTAGGGCCTCCATGCCAGCAGTGCAGATGTGTTTGGATGCTGGCGCAGCTGTCATGGTGACTTCTCATCTAGGGCGTCCAACCGAGGGTCAATTTAAGTCGGAGGACAGCCTTGCTCCAGTGGCGCATCGGATGGCTGAATTACTCAATCGCAAGGTGCCGCTGGTGAGTAATTGGGTGGATGGTGGGTTTGAGCTCAATCCTGGCGAATTGGTTTTGCTTGAAAACTGTCGCTTGAATGTAGGCGAGAAAAAGAATTCCGATGAGCTGTCAAAAAAGATTGCTGCACTCTGTGACGTGTATGTAAATGATGCATTTGGTACAGCCCATCGTGCTGAAGCAACCACCAATGGCGTAGCAAAGTTTGCACCGATTGCTTGCGCTGGTCCATTGATGGCTGCTGAGCTTGATGCTTTGAGTCGTGCCTTGGCAAGTCCTAAGCGCCCGCTAGTTGCGATTGTTGCTGGTTCTAAGGTGTCGTCTAAATTAACCATCTTGAAAGCATTGGCCGACAAAGTAGATGAGTTAATTGTTGGCGGTGGTATTGCCAATACTTTTATGTTGGCAAAGGGTCTTCCAATTGGCAAGTCTTTAGCTGAACCAGACTTAGTTGATGAAGCTCGGGAGATCATGGAGATTATGGAAAAGCGCGGCGCGCATGTACCTATTCCTGAAGATGTGGTGGTCGCCAATGAGCTCTCACCTTTGGCACGCGCTAACCGAGTCGCCGCAGATCAAGTAGCTGAAGATGACATGATTTTGGATATCGGTCCAAAGACCGCAGCGCGTTTATCAACCATGCTGGCTCACGCTGGCACGATTGTTTGGAATGGCCCTCTCGGCGTATTTGAGATTGATCAGTTTGGCGGCGGCACCAAGATGTTGGCTGCAGCTATTGCACATTCACCAGCATTCTCTATTGCTGGTGGTGGTGATACCTTGGCAGCAATTGCTAAGTACGGAATTCAGAATCAAGTGGATTACATCTCTACTGGCGGTGGTGCCTTCCTTGAATTTTTGGAAGGAAAAACCTTACCAGCCTTTGCAGTACTTGCTGAAAGAGCGAAAGACTAAATATGTTGAGAGCAACAAAAATCATTGCCACCTTAGGGCCGGCCTCTGAAAAGCCTGAAGTGTTGCGTGACATGATTCGTGCGGGTGTTGATGTTGTGCGAATGAACTTCTCTCATGGAACTATTGCTGATCACAAAGCGCGCCATGATTTAGTGCGCGCTATCTCCGCTGAAGTTGGCAAAGAAGTTGGCATTATGGCCGACCTTCAAGGCCCAAAAATTCGCGTCGGTAAATTTATCGATAGCAAAATTTTGCTCAAAGAAGGCGAGTCATTTATTTTGGATGTGGATTGCGAGCTTGGTGATCAAGGGCGTGTTGGCCTTGATTACAAAGAATTGCCAACTGACGTTAAACCAGGAGACCGTCTTTTACTCAATGATGGTTTAGTGGTGTTGCGCGTAGAGAATGTAAAGGGTGGAGAAATCTTTACCCGTGTAGAGCAGGGTGGTCCGCTTTCTAATAACAAAGGGATTAACCGCGCTGGCGGTGGCTTAACTGCACCAGCTTTAACTGAAAAAGATATTGCTGACTTAGATGCGGCGATTGCGATGGGCGTAGACTTTTTGGCGATTAGCTTTCCAAAAGATGGCGCTGATATGGCATACGCTCGCCAGTTGGCAGATGCAGCAAGTACGAAGCACGGTGTTGGCAAGGTGAAGACCATTGCAAAGGTTGAGCGTGCCGAAGCCATCATGCCTGGCGCCTTAGAGAGCATCATTGCCGAGAGCGACGGCATCATGGTTGCACGTGGTGATTTGGCAATTGAGGTTGGCAATCCAGCTGTACCTGCTTTGCAAAAGCGCATGATTAAGTTGGCACTTGAGGCTGATAAATTTACGATCACTGCGACTCAAATGATGGAGTCGATGATTAATGCACCCGTACCGACACGCGCAGAGGTAAGCGACGTTGCTAATGCAGTATTGGATGGCACCGATGCGGTGATGCTCTCTGCTGAATCTGCAGCTGGTATGTATCCAGTGCAAACCATCAAAGCCATGGCTGAGATTTGTGTAGAGGCAGAAAAATCCGACCGTGTGAAGCTTGATACCGACTTTCTAGATCAAACCTTTACACGCATTGATCAAACGATTGCTTTGGGCGCGCTCTTTACTGCCCACCATTTGAATGCCAATGCGATTGCCGCTTTGACGGATTCAGGCTCAACCCCAATCTGGATGAGTCGCCATAATATTCATGTGCCTATCTTTGCTTTGACTTCGAAGATTAGTACTCAACGTGCTTTAAGCACATATCGCAATGTCACCCCAATCGGCTTGGATTACACCAAGGACCGCGATACCGCTTTGCAAGAAGTGGAAGACTGCTTGAAGAAATTAGGCGCGGTGAAAAAGGGTGATACGGTTGTATTAACTTCTGGCGAGCCCATGGGCGAACCAGGCGGAACTAATACTCTCAAGATTATTCATGTGAAATAAGCGCATTAAAAACCTATTCAGATTTAACTATTCATTTAACAACCTAGACTTAAGAGAACACCATGGCCTTAGTATCTTTACGACAACTCTTGGATCATGCCGCTGAAAACGGTTATGGCTTGCCAGCATTTAATGTTAATAACTTAGAGCAAGTGACGGCCATCATGGAGGCTGCAAGTGAGGCAGATTCTCCGGTCATCATGCAAGCATCCGCTGGAGCCCGCAAGTACGCAGGCGAAGCATTTCTCCGTCATTTGATCTCAGCTGCTGTTGAGGCTTATCCGCATATTCCGGTTGTCATGCATCAAGATCATGGTCAGAGTCCTGCAGTTTGTATGGCGGCAATCAAGAGTGGCTTCACCAGTGTGATGATGGATGGCTCATTGGAAGCTGATGGTAAGTCAGTGGCTAGCTATGAATACAACGTAGATGTATCTAGAGAGGTTGTGAAATTTTCACACTCCATCGGAGTGACTGTTGAAGCTGAGCTTGGCGTGTTAGGTTCTTTAGAAACCATGAAGGGCGACAAGGAAGACGGACATGGTGCTGATGGCACGATGACACGCGAACAGTTGCTTACCGATGTTGAACAAGCTGCTGATTTTGTTAAGGCCACTCAGTGTGATGCCTTGGCGATTGCAATTGGCACTAGTCACGGCGCCTACAAGTTCACTAAAAAGCCTACGGGCGATATTTTGGCAATTGATCGCATCAGAGAGATTCATGCACGCATTCCGAATACTCACTTAGTGATGCATGGTTCATCTAGCGTTCCACAAGAATTGCTCGCTGAGATTCGTGAATTTGGTGGCGATATGAAAGAGACTTATGGTGTGCCTGTTGAAGAGATTCAAGAGGGCATTAAGAATGGCGTCCGTAAGATCAACATTGACACCGATATTCGTTTGGCAATGACAGGCGCAATACGCCGCTACCTCTTTGAGAATCCAGGTAAATTTGATCCCCGTGATTATTTGAAGCCGGCGCGTGAAGCAGCTAAGAAAGTGTGTATTGCGCGTTTCCAAGCCTTTGGTTCTGCTGGTCAAGCCTCAAAAATCAAACCTATCTCGTTGGAAAAGATGGCTGAGTTGTATAAGAGCGGTAAGTTAGCTCAGATCGTGAAGTGAGTTGAATATGTCTGCTTTGTACGCCACTTCTATTCAGTCTTTGCCTTTGTTGTCCAAAGGAAAAGTGCGTGACGTCTACGCGCTCGGTGACGACAAGTTATTGATGATTACCACTGACCGCTTATCTGCCTTTGATGTGGTGATGGGGCAACCAATTCCTGAGAAGGGCATTGTTCTCAATCAAATGGCTAACTTTTGGTTCGATAAATTAGCTGCAGTCATCCCTAATCATCTCACTGGAATTGATCCAACGACAGTAGTAAGTCCCGAGGAAGTATCGCAAGTCAAAGGTCGTGCGGTAGTAGCAAAGCGTCTCAAACCGATCTTAGTAGAAGCTGTTGTGCGTGGTTATTTAGCGGGTAGTGGCTGGAAGGATTACAAAGAAAGTGGCAAGGTTTGCGGGATTGCATTACCGGCTGGTTTGGAAAATGCCCAAAAGTTACCTGAGCCTATTTTTACTCCTGCGGCTAAAGCGGACGTAGGCGAGCACGACGAAAATATTTCTTTTGAAAAAGTCATTGAGCTCATCGGCGAAAAGTTGGCTAAGCAGATTCGTGAAGTGAGTATTCGTCTTTATAAAGAAGCGTCAGAATACGCAGCGACTCGCGGGATCATCATTGCTGATACCAAGTTTGAGTTTGGTCTAGACGATGCTGGTCAATTGGTGCTGATGGATGAAATCCTCACAGCCGATTCTTCCCGTTTCTGGCCTGCTGAAACGTATTACGTTGGTGCCAACCCCCCGTCGTATGACAAACAGTTCGTGCGAGATTGGCTTGAAACTGCCCAAGTAGATGGCAAGTTATGGCCTAAAACCGCCCCAGCCCCAGCATTGCCAGTAGATGTTATTGAAAAGACCGCTCAGAAGTACCGTGAGGCCTTAACTCGTCTCACTCAGATCTAAACTCAGGCTTGATTTTCCAAAGCCCTAAAAGGCTGGGATAATAGAGCCCTATTAAAGAATTCAGGGTTTTTGGAGAGGCAATGAGCAAGAAGCCAGTAGTGGGAATAGTGATGGGTTCCAATTCAGATTGGGACACGATGCAGCACGCTGCTCAAATGCTCGAGCAATTCGGTATTCCTCATGAAGCACAGGTCCTCTCTGCCCATCGTATGCCTGATGATATGTTTCAGTATGCAGAAAAGGCGAAAGCCAATGGCCTGCAGGCCATCATTGCTGGTGCAGGTGGCGCGGCTCACTTACCAGGCATGCTTGCCTCCAAAACAATTGTTCCTGTTTATGGTGTTCCTGTAGCTAGCAAATACCTTCGCGGTGAAGATTCTTTGTACTCTATCGTGCAAATGCCCAAAGGCATTCCGGTGGCAACTTTTGCCATTGGCGAAGCTGGTGCCGCCAATGCTGCTTTACATGTGATCGCTGGTTTGGCTTTGCATGATGCTGATTTGGCTAAGCGCTTGGAAGATTTCCGCCTGAAGCAATCTGAAACTGCACGTTCAATGAATTTGCCGGGATATTAATTACATGGCGGATCGCATGGAACCCATTTTGCCGGGTTCGTATTTAGGAATATTAGGTGGTGGTCAGTTGGGGCGGATGTTTACCCAAGCTGCCCAAGCGATGGGATACAAGGTTTGCGTTCTAGATCCTGGATCCAATAGTCCTGCAGGCTCGATTGCAGAAAAATTCATTCAAGCTGATTACACCGACTCTGCTGCTCTGAAAGAGATGGCGTCAATTTGCTCGTCAGTCAGTACTGAATTTGAGAATGTTCCAGCCCAAGCTTTAGATGAGCTAGAGTCTTTGGGCGTGTTTGTTGCCCCACGAAGTAGCTGTGTCTCTTTGGCGCAAAACCGTATTGCTGAGAAAAAATTCTTAGCTACCTGGAAAGCAGAAACCAATATTGGACCGGCCCCAAACTTTGTCATTGAGCACGATGCGGATATTGCACATGTGCCAACGGACCTCTTTCCTGGCATTCTAAAAACTGCTCGTATGGGCTATGACGGCAAAGGGCAGGCCACTGTTTATGACGCAGAAGGCTTAACGACTGCATGGAATGATTTTGGTCGAGTACCTTGTGTACTTGAGAAGCGGATGGACTTGGACTTCGAGGTCTCAGCCTTAGTAGTGCGTGGTTATGATGATTCTGTGGTGGCTTACCCGGTTTCTCAGAATATTCACCGTGACGGTATTTTGCATACCTCCACTGTGCCAGCCCCATCACTCAAGCCTGAGCAAGAGAAGAAAATTATTGCTGCAGCCAAAGCGCTGATTCGGAAGATTGATTACGTGGGTGTGCTGTGCGTGGAATTCTTTGTGCTTAAAAGCGGTGATATCGTCGCTAATGAGATTGCGCCACGTCCACATAACTCCGGCCACTACACCATGGATGCTTGTGTCAGCAGTCAGTTTGAACAACAAGTAAGAGCGATGGCGCGTTTGCCGCTGGGCGATACCCGTTTGCTTGCTCCAGTTTCAATGCTCAATTTATTGGGTGACCTTTGGTTTGAGGGTAGCGAAGATAAGCCTAGAGAACCAGCTTGGAATAAGGTGCTTGGGCACTCTGATGCGAAGTTACATCTTTATGGGAAGTCTGAGCCACGCATCGGTCGCAAGATGGGCCACGTGAATTGTTTAGGTGAGTCTTTAGGTGGCGCCCGTCAAACCTGTGCAGCAGTTGCACTTGAGTTAGGTCTCGAGCCCTAGGCAATGTCCACTAACAGTACAGCACTGCAAACATCTGCAGTGATTAACGAAGCAGTACAAACCTTACGTGATGGTGGTTTGGTAGCGTTTCCGACCGAGACAGTTTATGGCTTGGGCGCTGACGCCAGAAATCCTGAGGCCATTCAGAAACTTTTTACTGCTAAGGGTAGACCTTCAAATCATCCGGTGATTGTGCATTTAGCAGCACCAGAAAAATATGATGCTCCACAAGTGGATTGGGCTGCATTGCTGAGTCCTTGGGTACGCGATTTATCTGAGGATGCCCTGCAACTCATTAATGCATTTTGGCCTGGTCCACTTACCTTAGTCTTTAAAAAAGATAAAAGTGTTTTAGATGAAATCACTGGTGGCCAAGACACGGTAGCAATACGGGCGCCAGCACATCCGCTAGCACAAACCCTATTGCGTAAATTTAAGGGTGGCGTTGTGGCACCCTCTGCCAATCGTTTTGGCAAAGTTTCGCCAACAAGTGCCGCTGATGTCCGAAGTGAATTCGAAGGCATGCTTGACTTGATGGTGTTGGATGGCGGTGATTGTGAGGTTGGTATTGAATCGACCATCATTGATTTATCTTCAGGCGATCATGCAGTGCTGCTTCGGCCTGGCGCCATTACCCCAAGTCAAATATTTGCTAAGACTGGTATCAAGGTATCCCAGCCTGGAGAAGTTACGGCCACTCATTCAGAAAAAAATATTCCTAGAGTATCTGGAAGCCTGAAGGCGCACTACGCGCCAACTACTCCATTACGACTTTATCCACCTGGGCGAGTCTTAGACGCTTTGAGCGAATTCCCTGACATTAAGTCGCGTGTGGCTGTGGCAGTGTGGGATTCCGATTCTTCATTGGGTCATGATGGGCATCCTTCAGTGCATTTTGAAGAAGTCACTGTACCGAGTGATAGTGCTGCATTCGCGAGTCGCCTCTATCGTTCTTTGCGCGACCTAGATCAACAGGGCTGGGATTTGCTTTTGTTCCCAGAGCCACCTGCTGGTGAAGAGTGGGATGGGGTGAGAGATCGACTTCAGCGGGCCTGTTTTGGCTCAGGACCATCTTCCAGCAACCACGCTAGTAATTGATCGTGCGCTTCTAAGCCTCTCCAGGCATTGGGGTGGTTGATGAATGAAGTGACGGCGTACATTTTTCCAGATTTGCTAATCACATAACCTGAGATCGCTCGCACATCGGAGAGTGAGCCTGTTTTAATTCTGGCTTCAGGTTTTTTCTTAAGGTGTAAAAACTTTCGTAGCTGAGTCATAAGGCGATTACGCATAGTTCCGTCCGATCCTGCTAAGGGTAAGCTGTTATAAAACGCCTCAGCAACGGCGAGCTTACGAGCGGTGACCAGGAGCTCATTCATATGCTGCGCCGAGATGGCTTCATTACGCGATAGCCCGGAGCCGTTCTCAATCACGAGTTCTGGAAACTGCAAGCCCATTTTTTTGAGCCACCCCTGAATCACTAGTTCACCATTTTCTGTGGTCGCAGGTTTACCCATTTTTTCCAGGGCTAAGGTCAGCATCAATTGCCTAGCCATGACATTGTTTGAATACTTATTAATATCTTGTACGTCATCAGCTAAGTTAATGCCTTCAAATTGCAGGAGTGGTCTAGCGGTGATTGGCACGATGCCATTGCTGCCTGTTGGAGTTTGCGCCCAAGTACCACTAGCTAACTCCCAGGCGGCAATAAAGCCCCGGGTTAAGAAGGTGTTGGCATCTAAGGCAACGACGTTATAAGCGACCCCTTTGCATCCATTTGGAAATGCCCCAGAAAATGAAGCGCTAATACTTTGATTGGGGGATGCGCTACCACTTTCAGGATTGATCTCAAAGCGTATGTCTTTCTTCCATGAGTCACAAGAGCGATCAACGAGCTGCATCTCATTATTAATCTTGAAATTAGCAAGCGCAGGGGTGTAATTAATATCTATAAAGTCAGCGGTACGGGATTTGCCCATCTGAAACGATATGGTCCGAAAGGCATAGAGGAGGGGATCTGGAGTAACGTTGTAGGCGCGAAGTGCTTCGCCATCAATGGTGTTTTGCTCCATGACGCTAGGAGCATAGGCGCTTCGATCGAAGATGAGGTTGCCATCAATCTTCTGGATTCCTAAACCTTGCAGATCTTTCATCATCCGCGCGAGCTCTTCAGGGATAAGCTTTGGATCACCACTGCCCTGAAGATACAAATTGCCTTTTAAAACGCCTTGACGAATAGCCCCATCAGTAAAGAGCTTGGTGCGCCAGCGATACTGTGGACCTAAAACATCCAAGCCAGCAAGAGTTGTCACTAGCTTCATAGTTGAAGCAGGGTTCATGGCTTCGGTGGAGCGCCAGTCCAGAGCAGTCCTAGAGAAATACTGTATTTCTTTGCCTTGGTGAGCTTGCCCAATTTCCGTGACGGAGATGCTAATGGCATCTTGGGGGATTTGGCTTTTTTCTAGACTGCTTGCAACTGCTTTGGGGATGTATTGAAAGGCAGTTTCTTGAGAGACTAAATCTGCGGCATGAGCCAAGCCAACGACTAGCAATATTGTGCTTGCACAAAATAGTAGGAATAGACGGTGGCGGTATTGGGCTCTCACCCTCAAAGGATAAACCCTCTACCAATTCCTATCCACCGTATTTGCCTTGATAGCGTTTAATGACTTGGTTTTCTTGCTCCAGTAGTTTAGTAAAGAGGCGCGCTCTTTCTTGGAGCGGCCCATCGAGTTCGAGCTTCTGACATTGCTCGGTGAAAGCCTTGGCGCTGAGTAGTTGGGCGCCACCCTTAACCTTATGCACCATGGCCCTGAATTGACTCTCTGTAAGCCCATTGTTTTCAGTAATCTCTGCAAGTTCAATCAAGATGTCATCATGGACTTTTCGAATCTCATCCAAGATAAACGAAATATGTTCAGGATTATCTTTTAAAAGATTGGAGAATGCCTCGAACGAATATTCAAAATCTTCTCTTACGGTCCTTTGTGCATCAGCATCAACCACAGCAAAGTAACGGGTGAGCTCATTCTCAAGGGCGCTGAGGCTAAGCGGTTTTATCAGTACCCCGTTCATACCGGCAGATAAAAATTGATGGCGAGAATCTAGGGCATAAATATCTGCAGTCACGCCAATAATAATGAGCTCTCGATGACCCATGGCGCGCACTGCTTTTGCTAGATCGGATCCTTGCATACCTGGCATCGATTGGTCTGTCAGCATGAGATCAAAACGATGTTCTCGCACCAACGCCAATGCATCATCTGCACTCTCGCAAACCCATACTTGGATGCCGAGTGCCTCGAGTTGCAAAGAAAGGATTTGACGGCTTGCGGGGTGATCCTCCACCACGAGAGCCTTTAGTGTTCCTTTTGGATTTTCTTTATTGCCGGATTGTTTTTTAGCAAGATGCTTCTTGGGTGAATTGTTGTCAGATAAGTTCGTGCGCAATGCGGCCATGCTAGTACGGGGAAAGGCAACGCAAAAATGCACATTGCTTCCAAATCCAGGATCGCTATCAAAGTAGAGGTGACTGTTCATGGAGTCAATGAGGTGTTTAGTAATGGTGAGACCAAGCCCAGTACCGGCTTGCTGTTCACCCATATCCATCCGTTTGGGAACTTGCTCAAAGGCTTCAAGTGCGCGAGTAATTTCTTCTTTACCCATGCCAATGCCCGTATCAATCACCCTAAACTCAATCAATTGCCCAGCATGATCATCTGCTAGAACGGTGATGGAAAAATAGATCGCACCATGATCAGTGAATTTAATCGCGTTGCTTAAGAGGTTTTGTAGGATCTGCCTGAGTCTCAAAGGGTCAATCATGAGTACGCTAGCAACCCGTGGATCGATTGAGGTGTGCAGTAGTAATTTTTGTTTGGTCGCAACCGTAGAGAAGGTTGAGTGAATATCATCCACTAAATCTTTGAGGCAGTAGGGCTCTAGATTCAGCGTGAGTTTTCCAGCCTCTATCTTGGAGAGGTCTAAGACTTGATTTAGCATACCCAAGAGTGACTCTGCAGATGCATGGGCGCTCTTCAGAAGCGGTTTTTCGCTAGGCGGTAGCTTATGACTATTGAGCAGTAACTCTTGCACACCCAGAATGGCATTCATGGGCGTACGAATTTCATGACTCATGGTGGCAAGAAAGGCAGACTTGGCCGCATTGGCTTTTTCAGCAACTTCTTTTGAGCTGATGAGGTCGGCAGTTTCTTGTTCTTGTTTGTAACGTTTTATTTGTAACTGCCAAATGAACAATCCCCCGCCAATCAAGAGAGCCATACTCAGGCTCCAAGGGAGTGCTGTTTTCCAGTAATGTGAAGTTAGGGTGACCGGGCTTGTATCTAAAGCAAAGAGTTGGCGTGACTCAATCGGATCTAGCCCAGTCATAAAACGATCTAAGACCGAATGTAAGGGCGCGTCTTCATGGGAAATCAGCCAGCGATATGCAAAGGGTTCTCGCCCGTATAGCCCATCTATTTGAAGGCCCTCATTACCAAATTGCTTGATGAGTTGTTGCGCCAAGCGCAGCGGCATCACTAGGGCTTCAATATCATTCTTCAGTAGGTCTAAGATGAGTTGTTCTGGGTAACTTGAAATGCTCGCCAGATGATTGGCGCTACTCGGCGAGCTCTCAAACCCTCGATCAAAGTAAGCAATTTTTTCCTGGTCAATGGTAGTGCCATTTGCGGCTTTGGCGATCACGGCATCGTGACCCCAAAAAATGGCCTCAGAGAGTGATCCAAATTTCAATGCTTGATCATCGATAGCGGGTGGGTCGATGATGAAATCTACTTCGCCATTAGCAAGTTGATGTAAACCTTCTTGATCTGTGCTTCTCCACCTAGGCAAATATTGTTGCTGGGTAAATTTACCTAAGCTTGTTAATACGGCTTGGAAGACGCCATGCTTACCGTCTTTGCTGCTATTCAGGTATGGCGCATATTTTTCATGAATACTAAAGTGCACCACAGGATGCGCATCGATCCACCATTGCTCTTTTGGACTAAAAGAGCTTGCGTAAACAAACCCATGACCTAATAAGCATAAGGGCAAGATTGCCCGTGAGATGAACCGATGCATTGCGAACTTAACTCTCGATGATGTGATTAATGCGACAGAACAAGATCAAGTCTGCAATATTGTTGATGCCCAATTTATCAAATACACGGGTTTTATAGGTCGCAACGGTTTTATTGCTAATGTGCAGTAGGTCTGAAATCTGTTGATTGGTATTGCCCTTGCCAAGATATTTCATGACCTGGAGTTCGCGATCAGATATCAAGGCAAGCTTATCGTTATCAGTCAGCGAGCTATTACCTTTCTTGCCGTGGGTAAAGAAGGTGTAGCCCTGTGAGATGGCAACGCAAGCAGCAAGAATGACATCGGCGCCGGCAGTTTTATTAACGAAGCCGTGTGCCCCAAGCGATCTAACCCTGCCGCCATAGACGGCTTCATCTAGGCTCGATAGCACCAGCATCCGCACCTCTGGATGCATCAGACCAATTCTGCGAATGACATCAAAGCCATCAGTCTTTGGCATATCTAAATCTAGAATGACCATATTAGGATTGACCTCTTTTATGGATCTGAGACACTCTTCTCCATTTTGGGCTTGTCCCACTATCTCAAAGAGCAATTGATCCTGCAGCATGCTTTTGAGTGCCATCAACATGGCTGGGTGGTCATCTACCAACATCACGCGTTTTCTCATTTCTTGTCTCCATTTAGGTTTAGGTGTTGATGAGGGTGCAGCGAAAAAATGGCTTTAGCGATTCGGCTATCGTTAATGTGTAATGTTTGGTGTCTACTGACGAGAGGCATCATGAGCCCTCCATAGCAATGCTCCAAACCTAGAGCGTTGGCATTCTCTAAGTCTTTCACTAAGGTGATATTGCTGGCATAGATCTCGGTTTGCATTTTCTTGGCCTGAGTAATGACTTCTATTGGTAATGGGCAATTACGAAATTGCCCCATCTCAATGTGGATGCCATCTAATTGCATTTCTTCTAAGAAGAGCAATTCTTTTGCAGTGCCGGAAAACTCGATGAGATGTAGCAAAACACCGAGTCGTCTCATGCGCAATAAACCCTCTTTGCAAGCTGCTGATACATCTGAATTTGGTAGAGATTGAATTCCTAAAGATACGAGGCCAACTGGCAGACGTGAATTCAAAACTAAATCACTGAGTGCATCGATGTAGGCGCTTGAAGCTAAGGCGTGAGCTGGGACGGGCAGGATTCCTGGAATAAAGCGACCACTGCGATACCAATAGGAGCTTGCATCTAGCCCCTCCATAAATAAACGTAGGAGTTGAGTGTCGGTTGCCGTTAGCAAAGGTCTAAATAAAGAGCCGGTCAGTTTTGTCCCCTGCGCGTTAAAAATGGGTTCATGACTAATCGCTTGTCGCTGGGACCAGGATTGGTGTTCTTCGAGAGCTTGGCTACTCAGGCCAAGCCATTGCTCGCCACAAGCGTCTCGTACTTCTTGGAAGGGTTTGTTCTTCCATGCCTTTACAAGCGTGTACAGCCGGGATTTCGGGCTCATCAGCATTCTCCAATCGGTGACTATCCAGTCTAGGCAGGACAGATTGGAGCGGTAAGGGCTTAAGGCTGATTTATGTGTAGGAAACGTCCTACCCGCTTGTCCCTAGTATAGAAAAGGCTAAATCCTTAAATAATTTGTGGGTTGCTACCCTTGAAATTTTGGGAATCAGACCTATATAATCAGCACTCCCTACACGCGAGTGCTAAAGCGGCTTACTAACTAGTAATTCTTTTTAGCTTCCGTGTGAAGAGATTATAAAGCACTGATTTATATGGGTATTTTAATTAGTTAACACTTACTAACATAGGAGAAGGAATGAATCTGCGTCCTTTACATGATCGCGTAATCATTAAACGTTTAGATCAAGAATCAAAAACTGCCTCTGGAATCATTATTCCTGATGCTGCCGCTGAAAAACCTGACCAAGGTGAAGTTTTGGCAGTTGGCCCGGGCAAACGAGATGACAGCGGTAAGTTGAATGCACCAGACGTCAAAGTTGGCGATCGTGTGTTGTTTGGCAAATATGCAGGTCAGACAGTCAAAATCGGCGCTGACGAGCTACTCGTGATGCGTGAAGACGACATCATGGCTGTAGTACAGAAGTAATTCGGTATCTAAGAAAGGAATTCAATCATGGCAGCAAAAGACGTCGTATTTGGAGATAGCGCCCGTACCAAGATGGTAGAAGGCGTAAATATTCTCGCGAACGCAGTGAAAACAACTTTAGGACCAAAGGGTCGTAACGTTGTCATGGAGCGTTCATTTGGCGGTCCAACCATCACTAAAGATGGTGTATCCGTAGCCAAAGAAATCGAACTCAAAGACAGACTCCAAAACATGGGTGCTCAGATGGTGAAGGAAGTTGCTTCCAAAACTGCTGACATCGCTGGTGACGGTACAACTACCGCTACTGTTTTGGCTCAATCCATCGTACGTGAAGGCATGAAATATGTAGTTTCAGGCCATAACCCAATGGATTTGAAGCGCGGTATCGATAAAGCAGTGACGGCTGCTCTCGAAGAACTCAAGAAAATCAGCAAGCCTTGCACAACTACTAAAGAAATCGCTCAAGTTGGTTCTATTTCAGCTAACAGCGACTACAGCATTGGTCAGCGTATTGCTGAAGCAATGGAAAAAGTAGGTAAAGAAGGCGTTATTACTGTTGAAGATGGCAAGTCATTAGAAGACGAGCTTGAAGTAGTTGAAGGCATGCAGTTTGATCGCGGTTACCTCTCACCTTACTTCATTAACCAACCTGAAAAACAAGTTGCCGTATTGGAAAGCCCATACGTTCTCTTGTTCGACAAGAAAGTTAGCAACATCCGTGATTTGCTCCCAGTACTCGAGCAAGTAGCAAAATCTGGCCGTCCTTTATTGATCATTGCTGAAGATGTTGAAGGCGAAGCCTTAGCAACTTTGGTTGTGAATAACATCCGCGGCATCATCAAGACTTGTGCTGTTAAGGCTCCAGGCTTTGGCGATCGTCGTAAAGCAATGTTAGAAGACATCGCGATTTTGACTGGCGGCACAGTGATTGCTGAAGAAATTGGCCTCACACTCGAGAAAACAACTCTTGAGCACTTAGGTCAAGCTAAGCGTATCGAAATCGGCAAAGAAAACACCATCATCATTGACGGTGCTGGCGATGCTAAAGCGATCGAAGCTCGCGTGAAGAACGTTCGCGTTCAGATCGAAGAAGCGACTAGCGACTACGACAAAGAAAAATTGCAAGAGCGCGTTGCCAAGTTGGCAGGCGGTGTTGCAGTGATTCGTGTTGGCGCTGCTACTGAAGTTGAAATGAAAGAAAAGAAAGCCCGCGTTGATGACGCATTGCACGCAACTCGCGCTGCAGTTGAAGAGGGTATTGTTCCTGGCGGCGGCGTAGCATTGATTCGTGCTATGCAAGGTATCAAGGGCTTGAAAGGCGACAACGCTGATCAAGACGCTGGTATCAGCATCGTATTGCGCGCTATGGAAGAGCCACTTCGCATCATCGTTTCTAATGCTGGTGATGAAGCAAGCGTAGTTGTTAATGCGGTATTGGCTAGCAAGGGCAATAACGGTTACAACGCTGCAACTGGCGAATACGGCGACCTCGTAGCTCAAGGTGTGATCGATCCAACTAAGGTTACAAAAACTGCGTTAGTGAATGCAGCTTCTGTTGCAGCTTTGTTGTTGACCACTGATTGCGCTATCTGCGAAGCACCTAAGGATGAGTCTGGTGGTGGTATGCCTGATATGGGTGGTATGGGTGGCATGGGTGGAATGGGCGGCATGATGTAATAGCCGGATATTTCATCAGCTATCAAGCTGTAGAAATTAAGACGCCTGGTTCAAAAGACCGGGCGTTTTTTTATTCCAAAATGGTGCGTTATGTGAAGGCGCTCTGCACCAAAGAGGGGATCTTATGAGTATTTACCCGATATTCTGAAGCGACAATGAACCATCAAGATTTTATTTGGTATTTGCAGTCATAAAAATAAGGAGACTTACATGAGTTCAGCAACAATGAGTGGGGCGCCAGCGAGCAGCAACCCCTTGAAGTCAAAGTGGGTGCAATTAGCCCTCGGCGTCATTTGCATGATGTCGATTTCCAGTCCGCAATATGTTTGGGCTTTGTTCACCAAACCCATCATGGGTCAACTTGGGGTCACGCTGACTGAGTTACAAGTGACATTCTCGATTTTGATTGTGTTACAAACTTTCTTCTCACCATTCCAAGGTTTCTTGGTAGAAAAATTTGGCCCACGTCTCTTGTTGTCTATTGGCACAGCATTGACAGGATTGAGTTGGGTGCTCTCCGCTAACCTCACTACTGTTTCTAACCTCTATATCACCTATGGCGTATTGGGTGGCTTGGGTACCGGTATTGTCTACATCGGCGTTGTTGGTTTGATGGTGCGTTGGTTCCCGAATAATCGTGGCTTTGCAGTCGGTATGGTTGCCGCTGGTTACGGTATTGGCGCCTTGCTGACTACCTTCCCAATTGCTGCTAGTTTGGCAGAGTCTGGCTTGCAGGGTACTTTGACATTCTTTGGTTACATCATTGGTGCGGTTGGTTTATTGGCTGCGCAAGGTATTCGCGTACCTCATGCGGATCGTGTTCAGACTGCTAGCCAGGTTGAAGCTGCAGCATCTGGTATCGCTCCAAAAACAATGCTCAAGACACCGGTTTTCTGGTTGATGTTCTTGATGATGTCCATGATGTCCACATCTGGTTTGATGGTGATCTCACAGATGGGCGCTTTTGCTAAAGACTTTGGTATCACAGGGGCCATGGTGTTCGGTATGGCTGCACTACCGTTGGCATTAACCATTGATCGCGTTACGAATGGCTTAACTCGGCCATTATTTGGTTGGGTATCAGACAAAATTGGTCGCGAGTACACGATGACGATTGCGTTTGGTCTTGAGGCAATTGCGATGTTTGCTTGGGTCATGACCCGTTCTGACCCAGTCATGTTTGTGATCTTGTCAGGTATTGTGTTCTTTGGTTGGGGTGAGATCTTCTCTTTATTCCCATCAACCTTGACAGATACATTTGGTCAAAAGCATGCAACAACCAACTATGGCTTCTTGTACATGGCTCAAGGCGTAGGCTCAATCATTGGCGGCCCGATCGCTGCCTACATCCATGGTGTGACAGATAGCTGGATGCCGGTGTTTGCCATCATGATTACCTTGGATGCAAGCGCTGCATTACTTGCCTTCTTTGTATTACGCCCTATGCGTTCCAAGTATATGAAAACCTTAGCTGCATAACATAGCTCGCAAAGATAAAAAGGCTAGCAATTGCTAGCCTTTTTGTTTTCTGGAAGCGTAAGTTAGTCTGGCTGAATGCCACCATCTTTAATTACCTTCTTCATCTTCACCAAGCCTTGAGCAATCATCTCTTTTAAGTTGTCTGGACCTAGTGGCACAAATTCAAAGCCTTGCTGAATAAGTTGCTCACGTAGCTTGGGGTCCTTTAGTGCCGTAGCTAAAGATTCATTAAGCTTGCTCACCACTGCTGGTGAGGTACCTTTTGGTGCAACCAGCGCACCCCAGGTCGAGAACTCATAACCTTTAACGCTCTCACTAACTGTTGGTGAGTTTGGCAGCAAAGGTGACCTAGTTTTACTCGTAATGCCGAGTACCTTTAACTTGCCGGCGCGGATGTGGGGAAGCACTACTGAGAGGGCGCTAATCATGACGGGAACTTGTCCTGCCATGACATCGGTCACGGCAGCTGCGGCACCACGATAAGGGATGTGAACGATAGGTGCACCAGTGTATTGGCGAAAGATTTCCATACCGATGTGTTGGGGTGAGCCATTGCCACCAGATGCGTAATCAATCTTGCCAGGATGTTCTTTGGCAATGCGCACTAGATCAGCGGCAGTGTTTCCAGGGAAGGATGGATTGGCAACCATCACAAAGGTAATAGCTGCCACTTCAGAGATCGGCGTAAAGCTTTGGACGGGGTCGTAATCTACCTTTTTATAGAGATTAGGCAGCATTGTCAGGATGCTGTCGTTAAAGGCGCCTAAAACATAACCATCGGGCGCACTCTGAGCAACCTTACCTGCACCAATAAGCCCTGCACCACCAGGAAGATTTTCAATGGTGATCGCTTGACCTAAATTCTCGCCCATCTTCTGCGCAATAGGTCGCATCAACAAATCGACACCACTGCCAGCTTGCAGGGGCATGATGGTTTGGATGGTGCGGCTAGGGTAGGGGTTTTGTGCATTTACAGGTGCAACGCAAAGCAAACCTGTCGTGCCCAGCAGGAGAGTGGAAAGTAACAATGATTTGATATTCATGACGTCTCGATTTAAGTTGTTTGATAGCATTCTGGTGACGCTTGACCTTATATTAGCGCAATAAAAAACCGCCCGTAGGCGGTTGATAAACCAGGCGGTTAGGGCTTGGTTTTAAGATACGGATTTCACCATATCTTCCACGACCTTCTTCGCATCACCGAAGACCATCATGGTTTTATCCATGTAGAAGAGTTCATTATCTAAGCCAGCATAACCAGCAGCCATCGAACGTTTGTTAACGATGATCGTTTTAGCTTTGAAGGCTTCCAAGATTGGCATACCGAAGATTGGACTACCAGGAGTACGAGCCGCAGGATTGACAACGTCGTTTGCGCCGAGAACCAATACCACGTCAGCTTGGCCGAATTCACCATTGATATCTTCCATTTCGAATACTTGATCGTATGGCACTTCAGCTTCAGCTAAGAGTACGTTCATATGGCCAGGCATACGACCTGCTACCGGATGAATGGCGTACTTCACAGTAACGCCATGGTGAGTTAACTTTTCAGTTAATTCTTTAAGGGCATGTTGAGCACGCGCAACAGCAAGACCATAACCAGGAACGATGATCACAGTGTCAGCATTTTCCATAAGAAAAGCAGCATCTTCTGGTGAACCAGTTTTGTAGTTCTTTGGACCGCCATCATCGCCGCCACCTGCAGAAGCCTCAGCGCCGAAGCCACCGAGCAATACCGCAATGATGGAACGGTTCATTGCCTTACACATGATGTAAGACAGAATCGCACCTGAGGAACCTACGCAAGCACCAGCAATAATCAATACGGGGTTGCTTAGTGTGAAACCAATACCAGCGGCTGCCCAACCGGAGTAGCTGTTGAGCATGGAAACAACCACGGGCATATCTGCGCCGCCGATGGGGATGATCAAAGTGATACCCAAAACCAAAGCTACTGCACACATCGCCAAGAAAGCGGCGTGACTACCTGTCATGAAGTAAGCGACGCCACCAGCAACCATGGCAATAGCCAAAATCAGATTGAGTAAATGCTGGCCTGAAAAAGTCACCGGCTTACCGCTAACCTTACCTGACAACTTGCCGAAAGCAATGACAGAAGCAGTGAAGGTAATTGCGCCGATGAATGCGCCAATGAAGAGTTCAATCTTCTGGGCGCCGGTGTGGTCATGGGCCGGATTAAATACTGCAGCAATAGCGATTAATACCGCTGACAAACCAACAAAGGAGTGCATGAGAGCTACAAGCTCAGGCATCTTGGTCATTTGCACGCGCTTAGCAGCAATGGTTCCAATAATCGCGCCACCAACAATTGCAGTAGCAATTAATGAGATGACTGGCTTGAAATCGGGAATTAAGAAGGTAGTGATTACTGCTAGCAACATACCAATCATGCCGAAGGTATTGCCTTGGCGTGAGGTGGTTGGTGAAGATAGTCCACGCAAAGCGAGGATGAACAACACTGATGAAATAAGATAAGAAATAGCGGTTATGTTTAACATGAGTTTGGTCTCTGTATTAGTCTTTTTCTGGTGTTATTTAGTTGCGGCCGCATCAGCCTTTGGGGCTTTTTTCTTGAACATCTCAAGCATGCGACGGGTAACCATGAAGCCACCAAAAATATTGATGGAAGCTAGAAATACAGCCACTGCACCGATGACGCTGGTGAGGGTGATTTCATCGCCACCAATGACTTCGGTCTGCAAGAGGGCGCCAACAATAATGATTCCAGAAATCGCATTCGTAACCGCCATCAATGGCGTATGGAGTGCGGGAGTAACGTTCCAAACAACGTGATAGCCAACAAAAATGGCCAATACAAACACGGTAATGTTTTGGACTGTGAGGATGCTTTGAAAAGCAGCGAGATCCATGATGATTCCTTCGTATTAGATTTTGTTAGTTTTTACGGACGGCTTGGCCATCACGACACATTAAGCAAGCAGTAACGATGTCGTCATCAGCTGGAATGACTAGCTTCGCATCTGCATCAACGATCAGCTTCATAAAGTCGAGCAAGTTGCGGGCATAGAGTGCAGAGGCATCAGCAGCGACCATGCTGGCAAGATTGGTGTAACCAATAATCTTCACACCATTTACCTCAACAATTTTGTCAGCTTGAGTCAGCGGGCAGTTGCCAGAACCGTTATCGCCACGACCAGCAGCCAAGTCAATCACGATAGAACCTGGTTTCATATTGGCAACGGTATCACTATGTAAGAGCACCGGCGGTTTACGTCCCGGAATCAAAGCAGTGGTGATCACGATGTCAGCTTGTTGAGCACGTTCAGAGACTAAAGCTGCCTGACGCTTCATCCAAGCCTCAGGCATGGGACGGGCATAGCCACCAACGCCTTGAGCGATTTCGCGTTCTTCATCAGATTCAAAAGGGACATCTACAAACTTGCCCCCCAGTGATTCGATTTGTTCTTTTACAGCGGGACGGACATCGGAAGCTTCAATCACAGCACCCAGACGTTTAGCTGTTGCAATCGCTTGTAATCCAGCAACACCAACACCCAGAATGAGCACGCGGGCAGCTTTAACAGTACCAGCAGCAGTCATGAGCATCGGCATAAAGCGTTGGTACTCATTAGACGCAACCATCACGGCCTTGTAACCAGCAATATTGGCCTGGGAGGAGAGAACGTCCATGCTTTGAGCGCGGGTCGTTCTAGGTGCAGCTTCTAAAGAGAAGGCGGTAACCCCTTGGGCTGCCATTGCGGCGATATTGTCGTTATCAAATGGGTCGAGCATGCCAAGGAGCACACTGCCGGATTTAATCTGTTTGAGTTCGTCAGCTTCTGGTGCGCGCACTTTCAGCACAACTTCTGCGCCAAATGCATCAGCAGCGCTGCCAATAGTCGCGCCTACAGCTTCATAAGCAGAATCCGGTTGGCTAGCCTGTACGCCGGCATCCTTCTGGATGACGACTTGATGACCTTGCCCAATCAGTTTTTTAACTGTTTCAGGTGTAGCGGCTACTCGAGTTTCCCCGGGCCTTGTTTCCAGCGGCACTCCTATGCGCATGGCATGTCTCCAAAAGCGAAATTTACAAAAAATCTATTTTAGTGAAATAGGCAAAGTTGCGCCTATTTACTTCCCCTTACTGCCATTTAAGTAGTTTCAGCCTTTTCTCGGTGGAATCGGCCTAAGACTTCTACAATATGACTTGTCAGCTTATATTGAATTCTCGCATTATTTAATGATCTACCTCAAATCTATGCCGCTTTCTGCTTCAAAACCTACCAAAGTCGTTGTTGGGATGTCTGGGGGGGTAGATTCGTCGGTTGCAGCTTGGATGTTGAAGCAACAGGGCTATGAAGTGATTGGCCTGTTTATGAAGAACTGGGAAGACGACGATAACGACGAATATTGCTCGGCCCGCCAAGATTGGCTGGATGTCGTTTCAGTGGCAGACATGATTGGAATTGACGTGGAAGCTGTCAATTTTGCCGCGGAGTACCGAGAGCGCGTATTCGCAGATTTCTTGCGGGAGTATGCCGCAGGTAGAACTCCAAATCCAGACGTCCTCTGTAATGCTGAAATTAAATTCAAAGCCTTTTTAGATCACGCAATGAGTTTAGGTGCTGATGCGATTGCAACGGGTCACTATGCGCGGGTTCGTCATGAAGGTGGCAGAGTGCAGCTTTTAAAAGCAGTCGATGCCAGCAAGGACCAAAGTTATTTCTTGCATCGCTTAACTCAGGATCAATTAGCAAAGGTTCTTTTCCCTTTGGGCGAAATACCAAAGACGGAGGTTCGCAAAATTGCTGAAGAAATTGGTTTACACAATGCGCGTAAAAAAGACTCCACCGGAATTTGTTTCATCGGCGAGCGCCCATTCAGAGAGTTTCTGAACCGCTACTTACCGCGTACCCCAGGACCCATTAAAACCCCTGAGGGCAAGACCGTTGGTGAGCATATGGGACTGGCTTTCTTTACCCTTGGGCAGCGCAAAGGCATTGGTTTGGGCGGCAGCCAAGACGGCAACGGAGACGCATGGTATGTGGCTCGCAAGGATATAGCAAGCAACACCTTATATGTGGCGCAAGGCCATGAGCACCATTGGCTTTTAGCAAATCATCTCTCTGCAATGGATGCCAGTTGGGTCGACGGTGTTGCGCCAGTCCCCGGTAAATATTCAGCCAAGACGCGCTATCGTCAAACAGATTCCGCTTGTGAAATCGATGCTGGTTCTGAAGGTCCACTGAGTTTTGAGTTGACTTTCCCAGAAGCTCAGTGGGCAGTAACACCAGGACAATCTGCCGTCTTGTATGACGGAGATATTTGTTTAGGTGGCGGAATAATTTCTAGTTAATTAAGCGGCTGGCGGTGCCGTCTCAATAAACGAAGCGCGTTGCTCTAGCTTTTGGTAAAGGTTATTGAGATTTGGGTATTGGCTAGCCCACTGTAAGTTGGGGAAGCGGAAGGCCAAATACCCCAAAGCGCATCCCACTGCAATATCTGCCAAAGTCATTTGATTGCTGTGACACCAAGGATTTTCACCAAGTAGCTCTGACATTTGACGTAAAGAGACATCGATTTTGCCCATTTGGCGATCAATCCAAGCCTGGCTTTGTAGCTCTGCAGGGCGCCAGCTCGCCTCTAGGCGCGCCAGAATAGATGCATCAACGATACCGTCAGCCAGGGCTTCCCAAGTCTTGACCGTGGCCCGTTCGCGGCTACCAGCCGGAATCAGTTTGCCCACAGGGCTCAAAGTATCAGCATATTCGGCGATCACCCGGGAGTCATAAATAGCTTCGCCATCATCTAAAAGTAGGCAAGGCACCTTCCCAAGCGGGTTTGAGGCGTTAATTTTGGTGTCTGCAGCCCAGACGTTCTCAACTTCAAGGGCGACATCTACCTTTTTTTCAGAGAAAACGATGCGTACTTTACGTACATAGGGGCTTGTAAGGGATCCGATTAGTTTCATAGGCATAAGTATAGCTATTCTGATGGGGTGGGTTTGAGCCCGGAACGCATTAAAATGAGGTTTTATAGATATCTTCAATGTAAAGGCAATATCCGTGAGTCAGCCTCTTTCTACTCTTCATGCGCTTTCCCCTTTGGATGGGCGCTATGCCGGCAAACTCGATGCACTGAGACCTTGGTTATCTGAAGCCGCATTTATGCGCCAGCGAGTCTTTGTTGAGATTCATTGGCTATTAGCTCTGGCCGCAGCAGGCTTAGCAGAAGTGCCAAAAATTAGCGCTGCGGATGAAGCCTTTCTTTTATCGCTTCCTGAAAACTTTTCGGATGCTGATGCCCAACGCATTAAAGATATTGAAGCGGTTACTAATCATGACGTTAAAGCAGTTGAATATTTCTTAAAAGAGAAAATCTCAGGCCGCCCAGATCTACTGAAGGCGAGTGAGTTTATTCACTTTGCTTGCACCTCTGAAGACATCAATAACACTTCACATGGCTTGATGTTGCGTGGCGCACGTGACGAAGTGTTGTTGCCGCAATTAAAAAAGATTCTGACCGTCTTAACCGACCTGGCAATCGAGCACGCTAAAGTACCTTTGCTCTCGCGTACTCACGGGCAGCCTGCCTCCCCAAGCACCCTGGGTAAAGAGTTGGCTAACATTGCCAAACGATTAGAACGTGCTATTGCAGCAATTGCTGCTGCACCGCTGTTAGGAAAAATGAATGGCGCTGTTGGTAACTACAACGCGCACATCTCCGCCTATCCTGATTTTGATTGGGAAGCCTTTTCTAAGAATGTAGTCGAGAAGCGCTTAGGCCTGACATTCAATCCTTACACCATTCAAATTGAGCCCCATGATGGTATGGCGGAGTTGTTTGATGCGATCGCTCGCGCCAATACGATCTTGTTGGATATGGATCGTGACTTCTGGGCTTATATTTCCATTGGTTACTTTAAGCAACGCACCAAAGCCGGTGAAATTGGTTCTTCCACCATGCCACATAAAGTCAATCCGATTGACTTTGAAAACTCTGAAGGTAACCTGGGTGTTGCGAACGCACTGCTACGTCACTTAGCTGAGAAGTTGCCTATTTCTCGTTGGCAACGCGACCTGACCGACTCAACCGTATTGCGTAATCTTGGCCCAGCATTTGGCCATAGCGTATTGGCTTATGACAGCGCATTGCGTGGCTTGAGCAAGCTTGAAGTAAACCATGCGGCGATTGCTGCGGATTTAGATCATTGCTGGGAAGTATTGGCTGAGCCAGTACAAACCGTCATGCGCCGTTATGGCATCGAAAATCCTTATGAGCAGTTGAAGGAACTCACGCGCGGCAAGGGCATTAACCAAGCTGACTTGCAAGCATTTATTCGTGGCTTGAAGATTCCCGAAGACGCCAAGGCGCGTTTGCTGGAGATGACGCCCTCTTCTTATTTAGGTAAGGCGGTCGAATTGACCGAACGTCTCAAAAAGTGAGTTTGACTCCGAATTCAGAATACGGGGCGCGTCCCCGAGTCTGGTTTGCTGCATACCAATTACTTTGGCACCTCTTGCTGCCCTTGGCTTTTGTGCGCCTTGCTTGGCGTGCACGCCACTCGATTCAGTACTTAAGTTATCTGCCTGAGCGCTTAGGCTTTGGCTACAAGCAACCCATTTCGCAAAAAGCGGTTTGGATACATGCAGTATCAGTGGGTGAGACGCGTGCAGCTCAGCCATTGATCGAAGCCTATCTGGCTCGTGGTGAATCCATCCTATTAACGCACATGACTCTGAATGGCCGCCGTACTGGTGCGCAATTATTTGCCAAGGCGATTGCGAGTGGAAAAATATGTCAGGTGTATTTACCTTACGACTTGTGTTGGTCAGTAGATCGATTTTTAAAAGTCTTTAAGCCTAAGCTGGGTTTATTTATGGAAACTGAGGCCTGGCCAACGGTAGTGTTTCGTTGTGCCGAGATTGGCCTACCGCTGTTTTTAGTCAATGCACGCCTTTCCGAAAGAAGTGCACGTCGTGTGAATCGTTTTGGTAAAGCAGGGCGCGCTTTGTTTCAGGCATTCACTGGGATTTTGGCCCAAACCGCATTTGATGCCGAGCGTTATCAAAGTCTTGGTGTGAAGCGGGTTGAGATTGTTGGCAACCTCAAGTTTGATGTGCCGCTTGATCAGAGCTTAGTTGCGCAAGGACGAGCTTGGAAACAAGAGCTCCATGCAACCCAGCGCCTCATGGTTTGTGCAGCCAGTACACGCGATGGCGAAGAGGCGATCATCCTCCAGGCCTGGAAAGATCTTTTGCTAAGCAATGCATTTACTGTTGCGCCTTTGCTGTGTCTAGTTCCACGGCATCCGGAGCGTTTTTCTGAGGTGGCGGATCAAATTCATCATGCTGGACTGAATTTCCGTCGTCGTAGTGAGTGGGTTGGAACTCCAAAAGAGACTAATCACTTGGAAGTGATTTTGGGTGACTCGATGGGTGAGATGCCAATGTATTACAGTGCCGCCGATCTGGTGGTGATGGGCGGTAGCCTTTTACCTTTTGGTGGGCAGAATCTGATTGAGGCCTGCGCTGCTGGTTGCCCAGTCTTATTGGGTGAACATACTTACAACTTTCAACAGGCAGCCTTAGATGCGCTGGAGATGGGCGCAGCAAAACGCATTCATGGGGATTTTCTCTTAAGCGAGCCAATTGCTCTGATGGAGGCTTTGAAGTCTTTGTTGCTTAACACTGATGAGTTGGCAAAGATGGCGCTTGCTGCAAAGACTTACTCAGAAGAGCATCAGGGCGCGACTAAAAAGTTATTAGCCGCCCTTGATCATCAAAACTTCAGTTTGAACTGAAGTCGAACTTAGACTTGCGCCCCAAAGTTTGGGTCGTCATTGCGGGTATTATCTTCAGGCTTTTTATCGCCTTTGACTAAATCTTCGCGTTTAACACCTAGCCACATAGCTAAGGCTGCTGCAACGAATACAGAAGAGTAAATACCAAACAAAATACCGATGGTGAGTGCCAAAGCAAAGTAGAAGAGTGTTGCGCCACCAAAGATCAGCATCGCTAAGACCATCATTTCAGTACTGCCGTGGGTAATGACGGTGCGGCTGATGGTGCTAGTAATAGCGTTGTCGATAATTTCGCGGGTGTTCATCTTGCGATATTTGCGGAAGTTCTCACGAATACGGTCAAAGATCACCACAGACTCGTTTACAGAGTATCCAAGTACAGCCAGCACCGCTGCCAATACTGAGAGTGAAAACTCCCACTGGAAAAATGCGAAGAAGCCCAGAATAATCACGACGTCATGCAAGTTCGCAATGATGCCGGCAAGCGCAAATTTCCATTCAAAACGGAATGAGAGATAAAGCACGATACCAATGATCACGAACACTAATGCCTTCAAGCCATCAAGAGCTAATTCTTGGCCTACCTGAGGCCCTACAAACTCCACACGCTGTAGTTTGGCACCAGTGGTGGCAGGTTCGAGTGCTTGCATGACTGCAGCACTTTGATCAGCAGAAGAAATGAGTTTACCTTCAGCATCTTTTTGCAAGGGCAGGCGAATCATGATGTCGCGCGAGCTACCAAAATTCTGGATCTGCGTATCTGCGTAGCCCAGTTTTTCTACATTGGCTCTGATCGAGTCCAGAGGTGCGGTCTGTGGATAGGTCACCTCCATCACAGTGCCACCAGTAAATTCGATGGAAAGATGTAAGCCGTTGTGCCAGAGGAAGAAAACTGCTGCTAAAAAGGTAATAAATGAAATTGCATTCAGCACCAATGCATGGCGCATGAATGGAATATCTTTTTTAATCCGGAAAAATTCCATGACTTATTTCTCCTGTGGGCGCCAAACTTGGCCAATAGCGAGTTTCTGAATCTTCTTCTGTCTGCCGTACCAAAGGTTGACGAGACCGCGTGAGAAGAAGACGGCGGAGAACATGGAAGTCAAAATACCGAGGCAATGCACTACAGCAAAGCCTTTAATAGGGCCTGATCCAAAGGCTAGCAATGCTAGGCCAGCAATCAAGGTTGTTACGTTTGAATCCAAAATGGTTGCCCAAGCTTTATCGAAACCAACGGAGATCGCAGTATGTGGCGCAGCACCATTACGTAACTCTTCACGAATCCGTTCGTTGATTAACACGTTGGAGTCAATCGCCATACCCAGCGCCAAGGCCATCGCAGCGATACCTGGAAGGGTGAGGGTGGCTTGCAACATCGATAAGACTGAAATCAATAAGAGCAAGTTCACTGCTAATGCAATTACAGAGAACGTACCAAACAAGAGGTAGTAAGCCATCATGAAGATAGCGATACAGGCAAAGCCAATTAAGAGTGACTTAAAGCCCTTCTCAATATTTTCTGCGCCTAGACTTGGGCCAATCGTACGTTCTTCAATGATTTCCATTGGCGCTGCTAAAGAGCCTGCGCGCAATAAGAGTGCCAAGTCATTCGCGCTTTCGGTTGTGGGTTGACCAGTGATCTGGAACTTCGAGCCAAACTCACCTTGAATGGTTGCAATGGTCAATACTTCACCTTTGCCTTTTTCAAACAAGATCATGCCCATTGGCTTGCCAATGTTTTCACGGGTGACTTCTTGCATGACACGGCCACCAGCAGCATCAAGAGAAATATTGACGGCTGGACGTTGGTTCTGATCAAAGCCCGCGCTTGCGTCGGTAATGCGATCGCCGCTGAAAATGACAGACTTCTTAAATACGCCTAAACGGTTTTCACCAAAGCGGAATGTATCCATGCCCGGAGGAGGAACTTCACCGATGCCAATGGTTGATACCAATGGATCAGCAAGTCTAGATTCTAGGGTGGCAGTACGACCAATAATATCTTTAGCACGCGCAGTGTCTTGAACACCTGGCAATTGAACAACGATGCGCTCGGCACCTTGCTGTTGAATGACGGGTTCTTTAACAGCCAATTCATTCACACGCTTATTGAGGGTGATGATATTTTGTTTAACGGCGTTATCTTGAATTGCTTTTAAAGCAGCCGGCTTAAATTCACCAAGCAGCTTGGTGGAGCTACCGGAGGATCGCACTTGCCAAAGCAGTTCAGGCTGACTGCTATTTAAAAGAGTACGAGCCTGTTCGGCTTCATCAGTGCTGCCAAAATTAATTGAGAGAGAGTCAGGGCTGCGATCAATGCCTTGATGGCGAATCGATTTATCACGCAATTGACTGCGGATATCGCCAGCTAAAGAAGTCACTTTCTTTTGTACGGCACCCTTCATATCTACTTGCAATAGGAAGTAGACGCCACCTCGTAAGTCAAGACCAAGGGGCATCGGTAGTGCATTGATTGCATTAAGCCATCCTGGCGTATTCGAGAGGAGGTTTAAAGCAACTGTGTAATTAGGGTCGGTTTGATCTGCATTCAGTTTTTGCTGAAGGAGATCACGCGCACGCAACTGAATATCAGTATTGTTAAAACGAATCTTGATGGAGCCTACGTGACCTGTAGCTTCAAAGAACATTCCGGTATTGCTAATGCTGTCATCGTTCAGAATTTTTTCAACACGAGCCTGTGTCGCCAAATCAACCTTGATGGTTGGCTTGGCGGACGAGACTTGAACCGCAGGTGCCTCCCCGAAGAAATTGGGTAATGAATAGAGCCCACCGATCAGCAATGCAGCGGCAATGACTATATATTTCCAGAGAGGGTAGCGGTTCATATTGAGATACTTTTAAGCAAACGTATTAAGCGGACTTCAGAGTGCCTTTAGGCAATACAGTAGTGATGGCGCCTTTTTGCATTTGCACTTCTGTGCCGGCAGCAATTTCTACAGTAACAAAATCTTCTTTCAATGCGGTGACTTTGCCAACAATGCCGCCAACAGTAACCACTTCATCACCAACCGACAATGCTGAAAGCATGGCTTTGGTTTCTTTAGCGCGCTTCATTTGAGGGCGAATCATGATGAAATACAAAACAGCAAACATCAAAATAAGGGGGAGGAAGCTCATCAAGCCACCTGCATCTGCGCCCGCAGCTGGAGCCTGGGCAAAAGCGTTACTAATCCACATACAAAACCTCCGTTAATGACCAATTGGAAACTGCTTTAGTTTTAGGCTTTGAAAGTAAAGCCGTAAACCCGCAATTCTAAACTGTGTGGGGTTTTGGAGGCGATTTGAAGGGGTCTGGCCTCGTCTAGGGCTATTAATCCTGCCCTGGCTCTACGCCACGTTGGCGATCCCGACGAAATTCCTCACGATAGGCGCTAAAGCGATCTTTGCTCAAGGCTTCTCTGACTTCTGCCATTAACTGCAGGTAATAGGAGAGGTTATGGATCGTATTGAGCTGAGAGCCGAGGATTTCATTCGCCTTTTGGAGGTGATTTAAATAGGATCTCGTGAAGTTTTGGCAGGTATAGCAAGCGCAAGTAGGGTCTACGGGGCGGTCATCGTCTTTGTACCCCGCATTACGTAGCTTGAGGTCGCCAAAGCGAGTAAATAGCCAGCCGTTGCGGGCATTGCGGGTGGGCATGACGCAATCGAACATGTCGATGCCCATACTCACGCCAAGGATAAGGTCTTCTGGAGTACCTACGCCCATGAGGTAGTGGGGCAGGTGTTCTGGCAGTTTAGGGGCTGTAAAGCTCAGAATGCGCTCAAACTCAGGCTTAGGTTCGCCAACGGATAGGCCGCCGATAGCAATGCCATCAAAGCCCTGTTGGCTCACTGCCTCTAAGGAGAATTCACGTAAGTTCTCAAACATGCCGCCTTGCACGATACCAAAGAGACCATTACCCGTTTCCAGTTCACGAAAACGTTTAAGCGAACGCTCACCCCAGCGCAAAGAGAGTTCCAGAGATTGGCGTGCTGCTTTTTCAGTGGTGGGCTGACCCTTCACCTCATAAGGGGTGCATTCATCAAACTGCATCGCGATATCGCTATTGAGCACCGCTTGGATTTCCATGGAAACCTCCGGGGACATAAATAGCTTATCGCCGTTAATGGGCGATGCAAAGGTGACGCCTTCTTCGGAAATTTTTCGCAGAGCTCCCAAGCTAAAGACCTGAAAACCACCTGAGTCTGTCAGGATTGGTTTATCCCAGGCCATAAAGCGATGCAGGCCACCATGTTTCTTGATGACATCTAAACCTGGCCTGAGCCAAAGATGAAAGGTGTTGCCTAAAACGATTTGTGCCTTTGCCTCTTCAAGATCGCGTGGCGTCATCGCCTTTACTGTGCCGTAAGTGCCGACTGGCATGAAGATGGGCGTCTGCACACTGCCGTGCGGAAGATCCAGTTGACCTAGTCGTGCTGGGCTTGCGGAATCGCGCGCCAAAATATTGAAGTGAATAGGCTTGGTCATGAGTGTGTATTTTCGAGTCGGCTTAAGAACATCGCATCACCATAACTGAAGAAGCGATATTTCTCTTGAATAGCATGTTGATAGGCGGCACGGATATTATCCATTCCCGCAAAAGCACTTACCAACATCAATAAGGTGGATTTTGGCAGATGAAAGTTAGTGAGCAGACAATCTACGGTTTTAAATTGAAATCCAGGGGTAATAAACAGGTTAGTTTCGCCACGGGTTTTCTGCGTTAGCGCTTGACTCTCCAAGGCTCGTAGGCTGGTTGTACCTACCGCAATGACTCTGCCACCTTTGCTATGGGTTTCCTCAATCACTAGCAGGGTTTCTTCGGGAATGGAAAACCACTCATGATGCATTTTGTGCTTACTTAAGTCTTCCTCGCGCACTGGCGTGAAGGTGCCGGCGCCAACGTGCAGGGTAACTGTCGCGCGTTGAATACCTAAGTCGCTCAGCTGCTTCAGAATCGCTTCATCAAAATGTAGTCCTGCAGTTGGTGCCGCTACTGCGCCAGGATTTTTTGCAAGAACTGTTTGATAGCGCTGGGCATCCTCACCATCTGGCTGGTGTTCGATATAGGGTGGTAGGGGTAGTTCACCAAAACGCTCTAACAGGGTAAAGACATTTTCTGGAAAGCGCACTTCATAAAACCGACCGTCATAGCCAATCATTTCGACTGGGAAGGTTTCGCCCGCTTGGTTGTACACATGAACGATGGACCCAGTCTTGGGAACCTTGGAGGCTCTGATTTGTACCCAGGCCTGCTTGTCGCCGCTAATACGCTCAATTAGTAGCTCTACATTGCCACCAGTCTCTTTTTTGCCATGGAGTCTAGCGGGAATCACTTTGGTGTCATTAAAGACCAGCAAATCCCCGGGCTTAATAAGGTCAAGAATCGCCTTAAATTGCCGATCAATCAATTGGGCAGCCTCCAGCCCCGAAGGGCGCACCTCTAGGAGGCGGCTGTCGGTTCTATTCGCCAAGGGATGCTGGGCGATTAGATCAGGAGGGAGGTCGTAATTAAAGTCGGAGAGTTGCATAGCATTACCATCAGGTATTGGATTTTAACGATGACGACTAAGCAACCGCCAACAGCACTGGAAAAGATGGGTTTGAACAGCCCTATGGCCCTTGCTTTGCACCTGCCATCCCGTTATGAAGATGAAACTGAGTTATTTAGTATCGAGGATGCGCTCAGTCAAGGTCGATTTGCCTCCGTGCAAACCCAAGGTATTGTCATTCGCAATCAAGTCCTATTTAGACCCAGAAGGCAGTTATTAGTCACGATTGAAGATGACACTGCGGTATTACAACTCCGGTTTTTGAATTTCTACCCCAGTCAGCAAAAGCAAATGGCTGTTGGTGTTCATGTGCGGGTCCGGGGTGATGTGCGCGAGGGCTTCCAGGGCGCTGAGATGGTGCACCCGACAGTTCGTGCTGTTACACCGGATGCCCCATTGCCCAGTAGCTTAACGCCGGTCTATCCGGCTAGTGCTGGTATTTCTCAAACTATTATTCGTAAGGCTGTAACTCAGGCATTGCGTGAGCCAAGCTTAAAAGAAAGTTTGGCGGAGTTTTTGCCTACAAAGTTATTAGCCCAATTATTACCAAGTCATGATTGGCCGAATTTACAAGCCGCAATCACTTATCTTCATCAACCACCTGCCGATGCCGATACACGAGCCTTATTGGAACGGACTCATCCCGCATGGCGTCGCGTGCAGTTTGAAGAATTGTTGGCTCAACAAATTTCTTTGAAGCGTGCACATTCGATTCGTAGACAAAGACGTGCACCGAGTTTTGCAAAAACTCAATCTAAGACAGGTTCGAAGATAGAAGATGGTTTGCTAAAGGTATTACCTTTCAAATTAACAGGCGCACAAGAGCGCGTATGGGCTGAGATTGGCGGCGATCTCTCCAATACTTTTCCGATGAACCGCTTATTGCAGGGCGATGTTGGTAGTGGCAAAACGGTGGTGGCTGCTCTCGCAGCCGCCCGGGTTATGGATCATGGCTATCAAGCCGCAGTGATGGCCCCTACTGAAATATTGGCAGAGCAGCACTACCTCAAAATGAAGGAGTGGTTTGAGCCTTTGGGTATCAAGGTGGCTTGGTTGTCTGGCAGCCTGAAAGCAAAAGAAAAAAGACTGGCACAAGAAATCATTGAAAACGGTACAGCACAACTCATTATTGGTACGCATGCGCTGATTCAAGAATCGGTGAGTTTTTACAAACTGGGACTGGCGGTGATTGATGAGCAACATCGTTTTGGTGTGAGACAGCGTTTAGAAATTCAGCAACGTGTTGGATCTGAATTGTTTTACTGCCATCAACTTATGATGTCAGCCACTCCTATTCCACGAACGCTAGCAATGACTTACTACGCTGACTTAGATGTGTCGGTAATTGATGAGTTGCCTCCAGGGCGTAAGCCCATCGTGACTAAAGTGGTGAAGGCTACCCGGCGTGACGAAGTGATTGGTGGTTTGCGAGATTGGTTGAGTAAAGGTTTGCAGGCCTATTGGGTATGCCCATTGATTGAAGAATCAGAAGTGCTCCAATTGCAAACGGCAGTAGAGAGTTTTGAACAGCTGACAACTGCTTTGCCCGACTTCAAGGTGGGTCTAGTGCATGGCCGCCTAAAGTCTGATGAGAAAGCAGCAGTGATGGCTGCTTTTAAGGCGAATGAGATTCAGCTTTTAGTAGCCACTACGGTCATTGAAGTCGGGGTGGATGTGCCGAATGCTGCATTGATGGTGATCGAGCATGCAGAGCGTTTTGGTTATGCACAGATTCATCAATTACGAGGACGGGTAGGTCGTGGCTCTGCTGACTCAGTATGCATTTTGATGTATGCCGAACCACTTTCCATGGCGGCAAAAGAGCGTTTACAAACTTTACGAGAAACTTCTGACGGCTTTGTGATTGCGGAGCGTGACTTATCGCTACGGGGTCCAGGTGAGTTATTGGGGGCCAAGCAGTCTGGCGATGCTATGTTGCGCTTTGTAGATTTGCAGCGTGATGCTTGGTTGATTGAGCTAGCCCAGCAGGTTGCTGAACGCTTATTGGTCGATCATGCTGATTTAGTAGAGCGCCATCTTGAACGCTGGCTCGGGTCTCGCACAGAATTTCTAAAGGCGTGATAATTAAACCATGACACTTACGGAACTTCGTTACATTGTTGCTGTTGCTCGCGAGCGCCACTTTGGGCGCGCAGCTGAGGCCTGTCACGTTTCTCAGCCGACCTTATCTGTAGCGATTAAAAAATTAGAAGAAGAGCTTGGCACACAGATCTTCGAGAGAACCAGTTCTGAAGTGGCGATGACTAGCTTGGGCGTACTGATTGTTGAGCAAGCGCAACGGGTTTTAGAAGAGGCTAATTCCTTAAAGCATTTAGCTAAGCATGGACAGGATCCTTTATCTGGCCCCATTCGTTTGGGTGCGATTTACACAATTGCCCCATATCTATTGCCCAGTTTGGTGAGGGTTGCACGTGAAGACATTCCAAATGCACCCTTATTTTTAGAAGAGAACTTCACCGTTCGTTTATTAGAAATGTTGCGTCAAGGTGTATTGGATTGCGCTGTCTTGGCTGACCCTTTCCCAAGCGCTGGTCTAGATGTAGTGGACTTGTATGAAGAACCCTTTTTGGTTGCAGTTCCTAAAGGACATGTGTGGGAGCAGCGTAAGTCGATTGCCCATCAAGAATTAAGAGAGCAAAACACCTTATTACTCGGTGCTGGGCATTGCTTCCGCGACCACGTTTTGGGTGTGTGTCCTGAGTTAAATCGTTTTGGTTCCGGATCTACGATTGGCGAGCAGCGTAGTTTCGAAGGTTCTTCTTTAGAAACGATTCGTCAAATGGTAGCGGGTGGCATTGGTATCTCAGTCCTCCCTAGAACCTCAGTGCTCGATCCAAAAACCCATGAGGGGTTGATTCGTTATATTCCTTTAGATCAACCTGTGCCAACCCGCAAGGTGTGTTTGGTATGGCGCAAGAGCTACCCTCGCGCTGAAGTGATGCAAAAGCTTGCTCAGATTATTCGCAAATGTGATTTGCCAGGAGTGAGCTTTATTTAATGCGGCATCCCGTCATTGCCCGTCTTGTTGCGTACGGCTATCTGATTCGTCTCGATAAGCCGATTGGTACATTACTGCTTCTGTGGCCTACTTGGTGGGCATTGTGGCTGGCAAGCGGCGGCTTTCCCGAGTGGAACATCCTCATCATTTTCACTGTTGGCACTTTCCTGATGCGAAGTGCTGGCTGCGCTGTCAATGATTATGCGGACCGAGATTTCGATCGTCACGTGCAAAGAACGCAAGGGCGTCCAGTGACAAGTGGCAGGATCTCTGGCAAAGAAGCGCTCGGAGTAGCAAGCGTCTTGGCACTGTTGGCTTTTTTGCTGATTCAGCCACTGAATGCTTTTACTAAAGCACTCTCGGTCTTTGCTTTGGTAGTCGCCATTGTTTATCCATTTACCAAACGATTCTTCGCCATCCCTCAAGCCATTCTTGGGATTGCATTTGGTTTTGGTATTCCAATGGCTTATGCGGCTGTGCTGGATTTCATTCCACCAGAGGCATGGATTCTGTTTGTAGGTAATATTTTCTGGGCGATTGCCTATGACACTGCCTATGCCATGGTTGATCGAGATGACGATATTCGTTTAGGTTTAAAAACATCCGCAATCACCTTTGGCAGCTTTGATGTTTTAGCAATTGGAGTTTGCTACGGCGTGTTACTTCTGAGTCAAATCTGGGTAGCGCAGCTCGCTCACCTGAGCGCTTATTTTTGGTTGGGCTGGTTAGGTGCTTTGGCATGCGCCATCTATCACCTCAAATTAGTTTTGACTCGTGGCAGGGCTGAGTGCTTTAAGGCGTTTCGTCACAACAACTGGTTGGGTGGATTCCTCTTTTTTGGAATCGTCCTAGGCCTAGCGCTGAATTAGCTTTTACCTAGTTCATCGCCCATCGCTTTGCCACGCTGACTTGCGGCATCAATGGCTTTTTCCAGAATGTCATGCCAACCATGTTGTTTCATAACTTCAAGTGCAGCAGCAGTCGTTCCACCTTTGGATGTCACGCGTTCGCGTAATACGCCAGCATGCTCATCCGAGTTATGTGCCAGCTGTGTTGCACCTTCAAGCGTTGCATAAGCAAGCTGACGTGCAGTAGTAGCATCTAAGCCTAACTTTTCACCAGCGGATTGCATAGCCTCTAAAAAGGCAAAGACGTAAGCCGGGCCACTACCTGAAACTGCAGTGACAGCATCCATCAATTTTTCTTCAGCCACCCAAACTGCTTGGCCAACGGCATGGCAAATAGTTTCTGCGAGTACGCGATCATCTTGATTCACAGCAGTATCTGCAAAGAGACCCGTAATCCCTTTGCCAATCAGGGCGGGGGTGTTCGGCATCGCACGCACGCAACGCGCATGATCAAGCCAGCGACTCATATCCTTAAGACGAATTCCAGCAGCAATACTCAGAATCAGTGGGCCTGGTGCTGTCGCATGTTTTAGTTTGGCACTCAATCCTTTAGCAACCACATTAAAGTCTTGGGGCTTGATAGCCATGACCACAGCATTGTTCTTGGTGAAGTCAAAAGCAATTTGATCTAAAGCGCCAATTACTTGAATACCAAAATCGCGATGTAAACCAATGGCGGTCTCGGCATTGGCCTCCACCACGGTAAGTTGATTGGCTTCAAAGCCGTTAGCTAAAAGACCGCTAATTAAAGCTCGACCCATATTGCCACCACCAATAAAGGTGATGCGGGTATTTTGATTTAACTGTTTTGTGCTCATACGCTTATCTTATCGCGCTTCCCAAATATGGCCGTTCCTACTCGAACCATGGTGCTACCCTCGGCAATCGCCGACTCCATGTCATCTGACATACCCATCGATAGAGTGTCAAAAAATTCATAACCGATATCGTTCAGATGCTTTGCTTTAATCTGATTAAAGCATTCCCGCACGGTAGCAAAAGCCTGGCGCTGTGAAGAAGGGTTTGGGCTTGGCGCTGGAATGGCCATCAACCCCCTGAGGGTGAGGTGGGGGAGTTTGGCAATCGCGCTGCATAATTCCTCAGCCTCATTCAGAGGAATACCGCTCTTGCTATCTTCCTCGCTGACATTGACTTGTATGCACACTTGTAGATCCGCAACATCAGGGAACTCGCCACGTTGAGCAGAAAGTCGTTCTGCAATTTTAAGGCGGTCAACGCTATGAACCCAGTCAAAGTGTTCTGCCACTTCTTTAGTCTTGTTACTCTGAAGCGGCCCAATGAAATGCCAAACAAGCCACGGGCGGAGCTTGGCAAGCAAGGTAATCTTTTCAACTGCCTCTTGGACATAGTTTTCACCAAAAGCAGTTTGTCCTGCGTGCATCGCTTCTTCAATGTCTTGCGCAGGGAAGGTTTTACTGACGGCAAGTAACTCAATCTCTTCGGGCTCACGCTTGCTCGCTTGGGCAGCTAACTCAAGACGCTGTTTCACCCGCATTAAGTTATTGGTAATCTGACTCATTGAGTAGCTGAATTTTTCTGGGTAATGAGTTTGTCAACGATCTCAATCCAATGCAAAACCGGCGTGTCATCCTGTTGCAAGTGTGTAATGCAGCCAATATTTCCAGAAACAATCGTTTCAGCGCCAGACTCTTCACAAGCAGTTTGCAAATGGGCTAATTTGTTTTTGCGGAGTTGCTCAGATAATGCAGGTTGGGTAACCGAGTAAGTGCCTGCAGAGCCGCAACAGAGATGGCTATCGGCACAGAGATTAACGCCAACACCAATGCTGCCCAATAAGCCCTCAACCTTGCCACGAATTTGCTGACCGTGTTGCAAAGTGCATGGTGGGTGATACACCACCCCTGGCTTGGGATCTGTGCCGATGAGACTTATCAATTCACTTTGGAGTGTGGGAAGTATTTCTGCAATATCTTTAGTTAATTCGGAAATTTTCTTTGCCTTGATGGAATAGCTTGGATCATGGGTAAAGAGATGGCCATAGTCTTTCACCATCACGCCACAACCAGATGCCGTCATCACAATTGCTTCTACACCTTGCTCAATCAGGGGCCACCAAGCATCAATATTTTGCTTGGCATTCTGAAGGCCACCATTTTGGTCATTCAGGTGGTAGCGTAAAGCACCACAACAAGTTGCATTGGGTGCACTAATTAACTGAATTTTGAGTGCATCCAGGACGCGCGCAGTTGCAGAGTTGATGTTGGGAAGCATGCCAGGTTGTACGCAACCCTCTAGCAAGAGCATCTTGCGTGTGTGGCTTGCTTGAGGTCGCGCGTAGGGGTCAGTAGTCTTTGCTAAAGCCTTACTTTTCGCCTCTGGAATCTTGCGTTTGATACTAGATGGCATGATAGGTCGCACAAAACGTCCTAGTGCCATTGCCGAATTAAATAATGCTGGCTTAGTTAGGCCTTCTTTAAGCGCCCAACGAGTAATACGCTCAGCTAGTGGGCGGGCTGGGGTATTGTCCTCCGTCCATTTGCGACCAATGTCTACAAGATTGCCATATTGCACACCGCTAGGACAGGTGCTCTCGCAATTGCGGCAAGTCAGGCAGCGATCTAAGTGAGTACGTGTTTTTTCTGTAGGTTTTTGGCCTTCAGCAATTTGTTTAATGAGATAGATGCGTCCGCGTGGGCCATCTAATTCGTCGCCGAGGAGTTGGTAGGTTGGACAGGTTGCTGTACAGAAGCCGCAGTGAACACATTTTTCTAAAATGCGAGCAGCTTCTATACCTTCAGGTGTATTGATAAATTGAGGGGCAAGTTGAGTTTGCATATAGAAACTTAAGGTAGTCGGTTAGTGGCAAAAACACCTGCTGGATCAAATGCTGCCCGGAGACGTGCTTGGACTGCTTCCAAGGCTTGCGAGTGGGCTTGCTCACTTAATTTTGTGAAGCGCTCTTTTGCTGGGTCGACATTGCTTCCCTGTCGAAAACGGATTGCGTGCCCGCCATTGGCGCTAGCTAATGCTTTCAACGCAGCAAAAGTGGCGTCATCGCTAGAACCTTTCCACCAACGTTGCTGACCGTGCCACTCCAGCACAACTTCATTAGACATGTTTGGCAAGCCAATTGGGCCGCATGCTGCAGGAAGCGCTAAGCGATAAAGCGTTTCATCAGCACCCAAATTCGTAAATGGATTAAGTTGTTGTTCGCGTAAATTCTTCCAAAATGTTTCGGCTGTTATTGGGTCAAGTTCTTTTGCATTAATGGCTGCGCTCATCAAAGGTATTGCCGCACGAACTGCAGCAATTGCACCAGATAGTCGAATGGTTAGCTCACCATGTTCTTCAGAATTGGCGACGCCAATCCAACAACTTGCAGATAAGGGTAATGGTTGTCCAGCCCATTCATTCAGGAGTTGATGTGCATGAGCTTGAGAAATGTGGCAACGCAGAGTAGCTGTCGCAGCTGGCTTTGGCAAGACCTTGACTGAGGCTTCTAGGAGAAGGGCAAGAGTTCCCAAGGAGCCCGGCATTAAGCGAGAGACGTCATATCCAGCGACATTCTTAATGACCTGACCGCCAAAAGATAAATCTTGACCTTTGCCATCCATGACACGCGCGCCTAAAACAAAGTCTCTGAGGTTGCCGGCACTGATCCGTCCAGGCCCAGCAAGACCAGCGGCAACGGCACCACCAAAAGTAGCGCCATCGCCAAAGTGTGGTGGTTCAAAAGGCAAGATCTGATTCTTTTCTGCTAGAGCCGCTTCAATTTCTTTTAAGGGCGTGCCAGCGCAAGCGGTAATGACCAATTCTTCAGGTTGGTATTCCAAAATTCCAGAATAGGCACGAGTGTTTAGCTTTGCAAAGTTATTAGGATTGCCATACCAAGATTTTGTTCCACCACCTTCTATAGATAGAGGCGTGCCAGCTTTAGCGGCTCCTAGAATTTGCTCACGGAATACATCAATATTTGAATTTGGTAGATGGATCATTAGAAGCGCTCCAATTCTGGAAAAGGCAGAGCGCCACCGCTAATTCGCATGCGACCATATTCGGCGCAGCGATGCAATGTGGGAATCGCTTTATCGGGGTTCAGTAGGCGCTCTGGATCAAATGCTTCTTTTACGCCCCAGAATGCTTCACGTTCACCTTCACCGAATTGCACACACATGGAATTAATTTTTTCAATACCAACTCCGTGCTCTCCAGTGATCGTGCCCCCTAACTCAACGCAGGCTTCCAGAATTTCAGTACCGAAGTCTTCGGCACGATGCCATTCATCTTGATCTGCACCGTTAAAGAGAATTAGTGGGTGCATATTGCCATCACCCGCATGAAATACGTTTAAGCAACCAAGACCATATTTCTTTTCCATCACCTGAATGCGCTTTAGCAAAGTTGCAATATGTCTGCGGGGAATGGTGCCATCCATGCAGTAGTAGTCAGCTGCTAAACGACCTGCAGCTGGGAAGGCATTCTTTCGGCCGCTCCAAAATTTAAGGCGCTCAGATTCATCTTGAGAAATCTGAATGCCGCTAGCACCAGCCTCTTCAAGAACTTTGGTCATGCGTTCAATTTCTTCAGCAACCTCTTCGGGCGTGCCATCGGACTCGCATAACAAAATTGCTTCAGCATTGAGGTCATAACCAGCATGCACAAACTCTTCAACAGCGCGCGTTGTCGCTTTATCCATCATCTCAAGACCAGCGGGAATAATGCCGGCTGCAATGATTGCAGCAACAGCATCACCACCTTTTTCAATGTCATCAAAACTTGCCATGATCACGCGTGCTAATTTTGGCTTGGCAACCAACTTCACGGTGACCTCAGTAACGACGGCGAGCATGCCTTCGCTACCAATCATGATGGCCAATAAATCTAAACCTGGGGAGTCTGGCGCTAAGCTACCAAATTCAACGGCGTCGCCATTCATGAGAAGACCGCGTACTTTTAAAACATTGTGTAAGGTAAGGCCATACTTAAGGCAATGAACGCCACCTGAGTTTTCGTTGATATTGCCGCCAATGGAGCAGGCGATTTGCGAAGAGGGATCAGGAGCGTAGTACAGGCCGAGATGGGCAACCGCTTCAGAAATGGCTAAATTGCGAACGCCGGGCTGGACTACTGCAGTCCTGGTAAATGGATCAATGCTGACAATCTTTTTGAGCTTGGCAAGTGAGAGCACTAATCCTTGCGCTATGGGCATTGCACCACCGGATAAGCCGGTGCCAGATCCGCGGGGAACTACCGGCACCTGCATGGCGTAACAAATCTTCAGAATCTGGGCTGCCTGCTCTTCGGTTTCAGGCAGGGCAACCGCTAAAGGCATTCGGCGGTAGGCTGCTAAGCCATCACATTCATAAGGAATAGTATCTTCAGGCTCCCAAAGTAAGGCATGCTCAGGGAGGATGGGCTTAAGGGCAGCTACGAGCTTTGATTGCAGGGCGCTAATAGCTGCTTGATCTGGGGGCGTGGTAACCATGTTCATATGATTCATTTTAGCCATTTACCTATAATGACTTCATGGGAAATCGACTTTCAAAAATTGCCACCAGAACTGGTGACGCTGGAATGACCGGATTGGGTGATGGCAGCCGCGTGGAGAAGGACCATCTGCGGATCTGCGCCATGGGCGACGTGGACGAGTTGAACTCTGAAATTGGCGTTCTGATGACTGAAAACCTGCCTGAGAGCGTTGCCCAAGAGCTGCAAGCACTATTTTTGCAGGTGCAGCATGATCTTTTTGATTTGGGTGGTGAACTTTGCATCCCGAATTACACCTTGCTCAAACCAGAGCATGTTGCACAGCTCGATGTTTGGCTTGAGAAATACAACGAGACTTTGCCCCCGCTGACTGAATTCATTCTGCCCGGTGGAACGCGAGCTGCAGCACAAGCCCACGTATGTCGAACGGTTTGCAGAAGAGCAGAACGCTCTATTGTGCGACTTGGCTGGGCTGAGCCTTTGTATGATGCCCCACGTCAATACGTTAATCGCCTATCGGATTTGTTATTTGTATTGTCACGAGTTTTAAATCGGGCAGCCGGCGGCACGGATATTCTTTGGAACCATCAAAAGGCTGACAAAAAAAATGAGGCCAAGTAATTTAGCCTCATTTGTTTGATACAGCGTTGGCGCCTTAGGGCGCCATTTTTATTTCTGAACTTATTTTTAGATCACTTCTTGTTTTTACGACGAGCTTTCACGGCAGTAGCTAAGCGTTGCAATACATTAACGGAGTCTTCCCAGTTAATGCAGGCATCCGTAATACTCTTGCCGTATTCCAGTTTATTTGGATCATCTTTGCCTGGTGTGAATTTCTGAGCCCCATCATTGAGATGGCTTTCAATCATCACACCAAACACTTTGCGTGAGCCAGATTCAATTTGCTCGGCAATATTGTCAGCAACCACAATTTGACGCTCATGCTTCTTGCTCGAGTTTGCGTGGGATAGATCGACCATCAGACTGGCTGGAAGCTTTGCTGCTGCTAGCTCTGCGCATGCTGCATCGACAAAGCTGGCTTCGTAATTTGGCTCTTTGCCGCCGCGCAAAATGACGTGGCAATCTTTATTACCTTTTGTTTCCACGATCGATACTTGACCATTCTTATGAACAGATAAGAAGTGATGTGGACGACTTGCTGCTTGAATAGCATCGGTAGCAATTTTGATATTGCCATCAGTACCGTTCTTAAAGCCAATAGGTGCGGATAAACCAGAAGCAAGTTCGCGATGAACTTGGCTCTCAGTTGTACGAGCGCCGATGGCACCCCAAGAAATCAGGTCAGCAATATATTGCGGAGAAATAACGTCAAGGAATTCGCTTCCTGCTGGCATGCCAAGTCGATTAATTTCCATGAGAACCTGACGCGCAATCCGCAATCCTTCTTCGATGCGATAGCTTTCATCAAGGTAAGGGTCGTTGATCAGACCTTTCCAACCAACAGTAGTGCGTGGCTTTTCAAAATACACGCGCATCACAATTTCGAGCTCACCAGAGAGGCGCTCACGTTCGACTAAGAGGCGTTGGCAATATTCCAATGCTGCTCTTGGATCATGAATGGAGCAAGGTCCAATAATGACCAATAAGCGATCATCTTTGCCGTGAATAATGTCGCGAATCTTGCCGCGAGTTTTGCTAATCAAGGATTCAGTTGGCGTTCCCGAGATAGGGAAGAAGCGAATCAAATGCTCTGGCGGGGGCAGAACAGTGATGTTATGAATGCGTTGATCGTCGGTATCTGACGTTTTATCAACGGCAGCGTACCAATTGGCAGGATTAGTATTTTGTTGGCTCATACGACTATTTTAAGCCGTATCAGGCCGTTCCACCCACAGTCAGGCTATCAATCCGTAAAGTTGGCTGCCCAACTCCTACGGGGACACTTTGCCCTTCTTTGCCACAGACCCCCACGCCGCCATCCAATTTGAGGTCATTTCCGATCATGGAGACCTGTTTTAGGGACTCGGGACCGCTACCAATAATCGTGGCGCCTTTAACGGGGTATTGGATTTTGCCGTTTTCCACCCAATAGGCTTCAGATGCAGAAAATACAAATTTGCCACTAGTGATATCAACCTGCCCACCGCCAAAATTGACTGCATAGAGGCCACGTTTAATGCTGGCAACGATTTCTTGAGGATCATCTTTACCGGCCAACATGTAGGTATTGGTCATACGTGGCATCGGTAGCGAGGCAAAACTTTCACGCCGGCCATTGCCAGTGAGTGGCATTTTCATCAGGCGGGCATTCAAACTGTCCTGAATATAGCCCTTCAATATGCCATCTTCTATGAGGGTTGTGCATTGGGTTGGCGTACCTTCGTCATCAATGTTGAGCGAGCCTCGGCGACCAGATAGCGTGCCGTCATCAACAACCGTCACGCCTTTAGCGGCTACCCGTTGACCAATGCGACCTGCAAATGCTGAAGAGCCTTTGCGATTGAAGTCGCCTTCTAAACCATGACCTACTGCTTCATGAAGTAATACACCAGGCCAGCCCGGCCCCATAACGACCGTCATTGGGCCAGCGGGTGCGGCGCGTGAGTCGAGATTCACGAGGGCGCCATCAACCGCTTCATCCACGTATTGATTGATGAGTTCCGTATTGAAGTATCCGTAGTCATGTCGTGCACCACCACCAGATGATCCAGACTCGCGACGGCCATGTTGTTCTGCGATCACGTGGACTGAGACACGTACTAGCGGACGAACATCGGCGGCCAATAAGCCATCAGCACGCAACACTAAGACAACATCAAATTCTCCAGCAAGACTTGCCATCACTTGAATGATGCGTGGGTCGCGTGCCTTAGCGCGACGCTCGATACTTTCAAGCAGCGCAATTTTTTCTTTAGGCTGAAGTGAATCCAAGGGATTTAAATCGGAATAAAGCCCATTGGAAACAGGACTGAAGATTTTGCTAGCAACGGCTTGCTTGCCACCTTCTGGGCCAATGACCCGGGTGGCCTTGGCTGCCTTGTTTAATGCTTCTAAATTAATTTCATCCGAATAGGCGAAGGCAGTTTTATCTCCATAGATCGCTCGCACGCCGACGCCTTGGTCGATATTGAAGCTACCAGATTTAACGATGCCTTCTTCCAGACTCCAGCTTTCACTGCGGGTGTGCTGGAAATACAAATCCGCATCATCTAAGCGGTGAGCAAACATACTGCCAAAGGTGCGATGCAAATCTTGTTCGGATAAACCAGTGGGCTCAAGCAAAATTGATTTGGCTAGCTTAAGAAGATCCACCTGTTTTTTGGGTTTAGTCCAATCAGTTGGAAATAGTGCTTCTGGTGCATTCATATTATTTCGGTAAGTCTTTCGCTTTATAGCTTGCGGTGTTTTAGTGCTGGGAGCTTAGAGCGTACCTCGTTTAATTTATCTTTGCTCAGAACCCCAGAAATAAAGCCTTCGCCTTCGGGAAGGTTTGCCAATACCGCACCCCAGGGGTCTATGAGCATGCTATTGCCCCAAGTACGGCGTTGATTGATATGTGTCCCACCCTGTGCTGAAGACAAGACATAGCATTGGTTTTCAATCGCACGGGCGCGCAGCAGAATTTCCCAATGGTCCTTGCCGGTTGTGTAAGTGAAGGCTGCTGGAATGATGTGGCAATCCACCTCTCCTAGCGATCTGTATAGCTCCGGAAAGCGCAAGTCGTAACAAATACTTAAACCAAAGCGCCATTCTTCATGATTGATCTTGATAGAAAGCACGCTCGGAGTATTGCCTGCCTCGATTGTTTCGGATTCTTCATAGCGCTCGGTTGCTGTCTGAAACCCAAATAAATGAATTTTGTCGTAGCGGCCAATACGCTCGCCTTGAGGATTAAAGACTAAAGTGGTATTCAATACTTTGCTAGTGGATTGCGCCTCAAGGGGAATGGTCCCCGCAACCAGATAGATGTCATTAGCTTTCGCCATCGCGGCGAGCTGCTCTTGTATCGGTCCGCTACCTAATGTTTCTCTTGCGAGAACTTTATCGGTATCTTTTAATCCCATGAGGCAAAAGTATTCAGGCAGAACGACAAGCTGAGCGCCCGTTTTGGCTGCCTGCTCAATCAATCTATTGGCGGTATCCAGATTCTCCTGAAGTACTGGAGTGGAGATCATCTGAATAGAGGCGATTTGTAACTGAGAAGGCATAGCTGAGGCGCTCATAGATATTCGCAATAAAGAGATCAGTTAGTTTTGAGGGTTAGTGTTAGGGCTTGCTGAAGGTGAAGCGTTTTGGGTATTCGGCGCATTTGGCTTGGCCTGCTCTTTCAGTAAACCCTTGGTGCGAATGCTGTCCAAAGTTTTTTGGTCAATCGGTTGACCCTTTTGATCAAGTGGAATCACCTCTGGATCAGTCCATGAGCCTTGTACTAAATAGTCGGTTTGCATGGCACGATTGATTTGGTTGGTGATCAGGTATTGGCCCACAAGTGCACTGAGACCGACGATTGGGTTAATAACAAAAGCCGCCACTACAGATCCTGCGGCCGCATCAATCGTTGGAAATACCGTTATACGAAGGTCCTGAGTCTCTTTGGGAATATTGATTTGCCCATTAATAGCAACACGCGCTTGATCCAACTCCATCGTGAATTGATTGGTTTGGGCAAGGCCATTGCTAATGTCAAAGCTGCTCTCGATAGAATTAAAAGGTGTTCCTTTAGTCACAATATTGCCTAGACTACCTTGGAGATCAAGGGTAGCGAATCTAAAGAGACTTTGTAGACTCAGTACGTTGAGTAATTTGGCGGCATCAGAGTTCACCTCTAACAAGCGCCCTTTGTCGAGATTGAGAGCGATCTTCCCTGAGAGCGTTTCATAGTCTGGAATAAATAAGTTGTTATCCCATTCTAATTTTCCAGTGAGCTTACCTTGACCACCTTCTACAGATTTAGTATTGCTCCAATGAGCAATAATTTGCCCAGCGTCCTTTACATCCATATCAATGTTGAGAGTGCTATGGTCTTTTCCATTTGCAATGTCGCTACTCCACTGTCCTGAGAGAGATGAACTGCCTTGAGGATTGGCTATTTGAACGGACTCTAGGTTTAAGAGGTTTTTACTGGTGCGTGACTTAATCTTAATCGCACCCAATTGCGCTTTAGACCAAGAAAAGTCATCAATGGTGATATTGAGACTTGGTATAGAGTTAGGACTCAGCTTTTCTTTATTTACACTCTTTTGTGTACGATTATTTTGATTTTTAGAGACAGATTCTGGCAAAAGATTGACATTCGCAAGTGGGTCTGGAACTCTGAGGCGAGTGAAGTGGCCAGTAATTAATCCACTTGGGTTAGTGGAGTTTTCTTCCTGCCAGCGAATCTGTCCTGCAGCCTGCGTTGAATTGAGGCGTAATTGCCAGATATCGTTTTTATTGTTACCAACCAAGCCAACATCAGACCAAGCGCGATCCAGTAGGATCAGTTTTTTGATTTGAGCATTGACTTGAATATTGCTCTCGTCGGCGGAATTCTGTTTGACAGCTTTGTTCCGATGTCCCGCACTGAGAAACTCTTGCCATGCATCTACATTCAGATCGCTAGCTTGAAGATTCAGCGCAAATCCCTGTTGGGGAAGATTGGCAGGAGCGCCAACGCCTAGTGCATGGCGAATCTCATTGTCGAGCCCGAGGCTGCCCTGCAGAGAAATTTGTTCACCAATCTTGCCAGACCAAGTTGCGCGAGCAGAATTTGCTTTGCTATTAACGTAGGTGCGAAGATTGAGCTGGCCTAGCATTGGAGTGCCTGCAGATTTTTTAGCTGGGGCGGGAGCTTGACTGGCCCAGTTTCTTAAATCTAATTTCAGATTCGTTTCGCTGCCAGCTTTGCTGAAGTTGAGCGAGCCCTCGTATTTTGCCGAACCACTCATGCCGGCCAGAATCGAGCTGACTGCAGGGTTAAGGTCTGCGGAAAAATACTGTTTAATAAAGCTACCATCAATATTGCCGTTGATGCTGAAGCTAGGGTTTGCAGTTGTAGAAGGCGCACTAGTAATGTTGATGGCACCCCCTAAGAAATTAGCCGTGACATTTTCAAATTCGGGATTAAGTTCAGTAATCCGAATATTGCCTTTGAGATTATCTAGAGGTGGAAAGCTACCCCACTGAGCTCGATTGCCTGGAAGGTCTAACTTCGCATCAATATGGGTATCCGCTTTGCCTGATAGCGGAATGCTTAAGGCCAGATTTAAGCTTGTGAAACCAGACACTTTAAGATTTTTTTCTAGGCTCTCTTGGCTTTTACCAACCGGAGACGCAAAGAGGTACTGGAGCATTTGTTGCGCTTCTCCTTGGGCGCTACCGGTAACGGAAAGCATTAATTGCTTGGCGCTGACATTGGGTATTTCAGCATGAACCTTGCTCACCACCACGCTTTGATAATTTGCTTGGCTGATATCCACATTTAATGTGGACTGTTTCATGCTGATTTCACCACTGAGCTTGGTAAATGCCGGCCATTCGCCCTGTGACTTAGATAAAAGAGGGGCGGGCTTAAAGGTGGCATCAGTGATCGGTAGGTTCAGTGCAAATTCACCGGATTGCTCTTTAGGGAAGGGGATCTGATTAGGGTCACCTTTGATGTGTAGGGTGCCGTTGCGAATGAGGCCAGTATCAAAGGCTTTTCCAAGAAACTGCTTGCTATCGCTATCCATCCCGACAGGAAGGTAGCGATGTGCGCTAGCCAGTTTTGCTTGTACAAAGTTCATGTCTAAAGTCAGTTGATCAGCTTGTTTCGGCCCGCTCAGAATGTAATTGCTACTGAGAGTGACATTAATCTCAGGATTGCTAAGCGCTACTTGCTTGGCATTAATGATCCAGCCGCCTTTGTATTTTTCCCAGCTGACTTGCCCACTTGCTTTATCTAATTTAATTTTTGGATCAACTAGAAAGTCATTTATTTCTACCTCTAAATTGGAGGATGCTAGGCTCAAACTCCCATGCTTTTGGTCGGCTGTAATAACTCCGGTTAAATGAGAAACGCTAGGCATGGATTTGTTGATGCCAACAAAGCTTAGATCAATCAGCTTGGCGCTCACAGTGAAATCTAATTTATCAGCATTAAACCAAGTGCCGGGTATGGGGAGTGCCGACAGTGCAGAACGACTTTCTGCCCAGTTGATTTCTAGGTCTTGTAATTCACCATCTGCTTCAGATGCCTTAATCCATTGCCGGACTTTTTTAGGCAGGGGAAGGTTGAGTGCAAATAGTGCAACGTCTTCGACCAATATCTGTGGAGATGAAAATCCAAATTCTTTGATATCGCCACCATCTCCAGGTGGCTTCCACCGGAAGGTCATGGGGCTCAAGTGCTCGAGGGGTGCCGAGCTTGGACTATCAATGTCCCGCCATGCTAGCGACTTGGTGCTTACTGAAAGCATTTGTTTTTCGGTTGATTGAATCAGATCAGTTTCCAATCTACCAAACTCAATCGGCTCTTCATCCTTGGCTAATTGAATTTTTAGTCGGTCGGCCGCAATGCTGAGTGCGCCACCATCGGGTTTGCCACTGTCAAGATTCAATTTTCCTTTTGAGCTAATGCTCCCCTCTAATGCATAAAGAGGCACTTTGAAGTCTTGTGTAATTTTATTTAGATTGAGGTCGGCGAAATCCCAAGAGAACTCACCAACCCAATCCTTCCAGTTCCCGGCTTGACCACCAAGGCGATGTGCAAAGTCCGCATTGATTTGGATCTGACCTTTATGCCAAGGCGTATTTGCAATCAAAGTGCCGCGGTGATAGCGTAGCCCGTTGCTCAGATTTAGTTCTTCAATTTCAATCGAAGTATTCAGTTTCTTATTTTGGAGATCTTCCCAAAAGAATTGAGCCTGACTTACTTTGATGGTGTTTTGTGCGAATAGCCAGTTCTCAGCTGAAAAATCATCCGACTTTCCACCGATCGGCATTCCTGCGATAGAGATGATGCCCTTAGCATTTCTTTGGGCATAAATTTGCGCGCCAACAAAATCAAGTTCATGAAAGTAGGGTTCAAGATGGTAGAAAGAAAGCCAACTTAATTCACCACTAATTTTTTGAATTTCCAATAAAGGTTTGGCTTTTGAGGAAGAATTAAAACGTAATCCGGTGATTTCAAAGCTGGGCCGAATGCCTGTCCATGAGACTTGCACATCATCCATCGAGACATCTGCACCAATCCTAGCGCTAATCAGTTTTTCTAAGGCTGGTTTTGATTTCTCAACTTGAGGCCATAGTAAGAAACGAACACCGAGATGTCCCAGCACAAATACTGCCAAAATAAAGCCACCTAGGATAAGGGCGCGCCGACCCCAGCGTCCGCTTCCACCTGGAGGACGTTTTTGAAGCACGCTCTGGAGGCGAGGTGGGATGAGGTTGCGAAGCATGAGCTCTATTATCCGTCAGCCTCGAGAGGATCGCCAAGAGTCTCCCAAGGCTCGGATTAAGATGAGGGTATGACGAATTTTTCCGCGCAAATGGACTTTTTGAAGGGGCATTCCACTTATGCCCAGCGTTGGCTAAATGCGCAGCCAAAGTGGGAGGGGTGGATAGGCTCCCTGACCCCTCAAAAAATCGATTTAGCATTTATCCAAAATCTCTTGATTCCTTGCGAGGCTGCAATTGCCAACGAGGAGCAAGATGAGTCGCAATTCATGGCGGATTTGCGACTTGCTCGTCAGCGTTTAATGCTGTATCTAGGATTTCGTGATCTCAACGGCCTGGCAGATTTAGATGAGGTAACGCATAGTCTCAGCTCATTTGCCGAGTTGACTGTTTCGCTATCGATTGCTTATATTCGTGGGGATCTTCAAAGACGCTTTGGGCTGCCATGGAGCACTTCTACTAATACTGAAATGCCTTTGATGGTTGTTGGCATGGGCAAGCTTGGGGGGCGGGAGCTCAATCTTTCTTCCGATATTGATCTGATTTTTCTGTATGAGCATGAAGGTGAGACTCAAGGTGGTCCGAAAAGTCTTTCCAACCATGAGTGGTTTACGCGGATGGGCAAGCGCCTCATCAAGTTACTGTCTGAGCATGATGCCAATGGATTTGTATTCCGGGTAGATATGCGTTTACGTCCTAATGGTGATTCAGGCCCATTGGTGTGTAGCCTAGACATGCTGGAAGAATATCTTTTGGTTCAAGGCCGTGAGTGGGAGCGTTATGCCTGGATCAAGGGGAGATTGATCGCGCCAATGCCTGACTCACCCTCTTTTGCTGTTTGCGAAAAAGAGCTAGATCAAATTATTCGACCTTTTGTTTATCGTCGACATTTGGATTACGGCGTGATTGCAGCTATTCGAGACTTGCATGCGCAGATTCAACGCGAGGCAGATAAAAGGTCTTCAGGCCACCAAGGCCGTTCCCGCGATATTAAATTGGGTCGTGGTGGGATTCGGGAAATTGAGTTTTTGGCGCAAATGTTTCAGCTCATGCGGGGTGGGACTGATCCCCGTTTTCGTGCTCGACCCACATTAGAGATTTTGAGCTTGATCGAAAAGCGAGGCATCTTGCCTACCGGTGAGGTCCGGGCATTAAAGGATGCGTATGTATATCTGAGGCGCTTAGAGCATCGCATTCAGATTTGGGAGGATCAGCAAACACATTATTTGCCCGATGATGAATCTGCTCGAACACGTCTTGCTCAGAGCATGGGTGGTCCAGATGTGACGGAGACGAGCGCTCAATTTCTGGCTGAGTTAGAAGGACATCAAAACAAGGTCGCCCAACTCTTTGAAAGGGCATTCGTATTAAAAGATAGTGAGCGCTTAGATCTTGCACCTTTATCGATAGATTGGGAGCCAGACGGCCAGTATTTTCCTGAGTCGCTGGCTCGCTGGCAGGCATGGAGTGGCGGCCCAAAGGAAAGGCAGTTACCAGAAAAAAGTCGCCTGATTTTTCACAGTCTGATTCGCAAGGCGGCGGAGAGTGTGCAGGCGGAACAATCTATGCGGGCTAGTGCTGATATTACTTTGCTACGCTTTTTTGATTTGTTGGAAGCCATTGCCAGAAGGAGTGCTTATCTCTCCATCTTGTCGGAGTATCCAAAGGCACTATCCAATGTACTAGCTTTGCTCAAGGCCTCGCAATGGGGTGCGCAATATCTAACGAGGCATCCACACCTATTGGATCATTTACTCAATCCACGTGCCGAGGCTTTGCTAGTAGAGCACCCAGAGGATTATTGGCGGGAGGTTAAAACCACTTTAAACATGCGCTTAGATGATGTGATGGCCGATGGAGATGGCTCTGAGCAAGCCATGGATATCCTGCGCGTTACACATCACAACGAAACCTTTATTACCTTATTGGCTGATCTTGGTATTGGGGTGGATCAAGCTCTGTCAGTCGAAAAAGTCAGCGATCATCTATCCGCATTAGCTGATTTGATTTTGCAAACGACTTTTGAGCGTGTGTGGCCGTCAGTTGCCAAGAAGTTTGATTTGCCTGAGGATCAACATCTCGCTATAGATGTGCCATTCGCCGTGATTTCTTATGGGAAGCTGGGTGGCAAAGAGTTGGGCTATGCATCTGATCTCGATTTAGTATTTTTGTATCAAGCGCCAGAGTCAGATTACGCTGCACAAGAAATCTATGGCCTCTTAGCGAAGCGCATGATCAACTGGCTGACAACCTACACCTCGACTGGCAGCCTGTTTGAGATTGATACCCGCTTGCGTCCTAACGGGTCAGCTGGATTTTTGGTGACGAATGCAGATGCTTTTAAAAAGTATCAGATGCGAGAGGGTGATAACGCAGCCTGGGTTTGGGAGCATCAGGCTTTAACGAGAGCCAGGTTCTCGGCAGGCAACCCAACGGTAGGTCAATTTTTTGATGGTGTGCGCTTCGAGGTTTTAAGTCAAAAGCGCAATATTGATGTATTGCGTAATGAGATTTTGGAGATGCGCCGTAAGGTGCATGCTGGTCACCCTAATCCGGCCGGCGAGTTTGATTTGAAGCACGATGCAGGCGGAATGGTAGATATTGAATTTATTGTTCAATTCTTAGTTTTGGCCTACTCCCATCAACATCATCAATTGATTGGTAATTTAGGCAATATTGCACTTCTGCGGATGGCTGCAGCAGCTGGCTTGATAGAGCAGTCTGCTGCCCAAGAAGTGGCCGATGCTTACCGCTTGTTCAGATCTCGTCAGCACCGTTTACGCTTGGATGGCGCCGATAAGACGCGTGTGAATATTGATTCTGAGTTAGTTTTGGCAAGCGCCAGAAATGCTGTCCTGAGTTTATGGCAGCAGATTTTTAAAGCACCATCTAATATTTAGTTTTGCTCTAGTAATTCGCGAGCGTGACGACGGGTTGTATCCGTAATAGTGGCGCCACCAAGCATACGCGCAACTTCTTCAACGCGATCCGCTCTGGCTAGTGGGCTGACTTGTGAAAGCGTTTTTTCACCACTTTGAGATTTGCTGACCTTGAGGTGATGATTGCCTTGAGCGGCTACTTGAGGCAAGTGGGTGACACACAAAATCTGATGTGATTCACCCAGCTGACGTAATAATGTACCGACGGTTTCGGCAACAGCACCACCAATGCCAGCATCGACTTCATCAAAAATAAGTGTAGGCGTAAATGAGGCTTTGCTGGTGATCACGCTAATGGCGAGACTAATACGCGCTAGCTCTCCGCCGGATGCCACCTTGGCTAAAGAGCGAGGTGTACTGCCTGCATGCCCAGCAACCAAGAACTCAATTTGTTCCAAGCCATTCGAGCCACCTTCACTCAATGGGATTAACGCAATTTCTAATTGGCCGCCAGCCATTGATAAATCTTGCATCGCTGCAGTCACAAGCTTGCCAAGATCGAGGGCTGCCTTACTGCGTTTTTGGGAGAGTTGTTTTGCCAGCTTGAGGTAAGCAGCTTCCTCCTGTTTTACTTTTTCACGCAAAGCTTCAATATTCTGGGAAGCAGTGAGCGCCTCAAGACGGTCAGTAGTCTCCAACAGTAAGTGCGGCAGTGCATTGGCCTCAGTACGATATTTTCTAGCAGCCGTATGTAAAGCTTGCATCCGTTCTTCAACTTGACCTAAGCGTTCGGGATCAAGGTCTAACTTTTGTAGATAGCGATTCAGGCTATGAACAGCCTCATCGATTTGAATTTGTGCAGACTCTAGGGCTTGGCTCACTTCAGCTAGCGCAGCATCATGCTGGGCTAAAGCACCCATATTTGAACTGGCTTTGGAGAGGGCGGATTCCACTGAACCATCTGAATCAGATAAAACGTCAATTGCTTCTTGGCAACCGCTGATAATCTTGGCGCCATTGGCAAGTCGCGCATGCTCAACTTGAATGTGATCCCATTCGCCTTCTTGGGGTGAGAGCTCGGTCAACTCTTCAAGCTGCCATTCAAGCCGTTCACGTTCACGCTCAATATCTTGACCAGCATTTTCAGCTTGCGCTAAAAGACGACGCGAGTCGCTGAGAATCTTAAATGCTTGCGCCACTTCAACAGCAGTTGGTAGTAGCCCAGCATGGCGATCTAGCAGCTCACGCTGCGCACCACCCTTGAGTAGTAATTGATGAGCGTGTTGACCATGAATATCGACCAATTGATCACCAGCTTCGCGCAATTGCACGAGTGTTGCGACACTGCCATTAATGAAGGCGCGACTACGACCGTTACTTTCAACGGTTCTTTTAAGGAGCAGACTTTGGCCTGCATCTTCAGTAGGGAAACCTTGATCATCTAACCATTGGTTGAAGTGTTCTACCTGTTGGGAGTCAATGCGGAAGAGGGCGCTGATTTCTGCGCGATTGCTACCCTCCCGAATTTGGCTGCTATCTGCACGTTCACCCAGTACTAGGCCTAGGGCATCGAGCAGGATCGATTTGCCAGCACCCGTTTCACCAGTTAAGACGGTGAAGCCTGCAGAAAAATCCAGTTCGAGTTGATCAACGATGACAAAGTCACGGAGTGCAAGAGTTTGAAGCATGTCTTAGCGTAGCAAAGAACTCGACATCAGAATGTCGATGGGTACTCATTCCAGTGCAGTTTCTCGCGCAAGGTTTTGTAGTCACTATGGTTGCGAGGGTGCAAGAGGGTAATTGTTTTGTCAGATTGACGTACTTCGATTTTGTCGCCTGATTCCAAATTGGTTTGCGATTGCATATCGAAATTCACAATCACTTCGCGACCCTCAACCACTTCAATGCTAGTTACCGCATCCTGAGGTAATACGATTGGACGATTGGAAAGCGAGTGTGGCGCAATCGGCGCCAGCAAGATGCCGGCAACGCGTGGATGCAAAATAGGCCCGCCAGCAGAGAGAGCGTATGCAGTAGAGCCGGTAGGTGTAGAAACAATCAAGCCATCGGAGCGTTGGTTGTACATGAAAGACCCGTTGACTTGTACTGCAAGCTCAACCATTCCGGAGATGCCAGAGCGGTTCACAACAACATCATTGAGGGCGAGAGCGCGATTGATGACTTTGCCGTTACGCAGAACCACTGCATCTAATAGTGTTCTTGTATCAGCTTCATATTCGCCTGCAATAATTTTTGGTAGAACGACGTGCACATCTCCAATCGGAATGTCCGTCATATAACCAAGACGTCCCATATTGATTCCAACGAGAGGCACGTTACTGCCAGCCAGTTGACGCCCAATGCCAAGCATGGTTCCGTCGCCACCTAAAACTACCGCAAGATCAATCGCCCCGGCAAAATCTCCAACATTCTTGCTGGGGTATCCCTTGAGCTTTAAATGCTCTGCGGTGGAAGTCTCAAAAAATACCTCGCAACCCAGGCCAGAAACGAGCTTAGCGAGGTCGTTTAAGTGGTCCTCTATCCCGTCGGCCTGATATTTGCCGACAAACGCAAGTCGGCTAAATGCCTTTTTGATGGAATTTGAGGATGGGCTTAACATATAACGATTAAACCATAGGCATAAAATCCCTTCCACCATGGATGATCGTTCCCGCGCCTTACTGAAAACCCTCATCGAACGCTATATCGAAGAGGGGCAGCCTATTGGCTCCCGCACGCTATCTCGCTTCTCCGGTTTAGACCTCTCGGCTGCCACCATTCGGAATGTGATGGCCGATTTGGAGGATATGGGTCTGGTAACCAGCCCGCACACCTCGGCTGGGCGTATTCCAACCCCAAGGGGCTATCGCTTGTTTGTGGACACCATGGTGACAGTGCGCCCATTAGAAGAAATAGCTGCTCGTGAGGTTGAAAAAGGACTTTTGCCTGACTCTCCTCAGCGGGTTTTGAGCTCAGCCGCTCAACTTTTATCGAATTTGACCCATTTTGCTGGGGTGGTAATGACACCCAAGCGTGCCCAGGTGTTTAAGCATATTGAATTTCTGCGTTTGGGCGAAGGCAAGATTCTCTTGATTGTGGTGACCCCAGAGGGTGATGTGCAAAACCGGATTTTGCCCACTACTCAGGATTACACCCCGAGTCAGCTGATTGAAGCCGGTAACTTTATTAATGCCCAATTTGCCGGCAAGAGTTTTGAGCACGTGCGAGCCCACCTCAAATCTGACTTAGACAACTTGCGTAGCGACATTGCTGGTTTGATGGCCTTGGCTTTGCAAAGTGGGGTATCGGACTATGGCATGGGTCAAAGCGAGGTCGTGATGTCCGGCGAGCGCCGCCTGCTCAATGTGGGCGACTTAAGTTCCAACTTAGATAAGCTACGCAAGATGTTTGACATGCTTGAGCAAAAATCTGTATTGATGCAACTCTTGGACGTATCGAGTCATGCAGATGGGATTCAAATATTTATTGGTGGTGAGAGCGATCTTCTTCCTTATGAAGATTTAGCGGTGATTAGTGCGCCATACAGTGTTGACGGTCAGATCGTGGGTACGCTAGGGGTGATTGGCCCAACCCGCATGGCTTACGACAGAGTGATTCCGATTGTTGATATCACTTCTAAATTATTGTCTGGCGCTTTAAGCTCTTAATTACTGGCAAGTCAAATGACATCAACCCAACAATACTTTTAGAGACAAACTGCTTTGAACGAAAATCCACATTTACGCACCACGAAGACGGCAGTACTACTGTTGAACTTAGGCACGCCATCTGCACCGACACCCAAAGCGGTGCGAGCCTACCTCAAAGAATTTCTTTCTGATCCGCGTGTCGTAGAAATTCCGCGGGTGATTTGGTGGTGCATTTTGAATGGCATTATTTTGCCGATTCGGAGTAGCGCCTCTGCCAAAAAATACGCCTCGATTTGGCTGCCAAAATTAGGCTCGCCTTTAATGCACTACTCACGCTTACAAGCCAAAGCACTTGCTGAGAAATTTGCTGATCAGGGTCACATAGTCTTGGTCGATTTAGCGATGCGTTATGGTCAGCCATCCACGACGGAAGCGCTTAAAGCCCTGCAGGATCAAGGGATGGAGCGTTTATTGTTGCTACCTTTGTATCCTCAATATTCTGCAACAACTACCGCTTCGAGTTTTGATGAAGTCTTTAGAGTCTTGGGGACTTGGCGCAATCAGCCGGAGTTGCGTTTAGTAAAGCACTATCACGATAACCCTGCGTACATTGCCGCTTTGCGTGATCAAGTCATGAGCGCATGGGACAAGGATGGTCGACCTGATTTTTCAAATGGCGATCGCTTGGTGATGTCTTTTCATGGCTTACCAAAACGCAATTTAATGAAGGGCGATCCTTACCATTGTGAATGCCTTAAAACAGGTCGCTTGCTAGGTGAAGCGCTTGGTTTGGATGTCGAGCAATATTTGGTTACTTTTCAGTCTCGCTTTGGAAGAGCGGAGTGGCTTAAACCCTATACAGCCCCCACTATTGAGAAATTGGCAAAAGAAGGTTGTCAACGGATTGATATTTTCTGCCCAGGGTTTCCAGCAGACTGCTTGGAAACGCTAGAAGAGATTGCGATGGAAGCGCGTGAGATTTTCTTGGAGCATGGTGGAAAAGATTACCGTTACATCCCTTGTTTGAATAGCAATCCAAAATGGATTGATGCCTTAGGCGATATCGCCTATCAACATCTGTTGGGCTGGCCTTTAGGTGTTGAATCAGACGCTGAACTGACTTTGCGCAGCCAACGTGCTCAGGCGGTAAAGTCCTCACTTGAAATTTAATCATCTGCCCCCATATTGCAAAGAAGTAACCATTCTTAAAGAAAAGTGAATTAGTTGCCATGACACAAGAAAACCAAGCTTCCCCCGAAGATCAATCCAAAGAGCAGTTGGATGCCGATCAACAGACTCAGGCCGCCGCTGAGCCAGAGCTCGCCGCCCAAACACCTGAGCAAGTGATTGCCGACTTAAACCAGAAGCTTGCAGAAATGCAAGACAACTACCTGCGTGCAAAAGCTGAGGGCGAGAATATTCGTCGCCGTGCCGTAGAGGATATTTCTAAGGCTCATAAATTTGCCATTGAGGGTTTTGCGGAGAACTTAGTGCCAGTCACGGATAGTTTGTATGCAGCTCTGAATGCAGAAGCTATTGATGCCAAAGCCTTTAAGGAAGGCCTTGAGATCACACTCAAGCAGTTGCTGAGTGCCTTTGAAAAAGGTCGCATGACTGAAATTAACCCTGCGGTAGGCGATAAATTTGACCCCCATCACCATCAAGCAATTGCCTCGGTGCCATCCGAGCAAGACGCCAATACCGTGGTTTCTGTGCTTCAAAGAGGGTATTCGATCTCAGATCGCGTCTTAAGACCCGCTTTAGTAATGGTTAGCGCAGCTAAATAAGGCTTTTATAGGCCTTAGAGGGCCCAAAAACGCATAAAAGGGCAGATTTCTGCCTTTTTTGCACTTTTAGCCCTTGAATTCTCCTTTTTAGACCCCATTTATTGGGTATCGATTTATCGCAATCAAACAAACAATTTATTTATTTGGAGCAAATCATGGGAAGAATTATCGGAATTGACTTAGGAACCACGAACTCGTGCGTTTCAGTTATTGAAAACAATACCCCTAAGGTTCTTGAGAACGCTGAAGGCGGTCGTACAACCCCATCCATCATCGCCTATATGGAAGACGGTGAAGTCTTGGTTGGTGCGCCTGCAAAGCGTCAGTCAGTAACAAACCCAAAAAATACCGTTTACGCTGTCAAGCGTTTGATGGGTCGTAAATTTACTGATGCCGAAGTGCAAAAAGATATTGGTCTCATGCCTTACAGCATTATTGCTGCTGACAATGGTGATGCTTGGGTTCAGGCGCGCGATAAGAAAATGGCGCCACAGCAAGTATCCGCAGAGATCTTGCGCAAAATGAAAAAAACCGCAGAAGACTACCTTGGTGAAGAAGTCACCGAGGCGGTGATTACTGTGCCTGCTTATTTCAATGACAGTCAACGTCAAGCAACTAAAGACGCTGGTCGTATTGCTGGTTTGGATGTCAAGCGCATCATCAACGAGCCAACCGCTGCTGCATTGGCATTCGGCTTGGACAAGCAAGACAAGGTAGATCGCAAGATTGCCGTGTATGACTTAGGTGGCGGTACGTTTGACGTATCCATCATTGAGATTGCTAACGTTGATGGTGAGAAACAGTTTGAAGTGCTCTCGACCAACGGTGACACATTCTTAGGCGGTGAAGACTTTGACCAACGCATCATCGACTGGATCATTGCTGAGTTCAAGAAAGAGCAAGGCGTTGATTTGAGCAAAGATGTGTTGGCATTACAGCGCCTGAAAGATGCTGCTGAAAAAGCCAAGATCGAATTGTCATCTGCACAACAAACAGAAATTAACCTGCCTTATGTGACTGCTGATGCCAGCGGCCCTAAGCACTTGAACCTTAAGTTGACCCGCGCTAAGTTGGAGTCTTTGGTTGAAGAGTTAATCATGCGTACTGCTGGTCCTTGCCTCACAGCGATTAAAGACGCTGGTGTAAACGTGGCTGATATTGACGACGTGATTTTGGTCGGCGGTCAAACCCGTATGCCTGCAGTGCAAGACAAAGTAAAAGAAATCTTTGGTAAAGAGCCACGCAAAGACGTTAATCCTGATGAAGCGGTTGCTGTTGGTGCTGCGATTCAAGGTTCTGTGTTGTCTGGCGATCGTAAAGACGTATTGCTCTTGGACGTTACCCCATTGTCATTGGGTATCGAAACCTTGGGTGGCGTTATGACCAAGATGATTCCGAAGAACACCACGATTCCTACTAAGCATTCACAGGTCTATTCCACTGCGGAAGATAACCAACCTGCTGTGACGATTAAGTGCTTCCAAGGTGAGCGTGAATTGGCTGCAGCAAACAAGTTACTTGGTGAATTCAACTTAGAAGGTATTGCTCCAGCACAACGGGGCATGCCCCAAATTGAAGTGACCTTTGATATTGATGCTAACGGTATTTTGCATGTCACTGCAAAAGACAAAACCACTGGCAAAGAAAACAAGATCACCATCAAGGCCAACTCTGGTTTGACCGAAGAAGAAATTCAACGCATGGTTAAAGATGCTGAAGCCAATGCTGCTGAAGATAAGAAAGTGCTCGAGTTGGTAACCGCTCGTAACACTGCGGATGCTTTGGCTCACTCTACCAAGAAGGCTTTGGAAGAGCATGGCGCAGGTCTAGAAGCTGCTGAAAAAGAAGCGATTGAAGCTGCCTTGAAAGAGTTGGACGAAGCCATCAAAGGTAGCGATAAAGCTGCGATTGAAGCTAAGACCGAAGCTTTGGGTAAGGCAAGTCAGAAGCTGGGTGAAAAAGCCATGGCTGCTGAACAAGCTAAAGCCGCTGCTGCTGCCCCGGGTGCAGCTCCAGGCGGTGCACAAGCTGCTGCCCCTGATGCTGATGTGGTTGACGCCGACTTTAAAGAGGTTGACGACAAGAAGTAATCGGAGTCATTTACATTTGTTTTTTTGAAGTAACTAAATAACAAGTCGGCCTCGTGCCGACTTGTGTCATTCAGGTTGTTGAGAGGAAGAGTTGTGCCGAAAAGTAAACGCGATTATTACGAAGTGCTTGGTGTAGCAAAGGGCGCGAGCGATGCAGAGCTAAAAACAGCCTATCGCAAATTAGCAATGAAGCATCACCCTGATCGCAATCCGGATAGCAAAACAGCTGAAGGGCAGTTTAAAGAAGTTAAAGAGGCATATGAGACCCTGACGGATCCTAATAAACGTGCTGCCTATGATCAATATGGTCATGCTGGTGTAGACCCTTCGAGTGGTTTTGGCGGGGGTGGTTTTGGCGGTGGCGGAGGTTTTGCTGATGCCTTCGGTGATATTTTTGGCGACATCTTTGGTCAAGGCGGCGGTCGTCATGCTGGGCCTCAGGTTTATAAGGGTGCCGATTTACGCTACAACATGGATATCACGCTTGAACAAGCGGCTGAGGGTTACACCACTCAAATACGTGTACCAAGTTGGAGTAGTTGCAAGCCGTGCCATGGCTCTGGCGCCGAGCCTGGTAGCAAGGCCGAAAAGTGTTCAACCTGCGATGGCCATGGTCAAGTCAGGGTTCAACAAGGCTTCTTCTCCATGCAACAAACTTGCCCTAAGTGCCGCGGCACTGGTGAGTACATTCCGAAACCGTGCAAGACTTGTCATGGCAGCGGTAAGCACAAAGAACAAAAAACACTCGAGATTAAAATTCCCGCAGGAATTGATGATGGTATGCGTGTGCGCTCCGTCGGCAATGGCGAGCCCGGGATCAACGGCGGCCCCTCCGGAGATCTTTATGTTGAAGTCAGGGTCAAACCTCACAAGGTTTTTGAGCGCGACGGTAGCGATCTGCATGTGCAGATGCCGATCTCCTTTGCAACCGCCACTATTGGCGGCGAAATTGAAGTGCCAACTCTTTCTGGACGTGTTGAGTTCCCGATTCCGGAAGGTACTCAAACTGGCAAGACATTCCGCTTGCGTAGCAAAGGAATTAAGGGCTTACGCTCATCCCTCATTGGGGATCTATTTGTTCATGTGATGGTGGAGACGCCAGTAAAACTCACGGACGAACAAAAAGGCCTACTCAAGAAATTTGATGACAGCCTAAAGTCAGGTGGCGATAAACATAACCCCCATCAAAAGGGTTGGTTCGACGGCGTGAAGAGTTTCTTTAGTTAATTAACCAGCAAAGCCGTGTTCGGTGCCGGGAAATTTTCCGGACTTGACTTCTCGAACATAGGCTTTGACTGCAGCCTCAATAGAGGCATGACCATCCATAAAGTTTTTCACAAACTTGGGTGGTTTTCCTGGGCTGATGCCCAACATATCCTGCAACACTAAAACTTGCCCAGAGCAATCTGGACCCGCTCCAATTCCGATGGTGGGAATAGTGAGTGATTTGGTAATTGCTGCGCCTAATGAAGAGGGGATAGCTTCAAGCACCAGCATTTGTGCGCCAGCTTCTTCACAGGCTAAGGCTTGTTCGCGCATCAGGCTTGCAGCATCTTTTGATTTACCCTGAACTTTGTAGCCACCCAAAACATGAACAGACTGAGGCAATAATCCGAGGTGGGCACACACTGGAACGCTGCGCTCTACCAAATATCGAATGATGTCAGTTTGCCAGTCGCCACCACCTTCAAGCTTCACCATATCTGCGCCAGCGCGCATGAGTTCAGCAGCAGAGTCTAGAGCTTGGACCGGATCGCCATAACTAGCAAAGGGTAAGTCGGCAATGATGAATGCATGGGTGTTCGCACGAACGACACATTCTGTGTGATAGGCCACTTGCTCAACCGTAACAGGGGTAGTGCTGGAATGACCTTGAATCACGTTACCCAGTGAGTCACCAATCAGAATCGTTTCAACACCGCAACGATTTAATAGCGCTGACATGGTTGAGTCATAAGCCGTCAACATCGAAATTTTCTCTCCATCAGCATGCATGGAAAGAAGATTGGAAATAGTAATTGGCTTATCGCCCTGTAAGTAACCCATGGCGAGAGTTTAATGAATTAATGCGCTGTTTGGCTAGAAACGGCTTTTTCCCCACAATTACAGTTGCGGCAGGGTAGCTTTTCAATTCTTTGGTGAGCTACTTGGGGTAAATAGGTCTTCAGTACGCCAAAATTGGGCAGGAAGAAATCCGGTGCAATCTCTAGGAGCGGCAGCAGGACAAATGAGCGTTCAATGATGCGGGGGTGAGGCAAAGTCAATTCGGTATCGTCTTGAGAAACCCCCTCGAATGACAGAATATCTAGATCTAAAGTGCGCGGGGCATTCGTGTAAGGACGTTCCCGACCAAATTCTTGCTCAACAGCCTGACAGATATGCAAAAGGCCGTAGGGACTCAGTTCAGTCTCAATTTCAATAACGGCATTGATATAGTCACCACCTAGAGCTTCTACGGGCGCGCTCTGATAAAAACAGCTTTTGGCTAGGATGCTAAGTTCTCGGCGTTGGGCAAGGCAAACGATCGCATCAGTAATGAGCTGACGTGTGTCGCCGATGTTGCCGCCAAATCCAATAAACGCCCGAGCCATACAATTCCCAAACAAGATATGAAACTACTTTACTGAAATTTCCTCAATCTTGCTTAGCTTGCGTCAGCTTCAGTGGGTGTGGCTGACTTAGGCTTTCTGCGACGACGTCTTTTGGCTGGGGAATTGGCGCTACTATTGCCAGATTCATTCTTAGCGGATGCCATCAAAGCCTCTTGTCCAGAAGGCTCTGCAGCAATAAAGCTTGTCCACCATTCACCTAAAGCAGGATTTTGTTCGCCAGTAGCACAACGAAGCAACATGAAGTCATAACCCGCTCTAAAGCGAGGGGATTCAATGAGGCGATAAGGGTAGCGACCAACCCGCTTTTCAAAACGAGGTTGCATGGACCAAATTTCTCGCATATCACTCTCAAAGCGGCGCTGAATCGTCATGCCACTGCTTTGGGTGGCAATCGTATCGTCCATCGCATCATGCAGCGCTGGAATATTAGACATGCCTTTAGCAATGTTCTGCTTCCAGTTTTTCAAAAGATCAGGCCAGAGCAAGGTTGCAAAGAGGAAGCCGGCCGAAACACTTTTGCCAGATTGGATGCGTTCGTCAGTATTGGCGAGCGCTAAGCGAACAAAATCTTGAGCCCCTTTAGAGTCTGCTTTCGTATCGAGGATGTGATCGAGCAGAGGGAGCAGGCCGTGGTGTAATCCAGCATCGCGCAATCCCTGAATGGCCGCCCAAGAATACCCAGACATTAATAGTTTGAGGATTTCATCAAAGAGTCGAGCTGCAGGCACATCGTGAATTAAATTACCAAGCTTGGCAATGGGTGCGCGTGTTGCAGCATCTAAAGTAAACCCTGTTTTGGCGGCAAAGCGAATCGCTCGCAACATCCGAATGGGGTCTTCGCGATACCGTTTCGCGGGGTCGCCAATCATGCGTAAAGTTTTCTTTTGCATGTCCGCCATGCCACCGTGATAGTCAAGCACTGTCTCGGTAGATGGGTCGTAGTACATGGCGTTAATGCTGAAATCGCGTCGTGCAGCATCTTCATGCTGCGAGCCCCAAACGTTATCGCGCAGAATACGACCACTCTCAGCCACATGGTCTCCAGCATTATCCAGCAAGGCTCTAAAGGTCGATACTTCAATAATCTCGGGCGCACCTTTACCAAAAAAAGTGACGTGCACAATCTGAAAACGACGACCAATGAGGCGCGCTTTGCGAAAGAGTTTTTGCACTTGGTCCGGAGTGGCGTTGGTTGCTACATCGAAATCTTTTGGCCCAATGCCTAGAGCCAAATCACGTACTGCACCACCTACGATGAAAGCTTCATAGCCAGCTTGCTGGAGCGTATCTGTCACTTTGACTGCGTTCTTAGACAGCAGATGCGGATCAATGCGATGGGTTTTTTTAGGGACGCGCTTCGGTGCGCCTGTGTGGTTGGCTTGCGTATGTCGATCCATAGGATCACGACGCAAGATGCGCTTGATGAATTTAGTAATCATGCAAACAATTCAAGAATAGGCCAATTGCGTTTGGCTGCTTCGCTACGAAGATGTTTATCTGGATTGGTGGCAACAGGATTACTAACCTTTTCTAAAAGCGGTAAATCATTCATTGAATCCGAGTAAAAATAACTGCGCGGCAATTGGTCTAAAGCAAGGTTCTGACTCGCTAACCAATCATGCACCCTTTGGATCTTACCTTCACGAAAGTTTGGAATGCCTTTTACTTCACCCGTGAAGTTCGCTAAGGGATTATCTCCTGTAGTCGCAGGTTCAGTGGCAATTAGGTGTTCGATGCCAAAGCGCTCTACGATCGGGCGAGTGACAAAGCTATTGGTAGCAGTGACCACACAGCAGAGATCTCCAGCATCTTGATGCCGTTTAACGAGGTCCAGGGCTTGTTGGCGTAATTGGCCGTGGATGACTTCATTCATAAAGGCATCGTGCCATTCTTTCAGTTGGGCGCGTGAATGCTCTGAGAGTGGCTTTAAGGCAAAGCGCAGGAATGCATGGATATCGAGCTTGCCCTCTTTGTAATCTTGATAAAAGTGCTCGTTTTGTTCTGCGTAATATTGGCTATCAACTACCCCAATGCGGGCCAAGAATTGCCCCCATTCGTAATCACTATCACATGGTAGGAGGGTGTTATCTAGGTCGAAGAGAGCAAGTTGAGTCATTAAATATTTTTATTTGGGCTGTAAGAGCTCGCGCACTAGTGGCAAGGTTACGGCACGTTTTGTTTCTAGAGAATAAGAATCTAAAGCATCCATTAAGGCCATTAAATTTGGCATGTCACGATAAAAGCGATTTAACAACCAAGGCAGTACGTCTGGTGATAACACGAGACCGCGCGCCTGGGCTGCCTGTTCTAAGGCTTGTATTTTCTCATCATCGTCTAAAAGATGGGTTTGGAAGATCATGCCCCATCCAAGGCGTGTGCGCAGGTCTTCGCGGAGTTCCAGGTTAGCTGGCGCTGCTTTACCGGCCATAAAGATATGAATAGCCTTACTTGCTTGAACGCCATTGAGAATCCGAAACAAGGCGGCAACCAGACGCTCGTCTAAACGGTCTACATCATCCACGGTAATGACAGAGGGTGTGTCGAGTTCTTCCAAGGAGCCCATCTTTTCTTCGAGTCGTACCCAGGAGATCGGTTCACTTGGACTCAAGGGGAAGCACTCAATACCAAATTGCTCTGCTGCATTACCTAGTGCTGTCAGCAGGTGGCTGCGTCCGGAGCCTTCTGGCCCCCACCAGTAAATCCAGCGCTCATTTAAAGGATTTTCTGCGGCGCCATTATTTTTTTTGCTTGCCCAACGATGGACTAAGTTACGCAAACTAGAAATCAGCGCTAGATCCTTGCCTGGCAAAAAATTATCGAGGGTGGCTTTGGGGGTGTGGCTGATATCAAGTGCAAATTGTCTCGGCAGCGGAGTCTTATTCATTACTACTAAGCCTACTTTTGATACCAAGCGCTTTGGGTATAGCGTGACCAGGTGTATTTCATCAGGACTAGGCTGACTGCGCTAATTGGCAGAGCGAGCAGTACGCCAAAGAAGCCGAATAATTTACCGAACAATAACAAGGCAAACAGAACAGCCACGGGATGCAAGCCAATACGCTCACCAACTAAGCGGGGCGTGAGAAAGAAGCCCTCAAGAAATTGTCCAATGCCGTATACGACCAGCACGCCAATCACTGCACCGCCCGGACCAAATTGTAAAAGTGCAGACAGGACTGCCAAGGTAAGGCCTAGCGCAATGCCAATGTAGGGAATCACAATCATGAGTGCTGTGAATACACCCAAGGCAACCGCCCCTTTGATGCCAATGAAGCTTAAGCCAATGCTATAGAAAATAGACATAATGGAAATAACAATGAGCATTCCCCTGAGATATTGAGACAGCAAGCCATCGGTATGCATCGCGAGGTGATGTACGGTCTCTTGTGCGCGCTGGGGCACTATTTGTTTGAGTAATGCAAAGAAGTGATCCCAATCTATCAGCAGATAGAACATCACAAACAGAATTAAGACCGCATTGACAAAGCCAGCGATCACAGAACTTCCAGACATCAGCACTGTGTCAAGGGTCGTGCTCATGAGTGCATCGGCGTTATCGTTGATGTGCTCGGTGATTTTTTGGGTGACATTGGCCTTCAGATCCATCCAATCAACATTGATATGAAATTCAATGAGTTTTGGGCCTAACCAAGCTTGGGTATTTTGAATCCAGGTTGGTAACTGCGTTTTGATCAGGGGAATCTCGTTTTTAAGCAGGCCGATAAACAGGGCTAGGATGAAAAAAACCAGCCCGAGGCCAATAATCATGGCAATCGCAGCTGCCACAGTGCGGGGGATCTTTTTCCCCTCAAGCCATAGGCAAACTGGGCGCAGGGCATACGCCAGAATGAATGCGGTGAGAAAAGGGGTAAAAATTTCAGCCATCGTGCATGAATCCTCTAGAATTCAATGATTCTACTGATCAAGTAGCGTTTTTACTAATCTTCGACCTCTGCCATGACCTCATCTACTCATTCTTCCTCAAAAGGCCTTTCCTACCGCGACGCAGGTGTCGATATTGATGCCGGGGATGATTTAGTTGATCGTATTAAGCCTTTGGCCAAAAAGACCATGCGCGAGGGTGTTTTGGCAGGTATCGGCGGTTTCGGAGCTCTTTTTGAGGTGCCTAAGCGCTACAAAGAACCAGTATTGGTTTCGGGTACCGATGGCGTTGGCACCAAGTTGCGCTTAGCTTTTGAATGGAATCGCCATGACACCATCGGTCAAGACCTGGTGGCGATGAGCGTCAACGATATTTTGGTGCAGGGTGCAGAGCCCCTCTTTTTCTTAGATTATTTTGCTTGCGGCAAGCTTAGCGTTGATACGGCAACTACCGTAGTGGCTGGTATTGCTCATGGTTGCGAATTATCTGGCTGCGCCCTCATCGGTGGTGAAACTGCTGAAATGCCTGGTATGTATCCCCCAGGTGAATATGACCTAGCTGGTTTTGCGGTGGGCGCGGTTGAGAAATCTAAAATTATTACGGGTGCAACGATTGCCCCAGGCGATGTTGTCTTGGCGATCGCTTCCAGTGGCGCTCATTCCAATGGCTATTCTTTAGTGCGCAAAATTATTGAACGCGCTGGCGCAAAACCAAGTGATGATTTAGGTGGTCGCTCATTGGGTGATGTAGTGATGGCGCCGACAGAAATTTATGTGAAGCCACTATTGAAGTTGATTTCAGAAATCAACGTTAAGGGCATGGCGCACATTACTGGCGGTGGTCTAGTAGATAACGTGCCGCGCGTACTCCCAGAAAATACTCAAGCAGTTTTACATCGCGATAGCTGGCAAATGCCAGAACTCTTCCGTTGGTTGCAAATGAAGGGTGGCGTTGCCGATGCGGAGATGGTGCGTGTCTTTAATTGCGGTATTGGTATGGTGGTGATTGTTTCTGCTGATCAAGCAGAAGCCGCTATTAAGTCACTCAATAGCCAAGGCTTAACAGCGTGGACTGTTGGTGATGTGGTTGAACGACCTAAAGACGCTCCGCAAACCATCGTGATCTAAGCTGATTGAATTAAAGTTTGCTTGCAGTAGTCCAGAGCTGCCTTTAACTCTGCTGGGTTAAAGGGGTCAAAAGTATTTCTACCGGCAATCGCTCTTAACCAAGTTAACTGCCTTTTGCCGAGCTGTCTTGTGGCCGCCAAAGCTTTGTAGCGCATCTGCTCCCAATCGGACTGGCCATCTAGATATTCCCAAATTTGTCGATATCCTACCGAGCGAATCGCTGGTAGATCGGGATGCAGGGCAGTGTTAGTGCGAAGCTTTTCCACTTCCTGAATCAATCCACCATTGAGCATTTCATCAAAGCGTTTTTCTAGATTGGCATGTAGTCTGCTGCGATCAATAGGCTCAAGCGAGACAAGATTAATCCACTCGGGAATGGCGGAGCCTTCTCGGCCGTCTTCACTGGGTGAGTCTGCTAATAACTCAGACATGGGCTTTCCAGTAATTTCATACACCTCAAGGGCGCGTTGCACCCTTTGAGAATCATTGGGCATTAACCGTGCCGCCGTGATCGGATCAAGCTTCATTAATTCTGCGTGCATCGCTGGCCAGCCAAGCGCTTTGCCTCGCTCGTCTAGGCGTACGCGGATATCTGCATCAGCTGGTGGCAAAGAAGATAGGCCATGTGCCCATGCACGCCAATACAACATCGTGCCACCGACAACCACAGGAATATTGCCGCGTGCGCGTATTTCTTCACAGAGCCGCTTGGCATCGTTGGCAAACTTTGCTGCTGAATAAACCTCTGTTGGATCCAGAATATCAATGAGATGGTGAATCACTGCAGCTTGCTCTGCTTGAGTAGGTTTAGCGCTACCAATATCCAAACCACGATAGACCAAAGCGGAGTCCATGCTAATGAGTTCGATCGTCAAGCCAAGCGATTGCGCATGCTCTGCGAGAGACATGGCGAGATGGGTTTTGCCTGCGCCTGTAGGGCCCACAATACAGAGGATGGGTTTGCTAATAGGAGCATGCTGAGGCTGAATGTAAGGTTCAGTTTGCATCCCTTGATTATAAGAGCCTGTTAATATCCGCTTCAAGCTAATCGTTGGAGTGCAAGTTGATTGATACCCTTTTGCAAATAAGTGACTTATTGCTGCATATTGACCGCCATCTTGATGTGGTGATTCAGCAATACGGCTACTGGGCGTATGGTTTGTTGTTTGCAATTATTTTTGCAGAGACGGGTTTAGTGGTTGCGCCATTTTTGCCTGGCGACTCATTGCTCTTTATTGCGGGCGCCTATTGCGCTACGGAACACTTTAATCTTTGGACCTTGTGTTTTGGTTTACTAGTTGCAGCTGTTGCTGGTAATACCGTGAACTATTTTATTGGGCGCTGGATTGGCCATCGCGTGTTTAGCAGTGAGTCACGTTGGATCGATCAAGCTGCTTTGCGCAAGACCCATTCTTTTTATGAGAAGCATGGTGGTAAGACCATCATCTTGGCGCGCTTCCTGCCGATTATTCGAACCTTTGCGCCATTTGTTGCTGGCGTTTCAGAAATGAACTTTTCTCGCTTCCAGTTATTTAATATTACTGGCGCTGCATTGTGGGTATTTGGCTTAGTAGTGGCTGGCTACTTCTTTGGAAATATTCCGATTATTCGGGAGAACCTCAACATCATTGTTTTGGTAGGTATTGGCGCTGCTGCTGTACCTATTGTGCTGGCGGCACTATACAAATTATTTCAGCGTAAGAAAAAATAACTGCAAAAATAAGTAGTAGAAAGGATGTCAACAAAACTGCAGATAGAATTTAGTGCAGTTTTGTTTGGCCTTCGAGCGTAGCAATGTGCTCACGAATATCACTGGCATCTTCTGCGCCAGGGACTTCCTCGAGATAGCGCTGCATATCTGCCAGTGCAGGACGTAGATACTCTAGCTGTGCAAAGATCAGGCCGCGATCACGAATCTCTTCTACTGAGTCTGGCAAGAGAATGACGAGTCGCTCTTGAACCCCAAGCAGTCGCTCCCAACGCTCATGCTCTGAGTAAATCATTTTGAGATTTCTGAGGAAGCGAGAAAGAATTTCTCGTGGGCTGGAGGCGCGCAAGAATAAATTCAATGGCAGGCTGAGCTCACCACGATAGCCCTTGGCATCAAGGTAAGGATCGAGCATCTCTTGTAATTGATGCTTAGAGAGTGAATCACCAGTCAGCGGATCCATGATGATTTCGCCTTGCTGCAAAGAGATACGCATCATGAAATGATTGGGGAAGGACACCCCCCGAATCTTGAGGCCGATTTGCTGACCCAATTCCATCATCAAGATAGCTAAAGAGATGGGGATCCCTCTACGGTTCTCAATGATTTGATGTAGATAAGAATTCTCGGGTGCATAAAAATCATTTGGGTTTGGACCAAAACCCAACTCTGTGTAAAAGAAGTGCTTGAGAATTTGTAAGCGCTGCATTGGCGCGGTATCGGCAGTAACACGTGTCTTGAGCTTGGTACCCAATTGATCAATCTGATCGAGTACACCCTGGACATCAAGATCTGGATAGGCATGCTGTGCAACAGCAATGGCTGCTTCCGTTAAAGGGAAGTGTTCATCCTCGGCAACTAAGGAGGTGAAATAGTCGAGTTGTTGTGTTGGCATAAGGGCTATTTTGCATGACGTAGAAATTTTTGCCAGCGAATTCCAACAAGACCCAATGCGGCAAAGTAAATCACTGCGGCAGCGCTGAGCCAGCCGGCGATTAACCCAATGCGGATCCAGGGATTAGCTTGTAGGGCAATCCAATCATGCGTATTGGCGGCGTAGTAAAGCAACACCCCAAAAGGAATTAGAGCTAAGAACAGTTGCCCCAGATATTTTCCCCAAGCGGCGTCAGGCAGGGCGCCACGTTTGTGCAGGCCTACCCAAAGCAAGCCTGCATTGAGGCACGCGCCAGCGCCGATGGAGAGTGCAAGACCTGCATGCCCAAACCAAGGCACGAAGACGAGGTTAGCCAATTGGGTTGCTACTAAAACGAGCAAACCAATTTTGACTGGGGTGCGAATATCTTGGCGGGAGTAAAAACCGGGAGCCAAAATTTTCACTAAAATTAAGCCAATCAGACCTACGCCATAGGCAGCCAAGGCGCGTTGCGTCATGAAGACATCGAGCGCATTAAATTTGCCATAGTGATACAAGACTGCGGCTAAGGGCTCACCAAAAATAAAGAGGGTCAGTGCGCAAGGGGCGGCCAATAAGAATGTCAACTGCAATCCCCATATGAGTAATTCACCAGCATGCTTTAAATCATTTTGGGCATTTGCTTTACTCAGACTGGGCAATAAGACCGTGCCAAGTGCCACACCCAGCAGTGCCGTTGGAAATTCCATCAATCTGTCTGCGTAAGAAAGCCAAGAGACACTTCCGGCAGGAAGGCGCGATGCGATATTGGTATTGATGATCAAAGAAATCTGGGCAACAGAGACGGCAAAGACTGCGGGACCCATGAGTTTTAGGACCCGTCTTGCCTCAGGATTGGTGGCTGCTTTCTTGATGGCTCCAGGGAGTAATCCAATGCGTGGCAACAACCCCAAGCGAGAAAGTGCCGGCACTTGTATTGCCAGTTGCAAGACACCGCCCAAAAGAACGCCAATGCTCAAAGCGTAGATAGGTTGCTCTAGGTGTGGCGCCAAAAAGACGGCGCTGCCGATTAGGGCTACATTGAGTAAAACAGGGGTAAAAGCTGGAATGGCAAAGCGCTGAAAGGTATTCAGAATCCCCGCGGACAGAGAAACCATGGAAATCAACCCAATATACGGAAACATGATGCGGGTCATGACGACGCTGGCCTCATAAGCTGGACCGCCCTTAAAGCCTGTAGCAATCACTAGAATCAACAAGGGGGCGCCGATGACGCCCAGGAGCACCGTTAGGAGCAAAGCCCAAAATAAAAGGGTGGCGACCGCATTTACGAGGATTTGAGCCTGTTTTTGGTCCCCATTGCTGGAAACTTCACCCAAAATAGGGACAAAAGCCTGGGAAAAGGCCCCTTCCGCAAATAATCGGCGCAGTAGGTTGGGTAATCTAAAGGCCACATTAAAGGCATCCGTCCATTCTGAGGCCCCAAAGCTACGGGCAATCAAGGTCTCCCGGAGGAGGCCGGTGATGCGGGACAGCATGGTTAGGGAGCTAACCTTGGCAGCAGCAGAAAGCAGATTCATGAGCCGATTTTCACCTATTTATCGGGCGACTGGGCTTTTTTGCCCCTTTACTGTAAAATCTTGGGTTTTGGTGGCTCGGCATCTGAAATTGTATGAAGCTGACTACCTGAAGTAGATTTTTAACTAATCGTATTTTGTAAATTAATAGGCAAGGTTTAAAGATGGCCAATACCGCACAAGCGCGTAAACGCGCACGGCAGGCAGTAAAACAGAACGAACACAACTCCAGTTTGCGTTCTAAGCTTCGCACTTCCATCAAGGCAGTTCGTAAAGCGATCGAAACTGGTGACAAAGCTGCTGCAGCTAAAGTATTTTCAGCAACCCAAGCAACAATCGACAAGATTGCTGACAAAAAGATTGCTCATAAAAATACTGCATCACGTCAGAAGTCACGTTTGTCTGCAGCTATCAAGGCGATGGCAGCGTAATTCTGAGTTTGTTTTAGGCTGGCAAGAGAATCTTCTTGCCAAAGCCCGCTCCTTATCAGAGCGGGTTTTTGTTTTTAGGATTGGGTTTGTGGTTTGGGTTCAAACTCACAAGCCTCTTCGATCGGTAGGCTGTTGTCTTTGGCAAAGTTCATGACAAAGTCGAGCGCTCGAGGATCAAGGTCACCCAATCTGGTATCAATAACAACGCATTTCACTTTTGCAATAACGACTGGTCTGACATAAGGCGAGTAAGTGAAGCGGGGGTCTCCAGCGTCGCCTGGAGGGCGAAAGCTAGCCATGACCCCGCAAAGACGTTCGGCCCAATCACTGGGGCGAAATGGTTTGCCAGAGGTGGTAATGCCTTGAATGAAAAGCTTTTTGTGGTTCAAGTGGGCGTAAAGATCGTATTAAGAATTAGTATTGTCAGACCCCTAGCTTAACAGCGTGAGATGGTCGTAAGATGACTTTAGGAACTATTTTCGTGCAGTCGTGTGCCCTTAGAAAAAATGCAAGCTAAAACTTTAGTAGAAAGCTCAACTATGACTTCCTTGGCAAAACCTCAAGTGCCTGGTCAGGTAAAGCATTACTTGCAATTTTCTGACCTGACGCGCGAAGAGTATGACTACCTACTCAAAAGATCCGCATGGCTGAAGGCTAAGTTCAAGAGCTACGAAACATGGCATCCTCTGCATGACCGTACCTTAGCCATGATTTTTGAGAAGCACTCCACTCGTACCCGCCTCTCCTTCGAGGCTGGCATCCATCAGCTTGGTGGCCATGCGGTATACCTGAACACCCGCGACACTCAGTTGGGTCGTGGTGAGCCTGTAGAGGACGCTGCGCAGGTGATTTCGAGAATGACCGACATCATCATGATCCGGACTTTCGGTCAGGACATCATCGAACGTTTTGCTGCGAACTCACGGGTTCCGGTAGTAAATGGCTTAACCAATGAATTTCATCCTTGCCAAGTGTTGGCAGATATCTTTACCTTTGTCGAGGCTCGTGGCCCGATTCAAGGTAAAACGGTTGCTTGGGTTGGTGATGCCAATAATATGGCTTACACCTGGATTCAGGCGGCTGAGTCTTTAGATTTTCAAATTCGGTTCTCTGCTCCAGCAGGGTATCAATTAGATGCCTCTCGTTTGACACCGTCCGCCAAGAATCATCTGACTGTCTGTGCTGATCCAGAGGATGCCTGCAAGGATGCTGACCTAGTGACCACTGATGTGTGGACCAGCATGGGTTATGAGGATGAAAATACGTCCCGGATGGATGCTTTCAAGCATTGGATGGTTGATCAAGAGTTGATGTCTTTAGCCAAGCCGGATGCTTTGTTTATGCATTGCTTGCCAGCGCATCGTGGGGAAGAGGTTTCTGCCGAGGTGATTGATGGTCCGCAAAGTATTGTGTGGGAAGAGGCGGAAAATCGTTTGCATGTGCAGAAGGCTTTGATGGAGTATTTACTCTGTGGTCGTTTGGATTGAGTATTAATTAATTTTTAATTGAATAGAAATCATGTCTGATATCAAAAAAGCAGTATTAGCGTATTCCGGTGGTCTTGACACAAGCGTAATCTTGAAATGGCTTCAAGATACATACCAGTGCGAGATCGTGACCTTTACAGCTGACTTAGGACAGGGTGAAGAGCTTGAGCCGGCGCGTGCCAAGGCCCTGCAGTTTGGTATCAAGCCAGAAAATATTTTTATTGATGACTTGCGTGAAGAGTTTGTGCGCGACTTTGTATTCCCGATGTTCCGTGCCAATACGATTTACGAAGGTGAATACTTATTGGGCACTTCTATTGCCCGCCCCTTGATTGCAAAACGTCAGATCGAAATTGCTCGTCAGACTGGTGCTGATGCGGTATCGCATGGTGCTACTGGTAAGGGTAATGACCAGGTTCGGTTTGAATTGGGTTACTACGCACTCGAGCCAGGAATTAAAGTGATTGCGCCGTGGCGTGAGTGGGATTTACTCTCACGTGAAAAGCTCATGGCCTATGCAGAAAAGCATGGCATTCCAGTTGAGATGAAACACAAGCAAGGTGGCTCACCATATTCAATGGATGCCAATCTCCTACATATCAGTTACGAAGGCCGTCATTTAGAAAACCCAAATGCCGAAGCTGAAGAATCGATGTGGCGTTGGACAGTTTCTCCTGAAAATGCACCTGATGCGGCGCAAGTGATTGAAATTGAATTCCGTGCCGGTGATCCAGTCGCTATTGATGGCAAAGCTTATGCACCTCATGATTTGTTGGCTGAGTTAAATCGCCTTGGTGGCAAGCATGGCATTGGTCGCCTTGATTTGGTTGAGAACCGTTTTGTTGGCATGAAGAGCCGTGGTTGCTATGAAACCCCTGGCGGGACGATCCTTTTAAAGGCTCACCGCGGTATCGAGAGCATTACTCTTGATCGCGAAGTAGCTCACTTGAAAGATGATTTAATGCCACGCTACGCAAGCTTAATTTATAACGGCTTGTGGTGGGCGCCTGAGCGCATTGCTTTACAGACCATGATTGATCACACGCAGCAGATGGTTAATGGTGTTGTCCGCTTGAAGCTCTACAAAGGTTCTGTGTCTGTTATTTCTCGAGATTCAGCTAACACTTTGTTTGATCAAACGATTGCAACCTTTGATGATGATGGTGGCGCCTATAACCAAGCTGATGCTGGTGGCTTTATCAAACTCAATGCATTGCGCATGCGTATTGCTGAAGTGGCTAGACGTAAGCGTGCCAAATAAGAAAATAGTCATTTAGTAAATTAGATTAGAAAGAATAACGATGCAATTTGATCAAGTATCCGTAGGCAAGAAAGCCAATGTATTTTTTGATGGCAAGTGTGTTTCTCACACTGTCACTTTGCCAAATGGCATCCGCAAGTCAGTCGGCGTAGTTCTGCCAAGCACGCTGCGTTTTGACTTAAGTACTAAAGAAATTATGGAAGTGGTTGATGGCAATGCTTTTGTCAGCATTAACGGGGCCCCAGAGCAAGAGTTCAAAGCCGGTCAAAGCTGGGAAGTGGAAAAAGGTGGCTACTTTATTATTCGTGCGGAAGCACCTGTGCACTATGTTTGTCACTTTGAGTAAGTCTTATTGATTGCGGCCAGTCCGCGGTAAAAGAAAATGCAGACCTTGGTCTGCATTTTTTATTTCCTGGGTAGGCCTGTCATGACTGTGCCTGGCACAATCACCCGTTCGGAGAACCATTGCTTATTCATTTCAAGGGCATACCGTACCGGCGCTGTTGGGCAATGGTTATTGGTGGTCTCAGCCTGCATCTCATCGATGTTCACAATCTTGCCATCGTCAGCAATGAAGGCAATTGATAAAGGAATCTTGGTGTTATTCATCCAGAAGCAGTGCCCCGCTTTTTGCTCGAAAACAAATAACATGCCGGAATTGGTTGGCATGCTCGTGCGATTCATCAGCCCAACCTCTCTTGACTTGGGGGTATCAGCTAGCTCAGCTTGAATGCGATAGATCCCAGTTTTGAGTTCGATAGTAGGCAATCCCACATTGACCTGTGCAAGTGAGTAGCCTGAGCAGATGGGTGCAAGAAGAACAAAAATGTATCGGATGAATGTAGATGGTGTCAGCATGTTGTGTATTTTAAGTGAGGCAAATCGCAGGCGAAAAAAAACCCAGGAACAAGTCCTGGGTTTTCCGTAGTGATCTACAGACTATTAAGCACCTTGGATATTGGTAGCTTGTTTGCCTTTAGGACCTTGGGTAATATCAAACGTTACCTTTTGGCCTTCTTTGAGGGTCTTGAAACCGCCCATTGTGATCGCGCTGAAATGCGCGAACAACTCTTCTTCACCATCATCAGGTTTGATAAAGCCAAAACCTTTTGCATCATTGAACCACTTAACAATTCCGGTCGCCATGCGAACTCCATTACATAAACTTAAAACAACCGTGATGAGGGTGAATACTTTTTAATCAGTCTCGCTCTACAACACGCCTAAATAGGACTTCAAATGAAGCCTACCCCGTGATTGTTTGCCCTTTATGGTGGGGTGTCAAGGGGTTAAATACAGATAGTTAGTGGGAAATACCCCTTTTTTTATCGAAAAACGCCCCAATATGGGGTAAATAAGGCTTTATTTGTGATTTTTGCAACAAGCCTCCTGTAAATTGAAATACGAGTATCTGTGTTTAGAATGTTTCTCATGAGCCGCGCACCAAAAACCCCTACAGTTGGTAATCCCAACAACCCCAGTGTTGAAGACACCATCCTTCTCGAAAAGCAAGCCGAGAAGCTAAAGGCGCCTTCAATGTATAAAGTTTTATTAATGAATGATGACTACACTCCAATGGAGTTTGTTGTAATGGTCATACAGGAATATTTTAATAAGGATCATGAAACAGCAACCCGCATCATGTTGCAGGTTCATTTAGTAGGCAAAGGCATTTGTGGAGTATTTACCCATGATGTTGCGGCTACAAAAGTGCATCAAGTTATCGAGCTATCCCGCGAAGCGGGTCACCCACTACAGTGCACTATGGAGGAAGCATGATTGCCCAAGAATTAGAAGTTAGTTTGCACATGGCGTTTGTTGACGCAAGGGCTGCTCGACACGAATTTATTACGGTTGAACATTTGCTTGCATCACTACTAGATAACGCTACGGCGGTCGAGGTATTGAAAGCCTGCGCCGTCAATATTGCCGAGTTACGTGCACAGCTCAAGAATTTTATTAATGACAATACCCCAGTGGTTCCTGGTAATGATGAGGTTGATACACAACCCACGCTTGGATTTCAGCGGGTGATTCAACGCGCCATCATGCATGTGCAATCGACATCAAATGGTAAGAAAGAAGTGACTGGCGCCAATGTATTGGTAGCCATCTTCGGTGAAAAAGATTCGCATGCAGTGTATTTCTTGCAACAGCAGGGGGTAACCCGTTTAGATGTGGTGAACTTTATTAGTCACGGTGTTCGCAAAGATCAGACTGAGCATGTGAAGCCTGCAGATCCTGCGCAAGAAACAGAAGAAGCAGCATCCACTGGTAAAGAAAGCCCGCTGGATCAATACACGCAGAACCTCAATGTGCTGGCTCGTCAGGGGAAGATCGATCCATTGATTGGTCGTGACAGTGAAGTCGAGCGAGTGATTCAAGTGCTGTGCCGTCGCCGTAAGAACAACCCTCTATTGGTAGGTGAGGCTGGTGTTGGTAAGACAGCTATCGCTGAAGGTCTTGCATGGAGAATCGTCAAGGGCGATGTTCCAGACATTCTGGCGGATGCTACGGTCTATTCATTAGACATGGGCGCACTCTTGGCTGGCACTAAGTACCGCGGTGATTTTGAGCAACGTTTAAAGAGTGTGCTCAAGTCATTGAAAGATCATGCGCATGGCGTTTTGTTCATTGATGAAATCCATACTTTGATTGGTGCGGGCGCGGCATCTGGTGGGACCTTGGATGCCAGCAATTTGCTTAAACCTGCCTTATCAAATGGTCAGCTCAAATGTATTGGTGCTACCACCTTTACGGAATACCGTGGCATCTTTGAAAAAGACGCTGCACTGTCACGTCGCTTCCAGAAGGTCGATGTAGTCGAGCCAACTGTTGATCAAACAGTGCAAATCTTGCGCGGCTTGAAGTCTCGCTTTGAAGAGCATCACAGCGTGAAGTATGCGGCTGCAGCCTTAGTCGCGGCTGCGGAACTTTCTGCTCGGTATATCAATGATCGCCATTTGCCAGACAAGGCAATTGATGTGATTGATGAGGCCGGAGCAGCGCAGCGCATTTTGCCGAAGTCCAAGCAGAAGAAAACCATTGGCCGTCCAGAGATTGAAGAGATCGTGGCAAAGATTGCGCGCATACCACCCCAATCAGTCACTGTCGATGATCGTAGCAAGTTGCAAACCTTGGATCGCGATATCCGTAGCGTTGTGTTTGGTCAAGATCCAGCCATCGAGGCCTTAGCTAGTGCCATCAAGATGACGCGCGCTGGCCTTGGCAAGATTGATAGACCTATTGGCTCATTCCTATTTTCGGGCCCAACGGGCGTTGGGAAGACTGAGGTTGCTAAGCAACTCGCGTACATCTTAGGTATCGAACTATTGCGTTTTGATATGTCGGAGTACATGGAGCGTCATGCGGTGAGCCGATTGATTGGCGCGCCTCCTGGCTATGTAGGCTTTGATCAAGGCGGCCTCTTAACGGAAGCTGTGAATAAAAAGCCGCATTGTGTGCTCTTGCTTGATGAAATTGAAAAAGCCCATCCGGATATTTTCAATATCCTCTTGCAGGTCATGGATCACGGTACCTTAACGGATAACAACGGCCGCAAGACAGACTTCCGCAATGTCATCATCATCATGACTACCAATGCTGGTGCTGAAGCGATGCAGAAATCTACCATGGGCTTTACCAATGTTCGTGAGACTGGTGATGAAATGGCCGATATTAAGAAATTCTTTACGCCAGAGTTCCGTAACCGTTTAGATGCCATCGTCTCCTTTAAGGCGCTAGATGAAACCATCATCATGCGGGTGGTTGATAAGTTCTTAATGCAACTAGAAGAGCAACTACATGAGAAGAAAGTAGACGCCACCTTTAGTCCAGCATTACGAGCACACTTAGCCAAGCATGGTTTTGATCCATTGATGGGTGCAAGACCAATGCAGCGGATTATTCAAGATACGGTTCGTAAAGCGCTGGCTGATGAATTGCTCTTTGGCAAGTTAGCTCAAGGCGGACATGTTGCGGTAGATGTGGATGCTGAGGGCAAAGTGCTGTTGGATTTTGATGCACCAGTGGCACCGAGAAAAGCACTGAAGGCTGATGTAGCGCCTGCAGAAGAAATTTAATACATAAGGAAAATATATGTCCCATCACGATAAATTACTGGATGCTTTTGAAGCCTACAAAGCTGAAAATGAAAAGTTTCAAGGAAAGGGTATTAAAGCCTCAGCTGCGCGTGCTCGTAAAGCGCTGCAAGAGATCGCTGGTTCTTGCAAAGAGCGTCGCAAAGAAATTACTGCTGAAAAAGAATCTCGTGAAGGCAAGGGCGCTGGTATGTCGCAAGATGCCGCTCGGCATGCGCATATTCGGAAGTAATCGTTCTTTGAATAAACAAAAAGCCACCTTCGGGTGGCTTTTTGTTGCCTGAGGATGTTTACGACCGTTGTTGATTCATACTTTAGGCTCTGCCAGTACTTCCAAAGCCTCCAGCCCCACGACTGCTTTCAGTGAATTCTTCAACCACTTTGAGTTGCACTTGTAGAACTGGCATGACTACTAACTGAGCTAAGCGCTCCATTGGTTCAAGTTTGAATGGAGTGGATCCACGATTCCAGGTGCTCACCATCAGCTGGCCTTGGTAATCCGAATCAATCAAACCCACTAAGTTGCCAAGGACGATGCCATGTTTATGACCAAGGCCTGAGCGGGGCAGAATAAAGGCTGCGTAGCGTGGGTCTTCTACAAAGATTGCTAGGCCGGTGGGCACTAGTATGGTTTGTCCAGGCGCAATCTCAATGGTTTCATCAATGCAAGCGCGCAGATCTAAGCCGGCGCTGCCAGGGGTTCCGTAGGCGGGTAACTGGTCACGCATACGTTCATCGAGAATTTTAACTTGGAGTGATTGCATCGAATTTCCTAAAACTGGGAATGTAAATAAAAGAAACGAATTGAATTTAAATCTTTTTGGCGACTAACTGAATGAGTTGACGGGCAAGTTGGAGTTTTTCTGCTTTCGCTATTTTCTTGCTGCCGCTCTCATCAATGATGAGTAGCTGATTGAGGTCGCTGCCAAAGGTATCAGGGCCAATATTGCCAACTACCATTGGGATGCCTTTGCGTTTACGCTTTTCGTCGGCATGTTTTTCAAGATCGATCGATTCAGCTGCAAAGCCAACGCAGTATGGATATGACTTGCCAGCTGTGGTCTTTACAGTTTTTGCCACATCCAGAAGAATGTCTGGGTTGGCAATAAATTCAAGGTTTGGCGCTTGTTTGCCTTGGCGCTTAATCTTTTCTTTTGATGGCTTGGCAATGCCCCAGTCAGCCACCGCTGCAACAGCAAAGAAAATATCACAATCTGTAGCGCTCATCGTGGCAGCATGCATTTCTTTTGCACTCATGACATTGGTACGGGTAATCATTCCAGTTGCGTCTAAAGGCGTTTCGAGATCGCAGGGACCCGCAACCAAATGTACTTGTGCGCCGGCCTCAACAGCTGCTCTCGCAATCGCAAAGCCCATCTTGCCGGAGCTGCGATTGGTAATGCCGCGCACAGGATCGATTGCTTCGAAAGTCGGTCCTGCTGTAATTAATACTTTTTTACCAGCTAATGGTTTCTTCTGAAAAAAAGCAATCAATTGCTCTGTGATTTCTGCTGGCTCGAGCATTCTGCCCATACCAACCTCGCCGCAGGCTTGAGCACCGCTAGCAGGACCCAGCAATGCAACCTTATCTTGTGTGAGTCGTGTCACACTTCTTTGTGTGGCCGCATGTTCCCACATCTGTTTATTCATCGCGGGCGCTAACAGGAGTGGGCAGTCTCTTGCGAGGCAAAGCGTAGTCAATAAATCATCTGCCAGACCGAGAGAAAGTTTTGCCATCAGATCTGCGCTGGCAGGAGCAATCAGAATCGCATCTGCAGCTCTGGATAACTCGATGTGCGCCATATTATTGGCAACACTGCTATCCCATTGGCTCGTGAAAACCGGGTTTCCAGTGAGAGCTTGCATCGTCACTGGCGTCACAAACTGTTGTGCTGCCTCGGTCATCACCACTTGCACGGATGCGCCTTCTTGCATTAAGAGGCGAGCGAGCTCTGCGGACTTATAGGCCGCAATGCCGCCGGAGATTCCGAGAACGATTTTTTTGTTCAAAAGTGATTGCATGGCGTCAGCTTAATGGGATTGAGGGGATTTGCCAAATGACTTACGTAATTCACTAAAAACAATGAGCGTAGCGCCTATGCAGATCGCGCTATCGGCAATATTGAAGGCTGGCCAGTGCCAGTTGCCGTAATGTAGATCGATAAAATCCACGACCGCTCCATACATGATGCGATCCAGAACATTACCAAGGGCGCCGCCCAAAATAAGGCTAAGGGCCCATGAGAGCATTTTGTCAGACTGGTTTTTGCGGAGCAGCCAAAGGATATAGAGGGAGGCTGCCAAACCAAGAATGGTGAAGAACCAACGTTGCCAACCAGAGCTCTGCGCCAGAAAAGAAAACGCTGCCCCTGGATTGAATAGGAGTAACCAATTCATAAAAGGCAACACTTCTTCCGGAATGCCCAGCTTGAGATTGCTTAGTGCAGACCATTTGCTGAGCTGGTCTAGCAGTAGTACCAATGTGGCTATTGCTAGGGAACGCAGTAATGGTAGGTTCTGAGCTTTATTCATCAAGAGGTTTATTGATTGAGTCTTTATGCAAACAAACGGTGTTCGCCGCTACCAAACAGATTGATGATGCAGCGACCGCACAACTCTGGATGTTCAGCATTGCTACCGACATCCTCGGTGTGATGCCAGCAGCGACCACATTTTTTGTATTGGCTGCCTCGAACTAGAACCTCTAAACCACCGTTACTTAACTCAATGTTCGCGCTAGAGGTGATCGTGACAAAGCGTAAGTCATCTTCCAGTGAATGGAGGATTGCAAAGTCAATATCACTCACTTTAATAGTCAGTTCAGCCTGAAGTGATGAGCCGACATTGCCAGCCTCACGCTCGATCTCAATGGCCTTGGTCACTTCAGAGCGAATCTCACGGATGCGATTCCACTTAGCAAGTAATTCAACTGCTTGGGCAATTTCTGGGAAGGCGCCGAATTCTTCCATGAAGATCGATTCTTGTACTTTCTCACCAGACCCATGTGGAAGTGACTGCCATGCTTCTTCTGCCGTAAAGGAGAGGAAGGGAGCTAGCCACTTGAGCAGATTGCGAGTGATATGAAAGAGAGCATTCTGTGCGGCACGACGATCTGCTGAGTCTGGAGCGCTGGTATACAGGCGATCTTTGAGGATGTCTAAATAAAAGCCACCCAAATCTTCAGAGCAGAAGCTCAGCATGCGTGACACTGCTGGTTGAAACTCATAAGCTTTGTAATGGGCTTGCACATCGCTTTGCAGTTGATTTGCTAAAGCGACAGCGTAGCGATCGATTTCTAGCCATTGATCTGCGGGCATGGCATGCTTGCTTGGATCAAAGTCAGAAAGGTTGGCCAATAAGAAACGCAAGGTATTGCGAATACGGCGATAACTTTCGGTAACCCGTTTAAGAATCTCATCGGAGATGGTCATCTCACCGGAGTAGTCGGTCGAAGCAACCCACAGGCGAATAATCTCTGCGCCTAGTTTGTCGGCAACCTGTTGTGGCGCAATCACATTACCCACAGACTTACTCATCTTGCGGCCTTGACCATCGACAGTAAAGCCGTGCGTTAAGAGCGCTTTATAAGGCGGCTTGCCATCAAGCATGGCGCCAGTTAATAGGGAGGAGTGGAACCAGCCGCGATGCTGGTCAGAACCTTCCAGGTATAGATCTGCAAAGCGACCATTTGGGGTTTGTGCTTCAGCAGTCAAGAGCTCATCGCGATGCGAACCGCGAATGACATGCCAATGAGTGGTGCCAGAGTCGAACCAAACGTCTAAGGTGTCGCGATTCTTTTCATATTGGCCTGCTTCGGCACCGAGCAGTTCTGCAACTTCTAATTTTTGCCACGCCTCGATACCGTCTTTTTCAACACGCTTGGCAATTTCTTCCAGTAACTCAACAGTGCGTGGATGTGGCTCGCCACTTTCCTTGTGAACAAAGAAAGCCATCGGGACGCCCCATTGACGTTGACGTGACAAGGTCCAGTCAGGACGATTGGCAATCATGCTGTGCAAACGCTGCTTACCCCAAGCTGGGAAGAACTCGGTGTTCTCAATGCCTGCTAAGGCAGTTTCGCGCAGGCTTGGATTGCCATCAGATGGCTTCTTATCCATGCTCGCAAACCACTGTGAGGTAGCGCGATAAATAATCGGTGACTTGTGGCGCCAGCAATGCATATACGAGTGGGTATACGTTTTATCTCTGAGCAGGCTGCCAGCTTCACGCATGGCTTCCACAATCTTCGGATTGGCTTTCCAGATGTACTCATTGGCAAAGAGCGGCAACCAAGATGCATAGACACCATTACCCATGACTGGATTCAGAATATCCTTATCAGCTAGTTGATGCGCCTTGCAGGACTTAAAGTCCTCCTCACCATAGGCTGGAGCGGAGTGAACAATACCGGTACCAGTATCTAGTGTGACGTACTCAGCGGTATAGATTGGAGAGAGGCGACGGTAGCCTTCATGCAGATTTGCCAATGGATGCCAGAAAGAAATATTTTCTAATGCACTACCCAAGCAAGTCGCAATCACTTTACCTTCGAGACCGTAGTCTTGGAGGCAAGTCTCAACGCGATCTTGAGCGAGGATGAGAAGCTTGTCGCCGGTATCCACTAATGCGTAAGTGAGCTCTGGATGAACATTCATTGCTTGGTTAGCAGGAATGGTCCAAGGAGTCGTAGTCCAGATCACAATCTGACCAGGCTTATTAGGAAGTTCGGATAGTCCAAATGCTTTGGCAAGTTGAGGGCGTTGTGCATCATCGAATGCAAAGCCAACGTCAACGGTAGGATCGGTTTTGTCTTGGTATTCGACTTCAGCTTCGGCAAGTGCTGAGCCGCAATCAAAACACCAGTTCACTGGTTTTAAACCACGGAAGACATAACCCTTTTCCCAAATCTTGCCTAATGCACGAATCTCATCAGCTTCGTTACGGTAACTCATGGTGAGGTAAGGGTTATTCCAGTCGCCTAGAACGCCCAGACGCTCAAAGTCAATCTTTTGCTTATCTACCTGAACCTGCGCATAGGCTCGTGCTTTGGATTGAACTTCTGCAGTGGGTAAATTTTTACCAAACTGTTTTTCAATCTGAATCTCAATGGGCATGCCATGACAGTCCCAGCCAGGAACATATACGGAGTCGAAGCCCATGAGCCAACGGGACTTCACGATCATGTCTTTCAGAATCTTGTTAACAGCGTGGCCAATATGAATATCACCGTTCGCATAAGGAGGGCCATCGTGCAAGATGAACTTCGGTTGATTGGCATGTGCTTCCCGAATCTTCTCGTACAGTTTATGTTTCTGCCATTGCGCGACCCATTGCGGTTCGCGTTTAGCAAGATCGCCCCGCATTGGGAAGGATGTATCTAGTAGGTTGACGGGATAAGTGTTTTCTTTTTCAGACATAGACTTTTTTCTGGAAATAATTTCTGGCGTGCTTTGCATCTGCTGCAATAGCTTGTGTAAGAGTGTCGAGGCTATCGTACTTTGCCTCATCACGAATTTTTTCTAAGAGTTCAACGGTAATAATTTTGCCGTAAACATCTTGTTGGTAATCAAATATATGGGTCTCCAGTAGAACGCGACCTTCGTCTTCTACAGTAGGCCTGACGCCAAGGCTAGCTACCGCAGGCAAAGGCTTATCCGTCAGGCCAATGACTTGGGCAGTGAAGATGCCACTGGTAGCAGGTTTGCGGTGATGCAAGTGATTAGCAACCGCTAAGTTCAATGTTGGAAAGCCAAGAGTGCGGCCAAGTTGTTGACCATGAATCACGTGCCCAGAAATTCCATAGTGACGACCAAGTAGTTTTTTGGCTTGGGTCATATCACCATTTGCAAGTGCAGTGCGTAATGCTGAACTAGAAATGCGCTCACCACTTTCATGAACGGTATGAATGCTAGAAACTTCGAAGCCATACTTTTCACCAGCTGCTTTGAGCGTTGCAAAATTACCAGCACGTTTTGCCCCGTAGCAAAAATCATCCCCAATCAAAATCCATTTTGCATTGAGACGTTTCATCAGAATGTCAGAAACAAATTCTTCGGGAGTGAGTGCGGCAAATGCGGAGTTGAAATGTTCTACGACGACACGATCAATGCCGATCTCTGCAAAGGCAGCTAACTTGTCCCGCAAATTGAGAATGCGCGGTGGCGCCTGTTCTGGGGAGAAGAATTCTTTAGGGTGGGGCTCAAACGTCATGACGCAACTGACCAAACCTTTTTCCTCGGCTCCCTTTTTAAGCTCTTCGAGCAGGGCGCGATGACCCCTGTGCACGCCATCGAAATTGCCGATGGTTAAGGCACAAGCTGGTCCTGCAGAAAACTGGGTGGGGCCACGGAATACGTTCACAAATCGCTTTCAGGGTAGCCTTGAATTATATTGTGGGCATGCCTTCTATCGTCACCTTAATCTCAGGCCGCGGATCTAATTTCGAGGCCATCGTCAAAATAGCCCAAAAAGAGCAGTGGCCGGTCAAGTTTGCCGGGGTCATTGCTAACCACTCAGCCGCTAAGGGCCTTGATTTTGCTCGCTCTCAGGGCATTCCGGCCTTTTTCATTGAGCACCGTGAGCATGCTTCCCGAGAGTCTTTCGATGCAGCCTTAATTGCCAAGATTGATGAATTGGGTGCTGATTTGGTGGTCTTAGCCGGTTTTATGAGAATTCTGACTCCGGGCTTTATTCGTCATTTTGAGGGTAGATTGATCAATATCCACCCAGCCTTGCTGCCAGCCTTCCCTGGTTTGCACACGCATGAGCGTGCTTTAGAGGCCGGCGTGAAGGAACATGGTGCCACCGTACATTTTGTGACCGAAGGCGTGGATGAGGGCCCAATCATCTGTCAGGCCTCTGTTCCAGTGCTTGAAGGAGATGATGTCGACAGTTTGGCGGCGCGAGTTTTGGCGGCTGAGCATCAGATTTACCCGCGGGCCGTAAAATGGTTCCTTGATGGACGATTGCGAATAGAAGGTAATCAAGTGAAGCTTTTCCCCCCAGAGTCGCAATTATTGAAATTATGAGTAAAGAACGTTCATCCCGCGGAGCTGGTAGTAGCTCTAAATCCGGCTCCAGATCTAGCTCAAGGCTAGGCCCCGAAAAAAGTTACGCTGCTAAATCTAGAGATCCACAACGTAGTACTGAGCGTCGCAATGCTAGTGGCAACCTCATTGCACCAGTAGGGCAAAAGAATTTCTCCAACGCCAAGGCTTTGCCTCAACATGCGCTGCATTTAGAGCGCTTGCTTCCAGAGTTGTTGAGTTTTGAGCAACCAGCTGATCGGGTGGTGAGTCGCTATTTCCGCTCCGAGCCGCAGCTTGGCAATCGCGATCGCGCGCTGATTGCAGAGAGTGCATTTGCTATTTTGCGTCGTAAAAACGAGCTCTCTCAACTTGCCGTGAGTGGCGAAGGTTCTCAAGCTAGACGCTTAGCCCTCTTGGGTTTGATGTCCGCTCTGACTGAAGGTGGTCTTGGTTCGGCTAATCGTGCAGAGAGTGCAATTGCTGACTTAGCTCACGTGCTCAAACCTGGCGAATACGAATGGTTGCAACATGTCTCAACCGTTGACCGTGCCACTTTAAATCCACTGGTTCGCAACAACTTGCCCGAATGGCTTTGGGATGCATTTGGAAAATATCCTGGTGAAGAAACGCGTGAGGAACTTGCTAAGTCTTTGATGCAACCAGCCTTGCTGGACTTGCGTGCCAACACGATGAAGACAACTCGCGAGCAATTACTCGCCGAGATGAATGCCTTGGGTGGGCGTTATCAAGCCATTCCAACGCCTTATGCGCCTGATGGTGTTCGCATCATGGGTAAGCCTGCTTTGCAGAACACTGTTGGCTTTAAAGCTGGCATGTTTGAAGTGCAAGACGAGGGCAGTCAGTTGCTGTCCTATTTGCTTGCACCTAAGCGCGGTGAAATGGTGGTCGACTTCTGTGCTGGTGCTGGTGGCAAGACTTTAGCGATTGGGGCACTCATGCGCTCCACAGGGCGTTTGTATGCTCTTGATACATCTGAGCGTCGCTTGGCCAATTTGAAGCCAAGGCAGGCCCGTAGCGGCCTTTCAAACGTTCATCCTGTGTGGATTGATAGTGAGAACGATGCCAAGATCAAACGTCTAGCCGGAAAGATTGATCGAGTCTTGGTTGATGCCCCTTGTAGCGGTATGGGCACACTCAGACGCAACCCGGATATCAAATGGCGTCAAACGCCTGCTGGACTCTTGGAGTTAAATGAAAAGCAAACCAATATTTTGGCCTCTGCAAGTCGCTTGCTAAAGCCAGGCGGTCGTCTGGTGTACGCCACCTGCAGCTTGTTACCCCAAGAAAATCAAGCCATTGCCGAGGCTTTCTTAGCATCGCACCCTAATTTTGAGGTTGTTCCAGCGGCTGAGGTGCTCAAGCCCCTCTTTCCAAAAGATGCCTTACCCGTTGGTTGCAGTCCGGATAACCCTTGGTGGCAGTTGTGGCCACATGTTCATGGGACGGATGGTTTCTTTGGGGCCGTGTTCCAAAAGAAAGCGTCCGTACCAGTAGCGGATGGCGAGAAAGAAGCGTTAAAAGAGAAAAAAGTGAAAACTAAGAAGCTGGAGAAGGCTGAGAAGAATTAAAATAAAGGTTTAGACCTCTTTAGGGACACCCTTTTGAACACAGCTTCAGTTTCAAGTTTTGACCTCTTTCTGAATTGGCTTGCGCACGGATATTTAGACTGGTCTTGGTGGCAAATTCTGGTTTTCACCTTGATCGTTACCCACATCACGATTGCTAGCGTCACGATCTTTTTGCATCGCTGCCAAGCGCACCGTGCTTTAGATTTGCATCCAATTGCATCCCATTTTTTCCGTTTTTGGTTGTGGCTTACAACCAGCATGGTTACTAAGGAGTGGGCAGCCATTCACCGCAAGCATCACGCTAAATGCGAGACCGTTGATGATCCGCATAGCCCACAAATCCTCGGTATCGGCACCGTTCTTTCTCGTGGAGCTGAACTCTACAAAACAGAATCCAAAAATCAAGAGACGCTAGACAAGTTTGGCCATGGCACACCAGATGATTGGATTGAGCACAATGTTTATGCCAGCCTTTCTTGGCAAGGTCTTGGTTTGATGCTCATCATCGATGTGTTTTTATTTGGCGCAATTGGCCTGACTGTTTGGGCTGTACAAATGCTGTGGATTCCGATTACTGCTGCCGGCATCATCAATGGTATTGGCCACTACTGGGGATATCGCAACTACGATTGTGAAGATGCCTCCACCAATATTGTTCCCTGGGGAATTTTGATTGGCGGCGAAGAGTTACATAACAACCATCACACCTTTGCGACGAGTGCCAAGCTTTCCAACAAATGGTACGAATTCGATATTGGCTGGCTCTATATTCAGATGATGAGCACAGTTGGTTTGGCTAAAGTGAAGAAGACTTCACCAAAGCCAGTGCTGAGCGACTTACGCCCCGCAGATCAAGGCACTCTTGAGGCAATCATTGCCAACCGTTATGAAATCATGGCTCGTTATAGTAAGACTCTGCGGCGTTTCTTTAGCAATGAAGTCCAGCACATGCAGGTATTAGCCTCACATCTAAAGGATGCGCGCACCTGGTTGGGTAAAGATGAAGCCCGCTTAAGCGAAGCAGAAAAGGCAAAGCTTGAAGAGTTGATTGCTAGCAATACACAGTTGCGCAAGATGATTGAAATGCGACGCGACTTGCAAGCAATCTGGAGTCGTTCTAATGCAACTGGTGATCAGTTGTTATCGCAATTGCATACTTGGTGTCAGCGTGCCGAAGAGAGTGGCCTCTCGAGTTTGCGTGACTTCTCTTTACGATTACGTCGCTACGTATAAGTTGGTCAAGTCATGGACAATAAAAAACCCGCTGATGTAGCGGGTTTTTTATTTGCTGCAAGTACGTAAATTACTTGAGCTTTGTTTCTTTGTAAGCAACGTGCTTGCGAATGGTTGGATCGAACTTCATGATCTCCATTTTCTCAGGCTTTGTACGCTTGTTTTTTGAAGTGGTATAGAAGTGACCAGTACCAGCTGATGACTCTAATTTGATTTTTTCTCTGCCGCCTTTAGCCATTTTTGTGCTCCTTAAATTTCGCCGCGTGCACGTAGATCAGTCAAAACAGCATCGATGCCATTTTTGTCGATAACGCGCAAACCAGCATTGGTTAAGCGCAAGCTAATCCAACGGTTTTCAGATTCAACCCAGAAACGGCGGTTTTGCAGATTAGGCAAAAAGCGACGCTTCGTTTTATTGTTTGCATGGGATACATTGTTGCCAACCATCGGCTTCTTCCCAGTGACTTGGCAAACTTTTGCCATGACGGACTCCATTAATTGCGAAAAAAGAAGATTGTATCAGGCTAAGCCCCTTTTGATCTACCCCCAATGCGCTTTAGTTTGGAGCCGTGCCAGGCCAAAAGGCTTTTTGGGGTGTAAATTATTAGTTAAGTTAGTATTTACTATCATTTATCACCAATTTTCATAAGGCCAGCATCCGAAAACGAGAAAAATCCACTGCCGCTCACAATGCAGTGGTCAAGCAGGGGAATATCGACCAATTGCAAGGCGTTTTTGAGGGTTTGGGTAAGGTTTTGGTCAGCTTCGCTGGGAATCGGGTTGCCACTAGGGTGATTGTGAGCCACGATTAGGGCGCTGGCATTTCTGGCCAAGGCTTCTTTGAGGATTTCTCTGGGGTATACGGCGGTCTGGGTGATTGAGCCCCGAAACAGCTCCTGACACTCGATTAGGCGATAGCGGGAGTCCAGGTAAAGACAAAGAAAGACCTCATGGGGTAGACGCCCAATTTTGGCCTGTAAGAACTCTCGGACATGTATGGGCGATAAAAAAATAGAGTCTTGAGCCAATCCCTCCTCAAGACTACGCTTTACCAGCTCATAGGCGGCCTGGATTTGTGACCACTTAGATAGTCCCATTCCATGGATTTGCGTCAGCTCTTCTGGGCTGGAATTCAATAGCTTTGGCAGGCTTCCAAAGTGATGAAGCAGGTCTTCGGCAAGGGCTACGGCTGACTTACCTTTCACCCCGACCCTGAGAAAAATGGCTAATAACTCAGCATCAGTCAAAAAAGCCGCCCCATGGGTGCGGAGCTTCTCTCGGGGCTGCTCTGTTTTAGGCCAATCTGAAATCGGGGAGTGCATAGTTTGTACGGGTCTAGATACAATCACCTTATGACTAAGCTTACGGTGTTGCCTAACTCCTACTTGACTCTCAACTATCGGCTGACTTTGCCCAGTGGGGAGGATTACATCAATACCTTTATTGACCGCCCTGCGACGGTGATGATGGGATCTGGACAATTTGCGCCTTGTTTTGAAAAGGTGTTGTTAGGACTTGGTGTGGGTGAAAAAAAGACTGCCTTATTGCCGCCGGAAGAAAGTTTCGGGGAGCGCAAAGACGATTTAGTGCAGTGGGTTTCCTTGGGCGCTTTAAAAGAAGGGCGCGATGACGACGTGCAATTTAATCCTGGTGATGTGATTGAGTTCAATGCTCCTGGCGGCGCTCAATATGCGGGTGTGTTGCAATCGATTAATGAAGAGGGTGCTTGGTTTGATTTCAATCACCCTTTGGCTGGAAGGCCGGTGACGTTTGAAGCTGAAATCGTTGGCATCCTTTAAATCCAGATGAGCGATAAAGACACTGCAGAAATTTTGATGGCTCAACCCCGTGGTTTTTGCGCGGGTGTTGATAGAGCGATTCATATCGTAGATGAAGCGTTGACACGTTTTGGCGCGCCGATTTATGTGCGACATGAAATTGTGCACAACGTTTATGTGGTCAATGAGCTGCGAGAAAAAGGCGCAGTCTTCGTTGAGGAATTGCATGAAGTTCCCAAGGGTGGCATTGTGGTCTTTAGCGCTCACGGGGTATCTCAAGAAGTTCGTAGGGATGCAGAGGAGCGGGGGCTGCAGGTATATGACGCGACCTGTCCTTTAGTGACCAAGGTGCATCTTGAGGTTGTGAAGATGTGTAAAGACGGCTTCACTGTGTTGATGATTGGCCATGCAGGGCATCCCGAGGTTGAGGGCACGATGGGCCAGGTGAAAGAAGGCGTGTTTTTGATTGAGAGAGTGGCTGATATAGCAGGCCTGCCCTTTGCAGCAGATGAAAAAATGGCTTTTGTCACGCAAACCACGCTCTCTGTAGATGAAACCAAAGAGATTGTTGAAGCCTTGACCCAAAAGTTTCCCAAGATTGTTCAGCCTCGTAAGCAAGATATTTGTTATGCGACACAGAATCGCCAGGATGCTGTCAAATTTATGGCACCCCAAGTTGAGGTAGTGATTGTCGTGGGTAGCGCGACGAGCTCTAACTCCAATCGCTTGCGAGAGTTGTCTGAAAAATTAGGCGTACCTTCCTATATGGTGGATGCACCTGAACAACTGAAGCCAGAATGGTTTGCTGGTAAAAAGCGGGTAGGTCTAACTGCAGGCGCTTCAGCCCCCGAGAGCTTGGCACAAGCGATTGTGGCGCGCATACAAGAATTTGGACCCAGACAGGTGCGAAATCTAGACGGTGTTGTCGAAGATGTAATATTTTCATTACCTAAAAACTTAGTTAACTGATGCATTTACTAAAGGAGTTGTTGATGAGCGATTCAAAAGGGATATTTATCAAGAGTGCATTGGCCGTTTCAGCTGCTACGGTATTGATGCTAGCGGGCTGCGGAAAAGGTGGCGACAAAGCTAGCTCGATTCCGAGCGATGCTGTTGAGGTCAAAATTGGTCACGTTGCCCCATTGACTGGCCCGATTGCGCACTTGGGTAAAGATAATGAAAACGGCGCACGCCTCGCTCTTGAAGAAATTAACAAGGCCGGCTTGACGATTGACGGTAAAAAAGTCGTTTTGACTTTGGTGCCTGAGGATGATGCAGAAGATCCAAAGACAGCAACGCAAGTCGCGCAAAAATTAGTTGATGCAAAAGTGGCTGGAGTTGTTGGCCACTTAAACTCTGGCACCAGTATTCCAGCATCAAAAATTTATAGTGATGCAGGCATTACCCAGATTTCCCCATCATCTACCAATCCTGATTACACCAAGCAGGGTTTTAAAACGACTTATCGCTTAGTAGCAACAGATGCGCAACAAGGTCCGGCCTTGGCTGACTACGTATCCAAAAACTTGAAAGCAAAAACCGTAGCCATCATTGATGACTCCACTCAATACGGTAAAGGCTTAGCTGATGAGTTCGAAAAAACCATTAAAGCTGCTGGCGTCAAAGTCGTTACCCGCGAGGCTAGCAATAACAAGGCTACTGACTTCAAAGCCATTCTGACTAAAGTGAAGGGCACTAAGCCTGACGTCATCATGTACGGCGGTATGGATGCGACTGGTGGTCCATTAACTAAGCAGGCAGCAGAGCTTGGTATTAAAGCCAAAGTAGTTGGTGGTGACGGCATGTGTACTGAAAAATTGGCTGAGCTTGCTGGTGATGCGGTGGTGAACGTAGTGTGCTCTGAAGCAGGTATGGCTCTTTCTAAAATGGCTCAGGGTGCAGACTTCCAGAAGCGCTACAAAGAACGCTTTAATTCTGATGTGCAAATTTATGCGCCATTTACCTATGATGCGGTGTATGTCTTGGTGGATTCTATGAAGCGCGCCAACTCTACCGACCCTTCTAAGATCTTGTTGGTGATGCCAGATACTAAGATGACTGGCCTGATTGGCAACATTGCTTTTGATAACAAAGGCGATATGAAAGAAGGCGTGATTACTTTGTACGACTTTAAAGACAAAAAGAAAACAGTTCTTGAAGTCATTAAGATGTAAGAGGCCTCAACTCAAACAGCACCGCAATTGCGGTGCTGTTTTTTTTGACCTTATCTTGTGACCTTATCTTGTTTCATTTAATTTCCCGATTGAATTAATGGATATCCTCCTCCAGCAGATCATCAACGGCTTAGTGCTTGGTAGCATTTATGCCTTGATTGCTCTGGGTTACACCATGGTGTATGGCGTACTGGGCATTATTAATTTTGCCCATGGTGAAGTATTGATGATCGGTGCCATGGTGTCGTTGTCATTGCTGCGGTTGATTCTGAGTCTCACAAGTGATTTACCAGGATGGTTAACACTCTTAATCGTCTTACCGGTCACGATGGCGGTCTGTGCCGGTCTGAGCTATTTGATTGAGCGCATTGCCTACCGCCCATTACGTAATGCCCCGCGTTTAGCCCCCTTGATTTCTGCCATCGGCATGTCAATTCTGCTGCAGACAATTGCGATGATGATCTGGTCGCGTAATCCCATGACCTATCCACAGTTGCTGCCATCAAGCCCTATTGACGTATTTGGTAGCGGTGCAACTATTACCGGAAAAGAAATTGTCATCATTGTGGTTGCGCTAGTAGTCATGTGCGGGTTACTGTTCTTAGTGGAAAAAACTAAGCTAGGCCGCGCTATGCGCGCCACTGCAGAGCAAACACAAATTGCTGCACTGATGGGTGTCAATCCCAATCGTGTGATCTCCATCACCTTTATGTTGGGCGGTGCATTGGCCGGTCTAGCGGGGGTGATGATTGCCAGTAATTATGGCAATGTGCATTTCTATATGGGATTTATTCCTGGGCTTAAAGCCTTTACTGCTGCCGTATTAGGTGGCATTGGAAATTTACAGGGCGCTATGTTGGGTGGCCTGCTCTTAGGTTTAATTGAATCATTGGGTGCCGGCTACATTGGCGAGCTAACAGGCGGCGTCTTTGGTTCCAACTACCAAGATATCTTTGCTTTTCTCGTGCTTATCTTGGTTTTAGTATTGCGTCCTACTGGTTTGCTCGGCGAGAAAGTGTCGGACCGTGCTTAATCGTTTTACTCAGATCAATCGAGCCACGTATTTGTGGCTAGGAGTAGTTGCTCTGATTCTTCTGCCTTGGGTGGTGGGCGCTAGTGGCGGCAATTACTGGGTGCGTGTTTTAGATTTTGCTTTGCTCTACATTGTTTTGGCTTTAGGTCTAAATGTAGTGGTGGGTTTTGCGGGCTTATTGGACTTGGGTTACATCGCTTTTTATGCCTTGGGCGCTTATAGCTATGCTTTGTTAGCTTCTCCGCATTTACCTCAGAATTTTGAAGCGATTGCCACTGTTTTCCCAGCAGGCATGCATTTTTCACCATGGTTCGTTGCCGTTTTCGCGATCATTGTGACGGCCGTATTTGGAATTGTTTTGGGCTTACCCACACTGCAGTTACGCGGCGATTATTTGGCGATTGTGACTTTAGGTTTCGGTGAAATCATTCGTATCTTTATGAATAACTTGGATCGTCCACTGAACCTGACCAATGGTCCAAAGGGCATTACGGCAATTGATCCAATTCAATTATTTGGTATTAATTTTGCCAAGACCTTGGACCTGGGTTTTATCAAGATGCCAGGTCTATATCTTGTCTTTTATCTATTTGCATTGCTGGCGATTGCTGTGGCAATCGTGTGCTTACATTTACAAGACTCGCGGATTGGGCGCGCATGGGTGGCTATTCGCGAAGATGAGATTGCTGCTAAGGCCATGGGTATTAATACGCGCAATATGAAGTTAATGGCCTTTGCCATTGGCGCTTCGTTTGCTGGAGTTGCCGGCGTCCTCTTTTCTGCATTCCAAGGTTTTGTATCGCCCGAGTCATTTACGCTGTGGGAATCTATCGTCGTATTAGCCATGGTGGTCTTGGGTGGTATTGGCCATATTCCTGGAGTGATATTAGGTGCCATCTTGCTGGCTGTTTTTCCCGAAGTCTTGCGCGGTGTGGCACAACCTGTACAGAATTTTCTATTTGGTCATGTCCTAGTTGATGTCGAGGTGATTCGTCAATTGATCTATGGCTTGGCTTTAATTCTGGTCATGCTGTATCGCCCTGGCGGCATTTGGCAGAAGCGGAGTGCATCATGACTTTACTACTCGATGTCACGGATGTCTCCAAACGCTTTGGTGGTGTGCAGGCTTTGGAAAATGTTGGCTTACAAGTCCCACACGGATCGATTGTGGGCTTAATTGGCCCTAATGGTGCCGGCAAGACCACCTTCTTTAACGTCATCACCGGACTTTATCCGGCCGATGCGGGTATATTTCTTTTTGATGGCGCTGCCTATTCTCCAGAGTCTGTTGCTAATGTCACTAAAGCTGGATTAGCCAGAACCTTCCAGAACATTCGTCTCTTTGGTGAAATGACCGTTCTTGAAAATGTGATGGTGGGTTGTCATTGCCGCTCTAAAGCTGGCTTGCTCGGCGCTATCTTTCGCTTCCCATCGACAAAAAAGGAAGAGCGGGCTATTCGTGAAAAATCACGCTTGTTGCTGGCGTATGTTGGCTTAAGTGAATATGCGGATATGCAGGCGCGCAACTTGTCTTATGGACATCAACGTCGCCTAGAGATCGCCCGAGCTTTAGCAACTGAGCCTAAGCTCTTAGCTTTGGATGAGCCTGCTGCGGGCATGAACGCCACCGAAAAATTAGAGTTACGTGAATTGCTCTTACGCATTCGGGAAGATGGCACAACGATCTTGCTCATTGAGCATGATGTGAGTCTCGTGATGGGAATTTGCGATAGCTTGACTGTCTTAGACTATGGCAAGGTGATTGCTACAGGTAAGCCAGCAGATGTGCGTACTCATCCAGAAGTCATTCGTGCTTATCTTGGTCAGGGGGCTGTGTAATGAGCTCAGCACTCTTAAAAGTCCAGAATCTTAAAGTCGCTTACGGTGGCATTAATGCCGTTAAGGGAATTGATTTTCAGGTGGGAGATGGTGAGCTAGTCGCTTTGATCGGTGCAAATGGCGCTGGCAAAAGCTCAACCCTCAAGGCGGTTGCCGGATTATTGAGTCCAGCAGCTGGTGAGGTGGAATTTAATCGGCAGCAGACAAAAGCCATGCCTGCATATGAATTGGTCAAGCTAGGCTTAGGTTTGGTTCCTGAAGGTCGCGGTGTTTTTAAGCGTATGACCATTTTAGAAAATCTACAGATGGGGGCATTCTTAAAAACGGATGCCAAGGCATTTGAGCGCAAGTTAGAAGAGGTGTATTTTTATTTCCCTAGGCTAAAAGAACGTCTATCTCAATTGGCCGGAACCTTATCAGGCGGTGAGCAACAGATGGTAGCAATGGGCAGGGCGATGATGGCAGAGCCGAAGTTGTTATTGCTCGATGAACCATCTATGGGTTTATCACCCATCATGGTGGAGACCATCTTTGATGTGATTCGCAATCTTGCTGCTAAGGGTATGACGATATTGTTGGTAGAACAAAATGCACGCTTAGCATTGCAGATGGCTGATCGCGCTTATGTGATGGAGAGCGGTTTAATTACCTTCAGTGGAACGGGTAAAGAGCTTTTGCAAGACCCACGAGTGCGAACTGCCTATCTAGGTGAGTGAGTAGGCGAATAATTCGGGTTAAGCAATATTTAAGCTACCTGCTTTAACAACTCGCGCAGCATATTGCACATCTGACGAATCTCATCATCAGACACATTGAGTGCTGGCATAAAGCGCAATAGATTGGGTCTTGGTGAGTTAATGAGCAAACCTTCTGGGCTGCGATCACGCGCTAGGTCTACCAATTTTCCACCAACGTCCTTGCTAAGCATGAGGGCGCGTAAGAGACCCTCGCCACGTTCGCCTTCAAGACCAAATTCTTCAGAGAGAGCAAGGAGTTCAGAGCGCAGTAATTGGCCTTTGGCTTTGACGGAGTCTAAAAACCCTGGGGCTAATAGTTGCTCAATTACGCTAATGCCAACTGCAGTCATTAATGGATTGCCATTGTAAGTGCCGCCTTGGTCGCCAGGAACAAAGCAAGCGACTGCATCCGTTGCCATCAGTGCTGCGAGTGGAACACCGCCACCAATACCTTTTCCTAAGGTCATGATGTCAGGCTCAATGCCGTAATGCTGATAAGCAAATAGAGTGCCTGTGCGACCACAACCTGCCTGTACTTCATCCACGATCAAGAGGATATTATTTTCTTTGGTGAATTTACGCAGGCTCGTCATGAACTCGGCGCTCGCTGGAATCACACCGCCTTCACCTTGAACTGGCTCAACCATGACTGCAACAGTTTTATCAGTCACCAGTTTTTTGACTGAGTCCAAATCATTGAGATCTGCTTTAGGAAAGCCTGGAACTTGTGGGGCAAACATCGTGTCCCAACCTGGTTTACCAGAAGCGCTCATGGTGGCAATCGTGCGGCCATGAAAGCTGTGATCAAAGGTGATGATTTCAAAAGCACCAGACTTATTGAGTTGACCCCATTTGCGCGCTAACTTGATTGCGCCTTCATTAGCTTCAGCGCCACTGTTGGCAAAGAAGACTTTATTAAAGCAACTATTGTCCGTGAGTAGATTTGCCAGGCGAATCATCGGCTCGTTGTAAAACGCTGGACTTGGATTAATCAGTTTTTTGGCTTGAGCGTTGAGTGCCGCGATCATGCCGGGGTTGCCATGGCCCAGGCAATTGACTGCCCAGCCTTGCAAGAAGTCTAAATAGCGCTTACCGTTGTTATCCGTTAGCCACGAGCCTTGTCCCTCAGCCATGACCAATTCTGGTCTTTGGGTGATGAACATAATGGAGTGAGCATCTACGGACTGGGCTGGCTTATTCATTCTGATGACTGTCTGCAACGGTTAAATAGAAAGAGGATTTTATTATCCCGCAAGATCTGCGGCACTAGTAAAGGAATCCGCAAAGAATTCTTCCTCGGGCAGATGACATTGTGATGAAAAGTCCTGACGTGCGGCATTGACCATGACTGGGGCTCCGCAAGCGTAGACCTGGAAGTCTTTGAGGTTTGGGTGATCCGTCATCACTGCTTCGTGCACAAAGCCACTACGACCATCCCAGGCATCTTCAGGGAGTGCATCAGAAATCACCGGGATGTATTTAAAGTCAGGCAGGTCTTGTGCCCAGGTCTCGCATAAGCTATTCATATAGAGGTCGCTCGGACGACGTCCACCCCAATACAGGGAAATAGGCCTTTGAATCTTTTTCGCCTGCATTTGTTCAATGATGGATTTGATGGGGGCAAAGCCAGTGCCGGCCGCTACAAAGATGATGGGCTTCTTGGAGTCTTCTCTTAGGAAGAAGCTACCTAGCGGGCCTTCAAAACGCAGAATATCTTTTTCCTTGAGCGCTGGATCTTTTGCAGCAAAGACAAAATCTGTAAACAGTCCACCTGGCAGGTGACGAATATGCAACTCTAGTGGGCCTTCTTGCTCTGGAGCATTGGCAATGGAATAGGCCCGGCGTTGGCCATCTTTGAGTAGAAATTCGAGATACTGACCCGCTAGAAACTGAAAGCGTTCAGAAGCAGGCAGTTGGAGTTTCAAAATAGCCACATCACTGCCGTGTCTGGAAATCGCATTGACGCGACAAGGCACTTTGCGAATCGCAATATCTCCAGCTCCTTGTACTTCGCGAGCCTCAATGAGCAAGTCGGATAGGGGGTGGGCACAACAAAATAAAGTAGCGCCGCCAGTTTCGTCGGCACGTGACATGGCGCTTTCGCTATGCTGGCCATGGGTAACTTGACCCTCTAGGACTTTGCCTTTGCAAGATCCGCAGGCACCATTTTTACAGCCATAGGGTAAATTGATATTTTGGCGCAGAGCAGCTTCCAGGACAGTTTCATCCTGATTCACAGTAAATTGTTTGCCGCTCGTTTTGAGCGTGACTTGGTAGGACACTCTCATTCCTTTCAATAAATCGTTACGATGTCACTTATGCAATCTTTTGGTAAACCCCGAATCCTGATCATTGGCTGTGGCGACATTGGTCTCCGAGTAGCTAAACAGCTTTGTCGGAACTATCGCGTTTTTGCGCTCACTTCGCAGCAAAGCCGTTTTTCAGAATTGAGGGGACTTGGCATCACTCCTATTTTGGGGGACTTAGACAAGCCAGAGACTCTCTGGCGTTTAAGTGGTTTGGCGGAAACCGTGATTCATTTGGCGCCACCCCAGAACATAGGTCATCGTGATAGCCGAACCCGCAACCTGACCCGAATTTTAGCCCAAGGGCCCGCTAGCCTCAGTCGCCTCATTTATGTGAGTACTACAGGGGTCTATGGTGACCATAAAGGGGGTCGAGTGTCTGAGATAACACCAGTAAATCCTCAAAGTGAGCGCGCGAAGCGGAGGGTCGATGCTGAGCGGGTCTTACGCCTATGGGGACCAGCTCATGGTGTCGCTGTCACGATTCTGCGCGTACCGGGCATTTATGCTGCCAATCGCCTCCCAGTCGAGCGCTTGCAAGCAAGGACGCCAGCGCTAATATCGGATGAGGATGCGTATTCAAATCACATCCAAAGTGATGATTTGGCCCGCTTAGTTTGCGCTGCGGTGTATCACGGCAAACCTCAGAGGGTTATCAATGCCTGTGACGGCGGTGAAACCAAAATGGGGGATTACTTTGACGAGGTGGCAGATGCTTTTGGTTTGGAGCGGCCTGCGCGAATGCCTGCAGCAGAGTTGCAGAAAATAGTCAGTCCAATGCTGTGGTCGTTTATGCGTGAATCCAGGCGTGTGACCAATACTCGATTGCCCGAACTCAAAACCCCGCTACGCTATCCCAGCGTGGCAGTATTTTTGAAGACTATTTCCAAGAATCCTTGAGGCCGACTGCGCGATTGAAGACTGGCTTGCCAGGTTTTGAATCAGATTGGTCTGCGACAAAATAGCCGTGACGTTCAAACTGAAAGCGATCTTCCGCTTTGGCATCTTTCATGCAAGGTTCTAGGTAAGCAGTGATGGTTTTCTTGGAATTTGGATTGATAGCGTCTAAGAAATTCTTATCACCGCTATCAGGGTGCGGATCACTAAAGAGATGGTCGTAGATTCGCACTTCAGCTGGAATGGCTTCAGCGGCACTCACCCAATGAATATTGCCTTTAACCTTGTAATTATTTGACCCCGGTGTCCCGCTCTTGCTGTCAGCAAAGTGCGTCGCATTCACTTGAATGACATTGCCAGCAGCGTCAGTTTCAAAGCCAGTGCACTCGATCACGAAGCCGTGACGTAAGCGCACTCTTCCACCAGGCTGATCACCAGTGGGCGGATAGAGTCTAAAGAACCCTTTAACAGGCTCTCTCATAAAGTCGTCGGCTTCAATCCACAACTCACGTGTGAAATTGAATTCACGATTACCCCATTCAGGATGCTGGGGGTGACGAGGTGCTGAGCAAGACTCGCTAGCTGCAGCATCGAAGTTTTCAATCACCAACTTCAGTGGCTTGAGTACGGCAGTAGCCCGTGGTGCTCTAGCTTCTAGATCATCGCGCAAGGCTTGCTCCAGCGTGCTCATATCAATCCAGCTATCTGCTTTCGAGACCCCAATACGCTCACAGAACAAACGAATACTTTCTGGGGTGTAGCCTCTACGACGTATACCTACTATGGTTGGCATACGCGGGTCATCCCAAGCCTCGACATGATTCTCTTCCACCAGTTGCAGCAACTTACGTTTGCTAGTGATGGTGTAAGTTAAATTGAGGCGGGCGAATTCATACTGATGTGGCACAGGATCTTTGAAGATACCCAGCTCTTTTAATGCGTTCACAATCCAGTCATAGAGCGGACGATTGTTTTCAAATTCCAGAGTGCAAATGGAGTGTGAAACATTTTCCAGTGCATCCGAAATGCAGTGGGTGTAATCGTATAAAGGGTAGATGCACCACTTGCTGCCTGTGCGGTGATGATCAGTGTGGCGAATGCGATAGACGACCGGATCGCGCATCACAATATTCGGATGCGCCATATCAATCTTCAGGCGCAGAACATGTTCACCATCTTTAAATTTGCCATCGCGCATTTCACGGAAGAGGGCAAGATTTTCTGCAGGGCTGCGGTCACGGAAAGGACTATTTTTTCCAGCTTGGCCAAAATTACCGCGATTGGTGTGAATGTCTTCAGCACTTTGACTGTCAACATACGCCTTCCCATTTTGAATCAGAATTTCTGCAAACTCGTACAGGCGATCAAAGTAATCACTGGCGTGATACAGATGATCACCCCAGCTAAAGCCCAACCATTTCACCGCATCCAAAATACTGTCGGCATACTCAACATCTTCCTTAACCGGATTGGTGTCATCCAAACGCATATTGCAGCGAGCGCCGCCAGGCAATGCGTTGTAGTCAGCCGCCAGGCCAAAGTTCAGGCAAATACTTTTGGCATGACCGATATGCAGGTAGCCATTTGGCTCTGGTGGAAAGCGGGTAATGATAGATGGGATGGCTTGATTGGCTAAATCTGTACGCTGAGCAAATGCGCCACTGGCTAAGTCATGATCGATGATCTGACGTAAAAAATTGGAGGGCTCGGCTATTGCGCCGGCAACTGCTTTAGGTGGTTTGCTATCTTGGGACATGCCCACATTGTAGAGAAAAGCCCCAAACCATAAAGAAAAAGCCCGCAAACTGCTGCGGGCTCGTTTCTGTGGAGACGGAAGATTACTCTTCTACGAAAGCCTCTTCACGGGTTTTCTTAACTGCTGGCAATGCCACGATCACGACTAAGAGGGCTGCTGCGATCAGCAATCCCAAGGAGAGTGGGCGAGTCAAGAAGGTTGTGAAATCACCACGGGAGAGCAACAAAGCGCGACGGAAGTTCTCCTCCATCATTGGCCCAAGAACGAAACCGAGGAGCAATGGAGGGGGTTCGCAACCGAGTTTGAAGAAGAGGTAGCCGATCAAGCCAAAAGCTGCGGTTACATAAACGTCAAATACGGTGTTGTTCACGGTGTATACGCCGATACAGCAGAACACCAAAATCGCTGGGTACATAAAGCGATAAGGAATCTTGAGGAGCTTGACCCAGATACCAATCAAAGGCAAGTTCAACAGAATCAACATCACGTTACCAATCCACATGGAGGCGATCAGACCCCAGAACAAGGCTGGGTTGCTGGTCATTACCTGTGGACCTGGCTGAATGTTATGAATGGTCATCGCGCCAACCATCAATGCCATCACAGCATTTGGTGGAATACCTAAAGTGAGCAATGGGATAAAGGATGTTTGGGCAGCAGCATTGTTAGCTGACTCTGGACCTGCTACACCCTCAATGGCACCTTTACCAAATTCATGGCTGTACTTAGAGGATTTCTTCTCAACTGAGTAAGCGCCGAAAGCAGCCAAAGCAGCGCCGCCGCCTGGCAGAATGCCCAAAATTGAGCCAATAGCTGTGCCACGCAAAATCGAAGGGATCATACGCTTGACGTCTTGTTTGGTTGGGATCATGGTGGTCATCTTGTTTAAGAAGCCCTCATCCTCGTCCGTCTTCTCAAGGTTGCCCATAATTTCAGCAAAGCCGAACACGCCCATCGCAACTGCAACAAAGCCGATACCGTCACTTAATTCAGGGATGTCAAACGCATAGCGCGATACGCCAGAGTTCACGTCGGTGCCGATCAAGCCCATTAACAAGCCTAAAACGATCATGCCGATTGCCTTAACCAATGAGCCAGAAGCAAGAACCACCGCACCAATTAACCCCAAAACCATCAGGGAGAAGTATTCTGCGGGCCCGAACTTAAACGCCAACTGGGAAAGTGGGGTAGCAAAGGCGGCTAAAACGAGTGTCGCTACGCAACCTGCAAAGAATGAGCCCATACCAGCGGTAAAGAGGGCTACGCCCGCTCGACCGTTTCGGGCCATTTGATAGCCATCGATCGCCGTCACCACCGAGGAGGTTTCACCTGGGATGTTGAGCAAAATCGCAGTGGTGGAGCCGCCGTACTGGGAGCCGTAGTAAATACCAGCCAACATGATCAATGCGGCAATTGGAGGCAAAGCATAGGTTGCTGGCAAAAGCATCGCAATCGTTGCAATTGGGCCAAGACCAGGAAGAACGCCGATCAAGGTGCCAAGTACGCAACCAATCAGGCAGTAAAGAAGGTTTTGCAGCGTAAACGCTGTATCGAAACCGAGGGCTAAATTAGCAAATAAGTCCATTTTTAGAGTCCGGGTTCGTTATTGTTGTAGGAAGAATGGCAGTAATGGGAACTGAAGCTTCAGACCCAACACAAATACTGAATAGGTAAACACGATGAGGAAGGTGGCATTCACTAGGGTGCCTTTCCAATGGAATTCGTGGCTAGCGCTGGCAGACATAAATACCAAAACCGCTACAGCCACAATAAAGCCCATCGTTGGCAATAGGACGCCATAAAGGACGACTGAGCCAGTAATCAGGCCAATAATCCTCCAATTAAATGGGGGAATCTTTTCAATAGCCGCCTTAGCGCTGAAGGATTTCACAAAAATCAGAAGGCCTAAGGCTGTCATGAGAATGCCAAGCCAGAATGGGAAATAGCCTGGGCCCATTTTGGCGGGCGTACCCATTTGGTATTGCAAGGCTACAAAGGTAAAGAATAGGCCGATGACCATATACATGATCCCTGCACCAAAGTCTTTTTGATTGCGGATATTCAAGTTGCGCTCCTTGTTCATCGACATTTGTGCCGATTTATTTATTGATGTTGTGCGATTGTAAGGCAGGTAGGGGGTATCTTGTCTAGGGTTTGCCCTGCACTGGTGCGAATGCGATAATTATTCCCATGAAAGTTTCCCAAATTCGCCAGGCCTACCTGGACTTCTTTGCCGCCAAAGGCCACCAAATCGTTCCATCCAGCCCAGTGGTACCGGGGGATGACCCCACGCTGCTATTTACTAATGCAGGGATGAATCAGTTTAAAGACGTGTTTTTGGGCTTTGATAAGCGCCCCTATACCCGCGCGACAACTGCCCAAAAATGCATCCGGGCTGGTGGCAAACATAATGACTTGGATAACGTGGGCTACACAGCCCGTCACCATACCTTTTTTGAGATGCTGGGCAATTTCTCTTTTGGCGACTATTTCAAGAAAGACGCCATTCAATTTGCTTGGGATTTATTAACGGAAGTTTTTAAGCTTCCCAAAGAAAAACTCTTAGTGACGGTCTATGCCGAAGATGACGAGGCATATGCGATTTGGAAAGATCAAATTGGCGTACCAGCTGATCGCATCATTCGGATTGGTGATAACAAAGGTGCGCGTTATGCATCCGACAATTTTTGGATGATGGGCGATACAGGCCCTTGCGGTCCTTGCACTGAGATTTTTTACGACCACGGTGAACATATTCCCGGCGGTCCTCCAGGCAGTCCAGATGAAGATGGCGATCGCTTCATTGAGATTTGGAATAACGTGTTCATGCAATACAACCGTGATGAAGCGGGCAATATGCATCTACTGCCTAAGCCTAGCGTTGATACTGGTATGGGCCTTGAACGTATTGCCGCAATCTTGCAGAAGGTTCATTCCAACTATGAAATCGATCTGTTTGTTAATTTGCTCAAAGCCGCAAAAGAGGCGGTAGATGCCGCTGGCGGAGGAAATTGTGATTCGGAGAGTCCGTCACTCAAGGTGATTGCTGATCACATCCGAGCCTGTAGTTTTGTGGTGGTAGATGGCGTGATCCCTGGTAACGCTGGTCGTGGTTATGTCCTGCGTCGTATTGCCCGTCGTGCGATTCGTCATGGTTATAAATTGGGTGCACGCAAACCATTCTTCTATCAACTAGTGCCAGCCCTCGTTAAAGAAATGGGCGAAGCCTATCCAGAACTACGTGCTGCACAAGACAAGGTGAGTGAAGTGCTCAAGCAAGAAGAAGAACGCTTCTTTCAGACGATTGCTAATGGCATGGAAATATTGGAAGGCGCTTTGGCCGGCGGTGCAAAAGTGGTCGATGGTGAAACTGCATTCCGTTTGCATGACACCTTTGGCTTCCCATTGGATTTAACCGCAGACGTCTGTCGCGAGCGCGATGTTACTGTCGATGCGCAAGGTTTTGAAGTAGCGATGCAAAAGCAGCGCGATCAAGCCAGAGCTGCCGGTAAGTTCAAAGTGGCTCAGGGCCTGGAATACTCAGGTAAACCAACGCAGTTCCACGGTTATGACAGCTTAAAACATGAGGGCGCAAAGGTAACGGCGCTGTATCTGGATGGCTCATCAGTCCCATCCGTTAAGGCGGGCGATGCTGCAGTCGTTGTCTTGGATAGCACGCCTTTCTATGCTGAGTCAGGCGGCCAAGTGGGCGACAAAGGTGAGTTACGCAATGAAGGTGTGCGCTTTACGGTTGAGGATACTTTCAAGATTCAGGCTGATGTATTTGGTCACCAAGGTGAAGTGGCTGAAGGTGAACTTAAGGTGGGCGATTCCATCAATGCGCTGGTAGATGTACTGCAAAGAACCGAGACCATGCGCAACCATAGCGCTACCCATATTCTGCATAAAGCTTTACGTGAAATCTTAGGCGATCACGTGCAACAAAAAGGCTCTTTAGTTGATGCGAGTAAGACCCGCTTCGACTTTACGCATAACGCACCCATTACTGCTGCCCAGATTAGACAAGTTGAAGATATTGTCAATCGTGAGATTTTGACCAATGCTGCAACTTCAGCAAAAGTGATGTCTTTAGATGATGCCCAGAAGACTGGCGCCATGATGCTCTTTGGTGAAAAATATGGCGATGAAGTACGCGTACTGGAAATTGGTAGTTCAAAAGAACTTTGTGGCGGTACGCACGTAGAACGCACTGGTGATATCGGTAGCCTCAAGATTGTTTCAGAAAGTGGTGTGGCTGCTGGTATTCGTCGCGTTGAGGCGGTTACTGGACAAAATGCTTTGCACTTCTTGCAAGATCTTGAAGACAAGATTAACGAAGCTGCTGCTGTACTCAAAACCCACCCTGGAGATTTAGTCAATCGCGTGACCCAACTGCAAGACAGTTTGCGTCAAGCTGAGCGTGAGTTGGAGAAAGTGAACTCTAAGTTTGCTGCTAGTCAAGGTGATGAGTTGGCTACCCAAGCGGTGGATGTCAACGGCATCAAGGTCTTGGCTGCTCGTTTAGATGGTGCTGATGCGCAAGTCTTACGAGAAACCATGGATGCCCTCAAAGCAAAACTGAAGACTGCCGCCATTGTGTTGGCCTCTGTGCAGGGCGATAAGGTAAGTTTGGTTGCCGGTGTGACTGCCGATGCCATTGGTAAGGTAAAGGCTGGTGACCTCGTCAATTTCGTAGCTTTGCAGGTGGGTGGCAAAGGCGGCGGCAAGCCAGAAATGGCGATGGCCGGCGGAAACAATCCTGCAGCCTTGGGTGCCGCTTTAGCAGGGGTTAAAGATTGGGTTGCAAGCAAATGACCGAAATCAGCAATATCGTATTTAACGCAGAGGTAGATGCCATTGGCATGAATTGCCCACTACCTATTTTGCGCACCAAGAAAGCTTTAGCAACGATGCAGTCAGGCGAAGTCCTAAAGATTAAGGCAACTGATGCTGGCGCCGCTCATGACTTCCCTGCCTTTGCTAAACAGACAGGTAATGAGCTCATTGCAACTGCCAATGAAGGTGATATCTTGGTTTTCTTCCTCAAGAGAAGATAGGCGAAAGACAGACGAAAAGATAGACTGCTTAGCCTAAAGAGCGACTCTTTAAGTAAGCAGCGAAATCATCCTTCACTTCTGGATGACGTAAAGCAAATTCCACAGAAGCTTTGAGCAAGCCAATTTTGCTACCGCAGTCATAGCGCACACCATCGTATTCATAAGCAAATACAGGCTCTTCTTTGAGCAATGCGGCAATCGCATCAGTGAGCTGAATCTCTCCGCCAGCACCTGGCTTGAGATTGCGAATATGTCTAAAGATCTCAGAAGATAAAACGTAGCGACCAACTACTGCTAAGTTTGATGGAGCGTCTTTTGGTTGCGGCTTCTCTACGATGCCATTGAGGCGGTAGATGCCTTTGCTAACTTCATTCCCCGACACAATGCCATAAGAGCTGCTTTTGGCAGGGTCAATTTTTTCTACAGCCAATACTGAGCCGTTTTGCTCATCAAAGACTTTGAGCATTTGCTTGAGAACAGGTGGGTGTCCATCCAATAAGTCATCAGCCAAGATCACTGCAAAGGGTTCATCCCGCACTAACTTTTCTGCACATAAAACGGCATGGCCCAGGCCCAGGGCTTCTGGCTGGCGAACGTATACGCAATCCACATGACTTGGCTTAACGCTGCGAACAATTTCGAGTAATTCTTTTTTATTCTTAGCCTCTAACTCTGCTTCTAATTCATAGGCTTTATCAAAATGGTCTTCAATCGCACGTTTGCTGCGACCGGTAACGAAAATCATTTCAGTAATGCCGGCGGCAATTGCCTCTTCAACCGCATATTGAATCAGCGGCTTATCAACCACATTCAGCATTTCCTTGGGGCTAGCTTTAGTAGCCGGCAAGAAACGAGTGCCTAAGCCAGCAACAGGAAAAACTGCTTTAGTAACTGCTTTGGTGGATAAAGGCATGTGGATTCCGATCGCTTTTACTTTAGACGCTCTAATTGTGCAACAAGCTTCTCATGGTTTTGTTCAAATCCTGCAAGCCGTTGTTTTTCTTGGGCCACAACCTCAACTGGGGCGCGAGCCACAAAGCTTTCGTTATCCAATTTTGCATGTGCTTTAGTAATTTCATTGGCCAGACGCTCGATTTCTTTGCCAAGACGAATTCTTTCTGCAGCCACATCTACCTCAATCTTGAGGAGGAGCTTGAGATCGCCAACCAAGGCCATGGGGGCGCCAGGAGCATCCTTTTCCAGGGCGGACTCATCGGTGTAGATTTTGACTTCAGATAACTTAGCTAAAGCAGTGAGGTAAGGGGTGGCTTGCTTTAGCAATACCTCGGGACCACTAATCCAGAGCGGTACTTTTTGTCCGGGGGGGACTTGCATTTCGCCCCGCAGGTTTCTGCAGGCATCCACAATAGCTTTAATTTGAGCAACCCATACCTCACTCTGCTCATCCATTTTCTCGGGCTGAGAAACTGGATAAGGCTGTAATGCAATGGTTTGCTTTTCTTGCTTGGCAAGTTCTTTGCCAGATATCGGGGCAACGGTTTGCCAGAGTGTTTCTGTGATAAATGGAATTAATGGATGTGCCATACGCAAGATGGTTTCCAGAACACGGAGTAAGGTGCGACGCGTTGCGCGTTGCTGTGCTGGGGTACCAGTTTGCAGTTGCACCTTGGCCAGTTCAAGGTACCAGTCACAGTACTCATCCCAAACAAATTGGTAGATGCTTGAGGCAATATTGTCAAAGCGGTAGTTTTCAAAACCTTTAGCAACATCGGCTTCGGTTCTTTGTAATAAAGAAACAATCCAACGATCTGCAGGAGAGAAGTCTAAGTAGCCTTCTGGACCACATTGATTATCACAAGGTGCAAGACCATTTTCTTCATCGCCACCTGGGCAGTTCATGAGAACGAAGCGGGTGGCATTCCAGAGTTTGTTGCAGAAGTTGCGATAACCTTCGCAGCGTTTCTGATCAAAGTTGATATTGCGACCTAGTGAAGCAAGAGATGCAAAAGTAAATCGCAGGGCATCAGTACCAAATGCAGGAATGCCTTCCGGAAATTCTTTCTTGGTTTTCTTGCCAATACTTTCAGCTTGTTTTGGATTCATCAAGCCAGAGGTTCTTTTACCAACTAACTCTTCAATTTTGATACCGTCAATTAGATCAATTGGGTCCAAAGTGTTGCCCTTGGACTTACTCATCTTCTGGCCTTCGGAGTCTCGCACCAAGCCGTGAACATAAACAGTATGGAATGGCACCTTACCAGTGAAGTGGCAGGTCATCATGACCATGCGCGCTACCCAGAAAAAGATGATGTCAAAGCCAGTAACCAATACAGATGAGGGCAAGAAGTGCTTGAGTTCAGGAGTGTGTTCTGGCCAGCCCAATGAGCTGAAGGGGACAAGCGCTGAGCTAAACCAGGTATCAAGTACATCAGGATCGCGATTTAGAGCGCCGCTATAGCCTGCAGCTACAGCTTTGGTTTTGGCTTCTTCTGCAGAGCGTGCCACAAAGATTTGGCCATCTTCACCATACCAGGCCGGGATTTGATGGCCCCACCACAGTTGACGCGAGATACACCAGTCTTGAATATTCTCGAGCCATTGGGTGTAAGTGTTGATCCAGTTTTCTGGGACAAGTTTGATGTCACCTTTGGTAACCGCTTCTAATGCAGCGCCGGCAATCGATGAACCTGGCTGATATTGATTATCAGGACTTGGTTTGGACATTGCCACAAACCATTGATCTGTGAGCATCGGCTCAATGATCGTTTGAGTGCGGTCGCCGCGAGGCACCATTAATTTATGGGGCTGTACTTTTTCTAAGAGGCCTGCAGCATCTAAATCAGTAACGATTTGTTTGCGAGCGGCAAAACGCTCCATACCTTGATACACGGTAGGTGCATTCTCATTAATCTTGGCATCCAAGGTCAGGATATTGATGAGTGGCAATTGATGGCGTTGACCGACTGCATAGTCATTAAAGTCATGAGCAGGGGTTACCTTCACCACGCCGGTACCAAAGTTCAAATCAACATAGTCATCGGCAATGATGGGAATCTCGCGATTGCACAGCGGTAGATTGACTGATTTACCAATAAGATGCTTATAGCGTTCGTCTTCAGGGTTGATCATCACTGCGACGTCACCTAATAAGGTTTCTGGGCGAGTAGTAGCAACTGTTAGATGGCCAGAGCCATCAGTGAGTGGATAGTGGATGTGCCACATCGAGCCATCTTCTTCTTCACTTACTACTTCCAGATCTGAAACGGCAGTTCCTAAAACGGGATCCCAGTTGACCAAACGTTTGCCACGGTAAATGAGCCCTTGCTCATGCAGACGGACAAATACTTCAACCACTGCTTTGGACATCTTGCTGTCCATTGTGAAATATTCACGACTCCAATCAATCGAGGCGCCGAGACGACGAATCTGGTTGGTAATCGTGTTGCCGGAAGTTTCCTTCCATTCCCATACTTTTTCTAGAAACTTCTCACGACCTAAATCGTGGCGAGAAACTTTTTGCGCATCAAGCTGACGTTCAACCACAATTTGTGTGGCGATACCGGCATGGTCTGTGCCGGGTACCCATAAGGTATTTTTACCGGACATACGAGCATGTCGTACCAAGCCATCCATGATGGTTTGGTTAAAGGCGTGACCCATATGGAGCGTACCGGTGACATTCGGGGGTGGTAGTTGAACGCTAAAGTCTTCCTTGCCTTCTTCGAGTGAGGCTGTGGCAATGCCTCTGCTTTCCCACTCTGGCCCCCAATGCGCTTCTATGGGTGCGGGTTCGTAGGATTTAGCAAGCTGGTCCGCTGGACTGCTCGCTGGTGAATTAGGGGTATTCGAAGCATTTGGCATAAGAGGCAAATTATAATTGGGACGATGTACTCAGACTTGCTCGCGAACCTCAACCCAGAACAGCGCGAGGCAGTGACCCTCCCGCCCGTAAATGAAAATGGCCAGGCCCAATCAGCCTTAATTTTGGCTGGGGCAGGTAGCGGTAAAACCCGCGTCCTCACCACCCGTATAGCCTGGTTGATCCAAACGGGTCAGGTTTCGCCTATTGGCGTCTTGGCGGTGACCTTCACCAATAAGGCTGCCAAAGAGATGATGTTGCGCCTGAGTGCCATGTTGCCCATTAATACTCGGGGCATGTGGATTGGCACCTTTCATGGTCTTTGCAACCGTTTATTGCGGGCGCATCACAAGGATGCGGGTTTACCGTCCACTTTCCAGATTCTGGATACCCAGGACCAGTTATCTGCTATCAAACGCCTTTTGAAGGGTTTGAAAGTGGATGATGAGAAATATCCACCCAAGCAATTGCAGTATTTCATTGCCCATGCCAAAGAGCGTGGAATGCGGGCGCGTGACTTGGATTCAGGTGATGACTTCCAAGCCAAAATGGCGCAGCTCTATGAAGCCTACGATGCACAGTGTCAACGTGAGGGCGTAGTCGATTTTGCAGAGCTCTTATTGCGTAGTTATGAATTGTTGAAACATAACGAAGCAATTCGGACGCATTACCAAGAACGCTTCCGTCATATTCTGATTGATGAGTTTCAAGATACCAATGCGCTCCAATACGCCTGGTTAAAACTGCTATCTGGTCATGATGCTAGCAAGGCGAATGTGAGTGGCGCTGGCACTAGCGCCGTCTTTGCCGTTGGTGATGACGATCAAAGTATTTATGCCTTCCGCGGGGCTGATGTAGAGAACATGCGTCTCTATGAAAAACAATTTCATCCGATGATGGTCAAGCTAGAGCAGAACTATCGCTCGCACGGTCATATCTTAGATACTGCCAATCATCTGATTTCTAACAATACTGAACGTCTGGGAAAAAATCTTCGTACCGATGCGGGTCATGGCGAACCAGTCCGAATCTATGATGCGGCTAGTGATCATGCTGAAGCGGCGTGGCTGGTTGATGAAATCAAAGCCTTAGTGAGTAGTGGCATCAAGCGTACCGAGATCGCTTTGCTGTATAGAAGTAATGCGCAATCACGCATCATTGAGCACGCCTTGTTCTCCGCCGCTATTCCTTACCGTGTATATGGCGGACTACGCTTTTTTGAGCGTGCAGAAATTAAACATGCACTAGCCTACTTACGTCTTTTGGAGAATCCAAACGACGATACTTCTTTCTCGCGTGTTGTGAACTTCCCAACCCGGGGTATTGGTGCGAGATCCATTGAAGCATTGCAAGATGAGGCAAAAGCTCAGCAATGTTCCCTGTATTTAGCTGCTACCACGTTGACTGGAAAAGCGGGCACATCACTGAGCGGATTTGTGCGCTTGGTTGATCACATGCGTGAAGCAACCCGTCACAATACTTTGCCTGAGACGGTGGAGTTTGTGATTCAGAATAGTGGCTTGATTCAGCATTATTTGACTGAGCGTGAAGGCCAAGATCGTGTAGAGAACTTGCAAGAACTTGTGAATGCCGCAACTGCTTTCATTGCGGAAGAGGGTTATGGCCAAGACGCTACTGCGGCGACCTTGTCTGGTGAGGCTGAGCCAGGCATGGTTGCAGCTTCTCCACTCGCAGCATTTTTATCGCATGCATCTCTAGAGGCGGGTGACAACCAGGCTCAAGCCGGTCAAGATGCTGTGCAGTTAATGACAGTGCATTCGGCCAAAGGTCTCGAATTCGTTGCCGTCTTCATTACCGGCCTGGAAGAGGGCTTGTTCCCACACGAAAATAGTGTGAATGAACTCAATGGCCTAGAAGAAGAGCGTCGCTTAATGTATGTGGCGATTACCCGGGCTAAAGAGCGCTTGTATCTCTCCCATACTCAGTCACGCATGTTGCATGGCCAAGTACGCTACAACATGCCATCTCGCTTCTTAGAAGAGCTGCCGGCTGATTCGCTTAAGTGGCTGACTCCTAAGGCCAAGGATTCTCGTTGGGGTGGCAGCGGTAGAAGTTCAGGATCTACTTGGCAAGATGGCTATACACGTCAACGCGAATATGAATCCAATGATTTCTTTGACTCTGGTAATGAGCGTCAGCAAGTACGACATCAAACTTATGGTCAAGCGCCTGCGCGCACAGGAAGAGTGGGTTCTGCCTCCACCACAGTTCAAAGACTTGCTTCACCGCCCCGCGGTAACTATCCATTCACGATTGGGCAAAATGTATTTCACACCAAGTTTGGTGAAGGACGTGTTACCGGCTTAGAGGGTAATGATGCGGATGCACGTGCTCAAGTGAGCTTCAAACGACATGGTGTGAAGTGGTTACAACTGAGCATTGCAAAACTGAGTGCTATTGATTAGCTACCTTACGCTAAGAGCGTAGCTTCCTCTTTGTCTGCAAAGCAGGCTTTCCATGTTGCGAAGAAAGAGCAATGCATCACAGTGAGTCCCGCCATTGAAAGCGGAGCGACGATGAATGAGGCAGCCTGCCCAAGATCCACTGCATCCAACGCAGACCCAATGATGAGTGGAATGGCAATCAGGACTACGCTCCAGATGGCAAGATACAGAAAGAACGCCCCGCGATTAGTCCAGCAAGCTAAGCAACTGGAGAAGAGTGCTTGAGGAATCGACATGTCCTCCCAGGCCACCAGGATCGGTGAGAACCACATCAGCATCGCTACCGGAATGTACAGAATGGCCCCAAAAAACAAGACCAAATAAATTTGTCGAATAGCCTCAGGAGTGACGGGCTTATCGCTTGTCATCAGGGGAAGTAGCAATTCAAAATCAACAAGCATGCTCAGGATAAAACTGAGTGCCAGAATGAGGGCTGCGTAAACAAGACCCAGTTGCAAAATTCTTTTACGAACCACCGCGGTGGATTGGAGTGCTGCCAAATACACCATGGGGCGAATACGTTCTTTTTGAATGGCCTGTCGACACGCTGTCATAAAGCCCACGGAGAGGGTCGGCGTCAGAACCAAGACTGCAAAGACGCCAATCACCGGCACGAGTACAGCAAGCTGTGCAAGAAACACATACATAAAGACCAGCATCAAAAATCCAATAGGGCTTTGCTTAAAAAGCCAAATCCCTTGGCGGATCCAGGTGTACCCCTCTTTAGGGGCGACGGAGTTTAGTTTCATATGGCTTTGCGGCTTAAAAGAATGTGTTCAAAATGGCTTGGGTCATGCGGCGTCAACATCTGCGCATCACGCGGTAAATAAAAATCCCACAAGCGAGAGATCCAGAAGCGCAAGGCAGCCGCGCGGACCATCATTGACCAGCTAGATTTTTCATCGGCAGTCAGTGGGCGCACGGATTGGTAGGCATCCATTAAGGCATTAAAGCGAGCAGGATCTAAATCTTTTTTGTTGCTAGCCAAACACCAGTCATTTACCGTCACTGCCAAATCAAATAGCCACTTATCCGTGCCGGCGAAATAAAAATCAAAGAAGCCGCCCAATTGGTCTTTTGAAGTATCGGCAGATCCTTGCGGATCAAATAAGACATTGTCCCTAAAGAGATCGCAATGACTTGCGCCTTGCGGTAATGCGGCATATTCACTTGAGGCGAAGAAGTTTTCTTGAGTGGCTAATTCGCTAGTGAGCAAATCTTGTTGATTTTGATTTAAATGTGCCAAGACTTGAGGCACTGTTTTTTGCCACCAAGTAAGGCTACGCAAGTTTGTTTGTGTTTTAGGAAAATCGGCGCCTGCTAAATGCATCTTTGCAAGCATCTCGCCCACCAATACGCAGTGCTTCACTTCGGGGTCTAATCGCGATAGACCGGGTAGCTTGGTAACGATTGCCGCAGGCTTACCTTTGAGGGAAAACAAAATCGCACCATCTTGATTGGCGATTGGCTTTGGTACGGTAATGCCTTTGTCCGCCAAGTGCCGCATGAGTTCAAGATAGTAAGGAAGTTGCTCTGCAGACAATCTTTCAAAGATGGTTAAAACAAATTCTTGTTTCTTGCCATCAAGAACGGTATCTAGGAAAAAGTTGGAATTCTCGATGCCGCCATGAATACCGCGAATAGCAGTAGCCTCGCCAATATTGAAGTCCCGTGCGATCCAGTCTGAGATATCGCCAAGCTCGATCGGGGTAAATACAGCCATACGTTACCGAATTGGAATGCTGATGCTGGGCACACTCAGTAAACTGCCTTCGCCAGACTGGGCGCCAGGTTTAACAGAGTCGGGAGGTGACATTTCGTAAGTCGTTAATTTCGTTTTTACCTGAACTTGGGTTGGGCTATTTGAATCCTTGTACTCAGTCACTTCAGTCCCGTTCCCATCTTTAAATTGATAGCTAGGCTTGCGCATTTCTGGGGTGTTCATCGCGCCAGATGCACTCACTGCTGGAGCAAGTGGCTGGTTATTAATTTGTTGGAGCTCGGCAGGGCTAAGAGCTTGGCTCATATTTTGGGCAGCAGCATTACCACTTCCCAATATGCCAAAAGCCATGAAAAAGCTAGTTAAAACAAGGGCCTGGCTCCAGGAGTGGCTGAATAAGTTGGTTAGAGCATGCATCATTTTTCACCTTTTTAGTCCCACTCCAGATCGGTTCCCAAACCAGACCCGTGGGAAGTTAGCAACTAGATTGTACGATTGCGGTATGACTAAACATAGACTCTTGTTGGTAGACGGCTCTAGCTACCTCTACCGCGCCTTCCATGCCATGCCAGACCTTAGAAATGGGGCTGGTGACCCAACGGGGGCAATTTATGGGATGGTCAACATGATGCGCAGGGCCAGATCCGAGCTAAAGGCCGATCATATTGCCTGTGTATTTGATGCTAAAGGGAAGACTTTTCGGGATGAAATGTACTCCGAGTACAAGGCGCATCGGTCGCCAATGCCCGAAGATCTGGTGAAGCAAATCGAGCCTATTCATGCGATGGTAAAGGCTCTAGGTTGGCCTGTTTTGATGGTATCGGGAGTTGAGGCTGACGATGTGATTGCTACCCTATCTTGTCAGGCTACTCAAGCCGGTTGGGAAACGATTATTTCAACAGGCGATAAAGATTTAGCGCAGCTTGTGAATTCCTCAGTGACTTTGATCAACACCATGACCAATGAAAAATTGGATATCGAAGGTGTGATTGAAAAGTTTGGAGTGCCACCGGAACGAATTGTGGATTACTTATCTATTATTGGTGACGCTGTTGACAACGTTCCCGGTGTCCCAAAAGCTGGACCTAAGACAGCCAATAAGTGGTTAGCTGAGTTTGGTGATCTTGATAATTTGATGGCAAACGCTGAGCAAGTAAAAGGTGTAGTCGGTGAAAATTTACGAGCCAGCTTAGAGTGGCTTCCTAAAGCGCGTGAATTAATTACCGTCAAAAAAGACTGCGATCTAGATCCACATCTCCTGAGTTTGGATGACTTGCATGCAAAGCCTGAAGATGCGCCACTCTTGCGTGAGCTGTTTGAGCGCTATGCATTTAAGACTTGGTTGCGAGATGTAGAAAAGCAACTGAACAACCCTAGCCCTCAGTCAAATCAAGGGGAGGCGGTCTTTGACTTGGCTGGCAGTCCTTTACCCGGCATCTCCCCGAATGAATTAGCCGCAAAAAAATCGAGAGAGATTGCGTCTACTCCAACAACCGTGTTATCTCAAGCCACAACAGATTTACATGATGGGATTACACGACATTACGAGTGCGTAGTAGATGAGCTTGCTTTAGATCGATGGCTCAAGAAAATTGAATCTGCACAGTTAACTGCAGTCGATACCGAGACCACTGGTTTAGATGCCTTAGCAGCAGAGTTGGTTGGCATTTCTTTATCGGTAACACCAGGCGAGGCTTGTTACATTCCGGTAGCCCATCGCAATGGCGAAACTCAACTAGACCGCAACTTAGTGCTGTCGCGAATGAGATCATGGTTAGAGAGTTCTTCTCATGCCAAGGTCGGTCAAAACTTAAAGTACGACAGTCACATCTTTGCCAATTACGGAATTACTTTAGGCGGCATTCAGTTCGATACTTTGCTTGAATCTTATGTTCTGGAATCTCATTTACCGCACAATATGGATAGCCTGGCAGAACGGCATCTTGGCGTGAAGACCATTCGCTACGAAGAAGTTTGTGGCAAAGGTGTGCATCAAATTGGCTTTGATCAAGTGGATCTCAAGATCGCCACTGATTACGCAGCTGAAGATGCGGACATCACCTTACGACTCCACTTAGAGTTGTGGCCCCAGATACAGGCTAGCACAGGCTTGCTCTACGTATACCAGCAGATTGAGATGCCTGCTATGCGAGTACTGGGCATCATGGAGCGCAATGGCATTCGGATCGACTCCGCGTTACTGGCCAAGCAGGGCCAACAGGTCGGAAAACGCCTGCTGGAACTGGAAGGTGAGATACATAAACTAGCGGGACAGCCTTTTAATATTCAGTCACCCAAGCAGATTGCCGAAATTTTATTTGGGCAATTGGAGTTACCGGTGATTAAGAAGACGCCCTCAGGCGCACCTTCAACCGATGAAGAAGTGTTGCAAAAGCTAGCTGAAGACTACCCATTACCAGCTCGTATTTTGGATTACCGCAGCTTGGCTAAATTGATGTCAACCTATATCGAGAAGTTACCGCGCATGGCTGATCCAAAGACGGGTCGGGTACATACGAACTTCTCGCAAGCGACTGCAGTAACCGGGCGCCTTGCATCTAGCGATCCCAATTTGCAAAATATTCCCGTGCGTACTGAAGAGGGGCGAAGAATTCGGGAGGCTTTTATTCCGGCGGATGGTTGTAAGTTACTTTCAGCAGACTATTCGCAAATTGAATTGCGCATCATGGCGCATATTGCCGAAGATGAAAACCTTCTAGAGGCATTCAATACTGGTAAGGACGTACACCAAGCAACTGCAGCTGAAATTTTTGGTGTGCCTTTGGATGATGTGAGCTCTGAGCAGCGTCGCTACGCCAAGGTCATTAACTTCGGCTTGATTTATGGCATGAGTGCGTTTGGTCTGGCAGGCAATTTAGGAATTGAACGTTCTGCAGCACAAAACTATATTGCCAAGTATTTTGATCGCTATCCTGGTGTAGCCCAATATATGGAGCGCACCCGTGTAGAGGCGCGCGAAAATGGTTATGTCGAGACGGTTTTTGGTAGAAGGTTGTGGTTACCAGAGATCAAGGGATCTAATGGACCTCGTCGTCAAGGCGCTGAGCGTGCTGCGATTAATGCGCCCATGCAAGGCACTGCCGCAGACTTAATTAAGTTAGCCATGATTGCTGTCGAGAATTGGTTAGAAAAAGAGCAACTCAAAACCCGCATGCTCTTACAGGTGCATGATGAATTAGTATTTGATGTGCCTTTGGATGAGATTGATCTGCTAAAGGAAAAATTACCAGGTTTGATGTGTACAGTAGCCGATCTGAAAGTGCCATTGCTAGTGAGTATTGGTATTGGCGATAATTGGGAAGAAGCCCACTGAGTTTGATAAAAATGCTTGGGTGAAATGGGGATAAATGCAATGAACAAAAAAAATCATCAAGCTTCACAAGGTATTCAGGGTGATAGAAGAAGTTTTATCAAGAGCTCTGCGATTGCTGCAACAGGCATTGGGATTGGCTTGGCGCCAGCATCCCAGCCTGTCATGGCCGCTGCTATTGAAACGAGCTTTACAGGTTTGACTGCTGGCGAGCAATCTATCCCAGTGGGCAGCTCTCAAATTCCGGCCTATGTCTCACGTCCAGAAAAGGCCAAAGGCCCACTGCCAATCGTGATCGTCGTGAGTGAGATCTTTGGCGTGCATGAGTACATTGCTGATGTCACCCGTCGTTTTGCAAAGTTAGGCTATCTCGCCATTGCCCCAGAATTTTTTGTACGGGCTGGTGATCCCAGCCAATACGGCACGATTGCTGAAATCTTTACTAATATTATTTCTAAGACGCCTGACTCCCAGGTGTTGGGTGATTTGCAGGCTGCATTGGTCTGGGCTGGAAAAAATGGGGGCGACTTAAAACGGGTCGGCGTGACTGGTTTTTGTTGGGGCGGGCGCATTACTTGGCTATCCGCCACATTGCCACAGGTACGTGCCGGCGTAGCTTGGTATGGCCGCTTGATTGGTGACAAAACCGAAGGCAATCCACGTCATCCAGTTGACATTGCTACAGACTTAAAAGCCCCCGTCTTAGGACTTTATGGCGCTGCTGATGCTGGAATCTCTTTGGCGAGCATTGATCAAATGCGTGAGGCTTTAGCAAAAGCCGCGCCTACCAATGCTGCAGCCAAGGCATCCCAGTTTGAGGTGTATCCAGATACCCCCCATGCGTTTCATGCGGACTACCGCGAGTCTTATCGCGAAGGCCCCGCAAAAGATGGTTGGGCAAAATGCTTGGCTTGGTTTAAGAAAAACGGAGTAGTGTGATTGCTATGACAGTTTTACAAAGCATTCTCTTGGTAACTGCGCTTGCAGGAACGGCTAGCGTTCTTGTAGCCGCCACCTTCTCCTTGGCATTGCTTTCCAAGATGGTTCACAACATGGTGAGCGTTTCGGTCGGAATTTTGCTAGCTACTGCTTTTTTGCATTCTTTACCCGAAGCCTTCAGCATGGAGGGTACAAGCCCGCAACTCTTATTTGCCACTTTGCTTGCTGGCTTACTGGGATTTTTCTTGTTAGAGAAAATTTCTTTATTGCGTCATAGTCATCATCACGAAGGCGATGGCCATAATCATCACCATGGTCATGACGCAGAGGCTGCTGGACGAAGCGGTAGCATGATCTTGATTGGCGATGGACTGCATAACTTTGTAGATGGGGTATTGATCGCTGCTGCTTTTATGGCGGATTATCAAGTGGGCATCTTTACAGCGCTTGCCATCATTGCTCATGAGATTCCGCAAGAGATTGGCGATTTTATTGTTTTGCTCAATGCTGGCTTTTCGCGTACACGGGCTTTGCTGTACAACTTGATTTGCGGTTTATCTGCTGTGGTCGGTGGCGTGCTAGCTTATTTTTTCTTAGAAAAAGCACATGCTGCCATGCCCTATCTTCTAGTCATTGCCTCTAGCAGTTTTATTTACATTGCAGTGAGTGATTTGATTCCGCAAATGCATCGTCGCCCACATTGGGCAGAGTCTTTACGTCAAACAGTGTTGATTGCTTGTGGCGTAGGTTTCGTGATCCTACTATCTAACTTGCGTTAAGTTTCAACAGGCCTCTGAGGGTCTGCGCACCATTCACTCCAACTGCCAGCATAGAGGCGCGACCCCTTCAACCCAGCAATTTCCATCGCCAGTAAGTTATGGCACGCCGTAACTCCCGAGCCGCATTGGTGAATGACATCGGATGCTTTGAGGGGGCCCAGAAAATCCACAAAGTCTTTATAAAGTTGTTCTGGTGCTTTAAATGCGGTGGCAGATAGATTGTCTTTAAAGAAGCGGTTGATTGCGCCGGGGATATGTCCTGCGACTGGATCTAAAGTTTCATTTTGACCATGAAAGCGATCGTTAGCGCGTGCATCCATCACAACACTTTTCTGAGTTTGCAAGTTCTCAGACACTGCATCAGCTAATACGAGACCGACATACGGCATGGCCTCAATCGCTTGACTTGCAGGACTTGGTTTACGGGGAATCGTTCCGATAGGGCCATTCCAGGCATCTAGCCCGCCATCCAGTACTCGCACATTGGCATGACCGGTCGCTTTGAGCATCCACCACAAACGGCTGGCATATACAGAGCCCTGTTTGTCATAAGCAACTACCAGGGTGTTGTTATCCATGCCGAGGCGTGTTTTTGTTTTCGCCCAAGCATCTGGAGTCGGTAATGGGTGTCGCCCATTCTTGCCGGTTTTTTCACCAGACAGATCTTGATCGAGGTCGACATAGATGGCGCCTGGAATGTGACTTTCTTCGTAGGCTTTTCTACCGGCAGATGTATCAGCCAAATCAAAGCGGCAGTCACACAGCAACACATTTTCACCACTGTTAATGATTTCTTCTAACTGGTTAGCAGTAATAAGAGGAGTCATGAAGTGACCTTTTGTGAATTAAATTAAACGCCTTGATAGTTCATGACACGACGATACCACTCGTGGAAATGCTGCATGCCGTCTTCCATTGGGCTTTGGTATGGACCAACTTCGTTGATGCCGCGAGCAAAGAGGGCAGCACGACCTGCATCCATGCGTTCGCCGATTTCATCATCCTCGATGCAGGTTTCCATGTAGGCGGCACGTTCAGCCTCAACAAACTCACGCTCGAATAGAGCAATCTCTTCTGGGTAATAAAACTCAACAATGTTGCGTGTTTTATTCGGACCAAGTGGATGCAGGGTAGAAACACAGAGCACGCCTGGGTACCACTCGACCATGACATTAGGGTAGTAGGTCAGCCAGATTGCCCCATGGCGTGGTGATTTTCCGCCAAATTGGCGCAACACTGCTTCATGCCAATTGCGATACACGGGTGATCCAGGTGTTGCTAGATCTTTATGAATGCCAACCGTTTGCACGCTATGCCAGTCGCCAAATTCCCAACGGAGGTCTTCGCAAGAAACAAACTTTCCTAAGCCAGGATGAAATGGAACGACATGGTAGTCCTCGAGGTAAACCTCGATAAATGTTTTCCAGTTGTAGTTGCAGTCGTGCACCTCAACGTGATCGAGCATATAGCCATCAAACTTGAGATCATCTGCAACACCCAGCTTGGCAAGATCGGTTCTCACATCACGCGGACCTTCAAATAACAGTCCTTGCCAGTTTTGCAATGGGGACTTGCCAAGATTGAGGCAGGGCTTGTCTTCAAAATGAGGGGCGCCTAAAAGATCGCCATTCAGATCGTAGGTCCAGCGATGCAGTGGACAAACAATGTTTTCTGTTTTGCCGGAGCCATTGAGCATGAGTGCTTGGCGATGACGGCAAACATTTGATAAGAGTTCTACGCCGGCCTCATTGCGAACCAGAATGCGACCTTCATTTTCTGCGGCTAATGTGCGATAGGAGCCAATTTCGGGCACCATGAGATCGTGGCCGACATAGCCAGGCCCTTGCTTGAAAAGCAGTTCAATTTCGCGCTGATACAAATCAACGTCAAAATATGCCGAAACCGGCAGTTGTAGATTGGACGGCGCAAGCTTCTGCGCGGTAGCCAGATTAGTCATTCTCCCCACCCCCGAAAACGTCAGCCGAAGCTAAGCGGAATAACCAATCCAACCATCGACGAGTCGATATTGGAAAGGAAGGGATGAATTATACCCATCGAAAGGGCTTCTCGCTTTAATATATAGGGCTGTTTGTGCAAGAAATACAAAGGAAACGGGTCTATGCCAGCTAAAAAATCAGAGAGTCAAAAGCCTGCTCTTGAGGCCCAAATTGATCCCAAATTGCGCTATGAAGAGGCAGTTAAAGAGCTTGAGAAGTTAATTTCTGACATGGAGTCTGGAAAGTTCTCTCTAGAAGAAACCCTTTTGGCCTACCAACGTGGCGCTGCACTACTCAAACATTGTCAGGGCGTGCTTGCTCAGGTTGAGCAACAAGTGCGTGTATTTGAGGCCTAATGACTTCAGCTTTTCAATTTCAGGAGTGGCTTAGTGCGCACTCCACGCGTACCGAGTCTGCATTAGAGTCTCTGCTTGATTCAGATCAAACGACGCCTAAGCGATTGCATGAGGCAATGCGTTATGCGGCTCAAGGTGGCGGTAAACGTATTCGTCCTTTATTAGTTTATGCAGCGGGCTCACTGGGTGACGCCAAAGCCGAGGCATTAGACGCAGCCGCAGTTGCGATTGAATGTATCCATGCTTACTCATTGGTGCATGACGACTTGCCTTGCATGGATGACGATGATTTGCGCCGAGGACGGCCTACCGTTCATAAGGCCTACGACGAAGCCACTGCTTTGTTGGTCGGCGATGCCTTGCAAACGCGCGCCTTTGAAATTTTGGCAAACGCACAGTGCGAGGTTGACGTTCGTTTGTTCATGATGAGTAGCTTGGCTGCGGCATCCGGTTCGCGCGGTATGGCCGGTGGTCAAGCAATTGATTTGGATAGCGTTGGCAAGAAATTAGATCTTGCTGGTCTGAAGCAAATGCATGCCATGAAAACAGGTGCGCTGTTATCTTGCGCTGTGCAATTGGGCGGTATTGCCGCTCACTTGAACCCTACCCAAATGACTTGCCTGAAAAATTATTCTCAGGCCCTTGGCCTAGCCTTTCAGATTGTTGATGACGTTCTAGACGCTACGGCAGATAGTCAAACCCTCGGAAAGACGGCTGGTAAGGATGCCGCCAACGATAAGCCTACCTACGTGACCTTGATGGGTTTAGACTATGCACAGAAGCAGGCAAAGCAATTGCAAGCAGAGGCGATTGCCAGTCTGGAGATTTTTGGCAGCAAAGCGCAAGCCCTACAAGATTTAGCTCTGTTAGTAGTCAGTAGAGGCAAATAGGTTTGACCTTAGATTCGATGACTTTAGATTCCATACAATCCCCCGCCGATTTAAAAAAGCTTTCCCGTGAAGAGTTGCCAGCATTGGCCGCTGAATTGCGTCAGTTTGTTTTAGATTCTGTTTCTAAAACAGGTGGCCACCTTTCCTCTAATTTGGGCACGGTGGAATTATCAATTGCTTTGCATTACGTTTTTGATACGCCAAACGATCGCATCGTTTGGGATGTGGGTCATCAGAGTTACCCCCATAAGATTTTGACTGGCCGCCGTGAGCGCATGAGCACTCTGCGTCAGCTCAACGGTTTATCGGGTTTCCCGCGTCGTACTGAAAGTGAATACGATGCTTTCGGGACAGGCCATTCATCTACCAGTATTTCTGCGGCGATGGGGATGGCAAGAGCATTCCAGACTAAAGGCGAAAAACAAGTAGCTGTTGCTGTGATTGGTGATAGCGCCATGACCGGCGGCATGGCTTTTGAGGCGATGAATAACGCAGGCGTGTATGACGACTTGCCGCTCGTGGTGATATTGAACGATAACGATATGTCCATCTCGCCAGCGGTAGGTGCATTGAATCGACACCTCGCGCGCTTGCTCAGTGGCAATATTTATTCGGCAACCAAAAAAGGTATTGATAGCGTTTTGTCTATTGCGCCCCCTTTACGAGAGTTTGCTAAACGCTTAGAGGATCACGCTAAAGGCATGGTTTCGCCATCGACCATTTTTCAAGAGTTTGGTTTTAATTACTTCGGTCCTATTGATGGCCATGACCTTGCGGCTTTGATTCCGATGTTGCAAAACGTCCGTCGCCTTGCGCTTGAAGGGCGTGGTCCGCAGTTTCTACATGTGGTGACCCGAAAAGGCCAGGGCTATGAATTAGCCGAAGCCAATCCTGTGCTCTATCACGGTCCAAGCAAGTTCAACCCAGAAGAGGGTGTGAAGAAGCCTGATATCCCACCCAAGAAAACCTTCACGCAAGTATTTGGCGAATGGTTGTGCGATATGGCGCATGCTGATCCACTATTGGTTGGTATTACGCCAGCAATGAGTGAAGGCTCTGGCTTAGTCGAGTTTGAAAAGAATTTTCCGAAGCGGTATTACGACGTGGGCATTGCTGAGCAACATGCGGTGACCTTTGCTGCTGGTATGGCATGTGAGGGTATGAAACCAGTGGTGGCAATCTATTCCACTTTTTTACAGCGTGCATACGATCAATTGATTCATGATGTAGCGATTCAGGATTTGCCAGTGTTATTTGCATTAGATCGCGCCGGCTTAGTCGGTGCAGATGGTGCGACTCATGCTGGCGTGTATGACATCCCATTTTTACGCTGCATTCCCAATATGTTGGTGATGACCCCTGCTGATGAAGCAGAGTGTCGAGATTTATTAACGACCGCCTTCCATCAATCCCATCCGAGTGCAGTACGTTACCCACGTGGTGCGGGTGTTGGCACAATCCCTTCTAAAGAGCTGCGCACACTTCCTTTTGGTAAAGGTGAGTTGCGTCGCAAATCAACGGCAGCTATTGGTAGTCGCGTAGCCATATTGGCATTTGGTACTTTGCTGTACCCAGCACTAGACGTTGCTGAGCGCTTAGACGCAACGGTTGCCAATATGCGTTTTGTAAAACCATTGGATGTGGATCTCATTAAATCCTTAGCGAGTGACCATGATTATTTCGTCACGGTTGAAGATGGCGCGATTCAAGGCGGGGCGGGTAGTGCTTGCCTAGAAGCACTCTCAGCAATGGGGATTAATAAGCCTTTATTGCAACTGGGTATTCCCGATGAATTTATCGAGCATGGTGACTACAAATTGCTTATGGCCAAGTGTGGCCTGGATGTAGAAGGTATTCACCAGTCCATTACACGGCGTTTTCCAGCAATCTTGAACATTAATTCAGCATTCGTAGGCAAATAAGCTGGTTTTGCCGGAAAATAGAGCCATGAATGATATGAATGCATCTTTTCTCAAACCTAGCGTGATGGCCGATGTGCAATCCACTCGGGATGAGCGTGCCTTGCCGATTGAGCAAGTAGGCATTCGTGGGGTGCGCCATCCGCTCACCATTCGTACCAAGACTGGTAGCTTTCCATCAGTGGGTAATTTTGAGATGGATGTTGCATTGCCTGCGCATATCAAGGGAACGCACATGTCGCGTTTCATGGCGATCTTGCAACAACAAGATGAGCCAATCGATAGCACCTCTGTAGTTTCTATGGTTCGCGAAATGTTGCCGCTCTTGGATGCCACTGAAGGTCGTGTGCAATTTACTTATACCCATTTCGTCAAAAAAGCAGCGCCGGTCTCAGGCGTTGAAAGTTTGATGGATTACGAAGTTACTTGGATGTCCAAGGGTAAGAAAAATGCCACTGGTTCAATCGATGTTGAATTGAACTTGCGCGCTGTAGTGCCGGTAATGAGCTTGTGCCCTTGCTCAAAAGAGATTTCAGATTTTGGTGCGCACAATCAACGCTCGCATGTGACGATGACAGTGGCACTGGATCCAAAAACCAAAATGACAGTTGAAGATTTGGTGACTGCTGCTGAGAGTGAAGCTTCAAGCGAGTTGTGGGGTTTGCTCAAGCGCCCAGATGAGAAGTGGGTTACCGAACGTTCTTACAGCAATCCAAAATTTGTTGAAGACTTGGTGCGTGATGTTGCTGGTCAGCTCAAGGCTGACGAACGCATCCTGTCATTTGTGGTTGAGGCTGAGAACTTTGAGTCGATTCATAATCACAGCGCTTTTGCCAAGATCAGCCTGACAAAATAACGAGTGAAGCCCTACCTCTGAGATTTAAACGAGGTTATTGCTCTGCAAGTCCCAGCGGGGCTTGATATCAAATGCACCCGATGTTGTTGAGCCATTGTTGGGGGCAAGTAAACGCAGCGCTCCCGCAAAGGCAATCATCACCCCGTTATCCGTACACAGATCTAGTGGTGGGTAGTGCACTTCAAAACCATTTTTAGTCGCTTTCTCATTCAGCGCTGCGCGCAACTGCAAGTTCGCGCCGACACCACCAGCAAGTACTAAATGCTTACAGCCTGTTTGCTTGAGCGCTCTTTCGGATTTGCTAACTAATACTGCAACCAAGGATTCTACGAAGGCCCTTGCCAGGTCAGCATGAAATTGCGCCACTTCAGTTGCGTCGGCAATATTTTTTTCTTGAAACTTTTTCACTTGGTTCAGAACTGCTGTCTTTAATCCAGAGAATGAAAAATCGAGATCACCGGAATGCAGCATTGGCTTAGGCAGATCAAATTGACCAGGCCGTCCTTTTTCTGCCAGTTTAGAAATCGCTGCACCACCTGGGTAATCCAAACCTAATAGCTTGGCTGTTTTATCAAATGCTTCTCCCGCGGCATCGTCTAGCGTTTCACCAAGGAGCTCATAACGACCAACCCCACTGACTTTCATTAACTGGGTATGGCCCCCTGAAACCAGTAAGGCAATAAACGGAAATTGCGGCGCTGTTTCCCCTAAAAGCGGGGATAGTAGGTGCCCCTCAAGGTGATGGACCCCAATGGAGGGAAGGTTTAGGCCTTGGGCAAGGGATTTAGCAAAGGCACTGCCCACTAGGAGGGCCCCAGCGAGGCCAGGGCCTTGGGTATAGGCCACCGCATCAATATCCTTGAGTGCCAGTCCAGACTGGGCTAAAGACTCGTCTAAAAGGGGTAAAACCCGGCGAATATGGTCTCTAGAAGCCAATTCCGGTACAACGCCCCCATATTCACGGTGCATAGCAATCTGCGAGTGCAGGGCCTGCCCCAGAATGCCTAGGGAAGCGGGTTGTGCACTCTCCCAGGGCATGGTGTTGTATAAAGCCACCCCGGTCTCGTCACAAGAAGTTTCTATACCTAAAACAATCATTTTTCGCTTAGCCGTGATAGAATCCGTGATTCAGTAATTTTCCAGCATAAACGAGTTAAACAAGTATGACTACAGTACGCCTCCGTGAGAACGAACCTTTTGAAGTGGCATTACGCCGTTTCAAGCGCACCATTGAAAAAAATGGCCTTTTGACCGACTTGCGTGCTCGCGAGTTCTATGAAAAGCCAACTGCTGAGCGCAAGCGCAAAAAAGCAGCAGCTGCAAAACGCCATTACAAGCGTATTCGCAGCCAGATGTTGCCTAAAAAGCTTTACTAATCGCATTTAAAAGCTCTCTTCACCGAGAAGCTTTGAAACCCGCTGACGGTGAAACGCAGCGGGTTTTTGCTTTTTCAGCGTCCGAGTAATAATCGTTAGAAAATCAATGTAAGAATCCATTCAGGGTATTCAGTACAACAGGAAACATGACATGAGTCTCAAAGACCAAATTACCGAAGATATGAAAAACGCTATGCGTGCAAAAGACGTTGCACGTTTAGGGGCCATCCGTCTTTTATTGGCTGCCATTAAGCAACGTGAAGTAGATGAGCGCATCGTGGTCGATGATGCTGGCGTCATAGCGACTGTAGAAAAAATGATGAAGCAGCGCAAAGATTCAATCTCTCAGTTTGAAAAAGCTGGGCGCGATGATTTGGTTGCAATAGAAGCTGGCGAAATGGCCATCTTGCAAGCGTATTTGCCTGCGCAATTGTCAGATACTGAGGTTGAAGCTGCAGTAGCTGCGGCGGTGAGCGCCACTGGTGCGGCTGGTCCTCAAGATATGGGAAAAGTCATTGGTGCTCTCAAGGCGCAATTGGCTGGTAAGGCGGACATGGGAAAAGTTTCTGCCTTGGTGAAAGCCGCTCTGGCGAAGTGAGCCACTCAGTTCAGCGCTAATGGCACTCATCCCTCAATCCTTCATTGCCGATCTTTTAAATCGGATTGACATCGTTGATGTGGTTGGGGAGCACGTAAAGTTAAAAAAAGCGGGTGCAAACTATCAAGGTCTGTGCCCGTTTCATTCTGAAAAATCCCCTTCATTTTCTGTTTCACCCACCAAGCAGTTTTATCACTGCTTTGGTTGCGGAGCGCATGGCTCAGCCATTAGTTTTGCGATGGAGTATTCGGGGTTGGGTTATGTAGATGCGATTGAAGATTTAGCGCGTTCAGCTGGACTTACTGTGCCACGTGAGGAGCGTACCGCTCAAGACGTAGCAAGACAGCAACAAGCGATGGCTCTGAGCGAAGTCATGAGTGCGGCATCTGATTGGTATCGCGCACAACTCAAAGTGGCGCCACGTGCCGTGGAATATTTAAAAGGTCGTGGCCTTACCGGAGAAATTGCGAAGCGTTATTCCTTAGGTTATGCACCAGATGGTTGGCAAGGCCTCGAAGCAGTATTTGGTACTTACGCTAATGATGAAGTGGCTAAAACATTATTAGAGGGTGGCTTACTCATTCAGAGTGAGCAGAGCGAAGGCAATCAAACTGCAAGACGTTACGATCGCTTTCGTGATCGGATTATGTTTCCGATTCGTAATCCCAAAGGTCAGGTGATTGGTTTTGGTGGGCGCATCTTGGATCAAGGCGAGCCGAAGTATTTAAATTCCCCTGAGACGCCACTCTTCTCTAAGGGCAATACGCTCTATGGATTATTTGAGGCAAGACAGGCCATTCGTGCACAAGAATATGTCTTGGTGTGCGAAGGTTATATGGATGTAGTGGCGCTTGCGCAATTGGGTTTCCCGAATGCCGTAGCTACTTTAGGTACTGCATGTACCGCTAATCATGTGCGTATGCTCTTGCGCCAAACCGATCGCGTGGTCTTTTCGTTTGATGGTGATTCTGCAGGGCAACGTGCAGCGCAGAGAGCGCTAGAAGCTTGCTTGCCCTTGATGTCTGACGATAAAGAAATTCGTTTCTTATTCTTACCGACTGAACATGACCCGGATAGTTATGTTCGTGCCTATGGTGCCCCTGCTTTTGAAAAAGTCATTAAAGAGGCGATGTCAATCTCGAGCTTCTTCTTCAAGATTGCTAGCGAAGGGCATGAACTCACCACGCCAGAGGGTAGGGCGCAAACGCATCATGCGGCTAAACCTTTGTTGCTCTCCATGGCGCCGATCGCTTTGCGTACACAAATATTGCGCGAGCTGGCGATCAGAACAAACTCAACACCTGCAGAGTTAGAGGCTTTTTGTGGTTTAACAGTAGCACCTGCTCCCGTACAAACCGGATCGTATTCTGCAAGCCCAACGCGTGCTCCTGGCTTTACGAATACCAACACTGGCAATAGAGCGCAAGGCGCACCATGGCAAGCTTCAAAGGGATCTTCCAAAAGAGTCGTTGCACAAAACATTGCTCCCCCTCAAGCGCCCACGGATTTGGCTGTACAAATTTTGCGGGTATTAATTCAGTTTCCGCATTTGGGTAAGGCTTTAGGCCCCAATAAACGCGACTTAGCTTTGCAGGCATCTGAACAACGCTCTACTAAGACGCTCACATTGATGCAAGATTTATTGGCGCAATGCGATCAAGTCGAGCTAGTACCTGGTGAAGGTGAAAAGCCCGCTATGGTCGGGGCGGGTGCTTTTGCCATGTTCCAAGAGCAACTGTCTCGTAGCGAATTGGCGCCGATGTACGAAGCGCTCAGAAAGCGGGTCATGGGGTCTGATTTAGATCTAGAGGGTGCTGAGGCTGATTTAGATGGCGCCTTTAAAAAGCTCGAGTTAACCCATCTCAAGCTAGAGATGACTCAGATTGCCCAAAAGCTTGCCGCAAACACGGCAACCGACCAAGATCGGGCTAGATATCGTGAGTTAGGCGAGAGGCTGAAGTTCTCGTAAGAAATAACGGATTTCGCCCTAGAAATCAGAGAAATTAACCCCATATTTTTACGATAAGTAGGGGTAAAAAAGTCACAATCGACTATAATCCTCTGTTCCCAAGAAAAAAACGATTTAATTCAGTCACTTGCGCTTTATTTTGATGAAATTTTGGGCAAGTGGACAACGTGGCTGTAC
>SERZ01000001.1_pt1 | contig 163054 bp, 167 predicted proteins | sample 3171461 | NCBI WGS metagenome assembly SERZ01 (sample SAMN06051861, study PRJNA518727) | freshwater metagenome | biome: subpolar coniferous forest; feature: holomictic lake; material: water; isolation source: holomictic Lake 227, 6 m depth | place: Canada: near Kenora, Ontario | collected... | reverse complement strand
TCCGAAGAAAAACAAAAAATGATTAAGTTCATTGAAACGCACGACGCGCTCTCTATTTTCACCACGAGCGACGTAATTAAAGCCTTTCAAGATTTTGTCGGACAAATTGAATTCGATAAAGACATCGGCGAAGCGAAAGCATATTTGGCATTAGGAAAAATGAAAACCAACGCTGAAGCGGGACGTTTGTTGATTCGGATGATGATTGCGATTGCGTCGTCGGACGGTGATTTTGACGCTCAAGAACAAGTGGTTGCGGCGAAAATTGCCAAAGAATTGGCGTTAAATCCTGCTGAATTCGGTTTATAACGATGAGCGGCACGGACAATTTTACCGTTATTGAAACCGAACAAATTGCGGGCGCGGTGTTCGATGTCGTGCGTTATGAAAAGCTGCTCGGTTCCGATGATTTGAATGTGGCAGAAAAGATTTTTTTCGCCAATCAAGCCAACATTCATTTGAAAATGGTGCGCGTCACCTTGACGAATGGCGAGTTGTTGTTGGAACCGAGTGCGTTGTATTTCATGAAAGGGCATTTACAGCTTGAATCCAGCACGGGCGGCATTGCAAAAGGGTTAATGCGAAAATTTTTAAGCGGCGAATCGTTGTTTCAATCGCGAATTAAAGGCAGCGGCGAAGTCTTTTTAGAACCTACTTTTGGGCATTATTTATTATTCAACATCGAAAACGACGGGCTGATTTTTGACAAAAGTTCGTTTTATTGCGCGTCCGGCGGCATCGAAGTCAGCGCAAAATTGCAAAATAACATTTCCAGCGCGTTGTTTGGCGGCGAAGGGTTTTTCCAAACGCAAGCCAGCGGCACCGGCATTGTCGTTTTAGTGTCACCCGTTCCAGTCGCCGAATTGATGGTGTACGAATTAGCGGCGGGCGAAAAATTATCGGTCGATGGCAATTTCGCCTTTGTTCGCACGGCGAGCGTGAGTTTTCAGGCGGAAAAATCGGGCAAAACATTTTTTCAATCCGTGACCAGCGGCGAATTATTATTACAAACATTCACCGGCCCGGGCATGGTTTGGTTGGCTCCGACGCAAGGCGTTTACGATAAAATGAAACAACCTTATGGCGTGTCAAATATCAGCCATAATAGCGGTTCATACGGAACCGACACGCACCAACGTTAGTAAATATACAAACCAAGGTTTGTACTCCATTGATTTGATTTGGAGTACAAACCTTGGTTTTTTCTTTTTAAACCTTTTGAATCTTCTAAAATGCGCCTAAAAATCATCTTTCGTTTATTTCACATTTATTGGGTGTTAATTCGCCACGGTTTGGATGAGCTTGTTTTACAAACGCCGTTTATGCGTCCGATTCGTTATCTGGCGATTTTTTCGCCGTACGCCCGATTTAAAAATAATGCCGATACGCGCGGCGTGCGGATTCGGCACACGTTGGAAGATTTGGGGCCGATTTACGTTAAATTTGGGCAAGCTCTTTCGACCCGGAAAGATTTGTTGCCGGACGATATTGCGGACGAATTGGTGAAATTGCAGGATCGCGTGCCGCCGTTTTGTGGTGAATTAGCGATTAGTATTGTTGAACAAGCGTTGGGCATGCCGATTGGCGAAGCGTTTGCTGAATTCGATGTCGTGCCTTTAGCGTCGGCATCTGTCGCACAAGTTCACACCGCAAAATTACACAGCGGCGAAGATGTGGTGGTCAAAGTAGTGCGCCCGAATATCGCGCCACGCATTAAATCGGATATTGCGTTGTTGTACGAATTGGCGCGATTTGCGGAACGTTTTTGGGCAGACGGTAAGCGATTGCGCGGCACAGAAATCGTCGCAGAATTTGAACGAACCACACTGGACGAATTGGATTTAATGCGCGAAGGAGCGAATGGCGCAAAGTTGCGCCGGAATTTTGAAAAATCTGAAATTTTGTACGTTCCCGAAATTCATTGGGAATTCACTCGCAAAAACATTTTGGTCATGGAACGAATTTACGGCATTCCAGTCGGTGAAATTGCCCAATTGAAAGCGGCGGGTGCAGACTTTAAAAGCCTTGCTGAACGCGGTGTGGAAATCTTTTTCACCCAAGTTTTCCGCGATAATTTTTTTCATGCCGATATGCACCCAGGTAACATTTTTGTCGAAATACCGAATAAATATATTGCGGTGGATTTTGGTATTGTCGGCACGTTGTCGCCGTCGGATCAGCGTTATTTAGCGGAGAATTTTCTGGCGTTTTTCAATCGGGATTATCGCCGTGTGGCGGAAATGCACATTGAATCCGGCTGGGTGTCGAGTTCGGTTCGAATTGAAGAATTTGAGGCGGCGATTCGCAGCGTGTGTGAACCTATTTTTGAAAAACCGTTGAAAGACATTTCGTTTGGGCAAGTTTTGCTGGGGCTATTTAACACGGCGCGGAGGTTTGATATGCACGTTCAACCGCAACTGGTTTTATTGCAAAAAACGCTGTTGAATATCGAAGGATTGGGGCGGCAACTGTATCCCGATTTAGATTTATGGCAAACAGCGAAACCATTTTTAGAAAATTGGTTTCAAGAACGATTAAGCCCGAAAGCTAAAATCAAAAAACTGATTAAACAAATTCCTGATTTCGCCGACCAATTCCCTGAAATTCCGACGTTGCTTTATAAAGCTCTCGATAATGCGGCGCACGCCGAACGACGAGCAGAAAATCAACAACGTGAATTTGCGTTATTGCGTCAACAAATGGCGCAGCAACAGCGCAGTCAACTGTGGGCGATTTTAATGGGCGCGTTGATGGTGTGTGGCGCGATTTGGTTTCGATAAAATAAACGTTTTCGCCTGACATAAAAAAAGCCCGTTATTTTACGGGCTTTTTTGTGAGCCAAATTCAGCAATAATTACAACGAATCGCCAATTGTTTTTTTATAAAAAGGCCAGCTCGTGACGTGCAGATATTTTCGCACCGGCGATTTAATCACCGACACGCACAACGCAATCGAGAATAAACACCACACCGCCGCATATTCATTCGGATCGTCAGTGGTAATGTCTGAAATCCAAGGTCCCATAAAATAATGAAATAACACAAATTTCCACGAACCGTAAATCGTCGGCATAATAAACGCCACCAAAATATACGCCAAAACGTGCAAGCCCCAATTGAAATTAAACAACCATTCGACCGGATGCGACAGCAAGCCATTCAACGGCATTTGCCACGCGATATGCCACGCGCCCGAAACGGAACAAATATGCGGGCCACAGAAACCTTCAGTGCCAATCACACATTGTCCCGCCCACGCGAACGGATACATTTTAAACAAAATCAAAATCGAACCTGCCGCGCTAATTGTGTAAACCACCGTCCGAATTTTCAGTTTTACGCTTTCGGGAATGAAATACATCGCCACCATATTGACAAAAAACGGCTGAAACGCGACGTGTAAATATCCCAGCATCGTCAATATCTGATTATTCGGATTGTCACATAAATCGATATAAACGTAAGTGAACGCTTGCAACAATTCCATTAACGAAAAATACGTTAAGGGAATCCAAAGCTCTTTTGATTCGCCTTTTTTAATAATGTAACAAGCCGTTCCTAAGCCGACGGCGGCGAGTACGCCGGATGCTTCACCACTCCAACACATGATTTTTCCTCGTTAATTTTTTAATTTTTATAGTTATAAGTTTCTAGTTAAACACAGGTAAATAACTTGCATACAACCTCTGAATTATAGCACACAAAAAAATCGCGCTTATCGGTGTGATATACTTCAACATCTTGTTAATTCAAATAGTTATCGAAATGCCTAAACTCACTATCACGAATCATAATCGCAATGACACTGGCTTAACTTACGTTTATCCGGTTCTTTCACGCCGCGCGGGTGGATTATCGATTGGCATCAATTTCAATCCGAATAACGCCTGTAATTGGCGGTGTATTTATTGCCAAGTGCCAGAATTAAAGCTCGGGACGGCACCAAAAATTGATTTGAATTTGTTGGCGCAAGAATTACGTTTGTTTTTGAATGACGTTTTGCACGGGGATTTTTATGAGCGCATGAATGCGCCAAACGAACAGCGCGTGATTAAAGATATTGCGATTGCGGGCAATGGTGAGCCGACCAGTTTGAGCGAGTTTGACGCAGCGATAAAAATTATTGGTGATTTAGCGACGGAATTGGGTATTTTTCCCGAAAGTCATTTTGTGCTGATTACTAATGGCAGTTTGATTCATCGTCCGATGGTTCAAACGGGTTTGAAATGGTTGAATAATTACGGCGGCGAAGTGTGGTTCAAGCTGGACAGTGGTACGCCTGAAGGCAGAATGTGGGTTAATCATTCCGCGCAAACGAATGAAGCCGTTTTGAAAAATATCACACTCGCGTCGCAACATTGCTTAACGAAAATTCAAATTTGTTTGGTCGATTATCAACAGCGCGGTTTATCAACTTCTGAGCGTGACGGTTTTTTAGATTTATTGACCACCATTCGCGCCACTACGTCGATTGAAAACGTCACAATTTACACATTGGCGCGACCGTCTCATCAGCCGGAAGCGATTGATTTAAAAACAATGCCAGTAGAAATAATGCAGCATTTCGCGCAAGAAATTCGACTTCTAGGTTTTGACGTGACGGTCACGGAATAGCGTTTAATTCTGCCAGTGTGTTGATATTTTCAAAGCCCATCGCGTCCGCGCCAAAATCGACATAATGCGTGTGATGTTGCAAAAACCATCGTTGTACTTTTCGTTCACCTTGCGCCAAATAGTTTTCCAAACTGGTTTTCAAATTCGTTTGAACCGCTAAAAAAACCGAATGCACTTGTTCACCGGTACGCGCCACCGTTATTTCCGCGCCACTTTTTTCATGTTCCGCCAGCAAATGTTGCAATTGCGTCGTCGTAATATGTGGCGCGTCACACGGCACAACCAATAATAAATCCGTTTTAGCAACCGTCATCGCCGCTAAAATACCCGCTAACGCGCCGAAAAAATCAGGCGTTAAATCTGAAATGACTGGCACGCCAAATAAGCGATATTCGTTTAAATTTTGATTCGCGTTAATAATCAAATCATCCGCCATCGGGCGCAAGGCGTTGAACGAATAGGAAATTAAAGTTTGTCCGTGATAAATCTGCAAGCCTTTTGGCTGATAATTCATGCGCCGCGCCTGTCCGCCTGCGAGAATCACGCCCGTTACTTTTGTTTGTAAGGTCATAATGTTAAGCTGTAACTTGTCTTTTTATCTGTGTGGAAGGAAAAAATTAACATGAAAAATACTTTGAAAAATGTGCTTTTAACGTCAGCGATTTCGCTCATTATGGCAGGTTGTGCAAGCAATCCTGAACAAATAGTTGAAAATTCTGCCGCGCCAATTTCTGCCGCTTCAACCAACGATTACCCAACTCGTGATCGGGTGGAATTTGTGCTGAATTGCGTCGCGCAACATGGCGGATTGAATTACATCAATCAATATGCGTGTGGCTGTAAAATTGACAAAATCGCTGAAAAACTCAATTTTAACGACTTTGAATCCGCCAAAACATTTTCGTATTTGAAATCAATGGCGGGTGAAAATGGCGCAATGGCGCGAGATCCAAAACAAAGCAAAGATTTACGCAAGCAATTAAAAGAAGCCGAAGAAGCGGCTGAAAAAAGCTGTTTTGTGAAATAAACCTTGTGCCGCCGACTCGACAAAAATAGAGCCTATAATTATGAGCAATCACGACGAAACGTATAACCAAGAAACAATTTTAAACGTGCGCGGCGTGTTGGCGCGGCATCGGCTCGTCGAAGAGTTGGTGAAAAAACAAAATTTAGTCGAATTGCAACGCCTGTTGGATCAACTCGATGCGCTGGCAATCGCGCAAATGTTGGAAATTTTTTCGCACGAAGATCGACAAATTATCTGGAATTTAATTGCTGAAGAACGCAAAGAAGAAGTTGTCGGGGTGATGTCTTACGATATTCGGGTGGAGTTGGCAGCAAATTTTCGTCCGCGTAATCGAAATATGGTGATTCGGGTTTTTGATTTGCGTGACGGTTTATTGCGTCAAATTCCGATTGAAACTAAAGCCGATTTAACGCACGCCAAACCGATTTGGATTGATTTGGTCATGCCCGAAGAAGAGCATTTGAATTGGGCAAAAGACGTGTTTGACGTAGATTTGCCAAACCCAAAAGAGCTGACGGATTTGGAAACCAGTGCGCGTTTTTATGTTGAAGATAATGGGGAAGTGCATTTGCATTCAGATTTTTTACTCGATAGAAAAGACGAATCGCGCAACGTCGCCGTGGCATTTGTATTAAAAAAAGACACCTTATTTTCAGTTCGCAGCGAAGAATTACCCGCGTTTCGATTGCAACGGTTACGCGCTCGTGCCGAATCGGATTACATTTCAGACGCGAAAGATTTGTTGCTCGATTTATACGCGGCGGATGTGGAGTATTCGGCCAACGCGCTGGAAGATATTTATACCGAACTGGAATCGGTCGGGCGACAAGTTTTTAAATCGTACATGACCGACGAAGGCGCGGCGAAAATTCTGGCAGCCATTGCAGAAGAAGAGGATTTAAACGGGCGCATTCGGCGTAATGTGTTGGACACGCGCCGCGCGTTATCATTTTTAATGCGGGGTAAATTTTTATCTGAAATTCAACATGAAGATGTGCGGGAAATTTTGCGCGACATTGAATCGCTGGATGGTCATACGTCGTTTTTGTTCAACAAAATCAATTTTCAAATGGAAGCCACCGTCGGTTTTATTAACGTCAATCAAAACAAAGATATTAAACGCCTGACGGTGATTAGTTTGGTTTTTATGCCGTTGAATGTGATTGCCGGAATTGGCGGCATGTCGGAATTTTCGATGATGACGGCGGGCATTCCGTGGCAATTTGCGTACAGCGGTTTATTAGCGGGATTAGCCTTAGTGTCTTGGCTGATGTTTGTGGGTGTTCAGTTCTTGGAACGGCATAAAATTAAGCGTTTATCGATGGAAAATAGAAAACCGCCGCCACGATGAATGTTTGGCTAATTGTTGCCACGTCTGGAAGAATGCTCGCGCAAGCCGCGCAACGTGAAGGTTTTGATGTTTGGGTAATTGATTGTTTTGCGGATGTTGACACGGTGCGCTACGCTAAAAAAGTGATTCGGGTGAATTCGCTTTCGATTGAAAATTTAACTGTCGCACTTTGTGAATTAGAATCAAAAAATGATGAAATAATCGGCGTGGTTTATGGCAGTGGTTTTGAAACGTGTGTGGAAAGTCTGTATTTTTTAGCAAATCGTTTTGAAATGGCGGGTAATTCGCCGGCTATTTTTGAGCAAGTTCAGAATAAACGGTCGTTTTTTGCCGCATTAGCTATTTTTAAAATTCCGTATCCTGAAACGCATTTTGACTGTCCCGCTAAACAAAAAAACTGGCTTTCCAAACCGTTAAAAGGTCAAGGTGGCGCGGGTATCAATTCGCAAATTGACAATATTTATTGGCAGCGTTTTTGTGACGGGCAGGCGGGTTCAGTTTTGTTTTTGGCGAATGGTAAACGTGCTGAAATAATCGGTTTTCATACGCAATCGACGCACGGAGATTTTCTTTTTTCGGGCATTTCAAATCACAGCGATTTAACTCACGCTCAAAAAACGCAAACTCAATCATGGTTACAAAAACTGGTCGGGCATTTTGATTTGCGTGGGTTGAATTCGTTGGATTTTATGCTCGCTGAAAAAGGCTGTTTTGTTTTAGAAATCAATCCGCGTCCGTCAGCGAGTATGCAGCTTTATGATTTGCCGTTATTCAACGCGCATTTGACGTTGGAAACTGAATGGAATCGAGTTTCCGATTTTTCCGCTTATCAAATTTTCTACGCGCCACGTTCGTTAATTATTCCACGCCATTTTCATTGGCTGAAAAACTGTCACGATTTGCCGCACGCGGGGGCAATAATTCGCAAAAATCAGCCCATTTGCAGTATCATTGCCCGCGCAATGCAAACAGCATCGGCATTGGAATTAGTGCGAATTAACACTCAACAATTAAAAAGGTCTTTAAATATGAATCAAGCTAGTGTGAATAAACTGACGCAACCGTTAGTTCAACAACTTATTGATAATGCGGCGAAATTGCGCGTCGGTGTGGAAATTTTAGAAAATGGTTGCACGGTCATTGATGCTGGAATTCAGCACGTTGGCGGTCTGGAAGCGGGTCGGATTATTGCCGAAATTTGTTTGGGCGGTATGGGAACGGTGTCGATTTCGCACAGTCAATACACCACGAATTGGCCGTTATCGGTGAATGTTCACACGGGCAATCCCGTTTTAGGTTGTTTGGGCAGTCAATACGCGGGTTGGAGTTTGTCGCATGAAAAGTATTATGCGTTAGGTTCTGGCCCAGCGCGTGCGATGGCGACGAAACAAAAAGACGGTCAAACCATACCCGTTGAAGAGTTGTATCAAGAATTGGCATACCACGATGAAGCTGAAACGGCGACGTTGGTCATTGAAAATGATGCTATTCCACCGTTAGCGATTATCGAAAAAGTGGCGACTGCGTGTGGCGTTTCACCGTCTAAATTAACGATTATTGTGACACCGACCAGCAGTTTAGCGGGTGGTGTGCAAGTGGTGGCGCGAGTATTAGAAGTGGCGATGCACAAAGCTCACGCGCTGCATTTTCCATTAGAAAACATTATTGATGGCAGCGGTTCTGCGCCAATTTGTCCGCCTCATCCGAATTTTGTCAAAGCAATGGGACGCACAAACGATGCAATTTTATTCGCCGGACAAGTGCATTTATTTGTGAAAGGCAGCGACGAAGCGGCTGAGAAATTAGCGAACGAATTGCCCAGCTCAACCTCGAAAGATTATGGCAAACCGTTTGCCGAAATTTTCAAAGCCTGCGATTACGACTTTTTTAAAATCGACGCAATGTTATTCAGTCCTGCTAGCGTGATTGTCACGGCGGTGGAATCGGGAAAAAGTTTCCGTGCTGGTCAATTGGATAACGCGCTGTTAGATTTATCGTTTGGACTTTAAGATAAATCCTGTTCACGTTTAAGAGAGAAAAAGCCCCCTTTTTTGAAGGGGGTTTCATGAGTTTTTAAAGCCCTTCCCACGGCGTGTAAAGCCCCGTCACATCTACGTCAAACATATTCAAAATGCGCCCGACCGTTTCATTTACCATGTCTGCCAACGAATCCGTTTTGCTATAAAACGCGGGCATCGGCGGAAACATAATACCGCCCATTTCCGTGACAATGCCCATGTTGCGAATATGCACCAAATGCAACGGCGTTTCGCGTGGCATCACGACTAAACGTCGCCGTTCTTTCAACACCACATCCGCGCCACGCGAAATTAAATTATCACCAAAACCATGCGCGACTGCCGCCAACGTTTTCATCGAACACGGCGCGATAATCATGCCTTCTGTTTTGAAACCGCCGCTAGCAATGGTCGCCGCAATATCGTGAATGCCGTGCGTGACATCCGCCAACGCACTGAGTTGGTCGCGCGTCATGTCGAGTTCATGTTTCAAATTCACCAACCCCGCCGACGAAATCACTAAATGCGTTTCCCATTCGGGCTGAGGCTGTAAAACTTGCAACATTCGCACGCCGTAAATTGCCCCTGTCGCGCCTGTAATCGCAATGATTAAGCGTTTTTTCGCGCTCATTTTATGTCTTCTTTTTTCTTGAATTTGAACGGCGCGGCGGTCGGTTTAGTCGCTTCGCCTTCGATGATTTTGTCTTTTTCTTCGTCGTGCGATTCGTCGGTTTCGCCTTGTCCGCGTTTCATTTCAGAGCGGAAATTGCGAATCGCCGCGCCCACATCGCCGCCGACATTGGTTAATTTTTTGGTGCCGAATAATAAAACGATAATGCCTAAAATTAAGGCTAATTGCATCACGCTAAAGTGCATTTTTGTTTCCTCTATTTTTGTTCACGTTGGGATTTTTCATCCAAACCCGATAAGCCAAAACGGCGGTGTAATTCGTCCAAAACATCGTTCGGATGTAAACCTTGTTGCGCTAATAACACCATGCAATGAAACCATAAATCTGCCGTTTCATAAATAATTTGTTCTTTGTCGCCATCTTTCGCGGCAATGATAACTTCGGTGGCTTCTTCGCCGATTTTTTTCAAAATCGAATTCACGCCTTTTTCATACAAACTGGCAACGTACGATTTTTCGCCCGATTGTTCTTTGCGCTGTTCTAAAACCTGCGCGAGTTTGACTAATGTGTTGTTCATTTTAACGCCCTAAAAGTAAAAATTGTTTTTGCCATTCGGGCAAAATCTGTTGCTGCAAAAACCGTTGAAACTCGTGCAATTCCGAATACGCGCCACACACTTGAACGATGTAATTGAGCGTTCGGGGAATTGATTTCAAATAATCGGGTTTATCGTCCCGCAAATGCAAACGTGAAAAAATGCCACACACTTTCAAATGCCGCTGCATACCCATCAAATCAAACCAACGTTTAAATTGCACGAAATTACATTCAACCACGTTTGCGGTTTGCAATTGCTCAAAATAATCCCGCAACCACGTTTCAATTTGTTCGTCCGACCAATCAATATAACAATCGCGCAATAGCGACACGAGGTCATACGTCAACGCGCCCAGAACCGTGTCTTGAAAATCTAAAACGCCTAATTCACCGTTCGGCAACACCATCAAATTGCGCGAATGGTAATCGCGATGCACGCAAACCGTGGGCTGTTCCAACGCCGAATCAATCAAAATGCGTTGCACGTTTGCCCACAATTCTGGCGGCAATTCACCGTCTAAAAGCTGTTCAACAAACCATTCTTCAAACAACGCCATTTCACGCTGCAATAACGTTTCGTCATAACGCGGTAAATTAGCATTCAATAACGTTTCATTCGTATGCAACGGCAACAAATCACGCAACGCACGACCATAAAGCTCCGGCGCAGTTTCGTCATTCAATTCGTCGAGCAACCATTGGGAACCAAAATCTTCCAACAAAAGAAAACCATCATCAAGATTGCGCTGCAAAATAGCGGGCGTATTGACGTTGGCGCGTTTCAACAAATCCGCAATCCGAATAAATGGCGCAATATCTTCTTTGTCAGGTGGCGCGTCCATCGCAATAAACGTTTTACTGTCAATCGTCACGCGAAAATAACGTCGAAAACTTGCGTCATTGGAAGCCGGTTCACAATTCGACACAGTCAAAAGGCAATCATTTTCGAGCCAATCCAACAGCGTTATTATTCTCAAATCATTTAAAATCATGTTGTTTAGTTAGAATGCAGGGGGAAAAGTAGGTTAAAATACGACTCAAAAGCACTCGTGCATTCTATCATTACTCGGCTATTTAGGCTTAAATCACCCTTATGCAACGACCTTTATTCTTACTTTTATTATCAACCATAACGTATGCCAGCCAAGCTGCGACAAATTCTTCCGCGTGGAATTGCGAGCAAAGTAAAGACGGTAAAGAATGGGTCTGTAGTGGTGACGCAAAATCGGTTGAAGCTGCGCCAGTTTCTAAAATCGAACCGCCTGTTGTTAAGCCAGAACCCGTCGCGATTGAAACAACTAAACCCGTTGAAGTTGAAAAACCTGCGCCTATTTTTGAGCCTGTTGTTGAAACGGTCGTTGCGCCAGAAATCATCATTACACCGCCACCGATTGAAAAAGCGGTTATCGATGTGGAAAAACCGCGTTCAATTGCCGTTCCCGTTGCGGCAGAAACACGCTCTGCACCGACTTCGGGCGAATGGCAATGTGGTGCCGAGGCAAAAAGTAGCGAATGGAATTGCCAACAAACTAAAAAATCGAATTCCACCGAAAATCCTGAACGTGAAAGTGTCGCAGAAATTAAAACTGTTTCGACAAAAAGTGATCATTCCAGCGGTTTGCGTATTTTGTCACCCGCGTTTGATGGTGTTCAAGAACAGACGTTTGACGTTTTAAAATCGCAATTGAAAATCGATCCGTGGGAACATTGCACCAATCCGAACGCGCCAAAACAAGTTCAAATGAGTTCAAATAAAGGTGATCGTCCGCACTCGCCCATTAACGTACAATCGAATTATTCCGAAATTTTTGAAAATGAAATCAGCAGCTATTTTGGCAATGTTCAAATTAAACGCGCGGATCAACAAATGTCATCGAATGCTGCGAATTATGACAGCGTGGCGGGAAAATTAGACGTTCAAGGCGACGTGTATTACAGCGATGACGATATGTCCGTTCATACTAACGCGGCGACGTTTGATTTGGCGAGCGATCAAGCAAAATTGCGTGACGTACTTTTTATTGCGCCAACGGCATCGTTACGCGGTCATGCGGGCGCGGTTTATCGAGATAGCAAAACGGTTTCACGCTATCAAGATGTTGCTTACACCAGTTGCCCAACGGGAAATCAAGATTGGGTGGTTCACGCTTCAGAATTAGAAATCGACAAAGAAGAAGGGCGCGGTTCTGCCAAAAATGCGTGGCTAGAATTTAAAGGCACGCCCGTTTTTTATTCGCCGTATTTAGCGTTTCCAACCGACAGTCGTCGAAGTTCAGGCTTTCTCGCGCCTTCTTTTGGTTCAACGCAACGCAGCGGTTTCAACATCAGCACGCCGTATTATTTCAACATGGCAGAAAATTACGACGCGACATTTAGACCGCGTTATTTAACCAAACGTGGCATGTTGCTGGCGGGTGAATTTCGTTATTTAACCGAATCGTCGCAAGGTCAAACCAGCGTCGAAGTATTGCCGAACGATTATTTGCGTCAAGACAAACCACGTTATTTTGCCACTATGAAAAACACGACAAAATTCACCGATAAAATTCAAGCGAACGTCGATTTGAATTTCGTTTCCGATAAAAATTATTTCGCGGAATTGGGCAGCGCGTTGAGTATGCCGAATTTCAGTTATTTAAAAAGTCAGGCAGATGTCGGTTATTACGGTGACGAAATTAGCGCGACCGCGCGAGTTGAAAATTATCAATCGATTGATAAATATCTGACGGGCGATAAATTGCCGTATCGGAAATTGCCGCAAATCAATGTGAATTTAAAACACGGGTTTGACCAATTGCTTGTGCCGGTAAATGTGGCGATGGATAATGAGTTTGTTTATTTTCAACATACCAGTTTGCAAAATGGACAACGTAGCAATATCAAACCGTCGGTCAGTTTACCAATGCAATCGGCGAGTGCTTACGTTACGCCCAAAATTGCGGTGCAATATACAAACTATTTTTTAAGTGATCCTCAATCGAATACGGCTTCCTCCTCTTCACAAATTTCACGCACGTTACCGATTTTTTCAACAGACAGCGGCATGACTTTCGAGCGTAATTTAAATTTAGGTGGTAAAGAATTTTTAAATACTTTGGAGCCGCGTTTGTTCTATTTGTACATTCCCCACACAAATCAAGATGCCATTCCGTTATTTGATACGGCGGTTTATGATATGTGGTTTAACACGTTGTTCCGCGAAAATCGTTTCAGCGGTATTGACCGAATGCAAGACGCAAATCAAATTACGGCGGCAATTACTTCACGTTTAGTTGATGAGAAAACAGGGAAAGAACGAGCAAAATTCAGTTTAGGAAATATCTTCTATTTTCAAGATAGGAAGGTTCAAGCACCTTATTATTTTCAACAATATATTCCAACATCCGAAGGATATATGAAGGCAACTGATGGTGCGGGGAATATAATTCTCGATGAAAATGGAAAGCCAATTTTAGTTACAAAATCAGGTCAAGTTAGTCCTGATACTGAAACAAACGCATTTTCTAACATCATTGGTGAATTCAGTACACACATTAACGACCATGTTTCGATTGATTCCGGTTTGCAATGGAATCCACACAAAGCCAATATTAGTCGTGGAAAAGCAATGTTGCATTTAACCAATCAACCTAATGAAATTTTGAATTTAGGCTATCGTTATCGTGAAAATGTAACACCTGACATTTTAGTAAAAACTCCTGATTTACAAGAAGGTACTTTACAACGGTACTCCACCGGAATCTCACAAACTGACGTGTCGTTTCATTATCCTGTTTACGACAACTGGTCAGCGATTGGGCGTTGGCAATACTCGCTGCTTTACAATTCAACGCAAGAAAGTTTTTTCGGTGTTGAAAAAGAAAATTGTTGTTGGCGATTCCGTGTGGTGGGACGACGTTATGTCAATAATTTAAATGTGTTTTATAACGGCGCGGACGTTCAAGGCACAAGTCAAACAGGCATATTTTTCCAAGTCGAACTGAAAGGCTTAACCGGCATGGGCGAAAAATTAGATACATTCTTAGAACAAAATATTTACGGCTATCGAGCGACGCAATAATGAACAAAAAGAAAAATCAGCAAATCGCGTTACTTTGCAGCGCGTTACTTTTCCCCATCATCGCGCCAGCCGAAGTGTTGGACAACATTATTGCGATTGTCGAAGACGATGTGATTTTAGAAAATGAATTGCAAAAAGAAGTCACGACGATTGAGCAACGCATTACCGCGAGCAAATCGCAGATGCCACCGATGTCGATTTTGCGTCACCAAGTTTTGGAGCGAATGATTGTTGATAAATTGCAACGGCAACTCGCCGAAAAAGCGGGCATCAATATCAGCGAAGAAACATTGACTTCGTCGGCGGGCGATATTGCGAAACGAAATAATATGTCGCCCGAAGAATTCCGAGTCGAACTTGAAAAACAAGGCATGAGTTACGCGGCATTTTTAGAAAATATGAAAAATGAAATTGTCGTCAACGAATTGCGTCAACGTGAAATTGGTGGACGGATTAAAGTTACTGATCGCGAAGTGGAACACTATTTAGAAACGCAACAAGGCAAAGTCGGCGAAGAGTTGGTGCAATATCATTTAGGACACATTTTGATTGCTTTGCCCGAAGGCGCGTCAGCCGCAGCGATTCAAAAAGCACAGACAAAAGCCGATGAAGTGGTGAAAAAATTACGCGCGGGACAAGATTTTACTCAGACCGCCATGAGCGAATCGAACGACGGCAACGCGCTGAAAGGCGGTGATTTAGGGTGGCGAACGTTGCGCGATATGCCGACGTTATTTGTCAACGAAGTGGGAAAGTTACGACAAGGCAACATTTCTGAACCGTTGCGAAGCCCAAGCGGTTTTCACATTCTCAAAATGTTGGAACTGAAAGGATTAGCGGACGGTCACACGGTCGTCAAAACCAAAGTGCGTCATATTTTGATTAAAACGAATGAACTCGTGGACGATGCCGAAGCCAGTAAACGCGCGTGGGCATTGAAAGAACGCCTTGCGAATGGCGACGATTTTGCCACATTGGCTCGCGCTCATTCAGATGACAAAGGTTCAGCAATTAAAGGCGGTTCGCTGGATTGGGTCGAATCAGGCGCATTAGTCAAACCGTTTGAAGAAGCGATGTCGAAATTAAAAATAAACGAAATCAGCGATCCTGTACAAACGCAATTCGGTTGGCACATTATTCAAGTGTTAGACCGAGAAAATCGTGACAACAGCGCGGAATTCAAAAAAAATCAGGTACGCGACGCAATTCGTAAACGCAAAATTGAAGAGGAAACCGAATTGTGGTTACGAAAATTACGCGACGAAGCCTTTGTCGAAATCAAAGAAAATCGTATTTAACACCATTATGGTTGAAGTTAATTCGTTTGAAATTATCACGCGGCAATTACGCGGTATTCTGAAACACCGTCATCTCGACGGCAAACGTAACGCGGTGCAAATTTTAGCGACGGAGCTAGAAATTAGCCCGTTAGATTGTGCCGCCGCCTTGTTATCGCTGCGTTTTGAAGGTGAAGTTATTTCACCGCCGCCGCACCCGATTCAAGTTATTCCCATCGAACCAATTGAATTACCACCGATAAGTATGCAGCGGTATCGTTTGGATATTGGTAAAAAACAGGGCGTAGATTTCGAGGTATTGCAAAATATGCTCATTGAAGAATCCGGCGTAGATAGAAATAATATCCAGAATATCAGCATTCGCAGCGATTACACACTGTTAGAATTACCCGAAGATATGCCGTCGGATATTTTTTTACATCTGAAAAACGTCGATATTAACGGCTACAAACTGAACATTACCCGCTTAAAAGTGCGTAAATCTACCCCAAAATCTAACTGCAATCGTTTTCGGCGCAGACGCTAACTATGACTAAAATTGAATATATTAAAAAACCAGAACAACTCGCCGATTTGTGTCGTCGGATTGAAAATGCACCTTGGATTGCGGTCGATACGGAATTTTTGCGTGAAAAAACCTATTATCCCAAATTCTGTTTGTTGCAATTGGCGACCCCAGAATGGGTGGCGTGCGTTGATCCGATTGCGTTGCCAGATTTAACGCCATTATTTAACGCCATTTATAATCCCGCCGTGATTAAAGTGTTTCATTCAAGTCGTCAGGATTTAGAAATTTTTTATCAATTGACGGGGAAATTGCCTACGCCTATTTTTGATACGCAAATTGCCGCGCCGTTGTTAGGTTTTCAAGACAATGCCGGTTATGGATTATTGGTGTCGAGTTTTTTGAATATCAATTTGAACAAAGCGCACACGCGAGCCGATTGGAGTTGTCGTCCGTTGAGCGACGATGAAATTCAATATGCGGCGGATGACGTAATTTATTTGTGTAAAATTTATCAAAAAATGGTGGCGCAATTGACCGAATTAGGGCGTGTTGATTGGCTGTTGGATGATTTTATGGCACTGGAAAATCCTGATCAATATGAAACTACGCCTGAAAATGCGTGGTTGCGCGTGAAAGGTAAAAATAAATTTACAGGCAAACAATTGTCGATTATCCAAACGGTTTCGCACTGGCGCGAAGCCGCCGCACAAAAAGAAAATCGTCCAAAAAATTGGTTGCTGCGCGATGAATTATTGTTTGATTTAGCAAAAATTCAGCCGGAAACAATTGAAGCATTATCGAAAATTCGTGGTTTGACGGACAGAGTTTTGAATTATTACGGCAAAGAATTGTGCCGATTGATTAAAGTCGCCAAAAATACGTTGCCAATTCCGATGCCAGAATACACAAAAAGTATTTCGGGAAAAGACCCGCAACAGGAAGCCATTATTGATATTTTGTTTGCGTTGGTGCGAATTCGTGCTGAAGAAAATTTGCTCAATTCAACGATTTTAGCCACCCGCAGCGATTTGGAAGTGTTACTTTGTGGCAATGACGATGACTGTTTGTTGTTACGCGGATGGCGTTTTTCAATGGTTGGAAATGAATTGCAGCAATTATTGCGTGGCGAATTACACTTGAAAATCGAAGGTGGCGATTTACGCCTTATCGGTTAATGGCTCCAAGTGTATTTCGCTTAAAACACGAATGCTGTTATTTTTGAGCCACCAACACCTCAGAAATCAGGCTGGCATAAAGTTTTGCCCCGTTAGACGTTAAATGAATGCCATCTTTTCCAAAAATATTTTTGGCATTCATGCTATTTTCTCGCCAATCTATAATCGTGATATTCGGATTCTTACTCGCCACCTCGCTAAATAAACGATTGTTCGCGGATTCATAATTTCTTGGCAGTTTCAAATTGACTAAAATAATCTTCTTTGTGTCACTTAACAAATTCACCAATGCCGTCATTTGATTCGCGTTAATCGGGCTATTATTTCCCAAATGAATAATCACCGTGTCACTCAGCCAGCCGTTATTTTTACGCTCGGTCAAAATTTGAATCCCCTTGCTTAATTGCCGTCCGACTTGGGAATCGATGCTCAATTTAGGCAACCGTTTCAACAATTCAGGTGTCGCGCCAACCATTACGGAATCACCCAACAAAAATACAGCGGGTTTTTTTCCAATAGCGTCAATCGTTCTGATGCGATTGATATAACCTTTGCCATTTTTATTGCGGTCAATTTGCAAATTACTTTGTGAATCGGGCGCAATCATTTCATTTTGTTCAAATCCAACGTCCGTTAAATTTTTCTCGTGCGCGGCTTCCTGATTTTCAGCATTCAGCATCGCTTTGTCTTGAATGAAAACAGCGTTTTCTATTGCCGCTTCTAATAAATTTAAGTTCAATTCAGGATTAAAAATAATACGCTCAACACTCAGCTTTACCGCTTTCGTTTTCATTTCTGGCAATTCTTCAACGGACTGATTGATTGCTTCGTGCTGCACCGTTTCTAATTCTTGTTCTGTTGCAATTAGTAAACTGGAACAGCCCGCCAAACTCACGCATGCCGCCAATGCACAATAGGCAATGGACTTTTTTTGTTCCATACCAGTGGATTTAAAAACGGTTTTAATCGCGTTTTCGATACAGCCGTGACGGATTGGTTTTTCAATAAATCGCAAGGTCATTTCTGAAAAAAAGAACGTTAAAATCAGCCGAAATCCCAAAAGTTGCAAGCCACCGAAAGGAACATCAACAAACGGCTGCGTTAAGCCAAAAACGACCCAATGCCATAAATACAGCCCGTAAGCCCGCACGCCAATTATTTGAAAAATCGGATTATTCAGAAACGCCAACGCCAAGCTGAAATAATTTTGTTGAGAAATGAGCAAACACGCACCAATCACAATCGCGGTCAAAATTGAAACGCACAAAAATCCGCCTTGGTATAAAAAAACATCGGAGGATTTGGCATAAATACAAAATAAAACCAATCCTATTATGCCAAGCAATGCTGAAAAACTAATTAGTTGAAATTTTAATTTGCTCAAAATGGCTTCAGGAGAACGAACTAAAAAAGCCACTAATGAACCGATAAAAAGTGCGCTCACGCGAGTATCCGTGCCGAAATAAACCCGTGACGGATCGGCGTTTGGATCATAAAGCGTTGTCATTAAACAAGTGGATGCTAACGCGAAAAATAAAATCGCTGTACACGCCAACCCGCGCGGCAATCTAAATAACCCAATACTGGCTAACGCCCAAACGATATAAAATTGAAACTCGATTCCCAATGACCACAAATGCTCAAATAATCGCGGTCGCCCAATCAAATCAAAGTAAGACCGTTCATTGATAATGTAATTCCAATTATTTGTGAAGGTGATGCCATAAATTAAATCGTCAAAAATCTGATTGATTTCATCGGGGAAAAACAATAGTACACAAATCCACGTCACCAACATCATGGTAAAAGCCGCTGGAATTAAGCGACGTAAACAGCGAAACCAAAAACGTGTTAAATCTACTCGCCCGTTTTTTTGCCATTCGTCCAAAAGCAATTTAGTGATAATAAAACCGCTGATGACAAAGAAAATTTCAACGCCTAAAAAACCGCCTGATAACCAAGTGTTATCGCTGTGAAAAGCCAAAACTGCCAAGATGGCGATGGCACGAAGTCCGTCTAAAAAAAATAAATAAGCGTTCGATTTTGTAACTGTCATGATGTTTATTAAGTGAGAAATTAGCGGTCAATGTGACGTTCAAGTGATTTTGAAAGTGTGGGTTTGAGGTGATTAAAAACTTTTTCAGCCCATTGCGTGGCAATCGAGGTACCTTCTTTGCCGCCATAATGTAGCCCGTCACCGCCTGAACTTGGATATTTTGTGTGGTTTCGGCTGTCGATAAGTTTGCAATGATGCAATTTGGATAGTTTTTTGAGCAGTTCATAAACGCTTTCAATCTCAGCGGCTTTGAATTTTCGAGAGTCTGGCGCACTAATCCAAATACATTCCCCGCCTTTATTTTCAAGCATTGCCATCATTGTTTCGGTGTACGCTTCACGGTCTTCCTTGCTCATTAGCACAAGATTTGAACCTAATGCCACAATCGTTATTTTTGGTTTAATTTGGTTCAAAAGATCATCGAGTTTCGGCGTGCTAGCTTTGAGGACTTTGTTTTCAAAACCATTCGGCTCGTGCATCCAAAATCCACAATTGGTCATTTTGCCTTCTAACCACCAACGCGGTTCACTGCCGCAACTTGCAACAGCTGTTATTTTCAGCTCGGGAAAATTCTGTTCCAAAAGAGCGGTTAACGTCCGCCCAAATACGCCAACTGAATGCGAGTCACCGATAAATAACAGGCGTTCTTGAAGGTGTGATTTTTTAGGTAAATCGGGTGTTATTGCCGTCTTATTTTCTTCCCCGATGAACGAACAAGAAAAAAGATTTACCGCTACCGAAATGGCTAAAATTCTACTGATACGTTGAAGATAATTCATTTGAATTCAAACTTTGCAGTTCTTTTGCGATAACCGAAGCCATATTTCTAGCCCCCGTCGCGGTAAGGTGTGTGCCATCTTTCACCACCCAAGAAGATTGATTCCGGCTAATTTCAGCCCAATCAATAACGTGCGTGTTTTTGTGCAGGGCTGCCTGTTCTTTTATCATTTTGTTAGCCGCGCGATAACTGTGACTCACTTCGCGCATGGTCATCCACAATACATGGTGAGCATCGGACACTTCATTCATCAGCACATCTATTTTTTGTCGAAAACGCTCGCTGCGATCATCGTTATGTCCCATCATAATAACCACCGTATCGACACCGTGATTACCTTTTAGAACAGTTAACGCACTTTCAGGTTGTCCATGCAAACATCCTGAAGTGGTCAATTTTCGACAAACTTTCGCTTGAAATTTTAAATCGCCGCCAATCACATTCTGCGCCGCATTGGTGTAACGTGGCGAAAGAGCTGTCATGACAGAGTCGCCCACCAACATGACAGAATGATTCGTCGAAGTGAATCCCTGTTGGGGCATTGCCAAAAAAGTTAGCCATAATAAAAATTCCAATTTTTTTGGTAAACCTGTTGATACGTTATACATTCTATTTTTCCAACGTTTGTTGTAATTAGCGTGAAGATTTTAACCCCTGTTTTTAACGTATTACTTCAGGTGCGATTTTGATAAAAATCATATTTTTTCAATATCAAATACCGTTCCACAAACGGCAATTATCCGAACCTTGCTAGCAAATGGGCAATCTTCGCCGTGTACTTTCCAAATTGAGTCATCAACTTTAATTTTACCTTGTCCGTTTTCAATCGCTTCGTAAAGATTAAACGTTCTGCCGATGTATTGCTGTCCGCGCTTATTTAACAAGGGATGATCCGTTTTTTTTAACGGTTTTTTGCCAATAATTTTCCACAGAACAATCGCGCTAATGGCTAACACCGAAAAAATGAAAATTTGCGTGTTCATTGTCATTGCAAATAACCAGACAATGATGCCCGTTGTGAATCCAGCTGCTGCGAGCCATAAAAAGAAAAAACTCGGCACTAATACTTCAACCACGAGCAAAATTGCTGCCAACGCCCACCACTGCCAAAATATCAATTCTATTCCGTTCATTTTTTACTCATCGCTTCTTTGGTGAGTTCGGCAATGCCGCCTAATGCGCCGATAATGCTAGACGATTCAAGTGGCATAAAAATCAGTTTGCTGTTGTTTGACGCGGCTATTTGCTTTAGTGATTCAACATATTTTTGAGCGACAAAATAATTGATGGCTTGAATATCGCCTTTTGCAATGGCTTCTGAAACAACTTGAACCGCTTTTGCTTCCGCTTGTGCCAAACGTTCGCGTGCATCAGCATCACGATAAGAGGCTTCTTTTCGTCCTTCTGCTTCTAAAATAGCGGCTTGTTGTGCGCCTTCAGCGCGTAAAATTTCGGATTGACGCAAACCTTCCGCCTCAAGAATAGACGCGCGTTTTAAACGTTCCGCCTTCATTTGCCTCCCCATTGCTTCAACTAAATCTTTCGGCGGCGCAATATCTTTAATTTCAATTCGCGTCACTTTAATGCCCCACGGCGTTGTTGCATCATCGACCACTAACAACAAACGGGCGTTGATGTCGTCCCGTCGCGACAGCAATTCGTCCAAATCCATCGAACCCATAACGGTACGAATGTTGGTCATTACTAGATTTAAAATTGCCCAATCTAGTTTACTGACTTCATAAGCGGCTTTCGGCGCATCCATGACTTGATAAAATACCACGCCATCTACCGTCACCATTGCATTGTCTTTGGTAATGACTTCTTGTGACGGCACATCCATCACTTGTTCCATCATAATCATTCGCTGACCAATTCGGTCGATAACGGGAGTAATGATATTTAAGCCTGGTGTTAACGTATTGGTGTATCGTCCAAAACGCTCAACCGTATATTCCATGCCTTGTGGAACAGATTTGACGCTCATGTAGACCAACACAACTGCAAAAATACAAAAAATGATAAAAAATGTACTCATGACGTGTTACCTCTCTTTGGATTGTGACGACAATAATGGGCGTTTATATAGCTTTTACCTCGTTTGCATCATAGCCCATATTTTCTATAAATTCGCTTTTATAATTTTTCAAATTAAAGTTTGAAAAATTAGCGAGTTGGCGCGATTAAGACGGATTTAGTTGAAAAATTTCTAATGCGGCTGACAATAAATCGTGGCGTTCATTTTCTGCTGCGACGCGAATTTGCGTACTAGGCGTATGAATCAATTTATTGGTTAATGTGTACGCTAAACGTTGCAAGGCAATTTCAGCGGGCAGTCCGTTATTAAACGACGTTAAGGCTTTTTGCAACGCATCATCACGAAATAATTCAGCTTGTGAGCGGTAATCTTTAATCAGTGTTTGTGCGCTTTGAGCGCGTAACCACGCGAGAAAATAATCGACTTGCGTATCAATAATTTCTTCAGCTTGTTCAGCGGCTTGACGACGCGAATTCATGTTTTGTTCAATCGTGTACTGCAAATCATCGACGGTGTATAAATACACATCCGCTAATTGTTCGACTTCGGCTTCAATGTCACGCGGCACGGCTAAATCAACCATAAACATGGGTTTACGTTTACGTTTTTTTAACGCACTTTCAACACTGCCTTTGCCTAAAATGGGCAATTGACTACCGGTTGAGGAAATCACAATGTCGGCTTCGGCTAAATGATTGGGAATTTCTGCCAAACTAATCGCGTAACCGTTAAATTGTGCGGCAAGCGTGTGAGCTTTTTCAAATGTTCGATTAGCAATAATAATGCGCCCGATACCTTGCTGACTTAAATGGCGAGCGGTCAATTCAATCGTTTCGCCTGCGCCAATTAACAAGGCGGTTTGCTCGCTAAGTTTGTCGAAAATTTGTTGTGCCAATTGTACCGCTGCGAAGGCAACCGAAACTGGACTTGAGCCAATTGCGGTATCGGTACGGACTTTTTTTGCAGCGGTGAAGGTGTGCTGAAATAATTTCCCCAATAATTTCCCGATTGTTCCGGCATCGCACGCGGTTTGATAAGCGGTTTTCATTTGCCCTAAAATTTGCGGTTCGCCTAAAATCATCGAATCTAAACCACACGCGACACGAAACATGTGTCGAACCGCCGCGCCGTCGGTGTGAGAATATAAATACGGCATTAAATCTTGCGGGGAAAATTTGCCATTCTGAGCAATCCAATCAACTAACACATTTTGATTCGTTGATTGGGTAGTGCAATAAAATTCGGTGCGATTGCAGGTTGATAAAATCGCCGCTTCATTGATTTCACTCAATCGCAGCAAATCTTGCAACGCATCCGGTAGCTTATCCGCAGAAAACGCCAATCGTTCACGAATAGCGACGGGCGCAGTGTTGTAATTGATACCAAGGGCAAGAAGTGTCATTCGAATTTCGTTGTAGATGAAAAAAAATTAAAGACCCCAGTCAGTGGGCGAGATGCTTTTTACCTTAGGCTTTAACGTCTGTATGATTGTGCTATTCTAAGAAATATAGCCGAGTTATCCAACTGTAAAAAATCAGCGTTCTAATTTAGGCGCGTTTTCTGCTACGCTATAAATAAATTTAATTCCGTCACAAACTAGGAACAAGCGTGTTAAAGCTACCATTTTTATCTTTTATCAGCGTTATCTTATTAGGCAGTTGCGCCATTGAATCTGAAAAAATAACATCATCTGAAGCCGTGATACCAGCGGTTACTTCGCCAAGCCCAGAATCGACAGCGAATAAATCTGCTGCATCTGAATTGCCGCCGCTTGCAGCGAAAACTGCCATTGATCCGGATGTGATGTATTTGCTTTTAGCAGCAGAATTAGCGACGCAGCGTCAGCAGTATGGTTTGGCGTATGAAGCATATATGGAACTCACCAAACGGGTTCACGATCCAAAATTTGCAGAGCAAGCAGCAAAATTAGCGTTACAAATTAAAGATTCGCGCAAAACGAATGACGCAGTGTCGGCATGGGTAAATCAAGAACCTAAAAACGTAACCGCACGAAAATTGGCGGCATTGTCTGCGTTGCGTGGACACGATAAAACCGCTGCCGTTAAAGCGTTAAATGCGTTATTGACCACGGAATCTGACGATTTTGAAAATGCGTTACTGGAACTGAGTAGTATTTTACAAAAAGAAGGCAAAGAAAAATTTGTTTACGATACGCTGGAAGCGTTAGCGACTAAAACGACAAGCAATAAACCAGTCATTTATTTTGTACAGTCGTTGTTGTCGATGCAAATGAAAAATAATGTTCAGGCTGAAAAGAAAATTGAGCAAGCGTTGGCGTTGCAACCTAATTGGGAGCATCCGTTGGTGATTCAGGCGCAATTGGCGGTGATGGCAAATGATTTAGGGCGTGCCAAAATGTTGTTAAATGCAGCAATTTTGAAATATGCTAATAATCCGGTATTCAAAAAATTACTCGCACAAACACTCATTAAAACAGCGGAATATGAACCTGCGGCGGAGCTGTATCAAGCGTTGATTACGCAAATGCCGAAGGATGGTGAAAATTATATTGCATTGGCGTTAATCAATTTGCAGTTGAATCGTGAAAGTAACGCAGAAACGATTTTAAAAACGCTGGCAGAACAAGCAGAATGGACATCTCAGGCAAATTTTTATCTGGGAAAAATAGAAGAAAAACGGAACAATGTTGTGGCGGCTATCGCGTTATTTGATAAAGTGACCGACAACACCTTTGCGTTGGACGCAGGTATTTCGGCGATTAACTTGTTGGCAAAAGAACGTAAATACGATGAGGTTGAAGTACGTTTAGAAACGTTAGTGAAAAAATATCCGCAACAAAAATTGCGGCTAGTTTTAATGCAAGCCGGATTATATAACCAACAAAATCAATACGATAAAGCGTTTAGTTTATTAAGTGAAATGTTATTGCAATCACCAGATGAAAAAGATTTGCTTTATACCCGTGCGTTAATTGCCGAGCATTTAGGAAAATTGGATGTATTAGAATCGGACTTAAAAAAGATTCTCGCTAAACAACCGAATGATGCTGAAGCCTTGAATGCGTTGGGTTACACGCTGTTGAATGATGCAAAGCGTTATCACGAAGCGGAAAAATACCTGCAACGTGCAATTAAATTACAACCGAATGAACCGGCGATTATGGACAGTTTTGGTTGGTTACAATTTAAATTGGGCAATCATTCGCAAGCCTTGAAATATTTACAGTCAGCGTATGAAAAACAAAATAGTGGTGAAATTGCCGCGCATTTGTGTGAAGTTCTTTGGGCGATGAATAAGAAAGAAGACGCGCAAAAGTTTTTTGAAGGTGCATTGAAAATTGCGCCGGAAGACACCGATTTGCTGGATTTCAAAAAACGTTTTTTGGGTGGTGACTAAATGAAAAAAACGCTGTTATTAGTCGGAATTTTGTTATCGCCAGCGTGTTCTTTGATGACAACGACACCTGAAGAAATAGCGTACAAACCGACTAGCGCACAAAGTGAATTGTATGACTTGCCGCGTTGGGCATTTGATGGACGCATTGCGATAGTGAGTAAAAGTGATGTCGCGCAGGCGAGTATCAATTGGGAGCATTCGCCCGAAGAAGATTTGATTAAATTATCGGGACCATTAGGGCAGGGTGCGGTGACAATTCAATTAAATTCGGTTGGTGTGAGTATTGATCGCGGTGGTGGTGATGTAAAAACATCGACCAATCCAGAAGAATTTATCAATCAACAAGTCGGGTTATTTGTGCCAGTGAAATCATTGCGTTATTGGGTGGTGGGAATTCCGGAAAAATCGCAAGCAGTTAGTGCGATTGAAAATGGTTTTGAGCAAGCTGGTTGGAATAATCAATATAAAACAATGCAGTCAGTGAATAATTACGTTTTGCCGCGCAATATGACGGTGACTAATGATTCTGTGAAACTAAAACTTTTTATTGATCAGTGGACGTTAGATGACAAACGAAAATAAAGTTTTTGAGTGGGGCGTACGTTATCCTGCGCCAGCAAAATTGAATTTGATGTTACGAATTATTGGGCAGCGCGAAGACGGTTATCACTTATTACAAACGGTGTTTCAGTTTGTTGAATTATGCGATTGGATGACGTTTTTGCCGAATGATTCGGGCGACATCATACTGGAAAATGCTATTTCTGGCGTTGAAAATGATAATAATTTGATTATTAAAGCCGCGAAATTATTAAAAAGAGAAACAGGTTATTCGGGTGGAGTACGAATTCAGTTAGAAAAAAATTTGCCGATGGGTGGCGGTCTGGGTGGCGGAAGTTCTGATGCCGCGACCACGTTGGTGGTTTTAAATTCGTTGTGGAATTCGCGGTTATCGCAACGAAAACTGATGGAGTTAGGGCTTTTTTTGGGTGCAGACGTGCCGGTATTTATATTTGGATATGCAGCTTGGGCAGAGGGTGTGGGTGAGAAATTATCGAAAATAAGCCTTAAAGAACAATGGGTTTTAATTTTAAAGCCGGATTGCCATGTGAACACAAAAAAAATTTTTTCAGCTAATGATTTGACACGAAATAGCAAATCGATAACAATAGACGAATTCAACGCAGGACAGGTAGTTAATGACTGTCTTAGCGTGGTTTGTAAGCATTATGAAGCAATTGAAAAAGCGTTATGTGATTTAAGTGCTTTTTCTGAAGCAAGGTTAACAGGAACAGGTGCATGTGTTTTTGCGTTGTTCAACTCTGAAAATCTTGCCATTGAGGCAGAGCTTACACTTAAGGACAAGTGGCAAACCTATCTCACCAAAAGTAGTAACAAATCACCCTTATTTGCTTAACTATTGTTATATAATTGTAGTTGCAACACTAAAATTGGGTCGTCGCCAAGCGGTAAGGCACGGGGTTTTGATCTCCGCATACCAAGGTTCGAATCCTTGCGACCCAGCCAACATCTAATACTACGCTTAATGCATTCATGGAGTGTTTGAATGAGCGACACCAACCTTATGGTGTTTTCTGGAAATGCTAACCCAGCTTTATCTGAAGGCATAGTAAAAAAACTAAATATGCGTCTCGGAATGGCCACTCTTGGTAGATTTAGTGATGGCGAAATTGCGTTTGAAGTCGAAGAGAATGTAAGAGGTAAAGAAATCTTTGTTATTCAGCCAACATGCTCTCCTACAAACGAAAATTTAATGGAGCTGCTTGTCATGATTGACGCGCTAAAACGCGCTTCGGCTGCAAAAATAACAGCTGTGATGCCTTATTACGGTTATGCAAGGCAGGATCGCCGTACTCGCTCGGCACGCGTTTCAATCAGTGCTAAATTAGTTGCTAAAATGATTGAGCAAGCCGGCGCAAATAGCGTATTGACTATCGATCTACATGCTGATCAAATTCAAGGTTTTTTTGATATTCCCGTTGATAATGTTTATTCGTCACCACTTTTGCTTGGTGATATCTGGCGGCAGCAACATAAAAATTTGATTGTCGTTTCGCCTGATGTAGGTGGAGTTGTTCGTGCTAGAGCATTGGCTAAACGCTTAGGTGATGCAGATTTAGCGATTATCGATAAGCGTCGCCCCAAAGCGAATGTTTCCGAAGTAATGCATATCATAGGTGATGTTTCAGGTCGTACATGCATTCTAGTTGATGATTTGGTTGATACTGCTGGCACGCTTTGTCATGCAGCTAGCGCATTAAAGAAGCATGGGGCAATTAAAGTAGTTGCGTATTGTACGCATGCTGTTTTATCAGGAGCCGCTTTAGCTAATTTAAGCCATTCGGAACTTGATGAGTTGGTTGTCACGGATACGATACCACTCAGCTTTGAGGCTAGTAAATTGGGTCGAATCCGACAGTTAAGCGTGGCAGAAATGCTTGCGGAAACAATCAGGCGCATTTCGGCTGGCGAATCTGTCAGTTCGATGTATGTAGATTAAAAATTTAATAAAGTGCTAAAAGCACAAGGTAATTGAAATGTCTAATGTATTTGAATTTGTTGCAGAGCATCGTGCAGAGTCGGGTAAATCTGAAGCGAGAAGAATTCGCCGTGCCGGTCGTGTACCTGCTGTAATTTATGGTCATGGTGAACCCCAAATGCTGTCATTAAGTCATAATGAAGTATTAAAGCACCTCGCACATCAGGAAGTTTATTCGCATATTCTTGATTTGACCATTGATGGGCAAACTGAAAAAGCAATCTTAAAAGGTTTACAACGTCATCCTGCAAAACCAAGAGTTTTGCATCTTGATTTTCTGCGTATTAACCTAGCAGACCGTATTAAGGTTCACGTCCCATTGCATTTTATCAACGAACACACTGGCACGGGCGGTAAAAAAGGCGGTGTAGCGACACACACAATGACTGATGTTGAGGTTTTGTGCTTACCAGCGTCATTACCAGATTTTATTGCTGTAGATTTAGCGAATCTTGATGTAGGTCACTCGATTCATTTGTCAGAAATTAAATTGCCAGTCGGTGTGCAAATTGTTGAATTGACGCATGGTACAGATCATGATTTGCCTGTAGTTTCTATGCAAGCACCTAAAGTCCCCGTTGAAGCGTAGTCTCAATTGTGATTAAGTTAATCGTTGGTCTGGGAAATCCAGGTCAGCAGTACGAAAAAACCCGGCATAATGCTGGGTTTTTATTTTTAGACTATTTATTTTCTGGTTCATGGCTTAATGAATCACGTTTTAATGGTCAAACAGCCTTGGTGACTATTGAAAACACTTCAGTTCGATTGCTTAAGCCTATGGCATTTATGAATCGAAGTGGGCAGGCTGTTGGCAATTTAGCGCGTTACCACAAGATAGATCCTGGCGAGATTTTAGTTATACACGACGAATTAGATTTTAAGACGGGTGTAGTGAAGCTAAAAAAAGGCGGTGGTCATGCTGGACATAATGGGCTAAGGGATATAATTGCTCATTTGGGTAGTAGTGATTTTTATAGGTTACGTATAGGTATTGATCGTCCAGGTTTAAGTCACCAGGTTTCTAATTACGTACTATCCGAACCAAATAAAATTGAAAATGAACAAATTTACGCGACGTTTAGAGCGGTTAGTTTCTGTATTTCGGACATGGTTTTAGGTGATATTTTAAAAGCGATGAATGAATTGAATATAAAAACATAGTTAACTATTGACAAAGTTGTATTTGTAAAACATAATTAGCGAATGTTAAGGAGGGGTTCCCGAGCGGCCAAAGGGATCAGACTGTAAATCTGCCGGTTCTACCTTCGGAGGTTCGAATCCTCCCCCCTCCACCAAATAATTCAGCGGGTGTAGTTCAATGGTAGAACTCCAGCCTTCCAAGCTGATTGCGTGGGTTCGATTCCCATCACCCGCTCCAAAAAAGGCTCATATAGCTCAGTTGGTAGAGTACTTCCTTGGTAAGGAAGAGGTCACCGGTTCGAATCCGGTTATGAGCTCCAAAATAAACTGAATCGTGTTTGTCTTTTTTGCTAGATGTATTTAATAAAATACAATAATACACAGAATGTTTAGTGTAGCTAGTGTATTCAAGATAATACAACGCCAATTGTTTATTATGATAGAGTGATTTTTTACGTTTTTTGTAATGCTAGCTCTTTAATAAAGTCTTAATGACGAGTTTTTCTGTATTTTTAGGTCAGTAGTTCAATTGGTAGAATGGCGGTCTCCAAAACCGTTGGTTGGGGGTTCGATCCCCTCCTGGCCTGCCAGAAAAATCGTATATTTATTTCATCCTTTCACAAACCGCACTCCCTTATGAATACGCAAGCAGATACATCACTAAAGGTTTTTGATGTCGTCAAACAAGTTTTCTCGGTCTTCTTTGTTATTTTTGGAATTGCAGGATTTTACTATTTTTTCGATGCACGGTTAATCTATCGTGTTTCGGGGCTTCTCGCATCTTTTTTAGTGGCAATGTCGATAGTACTGACTACAGAGCGGGGCATTTCAATACGCACATTTATTTTAGATTCAAAGATAGAGGTACGCAAAATTGTTTGGCCGACTCGCGAGGAAACTACCCGCACAACACTTTTGGTTTTTGCAATGGTATCAATAGTTAGTTTAGTTCTTTGGCTGTTAGATACATTCTTATTCTGGGGCATTAGACTACTGACAAACCAAGGGCTTTAGTACTATGTCACACCTATGGTATGTTATTCAGGCGCAATCTAACTTTGAAAATAAAGTTAAGGCTTCGCTTCTCGAGCGTGTAGCACGCGAAAATTTAGAAAATTTTTTCGGTGAGATACTAATTCCGACCGAAGAAGTTGTAGAAATGAAAATGGGACAGCAAAGGAAAAGTGAGAGGAAGTTTTTTCCAGGGTATGTTCTAGTGCAAATGCAGTTAACCAATGAAACATGGCACCTAGTCAAAAATACTCCTAAAGTTCTAGGCTTCATAGGAGGCGTTCCTGATCGCCCAGCACCAATTTCTAACAAAGAAGCAGCGGTAATTTTGCAACGCATTGAAGCTGCAATAAATAAACCCCGACCTAAAGTGTTATTCGAAGCAGGTCAAATTATCAGAATCGTAGATGGCCCGTTTAAAGATTTTAATGGCGAAGTTGAAGAAGTTATTTACGAAAAAAGTAAGTTGAGAGTAGCAGTGCTTATTTTTGGAAGATCAACTTCTGTTGAATTAAATTTCGATCAGGTTGAAAAAACTTAATGGCACTGAATTATGCTCTAAATAAAAACTCAAAAAGAAAGTTTAATACCCGACACATTGAGCAGCGGGTATAAAAATGAAACGTCGCATCTTTTAATAATTTTTCGCAACAATTAGCGGATTTTACAACACAGCGATATTTCGCTAAAAATGGATTTATTTTAACGAAAAATTGAGTTCTTTGTAGTAATTTTAAAGAAAGTAGACTCTGCTCAATATCAGTAGTACCACAGAGCAGTATTGTGTTTTTAGTTTTTTCCTAATTTTTACGGTTAGGAATTTTCGTTTTAAGGGTAGCTAAAAAGCGTTTAACCCATGCACCAGGAGTAAATCATGGCTAAAAAAATAACTGCATATATCAAACTGCAGGTCAAAGCGGGTGAAGCAAATCCAAGTCCACCAGTTGGTCCAGCACTAGGGCAGCGTGGCGTTAATATAATGGAGTTTTGCAAAGCATTCAATGCAAAAACCCAAGATGTGGAAAAAGGATTGCCCCTGCCAGTTGTTATAACTGTTTATAGTGATCGAAGCTTTACATTTATTACAAAAACACCACCAGCGTCCATTTTACTAAAAAAAGCTCTAGGCTTAAAAAGTGGCAGTAGTAATCCCAATACTAAAAAAATTGGTGTCGTTACTCACCAACAGCTAGAAGATATAGCAAGAGCTAAAATGGAAGACTTGAATGCAGCAACATTAGAGGCTGCAGTAAGAACAATAGTAGGCAGTGCGAAAAGCATGGGTCTGACCGTAGAGGGTTTGTAATGGCTAAGTTAACAAAAAAAGCAAAGCTAATTAAAGCAAAAGTTGATACGACTAAGCAATACTCTGTAGCGGAGGCAGTGGCTTTATTGAAGGAACTCACCACGACAAAATTCAGTGAAGCCATTGATGTTAGTGTGAATTTAGGTGTTGATCCACGAAAGTCTGATCAAAATGTTCGAGGTGCAACTGTGTTACCGAATGGAACCGGTAAAACAGTTCGTGTAGCAGTATTTACACAAGGCGCAAATGCTGATGCTGCTAGAGAAGCAGGTGCAGACATTGTAGGTATGGATGACTTAGGCGATTTAGTTAAAAAGGGCGAAATGAATTTCGACGTTGTCATTGCATCGCCCGATGCAATGAGAGTAGTCGGTCAGCTAGGACAGATTTTAGGTCCTCGTGGTCTGATGCCAAACCCTAAAGTCGGTACCGTAACTACAGATGTAGCTACTGCTGTTAAAAATGCAAAATCAGGGCAAGTTAGATATAGAACAGATAAGTCAGGCATTATCCACTGTACGCTGGGCAAAGTAGCATTCGATGCTGTAGCGATTCAAGGTAATTTAGAAGCTTTAATAACAGATTTAAAACGATTAAAACCAACAACTTCAAAAGGTGTTTACGTTAAAAAAGTAACACTGTCTTCAACTATGGGCCCAGGTCTGTGGTTAGATATGAGTGGTTTGTAATCAAACAAACTTTGAGTTACGGTGTAAAACACCTGTAACCGTCAAAGACCGCAGGGATGGTAACATTTAATAATCCTGCGTAGGCGTAACGTAACCAGATATAGGTTGCGTACCGTAAGTTTAAACACACAAATAGTGTGAATTTTCAAATTGAAAAATATCGGAGTAAGGTTATGGCTCTAAATTTAGACAGCAAAAAAGTTGTCGTAGAAGAAGTGGCTGCATTTGCCGCGAAAGCGCATTCTGCAGTTGCCGCAGAGTATCGTGGATTGACCGTTACCGAATTAACTGAGTTGCGTAAAACTGCTAGGGAAACCGGTGTTTACCTGCGAGTTGTTAAAAACACGTTAGCAAAACGCGCAGTGGCAGGAACTGAATTTGAATGTATGCAGGGTGGTCTAGTAGGACCGTTATTAATTGCTTTTTCAATGGATGATCCCGGATCTGCAGGTCGTCTGATTAGTGATTTTGCAAAAAAACACGATAAACTTATTACTAAAATCGTTGCTATTGGTGGTCAGTCTTATGGCGGTTCAGAGTTGCCACGCTTGGCAAATTTACCAACTCGCAACCAAGGGATTGCTATGCTGATGTCTGTAATGAAAGCACCAACCGAAAAATTTGTTCGTACATTGGCTGCACTCAGAGATCAAAAGCAAGAAGCTGCCTAATTTTTATTAACTCGTTTAACACCTAATTACTTTATATAAAAGGAACATACAATGGCAATTTCACAAGCGGATATTTTAGACGCAGTTGCAAACATGACTGTCATGGAAATCGTTGATTTAATTTCAGCGATGGAAGAGAAATTTGGTGTTTCCGCTGCGGTCGCAGTTGCTGCAGCACCTGTAGCGGCGGCAGCCGTTGAAGAGCAAACAGAATTTGATGTGATTTTAACTGGCTTTGGTGAAAACAAAGTCGCTGTAATTAAAGTTGTACGCAGCATGACTGGCTTAGGCTTAAAAGAAGCAAAAGACGCAGTTGAAGGCGTGCCGACAGTTTTGAAAGAGGCTGTTTCTAAAGCCGATGCAGAAAACTTCAAAAAAGAATTATCAGAAGCTGGTGCAACAGTTGAAATTAAATAAATTTTAATTAAGCTGCACAGGTTTTTCACCCGATTTATGAACGGCTGGTGGCAATTTGTCACCGGCCTTTTGTTGCTTGCAATGATTGCACAGTAAAGCGTTCTACGACATAAAAGGTTTTAAAGCGATATGACTTACTCTTTTACCGAAAAAAAGCGTATTCGAAATAACTTTGGGAAAAGCACTGAAGTGCTTGATGTTCCCTATCTTCTTGCTACGCAAATTGACTCTTACGCTCATTTTTTACAGACAGGTGTAAACGTAGCTAAACGCGAAACGGTTGGTTTACACGCGGCTTTTTCAAGTGTTTTTCCCATCGAAAGTCATAACGGGTACGCAGTGTTGGAATATGTGCGTTATCGCCTAGGTGACCCTATTTTTGATGTTCGAGAATGCCAACAGCGTGGTGCAACCTATGCAGTATCATTGCGTGTTCTAGTCCGCTTAGTTATTTATGATAAAGATGCACAAGCAACAGCAAAAGTTGTAAAAGATATTCGCGAACAAGAAGTTTATATGGGCGAATTACCTTTAATGACCGAAAATGGAACTTTTGTCATTAACGGCACTGAGCGTGTCATTGTTTCGCAACTACATCGCTCTCCTGGCGTATTTTTTGATCACGACAAGGGCAAAACACATTCGTCTGGTAAATTGTTATTTAATGCTCGTGTAATCCCTTATCGTGGTTCATGGCTAGATTTCGAATTTGATCATAAAGATTGTGTTTATGTACGTATAGACCGTCGTAGAAAAATTCCAGCAACTATCCTGCTGCGTGCATTAGATAAAGAATACGATAACGAAAAAATAATCAGCATATTTTTTGAAACTAATAAATTTGTTATAAATCAAGATATTTGTATTTTTTACATCGTGCCTGAACGGCTACGTGGTGAAATTGCTGCTTTTGATATTAAGAATGGTAGCCAAGTTTTAGTTGAAGAGGGACGACGCATAACAGCGAAGCATATTCGCGATATTAACAAAGCAGGGCTGACCTCATTTGAAGTACCAAGAGATTATTTAGTTGGCAAAATTTTGGGTCACAATTTAGTTGACAGAAAAACAGGGGAGCTAATCGCCTCAGTCAACGATGAATTGACCGGATCTGTCATTGAACGTTGTATTGAATGCGGCGTGAGTGAGATAAATACTTTATATGTCAATGATTTAGATTGTGGTGCATATATTTCTAACGCGATGCGTGCAGATACGACAACTAATAATTTAGAGGCACTTGTTGAAATTTATCGCATGATGCGTCCTGGTGAGCCGCCGACACGTGAATCAGCAGAAAATTTATTTCAAAATTTATTTTTTACTGACGATCGTTATGATTTGTCGACCGTAGGTCGCATGAAATTTAATAGACGTTTAGGACGTGGAGAAATCGTAGGATCTGGAACATTAACTAAAGACGACATTATTGATGTTTTAAAAGAGTTAATCGCTATTCGCAACGGTAATGGTGTTGTTGATGACATCGATCATCTTGGAAATCGTCGGGTGCGCTCTGTAGGTGAAATGGTCGAAAACCAATTTCGTGTCGGTTTAGTTCGTGTTGAGCGTACTGTTAAAGAGCGGTTAACGTTAGCGGATTCAGAAGGTTTAATGCCGCAGGAAATTGTGAACGCTAAACCCGTTTCAGCGGCAATCAAAGAATTTTTTGGTTCGAGCCAATTATCGCAATTCATGGATCAAAATAATCCGTTGTCGCAAATCACACATAAACGCCGTGTTTCTGCACTTGGACCAGGTGGTTTAGCTCGTGAACGTGCGGGCTTTGAAGTTCGTGACGTACACGCCACGCATTATGGTCGAGTATGTCCAATTGAAACACCAGAAGGTCCCAATATTGGTTTAATTAACTCACTATCCGTTTACGCACGAACCAATAATTATGGTTTTTTAGAAACGCCTTATCGTAAAGTAGTAGATGGCAAAGTTACGGATCAAGTAGATTACTTATCTGCAATTGAAGAGGGTGAATTTGTTATCGCACAAGCCAGTGTGCCTGTGGATGAGAAAGGAAAGTTGATTGATGGTTTGGTATCTTGTCGCCATAAAGATGAATTTACGTTGGCAATGTCGGATACTGTGCAATATATGGATGTTTCGTCGAAACAAATTGTTTCGGTTGCAGCTTCAATTATTCCATTTTTAGAACATGATGACGCGAACCGTGCGTTGATGGGTTCGAACATGCAACGCCAAGCTGTACCAACATTACGCGCTGAAAAACCATTAGTAGGTACTGGCATGGAGCGCACAGTAGCAAAAGATTCTGGTGTGACCGTTGTCGCGACACGCGGTGGTAAAATTGAATCCGTTGATGCGGCGAGAATTGTTGTACGGGTCAATGATACTGAAACTGAAAATGGGACATCGGGCGTTGATATTTATAACTTAATTAAATACACCCGATCCAATCAAAATACGTGCATCAATCAAAAACCGTTAGTCAAAGTCGGTGATGTTGTGCAGTCTGGCGACATTATGGCAGATGGGCCATCCACAGATATGGGCGAGCTAGCACTTGGTCAAAATATGTTGGTGGCATTCATGCCGTGGAATGGTTACAATTTTGAAGATTCAATTTTAGTTTCTGAGCGCGTTGTCAAAGAGGATCGCTTTACAACCATTCACATTGAAGAAAAAACATGCGTTGCTCGAGACACCAAGCATAGTCCTGAAGAAATTACAGCCGATATTCCAAATGTCAGTGAAGAGGCGTTATCTAAATTGGACGAATCGGGTATAGTTTATGTTGGCGCAGAAGTTAAAGGCGGTGACATTTTGGTAGGTAAAGTTACACCAAAAGGTGAAACACAACTTACCCCCGAAGAAAAATTGTTACGCGCTATTTTTGGCGAAAAAGCGGCAGATGTTAAAGATACATCATTGCGTGTTCCAGGCAGCATTGAAGGAACCGTAATTGATGTACAAGTTTTTACCCGTGACGGCGTTAAAAAAGATAAGCGTGCTTTGGATATTGAAGCAGATCAAATTAAAAGCTATCGCAAAGATTTGGATGATCAAATTAAAATCTTGGAAGGTGATATTTTTGCACGAGTTGCCAAAGAATTAGTTGGCAAGATTGTACAAGTTGGCAAAGATTTGACAGCAGGTGATGAAATCAAGCAAAAATATTTGAATGGTTTGAAGCCATCGGATTGGTTTAAACTCAAAATGAAAGAGGATGAGCTAAATGTCTTGATTGAGGCAACTCAAAAACAAATCGAGCAGCAGCGTAAAGACTTTGACGAAAAATTCGAAGTAAAAAAACGTAAAATCACAATGGGTGATGATTTGCCGCCAGGCGTATTGAAGATGGTCAAGGTGTATTTGGCCGTGAAACGTCGAATTCAACCTGGTGATAAAATGGCGGGACGGCACGGGAACAAAGGGGTTATCTCGATGATTCGCCCAATTGAAGACATGCCATATACGGCTGACGGCAATCCTGTAGACATAGTCCTTAATCCTTTAGGCGTACCTTCGCGAATGAACGTCGGACAGGTATTGGAAACCCATTTAGGTTGGGCTGCAAAAGGTCTTGGCGTTAAGATTGGCAAAATACTTGAGGATAGATACGAAGAATCTAAGGGTAAAGTTAAAGCCATTCGAGAGTATTTGGAGAAAATCTACAACGGCAGAGATGAAGGTCGTAAAGAAGATTTGAAATCCTTTAGTGATGCTGAAATTTTGGAAATGGCAGCGAACCTAGTGTCCGGTGTGCCGATGGCGACACCTGTTTTTGACGGTGCGAATGAGGAAGATATTCGAGCAATGCTTCGTTTAGCTGATTTACCCGAAGATGGTCAAACCATATTGTATGACGGTCTAACCGGTGAGCCATTTGAGCGCAAAGTCACTGTTGGCTATATGTATATGCTTAAATTGAACCATTTAGTTGACGATAAAATGCACGCTCGTTCGACAGGACCTTACAGTTTAGTGACTCAACAACCGTTGGGCGGTAAGGCTCAATTTGGCGGGCAGCGTTTTGGTGAAATGGAAGTTTGGGCGTTACAAGCTTATGGCGCAGCTTATACGTTACAAGAAATGCTTACTGTTAAATCCGATGACGTAACAGGTAGAACGAGAATGTATAAAAATATTGTCGATGGTGATCACAAAATGGAAGCGGGAATGCCTGAATCATTCAATGTACTGATTAAAGAAATTCGTTCATTGGCGGTCAATATTGAGTTAGAGCGAGAATAATCCAGGCACAAGTTAGTCAACAAGGCGCGGGTTGCGCCTTGTGCTTTTAAACTTATTTTAAATAGGACAAGCTCTTGAAAGATTTAATGAATTTTTTAAAACGTCAAAATCGTGCAGAAGATTTTGACGCTATTCGTATTGGCCTCGCCTCACCAGATGTAATCCGTTCCTGGTCGTATGGCGAAGTAAAAAAACCTGAAACCATCAATTACCGTACTTTTAAACCAGAGCGTGATGGCTTATTTTGTGCCAAAATTTTTGGTCCTGTGAGTGATTACGAATGTTTGTGCGGTAAATATAAACGATTAAAACATCGCGGCGTAATTTGTGAAAAATGTGGTGTAGAAGTTACTCTGTCTAAGGTACGCCGTGATCGAATGGGACACATTGATTTAGCAAGTCCCGTGGCACACATTTGGTTTTTAAAATCGTTGCCTTCGCGTATCGCATTGTTACTGGATATGACTTTGCGCGAAATTGAGCGCGTGTTGTATTTTGAATCATTCGTTATTTTAGATGCTGGTGACACGCCTCTGACTAAAGGTGATTTGTTGGGTGATGATGATTATCAAGACGCGCAAGAGAAATACGGTGATGATTTTGTTGCTAAAATGGGTGCAGAAGCTATTTACGAGTTGCTAAAATCTATTGATTTAAAAGCACAAGTTGAAATTTTAAAACAAGAAATAAACGCAACCAGTTCAGAAACTAAAATCAAAAAATACGCCAAACGTCTCAAGGTTATGAGTGCGTTGTTAGCTTCAAAAAATCGTCCTGAGTGGATGATTTTGAAAGTTTTGCCTGTATTACCACCCGAGTTGCGTCCTCTAGTACCACTTGATGGCGGGCGGTTTGCAACTTCTGATTTGAATGACTTATATCGTCGTGTTATCAATCGCAACAACCGATTGAATAGGCTGCTAGATTTGAGTGCGCCTGACATTATTGTGCGTAATGAAAAACGAATGCTACAAGAATCAGTCGATGCGCTGTTGGATAACGGTCGTCGCGGTCGAGCTATTACGGGGACAAACCGTCGTCCGTTAAAATCGTTGGCGGACATGATTAAAGGTAAGCAAGGGCGTTTCCGTCAGAATTTGCTTGGAAAACGAGTCGATTATTCCGGTCGTTCGGTTATTGTTGTTGGACCTTCATTACGTTTGCATCAATGTGGTTTGCCGAAAAAAATGGCATTAGAATTATTTAAACCTTTCATTTTTAGCAAGTTACAATTTCGTGGTTTAGCGACGACGATTAAAGCTGCTAAAAAAATGGTTGAGCGTGAAGGACCTGAAGTTTGGGATATTCTCGAAGAGGTAATTCGTGAACATCCGATTTTACTTAATCGTGCGCCAACATTGCATCGTTTAGGAATTCAAGCCTTTGAACCGACGTTAATTGAAGGTAAAGCTATTCAATTACATCCTCTGGTTTGTAGTGCATTTAACGCAGATTTTGACGGCGATCAAATGGCAGTACACGTTCCGTTGTCTATTGAGGCGCAGTTAGAAGCTCGAACTTTAATGATGGCAACCAACAACATTTTGTCACCTGCGAACGGTGAACCTGTAATCAATCCTTCACAAGATATGGTTTTGGGTTTGTATTACATTAGCCGCGAAAAAATGAATGCAGTTGGTAATGGCAGTATTTTTGTTAGCGTAGGTGAAATACATAAAGCCTTATTTGAAAAGTCGGTGGAGTTGCAGTCTAAAATCCAATTGAGAATTACCGGTAAACTTACCGAAGACACCAATGAAAAATCAGCAACACAGCGCGTTGAAACGACAGTTGGTCGTGCCTTGATTTGGGAAATGATTCCTGAAGGAATGCCGTTTAACTTAGTCAATTGCGATATGACGAAGAAGAATATCTCGCGTTTGATTAACCACAGTTATCGCTATATGGGTAATAAAGACACGGTTATTTTAGCGGATCAGTTGATGTATTTAGGATTTAAATATGCGACAAGATCTGGTATTTCATTCGGTATCGAAGATATGGCGATTCCAGCTAAAAAAAGTGATATTTTAGCTGCTTCCAATGCAGAGGTAAATGAAATCCAGAGCCAATATGCTGCTGGTTTAGTTACTGATGGCGAACGATATAACAAGGTTGTTGATATTTGGTCACATGCTAACGATCAAATTGCTAAAGTGATGATGGAAGGTCTCGGTACAGATATTGTTAAACTCAGCCCCAGAAGTCTTGTTAATACTTGGGCTGAAAAAATGCTTCGTGAACTTGATGTCAATCGACTAGCCGGCAAAATAACAGACGATGATTACGAAGAAAGTGTTACTAAAATTACCGTTCATCGCCAAAATTGTACTTTGCCAGCTGAAATAAAAGAATCTATAGACGACGATATACAACAAAAATCGTTCAATTCTATTTTTATGATGGCAGAATCAGGAGCGCGGGGTTCAGCGGCACAGATTCGGCAATTAGCGGGTATGCGTGGCTTGATGGCGAAACCGGATGGCTCGATTATTGAAACACCGATTACCGCGAATTTTCGTGAAGGTTTAGACGTTTTACAATACTTCATCTCAACGCATGGCGCACGAAAAGGGCTAGCGGATACCGCACTAAAAACAGCAAACTCAGGGTATTTGACTCGTCGATTGGTTGATGTTGCACAAGATTTGATTATTAGTTCACAAGATTGTGGCACTAGCAGCGGTTTGTTAATGACGCCAATTATTGATGGTGTCAACGTGGTTGAGTCATTATCAGAACGGGTACTTGGACGAGTTGCTGCCGTTGATATTATGGACAAATCAGGCGAGCATATTGTGGCACCTCGTGGAACATTCCTTGATGAGGATTGGGTTTTAAAGCTCGAATTAAACAAGATTGACCACGTTTTAGTCCGCTCCATTATTACTTGTGAAAGTCGTCAAGGTGTTTGTGCAGCGTGTTATGGTCGTGATTTAGGTCGTGGACACCTAGTTAATATTGGTGAGGCGGTCGGCGTTATCGCCGCGCAATCCATTGGCGAACCAGGTACGCAGCTAACTATGAGAACGTTCCATATTGGTGGTGCCGCGTCTCGTGATGTAGCTATTAGTAAAGTTGAAGTAAAATGGGGTGGGACAGTTCGCCTAAACAACTTGAAAAGTGTCGTTAATCGCGAAGGAAATTTAGTCGCTGTGTCACGGTCTGGCGAAGTCGTTGTGATGGATGAATATGATCGTGAACGTGAGCGTTATAAAATTCCTTCGGGTTCGGTGTTGTCTAAAAAAGAGGGCGAGCATATTGATGCAGGTGAAATCATCGTAACGTGGGATCCATTTACACGACCTGTTATTACTGAAGTAGATGGATTTATCGAGCTAAAAGATTTCGTTGAAGGGGTGACAGTTTTAAAACAATCGGACGAAATTACGGGATTAAGTTCAGAGGTTGTTATTGATCCTAAGCAACGAGGCAGTGCTGGTAAAGAATTACGTCCAATGGTTAAATTATTAGACGCAAACGGCGGCACAATTTATTTACCAGGAACAGATATTGCGGCACAATACTTTCTATCTGCAGGTGCGGTTGTCACCATAAAAAATGGTGGTGAAGTAAAAATCGGTGACGTTTTAGCGCGTATTCCACAAGAATCAAGTAAAACTCGTGATATTACCGGTGGTTTGCCCCGCGTTGCAGATTTATTTGAAGCGCGTAAAACTAAAGATCCAGCAATTTTAGCTGAAGCAACTGGTACTATTTCCTTTGGTAAGGAAACTAAAGGCAAGCAGCGCGTTTCCATTACGGATGTAAGCGGCGAACAATTTGAGACACTAATCCCCAAGTGGCGGCATATCACAGTGTTTGAGGGGGAACAGGTAGAAAAGGGCGAAACTATTGCCGAAGGTGAATTGACACCACATGATATTTTGCGGTTACGCGGTGTTGAAGAACTGGCAAATTATTTAGTTAAAGAAATCCAAGATGTGTATCGTTTGCAAGGCGTAAAAATTAACGATAAGCATATTGAAGCAATTATTCGCCAAATGTTACGCAAAGTGGAAATAACTGCATCTGGTGACACAACATTTTTAAAAGGTGAGCAGGTAGAGCGTGCGGCGATGCGCCAGGAAAATGATCGTGCCGAACTTACAGGGAAAATTCCAGCAAGTTACGATTCAATTTTGCTAGGTATAACTAAAGCTTCATTAGCGACAGAATCCTTCATTTCAGCGGCTTCATTCCAAGAAACTACTCGTGTTTTAACAGACGCTGCAGTTCGTGGATTAAGTGATAGTTTACAAGGTTTGAAAGAGAATGTTATCGTTGGAAGACTGATTCCTGCAGGTACTGGATTGGCTTACCATGAAAATAGACGGCAACGCTCAGTATTTTCTGAAGTAATAATTGTTGGAGAAGACTCTTCTGTAGTCATTGATGTTGATGATGTCGAAGAGGCTCTTAAGCAAGCCTTAAATATTTAAACTTGACCTAGTATTAAATAGTTAGTATTATATTGACCTATAGTTAACTATGGTACTTCAAATATACCTACTAGGGTAAGTAGTGCCGTTAAGGTTGATTTCAGCTATGGGGTCGACTGTTAGAATCATTTCGGAGTAAAAATATGGCAACAATCAACCAGTTGGTTCGCAAGCCTAGGGCTAAAAAAATAGAGAAAAGTAACGTTCCGGCTTTAGAGGCTTGCCCACAGCGTCGCGGCGTGTGTACTCGCGTTTATACAACAACACCTAAGAAGCCTAACTCTGCTCTCAGAAAAGTAGCACGCGTTCGGCTAACCAACGGTGCTGAGGTAAGTAGTTACATAGGTGGTGAAGGGCATAATCTTCAGGAGCATTCCGTTGTTTTAATCCGCGGAGGGCGTGTTAAAGATTTGCCAGGTGTAAGGTATCATGTAGTACGCGGAAGTTTAGATGCTTCCGGAGTAAGCAACAGAAAATGTGGACGATCTAAGTATGGAACCAAGCGTCCTAAAAGCTAATTTTATTTGGTAAGTAAATGTCTAGAAGAAGAGTAGCTACAAAAAGAGAAATTATTCCTGATCCGAGATTTGGAAGCGTTATGCTAACAAAGTTCATGAATATGATTATGGAAAGCGGCAAAAAGTCAATTGCTGAAAGTATTATTTATGGCGCGTTAGCAGTTATTGAACGCAAAGGTCACGAGTTACCGCTAGATATCCTATCCAAAGCGTTAGAAAACGTCCAGCCACGTGTTGAGGTTAAGTCCAGACGTGTTGGCGGTGCCACTTATCAGGTACCTGTGGAAGTGCGCCCCGCACGTCGTTTGGCACTTTCTATGCGTTGGTTGATCGATGCCGCCCGCAAAAGGAACGAGCGCACTATGGCAGCTAAATTAGCAGGTGAGTTGATAGATGCTTTTGAAAGTAGAGGATCAGCTGTCAAAAAGCGTGAAGATACTCACAGAATGGCTGATGCGAATAAAGCGTTTTCACACTACCGCTGGTAGTGGCTAGTTTTTCATCGTGGCTCGCAAAACACCAATAGCACTTTATCGAAACATAGGCATTATGGCTCATATCGATGCTGGAAAAACTACAACAACCGAGCGTATTCTGTACTACACAGGAATTTCCCATAAAATGGGAGAGGTTCATGATGGGTCAGCTATTATGGATTGGATGGTGCAGGAGCAAGAGCGTGGCATAACAATAACCGCAGCTGCGACAACATGTTTTTGGAATGGAATGTATGGTCAGTATGATCAGCATCATGTCAATATAATTGATACGCCAGGGCATGTTGATTTTACAATTGAGGTTGAGAGATCGCTGCGCGTTTTGGATGGAGCTTGTGTAGTATTTTGTGCAGTTGGTGGTGTTGAGCCGCAATCCGAAGCAGTTTGGCGGCAAGCTGACAAGTACGAAGTGCCAAGGATAGTATTTATAAATAAGATGGATAGATTAGGTGCTGATTTTTTTGGTACAATCAATCAGCTTAAAATTCGCTTAACGGCATTCCCAGTTTTGTTGCAGCTACCAATCGGTCGAGAAGATTCTTTTGAGGGTATTGTTGATTTGTTGAGTATGCGTGCCATTCGTTGGCATGATGCCGACATGGGAATGTCCTTTGAAGACTCGGATATACCTTCAGAACTAGCAGATGAGGCGATTCAATGGCATGAAAAACTAATTGAAATAGCTGCGGACGCAAATGACTTCCTGAGGGATTGTTACCTGGAAACGGGAACTTTGACTAATGACGAGATTAGAAGTGGTATTCGTTCCTTAACAATTTCTGGTCGCGCTACGCCGGTTTTTTGTGGTTCTGCCTTTAAAAACAAAGGTATTCAGGCACTGTTGGACGCAATTATCGACTATTTGCCATCGCCTATTGATGTTAAATCTGTGGAAGGTACATCAGGAAGTGAAGGTAGTGCAAAGGTAACGCGATTAGCAAAAGATGAAGCACCATTTTCAGCCTTGGCTTTTAAAATTGCTACAGATTCTTTTGTTGGTGTACTCACTTTTTTTAGGGTTTATTCTGGCGTGCTAGTCGCCGGTGATACCATCTATAATTCTACTAAAATGAAACGCGAGCGGGTTGGGCGAATTGTTCAAATGCACGCTAACAGCCGAGAAGAAATTAGGGAGGTTTTTGCGGGCGATATTGCTGCAATTATCGGTCTAAAAGATGTGGTAACTGGTGATACGATTTGTGATGATAAAGAACCTATTGTTCTAGAGAGGATAGCGTTCCCTGAACCTGTTATTTCAATTGCGATTGAACCGAAGACTAAAAGTGACGAAGATAAAATGGTTGTTGCTCTAAGGCGTTTAGTACAGGAAGATCCTTCTTTTAAAACAAATGTAGACTCCGATTCTGGACAAACTGTCATATCTGGAATGGGGGAGCTGCATTTGGACATAATAGTCGATCGCATGAGGCGAGAGTTTAGTATCGATGTTAATGTTGGTTCACTTCAGGTGGCTTACAGAGAAACCATAGGAAAAACCATTGAACACGAGACTAAGTTTGCCCGCCAGATGGGAGTAAAGAGTCAATATGCTCACGTTTTTTTACGATTAGAACCTCAGGAACGCGGTTTTGGTTACCAATTCGTTAGCGATGTTGTAACTAGTATGTTTCCGAACGAATACATTTCAGCTGTTGATAAAGGCATTCAGGATCAGTTGAAAAGTGGTATTCTTTCAGGGTATCCTGTTTTAGATGTAAAAGCGACATTGTTTGATGGCTCTTACCATGACACCGACTCGAGTGATTCTGCTTTTCGCACAGCTGCTGCTATGTGCTTTAGAGAAGGTATGAGAATCGCAAATCCCATCTTATTAGAGCCGGTAATGCGTGTTGAAGTAACAACCCCAGAGGAATACATGGGACATGTTATCAGTGATGTTAGTAAAAGGCGGGGTGTAATTCACGCAATGAATGAAACTGTGTCGGCAAAAATAATTGACTGCGAAGTACCGTTGTCGGAAATGTTTGGTTATGCCACCGATTTACGTTCGGCTACACAAGGTAGAGCAACGTACAGTATGCAGTTTGGAAAATACGGTGAAGTGCCAGCGCATATAACCGAAGCAATCATTAAGAAATTTTCGTAAAAATTTGAATTATTTTAAGGTGTAACTCATGGCTAAAGAAAAATTTTCTCGTAGTAAACCACATGTAAACGTTGGCACAATCGGTCACGTTGATCACGGTAAAACTACTTTAACAGCAGCATTAACCAGTGTAATGGCTAAGTTGCATGGTGGTGCAGTAAAGGCATTTGATCAAATTGATAACGCCCCAGAAGAAAGAGCGCGTGGTATTACTATCGCTACTTCGCACGTTGAATACGAATCAACAGTTCGCCATTACGCACATGTAGATTGCCCTGGTCACGCTGACTATGTAAAAAACATGATTACTGGTGCCGCTCAAATGGACGGGGCGATTCTTGTCTGTTCAGCAGCTGATGGTCCAATGCCGCAAACACGTGAACACATCTTGTTGTCCCGCCAAGTTGGCGTTCCGTATGTTGTCGTCTTTTTAAATAAAGCTGATATGGTCGACGATGAAGAACTGATTGAGTTAGTTGAAATGGAAATCAGAGAGCTGCTCGATATGTACGAGTTTCCAGGCGATGATACACCTATTATTCGTGGATCAGCTCTATTAGCACTACAAGGCGATGAAAGTGCAATCGGTATGCCTTCAGTCATTAAACTTGTTGAAGCATTAGATACTTACATTCCACTGCCTGAACGAGCTGTTGACGGCGCATTTCTGATGCCAATCGAAGATGTATTTTCAATTTCAGGACGCGGTACCGTTGTTACTGGTCGTATTGAGCGCGGTGTAGTGAAAGTTGGTCAAGAAGTTGAAATTGTTGGCATTAGACCGACTGTTGTCACGACCTGTACAGGCGTTGAAATGTTCCGTAAATTGCTCGATCAAGGAGAGGCTGGCGATAACGTAGGGCTGTTATTACGTGGTACAAAACGTGATGATGTTGAACGTGGGCAAGTTTTGGCACATAAAGGAACGATTAAGCCACATGCTTATTTCAACTCTGAAATCTACATTTTGTCTAAAGATGAAGGCGGTCGTCACACACCATTTTTTAACGGTTATCGTCCACAGTTTTATTTTAGAACAACCGACGTAACAGGTGCAGTAGAGTTGCCAGAAGGAGTTGAAATGGTAATGCCAGGTGATAATATTTCAGTGAAAGTCAGATTGATTTCACCTATCGCTATGGAAGATGGATTGCGTTTTGCAATTCGTGAGGGTGGTCGTACAGTAGGTGCAGGCGTTGTTGCATCGATTATTGAGTAAAAATTATGTCTAATCAAACTATCAGAATCCGCTTGAAATCATTTGATCATAAATTGATTGATCAATCGGCTAGTGAGATAGTAGAAACAGCAAGAAGAACAGGTGCCCAAGTTAAGGGACCAGTTCCGTTGCCTACTAAAAAAGAACGTTTTACCATACTAGTTTCGCCACATGTAGATAAAGATGCTCGCGATCAGTATGAACTAAGAACATACAAAAGACTGTTAGATATTGTTGAGCCTACTGAAAAAACCGTAGATGCGTTGATGAAGCTAGATCTCGCAGCTGGTGTAGACGTTCAAATCAAGTTGAATTAAGAATAAAGGAATTGGCAAATGTCAATAGGTCTTATTGGTCGTAAATGTGGTATGACCAGAGTTTTTTGTGATGATGGGTCATCAATTCCGGTGACTGTATTGCAAATAGACTCGAACAGAGTGACACAGATTAAAAATCTTGAAAAAGATGGCTATTGTGCAATTCAAGTTGCTGCTGGTGATAAAAAATCATCTAAAGTAAATAAAGCAATGGCTGGACATTACGCAGGAGCTTCTGTAACAGCTGGTCGCGGTCTTTGGGAATTTCGAATCGAAGAAGGCGAGTACTCAGAGCTTATATTAGGTTGCGAATTGCCGTTAAGTATTTTTACAGAAGGTCAAGTCATTGACGTGCAGGGAACTAGCATAGGTAAGGGTTTTGCAGGTGGTGTAAAAAGGCATCACTTCAGCATGCAGGACGCTACTCATGGTAACTCGTTATCACACCGTGTGCTTGGTTCCATCGGCATGTGTCAAACGCCAGGTCGTGTTTTTAAAGGCAAAAAAATGGCGGGGCATTTAGGTGCTAGCAAAACTACCATTCAAAATCTTACAATTCATACTATAGACACAGTTCGAAGCCTAATTTTAGTTAAAGGTGCTGTACCTGGAGCTAAGGGTGGAGATATTGTCATTACCTCAGCCACTAAAATGAAGAATAGAGGTTAAGTTATGACACTACAAATACCTATTTTAAATGAAAAAGATGACATGTCCGTCAGTGAAGCTGTATTTGGTCAAGTGTTTAACGAAACTCTTGTTCATCAGCTGGTAACTCGTTATTTAGCGGGGGCACGCGCTGGCACTAAGGCACAAAAAACTCGTTCGGATGTTAGTGGCGGCGGAGCTAAGCCCTGGCGCCAAAAAGGGACTGGTCGTGCAAGATCTGGTACAACCCGAAGCCCGTTGTGGCGTACTGGCGGTGTAACATTCGCAGCTAGACCACGTAACTATGATCAAAAATTGAATAAAAAAATGTTTCGTGTAGGTATTCGTTCAATTTTGTCAGAACTGTTGCGTCAAAGTCGTTTGGCTATTACTAACGAAGTTTTAGTAACTACGCCTAAAACGAAAGAGTTGACCGTACAATTAAATGCTCTTGGTTCTAAGCGCACCCTGATTGTAGTTAGGAGTGTGGACAAAAATTTAGCATTGGCTTCAAGAAATATTCCTTATGTCCAAGTCGTTGAAGCGGCTAATTTGAATCCAGTACTCTTAGTAGCAGCAGACAAGGTAATTATGACACCAGGTGCACTAAAGCAGCTAGAGGAGTGTTTCGCATGAGTTCAAATTTATACCAATTGATGCGTATTTTAGAGGCACCTGTTATCTCTGAAAAAAGCACAACTGTAGCTGAAAAAGATAAGCAAATTGTTTTTAAAGTGCTGCACAATGCAAGTAAAAAACAAGTTAAAAACGCAGTCGAGGCGATGTTCAATGTTGAGGTTGATGCCGTACGTGTGTTGAACGTTAAAGGCAAGCAAAAGCGATTTGGTCAGTCTTTAGGCAAGCGTTCTGATTGGAAAAAAGCTTATGTTAAGCTAAAAGCTGGTTACGATATTGAATTCGCAACGGCTTAATTCAGATAGAAAAGGAAGCGGTAAACAATATGGCGATTATAAAGTCAAAACCGACCTCACCTGGATCACGGTTTGTAGTACGGGTTAAAAATGATGCACTGCACAAAGGTAAGCCTTTCGCCGCATTATTAGAGAAAAAAAGTAAAACAGGTGGTCGTAATAATAATGGGCGAATTACTACACGTCACATCGGCGGCGGTCATAAGCAGCATTACCGTATTATCGATTTCAAAAGGAATAAGTTGGACATTCCTGCTGTTGTTGAACGATTAGAATACGATCCTAACAGAACTGCGAACATTGCTTTGATATTGTTTCGCGACGGGGAGCGTAGGTATATCATCGCACCTAAAGGGCTTGAAGTTGGGCAAGAAGTGATTTCTTCCGAATTTGTGCCTGTCAAGGTTGGAAATTGTATGCCGCTGCGTAATATTCCTGTAGGTACCACTGTTCACTGTGTAGAACTAAAGTCTGGCAAGGGTGCACAGATTGCGAGAAGCGCAGGAACATCAGTGCAATTAGTTGCACGCGATGGTGTTCACGCAACAATTAGAATGCGATCTGGCGAAATGCGTAAAGTTTTGGCAGAGTGCTGCGCTGTTATAGGTGAGGTTTCCAATTCTGAACATAGTTTAGCCTCTCTAGGCAAAGCAGGGGCATCAAGGTGGCGTGGAATTAGACCAACCGTTCGTGGCGTTGTTATGAACCCAGTGGATCACCCGCACGGTGGCGGTGAAGGTCGAACTTCAGGTGGTAGACATCCTGTTTCACCTTGGGGCGTGCCAACTAAAGGCTACAAAACAAGAAAGAACAAACGTACTGATAGCATGATTATCAGACGTCGTAAGTAAAATAGAGAAGGAATCAACGTGCCGCGTTCAATTAAAAAAGGTCCTTTTATTGATCATCATCTCTTTAAAAAAATTGATGATGCTATAAAAAACAGTAGTAGGAAACCGATTAAAACCTGGTCTAGAAGATCAATGATTATTCCTGATATGTTGGGCTTGACCATCGCAGTACACAATGGAAAGTTACACATCCCCGTTCTTGTTACTGAGAACATGGTGGGGCATAAATTAGGCGAATTTGCACCCACTCGAACCTATAAAGGTCATGTGGCTGACAAGAAATCTAAGTAGGATGAACGATGGAAGTTTCAGCAAAATTAAGTAATGCACCTTTATCTGCTCAGAAAGCGCGGTTGGTCTGCGATCAAATTCGTGGTCTCCATGTTGAAAAAGCACTGAATATTTTGAAATTCAGTCCAAAAAAAGCTGCATTTATTGTAAAAAAAGTTTTAGAATCAGCAATTGCAAATGCTGAACACAATGAAAGTGCCGATATTGATGAGTTGAAAGTGTCCACTATCTTCGTGAATGAAGCAGCAACACTAAAAAGATTTAAGGCAAGAGCTAAAGGTCGTGCGAACCATATCCTTAAAAGAACCTGCCATATTACCATTAAAGTCGCAGAGAGCGAGTAGGGGTTGACATGGGACAAAAAGTACATCCAACAGGCATACGACTAGGTATTGTTAAAGATTGGAATTCGCGGTGGTATGCAAGCAGCAAGGACTATTCCACTTTCTTATACCAAGATTTAAAAGTAAGAGAGTTTTTAAGAAAAAAATTAGCACATGCCTCTGTGAGTCGTATTCAAATTAACCGACCAGCAAACAACGCGCAAATTACGATTTTCACGGCACGCCCTGGAATTGTGATTGGTAAAAAAGGTGAAGACATCGAAGTTTTAAAGCAAGAAATTGCAAAAATGATTGGCGTACCTGTTCAGCTGAATGTTGAAGAAATCAGAAAACCCGAATTAGATGCGTACCTAGTTGCAGAAGGCGTTGCCCAGCAGCTAGAAAAGCGTATCATGTACCGTCGAGCAATGAAACGTGCGGTAACTAACACTATGCGTTTGGGTGCTGAAGGTATTAAGATAAACGTGGGTGGTCGTTTGAATGGTGCAGAGATTGCGCGCAGCGAATGGTATAGAGAAGGGCGAGTTCCCTTGCATACCTTGCGCGCAGACATCGATTATGCAACGGCTGAAGCACATACGACTTATGGAATTATCGGCATTAAGGTGTGGATATTCAAAGGCGAAGTGTTCGATATAGATGCACACAAAGCGTCTGTTAATTCTGAATCTAAAAAATAGTTGAAGGGACAAAAAGATGCTTCAACCTAAAAGAACAAAGTTTCGCAAACAACACAAGGGCAAAAACAACGGTATCGCTGTTCGCGGTTCATCCGTTAGTTTTGGTGAGTTTGGTCTTAAAGCAGTTAGTCGAGGTAGATTAACAGCTCGCCAAATTGAATCAGCAAGGCGTACTATTACCCGACACGTTAAGCGTGGCGGAAAGATTTGGATTCGTGTATTTCCCGATAAACCAATTACTGAAAAGCCTTTAGCTGTTCGTATGGGCAAGGGTAAAGGTAACGTAGAGTATTGGGTTGCTCAGATTCGCCCCGGCGCAATGTTGTATGAGATTCAAGGGGTTTCTGAAGAGTTAGCTCGTGAGGCGTTTACACTAGCATCAGCTAAGTTGCCATTGAAAACACTATTTACTGTACGGACGATAATGTAATGAAAGCAAGTGAACTACGCCAAAAATCACGGGATGAGTTGTCAACTCTGTTAACAGAGTTTGCACGTGAGCGTTTTACTCTACAGATGCAAAAGGGTACTGGTCAGCTGTCTAAAACAGCTCAGGTAAAAAAGTTACGACGTGATGTAGCTCGCGTTCAAACTGTGTTAAATCAGATGGCGAGAGCGTAGTATGAGTGAAAATTCGACTAAAGTACGAACTATTACAGGGCGTGTTGTTAGCAATAAAATGGATAAAACCATTACTGTTTTAGTTGAGCGCGTAGTAAAACACCCGATTTATGGGAAGTATATTAAGCGTTCGACCAAGATGATGGCACACGATGAGGATAATTCTTGTCAGGAAGGCGACGTTGTCGCGATTACATCCTGTCGTCCTATGTCAAGACACAAAACGTTTAAATTGGTAGAAGTGCTAGAACGGACTAACAAGTAGTCCCTTTTGACACTTAAAATTTTACATTTTAGGAATAAATCATGATTCAGATGCAAACTAACCTTGAGGTCGCCGATAATAGTGGCGCGAAGAAGGTCATGTGTATCAAAGTACTCGGTGGTTCGCACAGACGTTACGCAGGCATTGGTGATATAATCAAAGTCAGCATAAAAGATGCGATTCCTCGCGGCAGAGTGAAAAAAGGTGAGGTTTATAATGCTTTGGTCGTCCGCACCCGCAAAGGTGTGCGCCGTCCTGATGGTTCAGTTATTCGTTTCGATGGTAATGCAGCGGTTATTTTAAATAACAACCTACAACCGTTGGGAACGCGAATTTTTGGTCCTGTGACGCGTGAACTCAGAGGTGACAAGTTTATGAAGATTATTTCATTAGCACCTGAAGTGTTATAAGGTCGAGGCAAAAATTATGCAAAAAATTAAAAAAGGCGACGAGGTTATCGTTCGCATAGGCAGGGATCGAGGCAAAAGCGGTCTGGTTACACAAATCCTCAAAAATAACAAAATTCTCGTTGAAGGTATTAATCAAGTGAAAAAAAGCCAAAAGCCAAATCCTAACGCAGGCGTTCAGGGTGGCTTTGTGGTGAAAGATATGCCGATTGAAATCTCCAACGTAGGTTTGTACAACCCTGTAACAAAAAAGGCAGATCGGGTAGGCTTTAGATTCTTAGAAGATGGAAAAAAAGTCAGATACTTCAAATCAACTAATGAAGTTGTAGACTCTTAAAGGTGAATCATGGCTAGATTAGAATCGGTATACAAAGAATCTGTTCGCCCTGCTCTTATTGAGCAGTTTGGTTACAAGTCTGTAATGCAGGCACCACGCATCACTAAAATCACCCTTAATATGGGTGTGAGTGGAGCTGTAGCAGACAAAAAGGTACTGCAGTTTGCGATTAGTGATATGGAAAAAATTTCAGGTCAAAAACCTGTAATAACACTAGCACGGAAGTCCATAGCAGGCTTTAAAATTCGTGACGACATGCCTATTGGATGTAAAGTTACCTTGCGTAGTGACAAAATGTACGAATTTTTGGATCGCTTGATTAGCATTTCAATTCCACGAGTTCGTGACTTTAGGGGATTAAATCCAAAAAGTTTTGATGGGCGCGGTAATTATTCGATGGGTGTAAAAGAACAAATTATTTTTCCTGAAATTGATTACGACAAAATCGACATGTTGCGCGGTATGGACATCACTATCACGACAACAGCCCAAACGAACGAAGAAGGTTTAGCGTTGTTGAAGTTGTTTAATTTTCCGTTTAAGCAGTAGAAGGGCGATAGATTATGGCAAAAAAATCAATGATTGCACGTGAAGAAAAGCGCAAGCAGTTAGTTAAAAAGTATAACGTTAAACGTAAATCTTTAAAGGAAACTATTAGAAACCCTAATGCCACTTTTGAAGATAAGGAATCTGCTCATTTGCAGCTTCAAAAATTACCCAGAGACTCCAGTGCATCAAGGGTGCGTAACCGTTGTAATTTAACTGGTCGCCCACATGGTTATTACCGCAAGTTCGGCTTGAGTCGTAATAAATTACGTGAAGCTACAATGCGCGGCGACGTACCAGGTGTTGTTAAGGCAAGTTGGTAACTTCTGTTGGATCAATTTTGGAGAATTAAGCGATGAGTATGACAGATCCAGTAGCGGATATGCTGACACGCATTAGAAACGGTCAGTCTGCTGGTAAAAAATTTATAAAACAACCTTCGTCTAAACTTAAAGTATCTATTGCAAAAGTACTTAAAGAAGAAGGTTATATTACAGATTTTGGTACCGAAACCAATGGCAGTCACACAGAAATGACTGTTGAGTTAAAGTATTACAAAGGTACACCGGTTATTGAAAATATTAAAAGAATCAGTAGACCAGGTTTACGCATTTATAAATCAAAAGATGAGTTGCCTAAAGTTCTCGGCGGATTGGGTGTGGCTATCGTATCAACCTCAAATGGGGTAATGACCGATAGAGCCGCTCGCGCGATTGGACATGGCGGCGAAGTTATTTGTACCGTTTGCTAACAGAGGCGTAGTTATGTCAAGAATTGCTAAAGCTCCCGTTACTATTCCAAGCGGCGTAGATGTTGAAATTAAAGGGAGCAGTCTGACTATTAAAGGTAGTAAAGGTTTGTTGTCGTTTGATTTTAATTCATTAGTTGGTATAGAAATTACAGATAGTTTGATTTCTATGCTGTGGGATAGGGACGATAAAAATGCGACTGCTCAAGCTGGTACAGCTAGAGCGATTGTAAATAACATGGTGATCGGTGTATCTGTCGGTTTTGAGAAAAAATTGACTCTGGTTGGTGTTGGTTATAGAGCACAAGCGAAAGAAAATACTCTTAGTTTGTCGCTTGGTTTTTCGCACCCAGTTGAGTTTGAAGTCCCTGTAGGGGTTTCCGTAGAAACACCAAACCAAACCGAGATTGTCCTTAAAGGCAGTGATAAGCAACTTGTTGGACAGGTTGCAGCAAAAATTCGCGCTTATCGACCACCCGAGCCTTACAAAGGTAAAGGTGTGCGTTATTCAGACGAGCATGTCGCTAGAAAAGAAGCTAAGAAAAAATAAGGGTAGCGTTATGGATAAGAAACAAACTCGTATGAAACGTGCATTAAAACTACGCAGTCAAATTAAAAAGTTGAGTGCGTCCCGGTTGTCAATTCACAAGACATCCCAGCATATCTATGCACAAATTATTAGTGGCGATGGCACCGTGACTCTGGCGAGCGTTTCCACTAATCAGTCTGAAATAAAAGCCGATTTGAAAGGAACGAGCAATATCACAGCTGCGATAGCGGTAGGTAAGCGTATAGCTGAGAAGGCTCTTGCAGCAGGTGTTACTGAGGTTGCATTTGATCGTTCAGGATTTAAATACCATGGTCGCGTCAAAGCATTGGCAGATGCAGCTCGTGAAGCTGGCTTGAAATTTTAGGAGAATACAATGGCTACAGCACCTACTCAAGGTTCCACTGACGGCTTACAAGAAAAATTGGTTAATGTTAGACGGGTCGCAAAAGTGGTAAAAGGCGGTCGTGTTTTTGGTTTTACTGCTTTGACTGTTGTTGGTGATGGTGAAGGGCGCGTTGGTTACGGCGTTAGTAAAGCTCGTGAAGTACCAATTGCTATTCAAAAGTCGTTAGAACAAGCGCGTAAAAATATGCGTAAAGTTGAATTGAAAGGCGATACCCTTCAGTATGCTATTACTAATACGACAGGTGCCGCGAAAATTTATATGCAGCCTGCTTCAGAAGGTACTGGAATTATCGCAGGTGGCGTGATGCGTGCAGTTTTTGAAGTTGTTGGCGTACATAACGTTTTAGCAAAGTGTATTGGAACGAATAATCCAATCAACGTAGTTCGTGCTACGATTAACGGTTTAACTGGAATGCACAACGCTCACCAAATTGCCGCAAAACGTGGTTTATCTGTTGATAAAATCAGTGGTTAATGATATGAATAATATGCTGAGTGTCACAATGACGAAAAGTCGGTTTGGACGTTTACCTAATCATAGAGCTTGTTTGAAAGGTTTAGGTTTGCGTAAAATTAACCAGACGGTTAAAGTAGTGAATACCCCAGAAAACAGAGGGATGATCAACAAAGTAGCTTACATGCTCAAAGTTGAGGAGGTTTAATGTTTCTAAATACAATTAAAGCTGCAGATGGTGCGCGTAAAAAGTCTAGGCGTGTAGGTCGTGGTATCGGCTGTACTATGGGAAAAACTTGTGGTCGTGGTCATAAAGGTCAAAAAGCTCGTAGTGGGGGATTTCACAAAGTAGGCTTTGAAGGCGGTCAAATGCCGTTGCAACGCCGCTTGCCAAAGGTAGGTTTTACTTCTCATAAAGCAAGGTTTTCCTCTGAAGTACGACTTAGCGAACTAAATGACTTGACCGTGGATGTGATTGACTTAAAAGTCTTGATTGACGCTAACATCGTGCCAATTTTTACAAAGGTTGCTCGTATTATTAAATCAGGCGAGCTGACTAAACCGATAACTGTAAAAGGTGTAAAAGTAACAGTAGGTGCAAAAGAGTCTATTGAAGCTGCTGGTGGAAAAGTAGAGGCGTAAGTGAGTGTATCAAGAGCGCAAATGGCAAATAAAACCGGTGATTTTTCAGAATTAAAAGCACGTCTGCTTTTTGTTTTGGGTGCTTTTATCGTTTATCGTGTTGGGGCGCACATTCCTGTTCCAGGAATAGATCCTAAAGCTTTAGCTACAATGTTTCAACAGCAAGGTAGTTCCATTCTGGACATGTTTAATATGTTTTCAGGTGGAGCTTTGATGCGGTTGAGCTTGTTTGCGCTAGGGATTATGCCCTACATATCAGCCTCTATCATTATGCAACTTATGACGGTTGTTGTGCCTTCAATGGAGCAAATGAAGAAAGATGGCGAACTGGGAAGGCGTAAAATTGCCCAGTTTACCCGTTATGGAACTGTTGTTTTAGCTACTTTCCAGGGAATTGGTATTTCTTTAGCATTACAGAATCAAACAGCAGGTGGTTTGTCAGTTGTGCTTAGTCCAGGTTTTGATTTTGTTGTAATTACAACAATCACACTGGTTACTGGGACTATTTTCTTAATGTGGCTAGGAGAGCAGGTTACAGAGCGAGGCATTGGAAATGGTATATCGATGATTATTTTTGCAGGGATTGTATCAGGTTTACCGAAGGCAATTGGTAGTACTTTTGAACTTGTTAGAACAGGTGAGATGAGTAGTGCGTTTATTGTGTTGCTTTTTTTGATTTCAATTTCCGTAACAATGCTAGTGGTTTTTGTAGAGCGCGGTCAGCGGCGTATTGTTATTAACTATCCAAAAAGACAACAGGGGCGTAAATCATACGCAGGTCAAAGTAGCTTTTTACCATTGAAGTTAAACATGGCTGGTGTCATCCCTCCTATTTTTGCATCTAGTATAATTCTTTTTCCTGCAACGATTGCCGGATGGTTTGGCAAAAGCGAAGGATTTGGATGGTTGCAAGACTTTGCAACACTGCTTTCACCAGGACAGCCCGTTTATGTTATTTTTTATGCATTAGCGATTGTTTTCTTTTGTTTTTTTTATACTGCTTTAGTGTTTAATTCTAAGGAAACAGCTGATAATTTGAAAAAGTCAGGTGCATTCTTACCAGGTATCAGACCTGGTATCCAGACCAGTGCTTATATCGATAAGGTAATGACTAGGCTTACATTGATTGGTGCTTTTTACATTACGTTGGTCTGCCTGTTACCAGAGTTTTTAATTGTTTATTGGAATGTTCCATTCTACTTTGGTGGGACTTCGTTGTTAATTATTGTTGTCGTCGTCATGGATTTTATTTCCCAGATGCAAACCCATGTTATGTCACAGCAGTATGAAGGTTTAATGAAAAAAGCTAACCTAAAAAAATAACGGTCAGCAACTTTATAACATTGTGAAGTATTGGAGGTTCTATGAAAGTTCGCGCTTCTGTGAAAACAATTTGCAGAAAATGCAAAATTGTAAAAAGAAATGGCGTTGTAAGGGTTATTTGTGAAGATGGTAGACACAAACAGCGTCAAGGTTAAGTTTATAATTGCCCAATTATTACAATATGTTATAATTGGGGAACCAATCTTAGAATTAGAATATGTACTCAGGAGAGTATTAAATGGCACGTATTGCTGGGATAAATGTACCAGATCACAAACACGCAGTTATCGCTTTAACAGCGATTTATGGCATAGGTCGTCAAACTGCAAGTGAAATTTGCGGCGAAGTAGGTGTGTTAACTTCGGTAAAAATCAAGGATTTAACTGAAGATAAGATAGAAGCTATTCGTGGCGTTATAGCGAAGATGACTGTCGAAGGTGATCTTCGTCGTGAAGTGTCAATGAACATCAAGCGCCTAATGGATTTAGGTTGTTATCGTGGGATAAGACATCGTAGAGGATTGCCATTAAGGGGGCAGCGTACTAGAACGAATGCACGCACTCGTAAAGGACCTCGTAAACCAATTAAAAAATAAGCACAATTTTAAGAGTATCAGCTAATGGCTAGTCAAAATCGTTCAAGAAAACGTATTAAAAAAGAAGTTGCCGATGGCATAGCACACGTTCACGCATCTTTTAACAACACAATAATTACAATTACTGATAGAAAAGGCAACGCACTGTCTTGGGCTACATCAGGTGGATCAGGATTCCGAGGTTCACGCAAAAGCACCCCATTCGCTGCTCAGGTGGCAGCTGAAAAAGCTGGGGCTGTTGCTCAAGAATATGGAATGAAAAACCTTGATGTGTTAATTAAGGGGCCGGGTCCAGGTCGAGAATCGGCAGTACGCTCCCTGAATAACCTAGGCTTTAAAATTAACAATATTACTGACGTGACTCCCATTCCACATAATGGTTGTCGCCCTCCCAAAAAGCGTCGCGTGTAGAGAAACTGGAGTATTAAAACATGGCAAGATACCTAGGACCAACTTGTAAATTAAGCCGTAGAGAAGGCACTGATTTATTTTTGAAAGGCAGGGGCAAATCGCTGGAAAATAAATGTAAATTAGATCAGAAACCAGGTCAACATGGTACAAAACGTGCTAGAAATTCAGATTACGCGACACAGTTACGCGCTAAGCAACGTTTACGCCGAATCTATGGCGTACTAGAAAAACAATTTAGAAACTACTACAAATCAGCCGATATGAAAAAAGGTGCTACTGGTGAAAACTTGTTAAATCTTTTAGAGTCAAGGCTAGATAACGTAGTTTACAGAATGGGCTTTTCCAGTACACGTGCTGAAGCTCGTCAACTTGTTTCACACAAGTCTATTCAAGTAAACGGCTCTCTGATTAACGTTCCTTCATACCAAGTCTTACCAGGTGATGTGCTGTCAATTAGAGAAAAAGCTAAAAAACAGCAACGCATTATCGAAGCTCTAGTGATTATGGAGCAGTATGGTTTTCCGTCTTGGGTTAATGTTTCGTCTAAAGAGATGACGGGAACGTTTACTAGTCTTCCAGACAGAATTGATTTAGGTAGTGACATTAATGAACAACTTGTTGTGGAACTTTACTCTAAATAATTAGAGTTCCGAGGAATACAAATGCTTAGTTCTATCCCTAGTTTGCTTAAACCTAAGTTAGTTGAGGTTGTAAGCGATTCGCCAAATCACTCAAGAATCATTATAGAGCCTTTAGAGCGTGGATTTGGACACTCGTTGGGAAATGCGTTGAGGCGTGTTCTTTTATCGACTATTCCAGGTTGTGCTGTTACTTCAGTTGAAATTGATGGCGTTTTACATGAGTACACAACCATAGAGGGTGTGCATGAAGACGTGATTGATATTCTGCTAAATTTGAAAAAGTTAGCAATTTTAGTTGATGGTAAAGATAGTGCGGAATTAACCCTTTCTAAAAAAGGCGTTGGGCAGCCTACAATAGTTACGGCTGGCGATATTTCTCTACCGGATTATGTAAAAATTTTAAATCCAGACTTGATTATTGCGAATCTAACACAAACTGGCAACTTGAACATGAGAATCAGAGTAGGTCGTGGTCGCGGTTATGAACCTGCAAGTGTTCGTAAGTCGAATGTAGATTCAAACTACCCTATAGGTACCTTACATTTAGACGCTTCATTTAGCCCAGTAATGCGTGTGTCCTACCAAGTGGAAAGTACAAGGGTTGAGCAGCGTACCAATTTAGATAAGCTCATCATTGATTTAGAAACGAACGGTACTGTTGATCCAGAGCGAACCATTAAACTTGCAGCGACTATTATTCACGATCAACTTTCTGTGTTTGTAGATTTCGAAAAAGTGAGCGAACAGCCAAGAGTAGAGTATTCATCACCAGATGAATCGATAGATCCAGTCCTTTTACGTCCTGTAGATGACTTAGAGTTGACGGTGCGTTCAGCAAACTGCTTGAAGGCTGAAAATATTTTTTATATAGGCGACTTAATTCAACGCACCGAAGTTGAATTGTTGAAAACACCTAATCTTGGCAGAAAGTCGTTAACTGAAATTAAAGACATTTTGGCATTAAAAGGGTTGTCTTTGGGAATGCGCCTAGAAAATTGGCCACCCGACAGTCTCGCCGAACATAACCAATCCACATCACATTAAATTTTAGGTTACTCAAATATGAGACATCGTAAATCTGGTAGACAGCTCAACATGAACAGCAGCCATCGTAAGGCTTTGTTCAGTAATATGGCAAACTCATTATTCAATCACGAGTTGATTAAAACTACTTTACCTAAGGCAAAAGAACTTAGAGGTTTCGCTGAACCGCTAATAACCCTGTCTAAAGAAGATAGTGTTGCTAAAAGACGTTTAGCATTTGCACGCTTGCGTGACCGTGATATGGTGACCAAGTTGTTCAATGAATTAGGACCTCGCTACCAAAACAGAGCGGGTGGCTATTTGCGAATCATAAAATGCGGCTTCAGATCAGGTGACAACGCGCCCATGGCGTATGTTGAACTTGTAGATAGAGAAGTATAAGTTCTGTCAAGAACACGTTTTTTTAAAAACGCCTGATGAACAGGCGTTTTTTTTGCCTAAATTTTTACGATAGTTCCAGTACATCTTGCATATCAAACAAACCCAACTCTTTCATATTTAACCAAAGTGCGGCTCTAATTGCACCGTTCGCAAACGTCATACGGCTTGTGGCTTTGTGAGTGATTTCCAGACGCTCACCATCATCTGCAAACATGACGGTGTGTTCACCAACAATATCCCCCGCACGAATGGTGGAAAATCCAATAGTTTTTTGGTCGCGTTCACCCGTATTTCCTTCACGCCCGTAAATAGCACACGTTTCTAAATCTTTTCCCAGTGTTTTGGCAATCACTTCACCCATGCGTAATGCTGTGCCAGATGGTGAATCAACTTTGTGACGATGATGCGCTTCAATAATTTCAATATCTGTGTAATTCCCCATCACTTTCGCTGTCATTTCTAATAATTTGAGCGATAGATTAACACCCACGCTCATATTCGGCGCAAGTACAATCGGAACATCCTTTGCTGCGCGTGTGATTTCTGATTTTTGAATTTCGGAATATCCCGTTGTACCAATCACAATTTTTTTGCCTGCTTTACGACAAATTTCAATGTATTCCATCGAAACTTCGGGGCGAGTGAAATCAATCAACACATCAAAATCGTTAATTTTGTCACTTAAATCATCACTCACATTCACATTTATTGCGCCGATGCCTGCCAATATTCCTGCATTTTTACCTATTGAATCATTACCAGTTCGTGCAATCGCGACGGTTAACTGCGTGTTATCGTGCAGAAATGCAGCTTTCATTAAACATAGCCCCATTCTCCCTGTTGCCCCTACTACTGCAATTCGTGTCATAAATTACTCGTTTTAGTTTGTAAAAAAGTTTTTCAGACCATCGAGCCACGAGGATTCTTGTGGGCTGTGGTGTTTACCGCTGCTTGACAGTGATTCACCTAATTTTTCTACCAACGATTTTTGTTCGACAGTTAAATTAACGGGTGTTTCGATTTGAACTTTACAAATTAAATCACCGACCGCGCCCCCACGCACTTGTTTTACACCTTTGCCACGAAGACGAAACGATTGTCCACTTTGTGTTTCGGCAGGAATTTTTAATAAGGCTTTGCCACCTAAAGTTGGAACTTCAATTTCGCCGCCTAAACATGCTGTGACGAAACTAATAGGCATTTCACACGATAAATTTGCGCCGTCTCGATTGAAAATGGAGTGGCGACTAACCTGAATTTCAATATATAAATCACCAGAAGGTGCGCCTAATTGTCCTGCTTCACCTTCGCCGGATAAGCGAATTCTATCGCCGGTATCCACACCCGCTGGTATTTTTGCCGACAACGTTTTTTCATCTTTAACGCGCCCTTGACCGTAACATTTGCCACATGGATCTTTAATTTGTTTTCCGACACCTCGACACGTTGGGCAAGTTTGTTGCACGGTGAAAAATCCTTGTTGCATTCGAACTTGTCCGTGTCCATGACACATTGAACAAGTAACAGGTGCGGAGCCTTTTTTTGCGCCAGAACCAGAGCAATCGCCGCAAGTTACCAAAACTGGAATCCGAATTTTTTGTTCTGTGCCGGCAACGGCTTCTTCTAAACTAATTTCAAGGTTGTAACGTAAATCAGAACCACGTTGTCCCGCGCTTTGTTGTCCCCCACCGCCACGCTTGCCAAACATATCGCCGAAAATATCACTGAACGCATCACCAAAATCACTAGCACCGGCGCCGCGTCCACCGCCCATTGACGGATCCACACCTGCATGACCAAATTGATCGTAAGCGGCGCGTTTTTTTGAATCCGATAAAATTTCGTACGCTTCTTTAATTTGTTTAAATTTCTCTTCTGCTGCTGCGGGATTATCGGCGTTGCGATCGGGATGATGTTTCATCGCCAAACTGCGATAACTTTTTTTAATTTCGGCATCGCTTGCATTGCGATCGACGTTGAGTATTTTATAAAAATCTTCTTTAGTTGCCATTGCTTGAATATGAAAAAGTGAAATAGTTAGAAAGATTGAACCTTGTATTATAAGGGCAATATTTGAGAAAAAAATGGGTTATGAAACTTCCGTCGTATTTTTAATAATGTGGTGGATTCGTTTAAATCCGAAACCTATACCTATCAAAATAAACGGTACAGCTGTCCCTTCAACAATATCGGGATTAACTGAAAAACCGAATGCGTGTAAGGTTTCAGTCATTACACGAATCAAACTTGCTGCATAATAAGTAATGGCAACAATGGAAATCCCCTCGACCATTTGCTGCATTCGCAATTGCATTTTTGCGCGTAAATCCATCGAGGTGAGTAAGGCTTGATTTTGTCGCTCTATAATAATGTTCACGCGAGTTCGCAATAATTGGCTCGTGTTGCCAACGCGCTCTGAAAGTGACGTAAATCGATTTGCTGTTGAACGACAGGTATTTATTGCGGGTTCAAGTCGGCGTTTAATAAACTCGCCGACAGTTTGAATACCTTGAATTCGCACTTCGCGTAAATCAATCAGTCGCTGTTCTACCAAATTGTAATACGCGCTCGCTGCCGCAAAACGCAGGTGATTACTTGAAACGTGATTTTCAATTTCAGCAGCAAGCATCGTTAATTCATCCAGCAATTTAGCATCATTGCCAGCAGATTTTGTCATGGCATTCGTGATAGTGTACAGCTGTTGATCGGCTTTTTTGAGTTCAGGATAAAGTTTGCGAGCGATTGGAAATGCGAGTAAAGCAAGGACACGATAAACTTCAATTTCAAATAATCTGTGTAATAATCGCGCACCTTGCTCGACCCGTAAGTTTTGATTCACTATTAAAAAACGGCTAAAACCATCAACGTGAATGCGAAAATCGGTAAATACACAAGCGGCTCCACCTGTTACCGTTGAACCAACCAATGGATTATTGGCAAAATAGGGGGCGATTTCAGCTAAATCAGGATTTTCACTTTCGGGTAAAATCGTTGCGTGTGAGGCGACCAAAATCTTACCTGGCATATCTGAAAGCCAATCTACTGGCACTTTTTTCAACGCAGGATCTGCAAACGGTTTTTCTTCTGCGCCTTGCACATAAAAAGTGTAAGTGCTGAATTCGCCATGTTGCTCCCAACGAATTTGAAAAGAATCAAATGTTGCACTGAAATGATCGGCATCTTCTGCGGGTGCCGCCATGCCAAAACGTTCGCAAAGTTGGTTCAAATGCTGACGCTCTTGGATTTTTTCTTCGCTAGAACGTGATAATGCTAAATGACTAGCACGACCAGGCAAGCCTCGAATTATCGAAGAACGCGCATGAACTTCATTGTGTAACACAAAACGTTGTGCATGATTTTCAGGAATGGGATAAATAGTGGTCACAGAAAGAAGTGCAAGTAAGTGAAAGTCGCGGAAATTGTATTATTACGTCCCTGTAATAATGCGTGGAGGTTTCGCAAAATATGCAATTATTTTTGAATCGCAGAGCAAAGTGGACACCATCCAGAATAGCCCATCGCTGTCATCGCCAAACCAACTAATAGCAGTGGAATACTAGCAGTGAAGACAGAAACTAATAATGCGACCACGCCACCGTATAAACGATATTTTTTCTGTTTATCGTCTAAGTTCAATTCAAATTTAAACAAACGTTTATAATCAAAACTCATTTTAAAACCTTCTTTGTGTAATTATTGTCGAAAAACAAGCCGAATAACTGGCTTCGTCTACGTTGAAACTATACACAGCTGCTCAAAATCTGCAATCAAAAATTATGGATATAACTTCAATTATCGCGCCACTTAATGACGCACAACGTGCCGCCGTTACCGCACCATCGAGAGCTATGCTAGTTTTAGCAGGCGCAGGAAGTGGTAAAACGCGCGTCTTAGTACACCGTATTGTGTGGCAAATTCAAGTCAATGGGGTGTCACCGCAAAGCATTCTTGCGGTCACGTTTACCAATAAAGCCGCCAACGAAATGCGTGGGCGTATTGAAAATTTATTAGAAAATAATGCGCCCAATATGTGGATTGGTACGTTTCACGGCATCGCACATCGTCTTTTACGTCGTCATGCCGAACAAGCTCGTTTGCCGAAGGATTTTCAAGTTCTCGATTCGAATGACCAGCAACGTTTGATTAAACGGTTATTGGAGGATTTGAAAGTTGACCCAAAAGAGTTGCCCGCGAAAGAAATTCAATGGTTTATCAATGCTCAAAAAGACGAAGGTTTGCGAAGCAAAGATTTAGTGCGTAGCGAGGACAAAAATGCCATTCGCTTTTCGCGAATTTACGGCGAATATGAAGTTTTGTGCGAACGTTCAGGTGTGGTCGATTTTTCAGAATTATTGTTGCGCGTTTACGAGTTATTGCGTGATGATGAGTTGTTACGGACTCAATATCAAAATCGCTTCAGTCAAATTCACGTCGATGAATTTCAGGACACCAATCGCATTCAATATCTGTGGCTCACGCTGTTAAGTCCCGCTAGGGACAACATGTTTGTAGTAGGTGACGATGATCAAGCGATTTACGGTTGGCGTGGCGCGAAAATCGAAAATATTTACAAATTCCAACGTGAGTATCCGCAGCATCAAATCGTTAAATTAGAACAAAATTATCGTTCAACGGGAGCGATTCTCAAAACCGCGAACGCCATTATCGCCAATAATAAAGGGCGCATGGGCAAAGACTTGTGGACGGACACGGCGGACGGCGAAAAAATTGCGGTTTATGCGGCATACAACGAATTTGACGAAGCAAAATATGTGGTGGAAAGAATTCGTCATTGGGTTGCAGCGGGTAATAAACGCACTGAAGCCGCAATTTTATACCGTTCCAACGCGCAATCGCGGCAGTTTGAAGAACAATTGATGTTAACAAAAACGCCATATCGTGTTTACGGTGGTTTACGATTTTTTGATCGTGCTGAAATTAAAAATGCGCTTGCGTATTTACGATTATTGGCGAATCCGGATGACGATGCGGCGTTTGATCGCATTGTGAATACACCGACGCGCGGCATGGGTTCAAAAACGATTGATGCGCTTCGCCAATTAGCAAATGAACAACAGGTTTCACTTTGGATGGCGGCAATTTTATTGTCGGACAATCAGCAATTAAGCGCACGCGCGGCAACAGCTTTGTCTAATTTTTTAGATTTAATCATGCAATTTGAAAATCGAACGATGGGATTATCGCTGGGTGAAAAGGTTCAATTTGTAATTGAGCAAAGTGGTTTGATGGCGTTTTATTCCCAAGACAAAGTCGAAAAAAGTGCGGAAAAAGTCGAAAACTTGAAAGAGTTGGTGAATGCCGCTGCCGCGTTTAAATATAAACCCGATGAAGAAGAAAATTTGTCCGAATTAGCGGCATTTTTAAGTTATGCGGTTTTAGAATCTAGCGAACCACAGGCGGACGAATTTGAGGATTGTGTGCAGTTAATGACGCTTCACACCGCGAAAGGCTTGGAATTTCCGTTGGTTTTTTTAGTCGGCGTAGAAGAAGGTTTATTTCCGTCGCAACAATCGATTTACGATGTCGGGCGTTTAGAAGAAGAGCGGCGATTATGTTACGTTGGCATTACGCGAGCCATGAAAAAATTGCATATCACACACGCTGAAAGTCGGCGTTTGTACGGGCGTGAAACGTCACCGAGTAAATCACGCTTTTTACGAGAGCTTCCCGTTGATTTTCTTGATGAGGTGCGTCCAAAAAGTGAGGTATCGCGCCCCATTACAGCGAAAACGCCCATTTTTTCTACGACAACATTGCCGCCCGAAATTAAAACCGACAGCCATTATCAAATAGGTCAGCACATACATCATGCAACGTTCGGTAAAGGAACCATTATGAACATTGAAGGTGAGGGCGAAAAGGAACGGGCGTTGATTAAATTTCGTGGCGATTCGCGTTGGTTGATGACTATTTATCTTTAAATGCGGTAACAAAACAACACGGTTTTGCGACGGTCGTTAAGGTGGAGAATGCTTTCGGGTTGCCAGTTTGGCGAGGGGAACGATGACGAAATAAACAACGTTCCCGCTCGCATTTCGCCTTTCAATTTTTCGCTGATTGCGGGCATAACTCTCGGCGATAAAAAGGCAAAAATTACGTCGTATTTTGAAAAATCGGCAGTGAAAAAATTGCGTCGCGATGCCGTAAAATTCGATAAGTTTCGACCGCGAAATGCGCTGATTACCCAGGGTAACGGCGCACGTTCGCACGCTTCGACTTGCACCGCGAGTAATTGTTTTGCGATAGGAATCGCGACGGAACCCACGCCCGCGCCCAAATCAACAAACGTTTGAGCATTTTCTTTTTTCAACAACACGGCAACCGCTTCGGCGACTTCCGATGATGACAAAAATAACGGCACATCGCCGCGAACAGTTCCCCAAAAAATCAGCGTTAATATCACCACCGCCATCAGATAAAACCACGACGGCAACGCTAGTGTGAAAAAAACAAACACGCTGGGTAAAAATAACAGATGTATCAGAAGCCACCACGACGGTTGACGCAGTAAAAATGCGTTGCCAACCGCCAAGCCGCTTTGCGTAAATAAAAACACAATCGGATGATGGAAAATTGGCAGCCAATAAGCCAAACCGAACGTCAGCAAAAGCCCGAAAATTTGGCAGAAAAAAGCGCGTAAAAGCGTCATTTATTCAACGTCTTTGCGAAATTCGCCTTCCAACACATTGTCATTTTGCTGGGGCGGCACGACAAAAAAATGCTGCATCGCATAATTGATTATTTTGCGGCGTAACGAAGGCAATAAACAAATCAACCCCACGGCATCCGTTATAAAACCTGGTGTTAATAATAATGCGCCGCCGAGCAAAATTAAAAAACCTTCTGCTAATTCATAAGCTGGCATTTCTTGTCGCGCTATCGAATTTTGAAAACGTTGCCACGTCACCAGCCCTTGTTGTTTCAGTAAAAACGAACCCAACGCCGCGCTCGCCAGAATCAAAAAAATGGTTGGTAATGCGCCCAAAACGCTACCAACAGCAATCAAAACATAAAGTTCTGCAAAAGAAATAACGACAATCGCAATAAAAAATAGACGAAAAATGTTCATAAAATTAGCTTCAATGTGAAATGTAAAAGGTCAATTGCCAACAATATAAAGGCAAACTCGCTTATTTTCTACGATAATGTTGCTAAACCTTGACTGATTATTTACTTGGATGCGCTTATGTCACGTTATCGCCTAATTTTTGTAATTATTTTTACTTTATTCAATTCGCCCACGTTTGCTGCCGATTCACTTGAGCAATTAGTTAAAAATGCCTCGGCGTTGAAATTAAATTTATTTGGAGATCAATTATTGCAGCCTGAACAAGCCTTTGAGTTTTCTGCCAGCGTTAAAAATAGCAACACATTGTTTGTGAGTTGGGAAATTGCGCCGAATTATTATTTGTATCGCGAAAAAATCAAACTCGAATTAGTCAACAGTGAGGGCGTAAAACTCGGCGATTACACGATTCCAAATGGTGAGCCAAAACATGACGAAGCCTTTGGGAATGTTGAAGTTTTATCCGAAAATTTGAATTTTAATGTGCCATTGTGGCGCGAAGATCACGGCGCACAAACCGTTAAATTGCGGGCGTATTTTCAAGGTTGCGCGGAACGAGGCGTGTGTTATCCGCCGATGACAAAAGACGTGATGTTGGATTTACCCGTCGCGCATCAGCTCGAAGCGTTGCCCGACGTTATTCCAGCGGAAAATCAAAATATCGGTTTGCCAATGACAATTTTGCTGATGTTTTCAATTGTCACGCTGATTTTGTCTGCGATAATTGCAATCCGTTTAAAAAAATAAATTTCTAATTTTAAAAATTCATAAGGAAAAACTCATGGAAAAAACGTACGCGCCACACGATATTGAACAACGTTGGTATGAAAATTGGGAAACGAATCAGTATTTCGAGCCGAGCGGCGAAGGTGAACCGTATTGCATCATGATTCCGCCGCCGAATGTGACGGGTAGTTTGCACATGGGACACGCTTTTCAAGACACAATTATGGATGCGCTGACACGTTATCATCGTATGAAAGGTTGCAACACGTTATGGCAAGCGGGAACGGATCACGCGGGAATTGCCACGCAAATGGTGGTGGAGCGTTTGTGCAACGCCGAAGGTAAAACGCGCCATGATTACGGACGCGAAAAATTCATCGAAAAGATTTGGGAATGGAAGGAAGAATCGGGCGGCACGATTACGCGCCAATTGCGTCGAATGGGTTCATCGTTGGATTGGTCGCGCGAACGTTTCACGATGGACGATGGAATGTCGGGCGCGGTGCAAGAAGTGTTCATTAAATTGCACGAAGAAGGCTTAATTTATCGCGGCAAACGTTTGGTGAATTGGGATCCTGTTTTGCACACAGCGGTTTCGGATTTGGAAGTTTTGTCCGAAGAAGAAAACGGTTTTATGTGGCATTTGCGTTATCCGTTGTCGAATGGTCAAGGGCATTTAATCGTCGCCACGACGCGCCCTGAAACCATGCTCGGTGATGCGGCAGTTGCTATCAATCCAAAAGATGAGCGTTATCAACATTTGCTGGGTGAGTTTGTCGAATTGCCTTTGACAGGTCGTCGAATCCCCATTATTGCCGACGATTATGTTGACCCCGAATTCGGAACGGGTTGCGTCAAAATCACGCCAGCCCACGATTTCAACGATTACGAAGTCTGGATGCGCCACCGCGATACGTCGGCGATTCAAGATTTGCCGCGTGGCGGTTTGATTAACATTTTAACTGCCAATGCTAGCATCGACGACGACGCGCTAATTCCTGAAAAATATCGTGGCTTAGACCGTTTTGAAGCTCGCAAACAAATTGTGGCAGATTTTGAAGCGGCGGGTTTATTAGAAAAAATCGTTGACCACAAATTGATGGTGCCACGCGGCGATCGTAGCCAAAGTGTTATCGAACCCTTTTTGACCGACCAATGGTATGTGAAAGTTGCGCCACTTGCCGCGCCTGCGATTGCCGCTGTTGAAAATGGCGATATTAAATTTGTGCCAGACAATTGGAAAAACACTTATTTCGATTGGATGCGAAACATTAACGATTGGTGCATTTCGCGTCAAATTTGGTGGGGACATCGCATTCCTGCGTGGTACGACGACAAAGGCAATATCTACGTTGGAGAATCTGAGGCAGCAATTCGTGAAAAACATCATTTGCCCGCTGATTACTTTTTGAAACAAGACGAAGACGTTTTGGATACTTGGTTTTCGTCAGCGTTATGGCCATTTTCAACATTAGGTTGGGACGGCAAAAATGAACCTGAAGCCTTGAAAACTTTTTATCCGACCAGCGTTTTAGTGACAGGTTTTGACATCATTTTCTTCTGGGTGGCGCGGATGATTATGATGGGCTTGAAATTCCGTGGCGAAGTGCCGTTTAAAGAAGTCTACATTCACGGTTTGGTGCGTGATGCCGAAGGGCAAAAAATGTCCAAATCAAAAGGCAACGTATTAGACCCGATTGATATTATTGACGGCATCGATTTAGAAACGTTGGTGGCGAAACGCACGGCGGGCATGATGCAACCACAGTTTGCGAAAAAAATCGAACAAGCCACTCGCAAACAATTCCCTGACGGCATTCAATCTTACGGCACCGATGCGTTACGTTTTACCTTTGCGTCATTGGCTTCGACGGGGCGTGATATTCGTTTTGATATGGCTCGCACCGAAGGTTATCGCAATTTCTGCAATAAATTGTGGAACGCCGCGCGTTACGTTTTGATGAATACCGAAGAACACGATTGCGGCATCACGGGCGACTGTGAGTTTTCACACGTTGACCGTTGGATTGTGGCGCGTTTGAATCAAGTCATTTCAACCACCAGCCACGCAATCGATAACTACCGTTTCGATTTGGCGGCGCAAGCGATTTACGATTTCACTTGGAACGAATACTGCGATTGGTATTTGGAATTGACCAAAGTCGCGTTGCAATCGGATAACGAAGCCTTGCAACGTGGCACGCGCAAAACCTTGTTGCACGTTTTAGAAACGATTTTACGTTTAGCGCATCCAATTATTCCGTTTATTACCGAAGAAATTTGGCAACGTGTCGCGCCACTTGCTGGCATCGAAGGCGACACGATTATGTTGCAACCGTATCCGATTTCGGACGAATCGAAGATTGATAATGAAGCCGTTCAAAATACCGATTGGTTGATGGCGGTGATTTTGGGCGTGCGTCGAATTCGCGGTGAAATGAACATTGCGCCAAGCAAACCGTTACCCGTTTTATTGCAAAATGGTTCGCCGCAAGATGCCGAACGTTTAGAAACAAATCGTGTTTATTTGAACCGATTGGCGCGTTTGGAAACGATGACGTGGTTAAATCCTGACGAAGTTGCGCCCGAATCAGCGATTGCGATTGTCGGTGAAATGCAAATCCTGATTCCGATTGCGGGTTTGATTGATAAAACCGCCGAATTGGCGCGTTTGGATAAAGAAATTTTGAAAATCCAAACCGAATTGGAACGCATCGAAGTGAAATTGAGCAATCCGTCGTTTGTTGAAAAAGCACCTGCCGCCGTACTTGAAAAAGAACGTGCGCGTTTGGCTGAATTGCAATCGACGCTGGGAAATTTACAAACGCAACACGTTAAAATTAGCGCGTTGTAATTCCGAGTAGGTCGAATTTCACTAAAATGAATTCGACCTACCACTTTTAACTCTAACTGTTTAATTCCAAGTGACTATTAAAATTATCCGAATTGCCACCCGTCAAAGTCCGTTAGCACTTTGGCAAGCCGAACACGTCGCCGCACTTTTACAACAGGCGTTCCCCAACATTCAAACCGAACTCGTTAAAATGGTGACGCGCGGCGATAAAATTCTCGACTCGCCGCTCGCGAAAATTGGCGGAAAAGGTTTGTTTGTAAAAGAACTCGAACAAGGAATGCTCGAAGGAAACGCTGATATTGCGGTGCATTCGATGAAAGACGTGCCGATTGATTTCCCCGAAGGTTTGCACCTTGCGGCGATTTTGAAACGCGAAGATCCGACCGATGCGTTTGTGTCGAATCATTATCAAAACTTTGACGATTTACCCGAAAATGCAAAAATCGGCACGTCGAGTTTGCGTCGCCAATGCCAAATCAAAGCGCGTTTTCCGAATGCCGAAATTTTGTCGTTGCGCGGCAATGTAAATACACGTTTAGCGAAACTCGATGCGGGCGATTATGACGCGATTATTCTCGCTTCTGCCGGTTTGAAACGGTTAGGAATGGCAGACAGAATTCGTCAAAGTTTGCCACCAGAAACCAGTTTGCCAGCGTGCGGACAAGGCGCAATTGGCATTGAATGCCGCGTTGATGATGTTGAAATTAACGAAATGTTAAAATCCTTACACGACGAAATGACTGCAATTTGTGTTATCGCTGAACGCGCCATGAATGCCAAATTAAACGGTGGTTGCCAAGTTCCCATTGCAGGTTTTGCCGAATTAAACGATGGCGAAATTTTTATGCGTGGTTTGGTCGGAAATCCTGACGGCAGCGTCATTTATCATGCTGAACAACGTGGCGATTTTAAAAATTCCGGTGGAATTGGCGAAAGTATTGCTGATGAATTACTGAAACAAGGTGCGGCTGAAATTTTGAAAGCGTTGATTGATGGCTGATTTAAAACAAACGCGAATTTTAGTCACGCGCCCCGCCCATCAAGCCGAAAATTTATGCGCGTTAATTCACGCTCATAATGGCATTCCGATTCGTTTGCCGACGCTCGAAATTATTCCGATAATTTTGAGTGTAGACGAAATTGAGCAGCGTTTAACATCGGCAATTTTTGTTATTTTTACTAGCGTAAATGCGGTGCGTTGTTATTGTTCACAGTTGGATGATGCTAGAATGCGCGACTTGAAAACAAAATCGTGTTTTGCAATCGGTCAAGCCACCGCGCAAGCCTTAAAAGCTGTCGGTTTGAACGTCGATTTAATGCCTCAGCATGGTTATAATAGCGAGGCGTTATTAGATTTACCCGAATTACAGCGTGTTTCCCAGAAAAATATCGTGATAATTCGGGGTGAAAATGGACGTGAAACCTTAGCGAATATCTTGGAAAAACGCGGTGCAAAGGTCAGTTATCAAAACGTTTATCGGCGCGAAATACCTGAAATCGATTGCGCCGAAGTTTCGCAGTTAATCACGAAAAAACAGTTAAATTTAATAACGATAACCAGTGGCGAAGCGATACAGAATTTGGTAAAAATGTTACCTGAATCACAACAGAATTTGTTAAAAAAAATACCTTTAGTGGTAGTCGGTGAGCGCATTCAAACCATCGCAAAAAATCTCGGTTTTGAACGTATTTCACTCGCGCAAATGCCGTCAGATGACGCAATTCTTAATACAATAACGACGATAATAAATGGGGAAGAAAAGTGGCTGAATTGATTGAATCGGTTGAACAACAACCAACTGTCAAAGAGACAACGCAAGAAGTCAGACGTTCTCGCAGCGGATTTTGGTTTGGTCTAATCATTTTATTGGTGATTGCCGTTGTCGCAGGCGCAGGCTATTATTTTCTTTCGCAATTGCGCGACAAACAAGAAGGTTTAGGCGGTGAAGTGAAAGGCGCGGTATCGCAACAAATCAGCGATTACCAAGCACAACTTGCGGCAATTCAATCACAGCTCGCCGCCGTTCAAACTGACGTTGGTAACAAAGAATTACATTTTACGAACAGCGTCACTGAATTCTCAAAATTGCACGGCGAAAAATTAGACACCACGCGCAAAGAGTTATCCGAAGAAATCCAAAAATTACAACGCCAATTAGGTAAAACGCGCGGCGATTGGTTGTTGGCGGACGCAGAATATTTGTTGAGTGTGGCAAACCAACGTCTACTTTTGATGGGCGATGTCAACACAACAAAAGAAGCTCTCGAAGCTGCCGATCAAAGGCTGCGCGAAAGTGGTGATGCTGCCGCATATAAAGTGCGCGAACAATTAGCGAAAGATATTGCCGCCATTAGTCGCGTCAATGCCGCAGATGTTGTCGGTATTTATTCAACGTTGCAAATGTTAGAAACTCAAATTGATTCGCTGACTTTGCTGTTGCCTTACGCTGGAAAAGACGAAACAATTAAACCCGTTGCGCCAGAAGTTAAAAAAGAGCCAAAAGATTTAATGGGACAATTGGAAACGATGGTGACGATTCGCCACGTTCAGCAACACGTCAACGAAATTTTAACGCCCGAACAAGCGCAATTTATTCGCGAGCAATTGCGGGTCAAATTAGAAATTATTACGGTGGCTCTGGTTCAGCAAAATGATCTACTTTATCAAGCCAGTTTAAGTGATGCACAAAAATGGTTGCTGCAAAACTTCGCCAAAGAAAAAGAAGCGGATCGTTTCGCCGCGTCGCTTGATAAAATCGCTGCCGTGCGAATTCGTAGCCAATTCCCCGATATTAGCTTGTCGCTGAAAATGTTGCGCGACATTACAAAATTGCGAATTGAAACAGACAAAGCATTATCCAGTCCCACGAAATCTGCGCCGGTTGCAGATGAAACCACGCCTTCCGCGCAACAATAAGAGAAATTCATCATGAAAAAAATGCTTTTTCTTTTAATTATTTTAGGTGGTTTAGGCGCAGCGGCTTTTTACGGCAGCCAGTTCCTGACACATTTGAACAGCGCGGGTTATGTGTTAATCGGCATTGATCAGTGGTCGTTGGAAACGTCATTATTTGTCTTTTTGGGCGTGTTGGTGGCGGTGTTTTTCATGCTATATTTTAGTTTTCGCTTACTCGGTTGGACAGTTCGCTTGCCAACCAAAATCAAAAAGCGCGTCGCTAACAACAAAATAGCTTTATCACAAAAAGCCTTAATCAAAGGATTAGTCGATTCAGCGGAAGGGAATTGGGAAGATGCGGAGACGATTTTAATTAAGCACGCTTCACACAGCGGTGCGCCGTTAATTCATTATCTAACTGCCGCCCGCGCTGCTCAATCTCGGGGCGCGTTTGATAAACGAGACGAGTATTTACAATTTGCCGCTAAACACGGCGATGACGCGGAAATTGCCATTGGGTTGACGCAAGCCGAATTAAATTTATCGGGTGAACAATATGAACAAGCCTTAGAAACCTTGACGCGCTTGCACTCAATCAATCCAAAACAAGCCAATGTGTTGCGTTTGCTGCATTTAACCTATCAAAAACTTGAAGATTGGCAGTCGTTACGTTCGTTAATTCCGTCGCTCACCACGCACAAAGTGTTAATGGAAGCAGAGTTGAAATTGGTTGAAACGGAAGTATTTAGTAATTTACTGAAACAAGCCGCTGAACAAAAAAATCGTTTTGCATTACAAACCTTGTGGGCGGAAATGCCTTTGTCGATTAAAGTCGTGCGCGGTGTCGCGGCGATTTATTTTGCTGCCATGATTGATGTCGATGCTGGCGCGAGTATTGAAGAAGAATTAGTGAAAAACTTGTCGGCAAATTGGAGCGACACGTTATTAGTTTTATTCGGCAACATTCAATCGACCGATCCTGTTTTGCAACTCGAAACGGCTGAACGTTGGCTAATCGGTCACGCGAATGACGCGATTTTGTTGATGGTATTAGGAAAATTAAGTGGTCAACGTACCGACTACGCAAAAGCACAGCGTTATTTGCAACAAAGTATTGTGCTTGAGCCAAATGTACAAAGTTACCGTTTACTGGGTGATTTAGCATCGACACAAAATGATGCCGTTGCCGCCAGCCAGTTTTATAAACAAGGCTTGGAACTTGCCGCGAGCGCGTTGGTGAATCAAATTGACACCCGTTCGGTTTAATTGTGCGAACTAGACTTAATTTATTATTTATTTTAGCGAACGCGACGCTATTGTTGGGGTGCAATACGGCATTACTCGGCACTTATGGCGAACAAAACCAAACGTTAGAGGCTTTTCGGCAACGGGTCGAAAGTGTATTTCAATTGCAAAATAGCATGACGAATGAGGTGATGTTTAGCGAAACGGAACCGTCGGAAACCATTCTGAAAGCTGAACAGCAAATGCAACGCGCCTGTGAATCGCTGAACGAATACGCCGCGCGTGAAAGTGACGGTTTGAGCATTGGTTTTGGATTACGTCAGCGCGTCGAACAAACCGCAATCAGTTGTGAAAAAACGGCTCAAAATTTGCAAATGTTACTTTCCATTAAACCAAAATAATGCCCGAATTTATTTTAGAAGCGCGTCAAATTGCTTGCCAGCGTGACAATCGTACGTTGTTCAGTGGTTTAAATTTTTATCTTCACAGCGGACAAATTTTATTGATTGAAGGTGTGAATGGCGCGGGTAAAACGTCGTTATTGCGAATTTTAACGGGGTTGCGGCAACCTGATGAAGGCGAATTATTTTGGAATAATGAATCCATTCAAGATTTAGCCGCTGCATTTTATCGCGATGTGGCTTACATCGGTCACAATAATGGCTTGAAAGATACGCTTACCGCGCAAGAAAATTTACAATACGCACAAGCTCTCGCCGTGCCAACATTGAGTATTGATGAGGCTTTGCAGCAAGTGCAATTAAACGGTTATCAAAATACGCCAGTGCGTTATTTATCTGCGGGTCAACGCCGACGTTTGGCATTGGCGCGTTTATTATGTACGCATAAAACATTGTGGATACTGGATGAACCGTATACTTCGCTTGATAAATCGAGTATTCAAATGGTCGAACACCTCATTATCAAACACGTTAAACAAGGCGGAATGGTTGTTATGACTTCCCATCACGAAACGCATTTGCCTGAAACGCTAGTGCAAAAAATCGAGTTACGCCGATGACTTTATTGATTGCTTTTATCGCTGTGATTCGCCGCGATGTTTTGCTGGCTTATCGTCACAGTTCCGAATTGATTAACCCGCTCGCTTTTTTTGTGATGGTGGTGACATTATTTCCGCTCGCGTTGGGGGCGGAACCGCTATTGTTAAAACGGATTGCCCCCGCGATTATTTGGGTTGCAGCATTATTAGCGTCTTTGTTATCGATGGAAACGCTGTTTAAATCGGATTTTGAAGATGGCAGTTTGGAATTGATGGTGATGACTCCACACCCGTTGTCGTTATTGGTATTAGCCAAAGTGATTGCACATTGGTTATTGTCGAGCGTGCCATTATTATTGATGACTCCGTTTATTGCCACGATGTTGGGCATGGATACCGACGTAATGATAATTTTGTTAACGACGTTATTATTGGGAATGCCGGTGCTGAGTTTGATTGGCGCAATTGCCGTGGCGTTGACGTTGGGATTAGGCAAAGGCGGCGCATTATTAGCGGTGTTGGTGTTGCCGTTGTATGTGCCCATGTTGATTTTTGCCAGCGGCGCGGTAGATGCCGCCATGTCGGGTTTACCGGTTGGCGGACATTTATCGATGCTGTCGGCAATTTTATTTGCTACGTTGACGCTGACACCGTTACCCACAGCGGTGGCGTTGAAAATGAGTTTAAGTTAAGCCGCGTTTTTTAAACAAAAACTTCCGCAACTCTTCAATCGCCAACATTCCCAATGCAAACGGTAAAATCATCAGCCACGTTTGCTCGGTCAATGGCACCGTACCAAAAATTAAATTCCCCCACGGCGTATAAATAATGGCAATAATCAACGTAATTTGTAGCGCAATACTCCAAATTATCATTGGATTATTAAACAAGTTCACACTGAATACACTGCGATTAGGCACTTTGCACAGAAAAACATTCATCGTTTGCATGATAATAATCGCGCCCAAACACGCCGTCGTCGCTTGCATATAAAGTGGATTTTGATTGTCTAAACTTTCGCCCCAATGCCAGCCGCCGCTATACAACACAAAGAAATACGCCGACATCGCGGCACACGCTTCAATAATACCCAAAAACAAATAGGCTCGGATTAACAGTCGACCATCGACAAGACGTTCTTGTTTGGAGCGTGGCGGGCGTTGCATAATTCCGGCATCAGGTTTTTCTGCACCCAACGCCAAAGCCGGTAGCGTATCGGTTCCTAAATCAATAATGAGAATTTGCAACACCGTTAATGGTAAAGGAATCTGCAACAATACAAATGCTAAAAACGGCACTAATTCTGGAATCGTGTGCGTTAAAATATAGGTGAAAAATTTTCGAACATTGTCATAAACTGCCCGACCTTCTTCAATCGCCGCAATAATGGTGGCGAAATTATCGTCCAATAAAATCATATCCGCCGCTTCTTTGGCGACATCCGTACCGGTAATGCCCATCGAAATACCAATATCGGCGAGTTTCAATGCGGGCGCATCATTCACGCCATCGCCCGTCACCGCGACAATATGATTTTTCTTTTTCAGCGCGGCAACAATTCGCATTTTTTGATCAGCCGCCACACGCGCAAAAATAATATCGGGTGCATTTAATGCTAGTCGCAATTGAATTTCTGATAATTTACGCAATTGGTCGCCCGTTATCACCAAAGGATTTTCAGTTCTTACTTGCCCGATTTTTTTACCAATGGCTACCGCTGTGTGCGGATGATCGCCCGTGACCATAATCACTTTAATTCCTGCTACATGGCATTGGCGCATTGCTTCCGACACTTCGGGACGCGGCGGATCTTCCAAACCCACTAACCCGCACAAAATTAACTCATTTTCTTGCGCTTCGCTGTTATGACCTTCATCGATTTCACGCCACGCAAAAGCCAAAACGCGCAAACCTTTATCCGCCATCGCTTCTTGCGCCTGAACAAAACGCTGGTGTAATTGGGCGGTCATCGGCACCATCGCATCGCCCTCTTGCACGCGCGTACATAATGGCAACACGGTTTCCAACGCGCCTTTGCAATACAGCACAACGCCTTTGGGCGTTTGGTGAATCGTTGAAATACGTTTGCGGTCGGTATCAAACGCGACTTCGTTAATTTTGGGATACGCTAACGTTTCACCCAAACAGGTTTTGGCGGTGTGAACCAGCGCGATTTCCATCGGATCGCCCAATGTTTTCGATTGCCCGTTATTCATGGTTTCTTTGAGATTGTGACAATGCAGCGCGTTTTCAAAAAATCGCCGATTCGCCACGACAATATCGGATTGGCGTTGTAACTCAGTCGTGGTGAATGATTGATTTTGTAAATAGACCGCACAAACGGACATTTTATTTTGAGTCAGGGTACCCGTTTTATCGGTACAAATCACTGTCGCGGATCCCAAGGCTTCTACCGATGGCAAATGCCGAATTAGCGCATTACGTTTTGCCATGCGTTGCGTCGCCATTGCTAACGATAACGTCACCGTAGGCAATAAACCTTCGGGAACATTGGCGACAATAATACCAATCGCGAACATAAAATTCGCCCAAAACGACAAACCGACACTTTGCCCAATGAAAAAGAAAATCACGCCTAACGTGACCGATAAGCCCGCGATAATTCGGCTTAAACGCATGATTTCACGTTGCAACGGCGAATCACTTTTGACGGCAGTTTGCGTTAAATGGGCAATTTTTCCGAATTCGGTGTGCATTCCCGTTGCAAAAACTAACGCTCGTCCTTCGCCCGAAACCACGGAAGTTCCGGCTAATAAAGTATTGCGGCTGTGTTCTAAACTTTCTTCGGTTGAGGGCAGGGCATCTCGTGCTTGTGCTTTGGATTCACCTGTTACCGTGGCGTTATTTACGCGCAATGAAAAGGCTTCGAGTAGCCGACAATCCGCTGGCACATTATCGCCTTCTTGCAGTAATAACACGTCACCTGGCACTAAATGTGCGGCTAAAATTTGTTGAATTTGATTGTCGCGTAAGACTTTAACGTAACTGGGTAATAACTTTTGTAACGCGCCAATTGCGCGTTCCGCGCGGTATTGCTGCCAAAATGAAAATAAACCATTCACTAAAATTACGCCTAAAATCGCATAACCCAATGTTTTCATGCCTTGGTTGGGTTGCTGCGATTCGGCAAAAAAAGCGAGTCCCGCCGCTAGCCATAAAATTAACGCGAAAAAATGAGTGAATTCTTTGACGAACCGTAACACCATTGATTCGCCACGCACTTCGTCAATTTGATTTTTACCGTATTCTTTGAGGCGATTTTCAACTTCGGCAGCCGTCAAACCTTCATGGCGGCTGTGTAAACTGGCGAGAGCTTCTTGGGTGGCAAATTGATGAATTTTCATGGCTGCACCTGCTGATTAGATTGGAATAAATTTACCTTTTGTCACACGCGGTTGAGCCGCTAAATCGGTGAAAGTTTGTACGTCAGAATACTGTCGCTGCGTCAAAATAGTTTGAACCGCATGTGCTTGGTTGTAACCGTGTTCAAACCAAAGTTGCCCGCGCGGTGTTAAATAATTTTTCGATTCTGACGCGATGATTGTTATATCACGCAAACCATTTTCCGCAGAAATTAACGCAGATTTGGGTTCAAAACGCACATCGCCTTGCGATAAATGTTCGTCGTCAGGCGCAATGTAAGGCGGATTGCTGACAATTAAATCGAATTTAATTTTGGGCAGCGCAGCAAACCAATCGCTCAAAATGAATTCGACATTTTGACAATTGTGTCGGCGAGCATTTTCTTTGGCAATTTCTAACGCCGCCGCACTGGCATCGACCGCAAAAATTTTTACATTCGGACGTTCGGCGGCGAGCGTGACGGCAATTGCGCCCGAACCGGTGCCTAAATCTAAAATGTTGCAGATTGAATTAGTCGGTATTTGCGCCAAACACAGCTCAATCAATAATTCGGTATCGGGGCGAGGAATCAACACATCGGGCGAAACGTTAAAATCGCGTGACCAAAATTCGCGCGTGCCGGTTAAATACGCAATTGGCACGCCGTCTAAACGTTTTGAAATCAATAAGTTAAAACGCGAAATGGTTGGCTTGTCCAAAAATTTATCGTTCCACGCACGCAAATAACTGCGATTTTTTTCCAGCACAAACGCTAATAACACTTCAGCATCTAAGCGCGGCGAATCGGAAGCCGTCGTTAAATAATCGGTGGCGTTATCGAGTAATTCTTGAATCGAAGCCATGTTGGAATCGTTCAAATTAGGTTGAGTAAACGTTGGGTTTCGATTTGAATTTTTTTGCGAAATAACAAAAATTTCCAACGTCGTCCGCCGCATTGTTTCCACAACATCGCCGAACGAATGCCGCCGAGTAGTCCGGCACGAATTTTATTCGCTACATCGGGACGCGATAAATAATCCGGCACGCCATTCACCATAATGCGTGGCTGCAATTTACTGACAGTTTGTAAATAAATATCACCTAAATTTGCCAACACATTTTCATGCTGCAAACCAAAATGATCGCGTTGCGCTTTGGCGCGTTCTACGCCGATAGAAATAGTTTTAAGCATCGGTTTTTGGTTGCTTAATTGCCGTTCCAAAAACACCATTGCCGCCGCATAACGCGCTTGATCGGGATACGCAATTTCATAACCCGTTAATTGCGTTTTAAGTCGCTCCAAACCTAATTTCAAATTCGCTAAATCGTTACCGTAAATATCTAGCACGCTGTCCGATTCGGTTTGTAATAAACTGCCGATGGTGGTTTCAAGTGCTAAATCGTCCGCTTTTCCGGTGGTGGCTAATTGTTCCACCAACGCAGCGGCTTGGGCAATACCTGCCAACGCAATCACTTGATTGGTTAATGTGTCGAGTTCCATATTTTAATAATCCTGAAAGTTAATAACGTGACGATTTTTTATTTCGATGTGAATGTGTGGATTTTTTGCCGGAGAAAATAATCAGTAATGACCACGCCATTAAAAAACATACACCGCCAATTGGTGTAATGGCACCCAACGCGGGTATATTCAAAATCGCCAACACATATAAACTACCCGAAAATAACACAATGCCCAAAAACATTAAAAACCCTGCCCATTTGAGCAATTTTGATTGCGCGTTGTGTTGCTGCATTAACGCCACGGCAATCAATCCGAAAGCGTGCCACATTTGGTATTCCACGCCCGTTTTGTAAACGACGAGTAATTCGGGGCTAATTATCGTTTTCAAACCGTGTGCGCCAAATGCGCCAAACACCACGCCTAAAAATGCGCTCATTGCGCCAAGAAATAAAAAAACAGAAGGCATTATTTTTCCAAAAGTCGCGGCATAAGTTGAACTAAATTACACGGTTTCGTGCGTGAATCGAGTTGTGCGTGAATAATCGAATCCCACGCCATTCGACACGCATTGGTCGAACCCGGTAAACAAAAAATATAAGTACCATTCGCTACGCCTGCCATCGCACGAGATTGAATCGTGGACGTTTTAATATCTGCAAACGATAACCAGCGAAACGTTTCGCCAAAACCGTCCAACACTTTGTCGAGCAACGGCGTAATCGCTTCGGGCGACCCGTCGCGACCGGTCACACCGGTGCCGCCGGTGCTGATAATTACGTCAATTTTTGCGTCCATAATCCAGTGCGACACGGTGGCGCGAATTTGATAAATGTTGTCCGGCACAATTTGTTTATCCGCGACAAAATGCCCCGCGTTAATAATTCGTTCTGCTAACGTGTCGCCTGATGTGTCATTGGTGGCGTTACGCGAATCGGAAACCGTCAGAACGGCGATATTTAAACTTTTGAAATGAGTCATCATCAATCCACCGATTCTATCAACTTTCCGTCTTTGAAAACTCGATCTTTATTTTTTTTACCGTTTGACAACCATTCGGTTGCGATGCCTTCCAGTTTGCCGTTATAAAAAATCGCTTCATTACTTTGTTGCCCATTTTCGTACCACATTTTTGCAACTCCATGTTGTTTGCCGTCTTTAAAATGAATCTCTGCTTTTTTATAACCGTTACGGTAATAGCCTTGAAATTCACCGGTGAACGGCGTGGTTTCCTGCGGCACAAAAGCAAGATTATCTCTTTTTTCGATGCGTACCGTAATGCGTTCTTCGGGTATTTTGTTTTTTTCAGAATCACAACCTAACATCAGCAAACACAATCCAATGACGCACATTATTTTTTTCATCAATGTTTTCTCCAATTTTTACAGCTTAGGTTTCATTCGACGTTTTTTAACTTTAGTCGGAACCACGGCGACCTCTTTTACTTTTACAGGACGCATTTTCAATCGCGCCAACACTAAACCGATTTCAAATAATAACCACATCGGCACCGCTAACAACGTTTGCGAAATGACATCCGGTGGCGTTAAAAACATTCCAATGATAAACGCGCCAACAATGACATACGGACGTTTTTCGACCAAACTTTCCACCGTTGTAAAACCTGACCAAACGGCGACAATCGTAAAAATCGGCACTTCAAAACAGATGCCAAATGCAAAAAATAACGCCAACACAAAATCGAGATAGGCTTCAATATCGGTCATCACCGTTACGCCAGTAGGTGCGGCGGAAGTGAAAAATGCCAATGCCAACGGAGCCACGACAAAATACGCGAATGCCACGCCACAATAAAATAAAAAGGTGCTGGCAATTAACAGCGGAAAAATGGTGCGCTGCTCATTTTTATACAAAGCCGGCGCGAGAAATCCCCAAAATTGATACAAAATAAACGGCACGGACAAAAAAACGGCCGTCAATAACGACAATTTAAACGGAGTCATGAATGGCGACGTGACATTCGTGGCAATCATGGTGCTATTTTGTGGCAAATGTGCCATTAACGGTTGCGCCAATAACGCATAAATATCGTTCGCATAGATCGACAACGGCAACGCCAGAAACGCAATACACAAAACGATGTGCAGCAACCGATTACGCAACTCAATTAAATGCGCGATAAATGGCAATTCAGCGGACGATGATTTATTCATGATGGGACGGTTTCGTTTGAGAGGGTAAAATTTCCTCAGAAAGTGGGTCTAACTTTGAGGTGATTGGCGGAGTTTTTTCATCGTTTAAATACGTCATACTTTCATTTTCTTTTAATAATTGCCGAATTTCTTCCGCGTGAAATTCTTGGCTGATTTCAACTTTTACGTTGGCAATCATTTGGTGAATTTTACCCATCCAAAATCCCGCCATTCGTGCCACTTTCGGCAACCGTTCGGGACCAATTACCAGCAAACTGACCAAACCCACCATTACTAATTCTGAAAATCCGACATCAAACATAATCTTTCATTACTCATTTTTGTTTTCGATGGTTGCATTATTACAGCACTGTTATCAACATACAAGGCACAAAAAAGCGCAGGAAATAAGCCAATCTACGAATACAGACACTAATATTAAGGTCTGTCATAAGTAGGAAAATCCTGTAGAATTTCAACTTTCTACCTGAAATTTGGATTATTCACTTATGACATCCGCTAAATATCGTTCGATTTTTTCGCCTTCAACGGCACAACAACGCAAAGAAAATTTCGACAATTATTGGGAATTCACTCAACAACACGGCGGCGAATTCTTAGAACAAGACCGCGATTTAGTTGTTAAACGCGCCAAACTCGAATACTTTCAAAATCATCCCGTTAAATTACGCACACCGCTTGCCCATCCGGAAGCGTTTTATCGCAATTACGTCGATATGCAGGATGAACCTGCGTCGTTGGATAAAATTACGTTGCTGTTAACGGGAATGTATAAATTCGCCCGGCATGAATGGGTGGGCATTAAAGGCGCGTGGGACGTGGCTCCCAGTATGGCGAATTGCACCAATCTCGAAGACAAAATCAGCCGCATTCATTTGGCGGAAGAATTTTGTCATGTTCGATTGTTCGATGAAATGCTGAAAACGTGCGGTTTAGACAAAGTGGAATGGGTGCCGTTATCGCCGTGGAAAGAAAAAATGTACGAACAATTTCCGAAATTTCCTGGTTTATTGATTGATACACCGGCATTTGTCACCGAATTGATGGGCGTGACGTTTTATTTTCATTTGTACCGTTTATTTGATGAAGTGCTTGCTGGCGAACCCGAAGTGCGTGATCGATTAAAAGAGTTGCTCGACGAAATTACCATTGACGAAATCGCACACGTTGGACAGCGTCGCAATTTTATTGGTGATACTGGAATAAAAGTAGCGAAATGGTTAGTAAAACCGTTTTACACGATGTTCTTCAATGACATTCCTGAAGTAGGGCAGTTATTCGACGTGAAAAAAATGATTCAAGACGGCGAAGCCTTTGATTTCAACACCGTCCCCGATTATATGATTGCAAAAAGCTGGATTCCGTCTTATTGCAAAGTGTAGATTTACATTTCTGACATCGCTTGTCGAATCCATGCTTCGGCTTCAGCGTTAATATCAGCGGCTTTGCGTCCTTTAGTTTGAATGGGCGCACCGATTTTTACTTTGATTGTGCCAGGATATTTCAAAAAACTGTAACGCGCCCAAAAGTCGCCGGCATTATGGACGACCGGAATCACGGGAAATCCCGATTTATGCGCCAACATCGCCCCACCCATGTTGAACGGCAATACTTCGCGTGCGCCTGCGCGGGTGCCTTCGGGGAAAATCAACACCCAAATACCTTCGTTCAAGTATTTCGTGCCGTCTTTCACCAAACTTTTCAACGCGCCACGGGCGTTACGTTTATCAATTACGATGGATTTCAACAATAATAACGACCAGCCCCACAACGGTAAATATAACAATTCACGTTTTATCACGGCGGATTGCGTCGGTAAAATATAGCGCAACGCCAATGTTTCCCAAGCGGATTGATGATTACTGAAAATAATCGCCGCTTGTTCGGGATTGACATTTTCCAGACCTTCCACTTCGTATTTCAAACCGACACATACTTCCATCGACCAGAGCATTAAACGACACCACAAACGCCCAATTTTGTAACGCAATTCAAACGATGCCCAAAATAGCAAAAATAAAATGGTCGCTTCAATCGTCGCGGTAAAAAAAATACTGAAAAAAAGTAAAGTCGAACCGATGTAATTTTTCGGACGATTATCGACCGATGAGGGATTTTGCTGCGTCATGTAAATTCTCAAAAAGTGAAAGGGAAGTTAAAAATTCTGGATTATGTTGTAACGTTTTTGCGCCGTTACCTGTTTTGACTAAAATGGGCATTGCGCCAGCAGTTTGCGCGGCTTGAATATCGCGTAACGAATCACCAATAAAATAAACATCTTTTAAATCAACCGCGTAATCTGCGGCGAATTTTTTTAATAAACCCGCTTTGGGTTTTCGGCATTCACAACTATCGTCAGTTTGATGTGGACAAAAATAAATGGCTTCAATTTTTCCGCCCAAATCAGCCAGCGCGTCACGCATTTTGTCGTGAATTTTGCTTAACGTTTTTTCGTCGAACAAACCACGCGCCAAACCTGATTGATTGCTGATGACCACAACACGAAAACCGTGTTGATTTAATAGCGCAATCGCTTCTAAACTGTTTTCGATTGGCAACCATTCATCGGGCGATTTTATAAATTCGTCCGAATCGTGGTTAATCACACCGTCGCGGTCGAGCAGAATGTATTTTTGCATCGTCAAAATTGATAAGAAACACGCAACATCAATTCACGCGCTTCAGCAGGTAATGGCGGATGGAACCCATTGTATTGCTGAACATATTGATAACGCGCATTGAAAACATCGTATAAACCCAACCCAATTTCCGCGCCTTTAATCGGCATATTTTGATAGCGCAAATAGGTGTTATAAAGCCATTCGGGTTTGTAATGCGTCAATTCATTTCCGCTGTAACCTAATCGATCACTCATGAAAATTAAATTGTGATTAAATGATAAATTCGATGTGAAATTAAACGTGTGATTGAGCGTCACTTTGTGCGTTGGAAACCCTAAATTCATATTCGGATGCACCACAGTTCCATTAGCATTTGTCGCTTGATAATAACTGAAAGCGGAATTTTGCGCGGACTGGTAAAACGAATAATTCAAATCAAAATGCCCCAACGTCGCATTTTTATATTTCACGCCCGATTCAATTCCGTAAGTGGCGAGAGCTTTTGAATTAACGTAATAATCATCAAAATTTGCATCAAATGAATAATCAAAAATATGCTTTATTTGTGTGTAAAAAATGTTTGAAACCACTTCAAAATTGTTTGAAAACGCATAACCCAATTCCATTTCATAGGTTTGCGCCACTTCAGGAATCAGCGCGTTAACGTTTCGTCCCAGCGTATTTTGTTGGTTATATTCGAGATTCATTTGGTAATCGCCGCCCGTTGGCGCGTGAAAAGCGTGCGTATAAAATAATTTGTAATGAAATTTATCGAGCTGTTTTGTTAACGCCACGCGCGGCGCGAGATTGGTGCCGAATTGGCTGTAATTATCAAAGCGCAAACCCGCTAATAAATCGCCAAAATTAGTTTTATAAACGCCTTCGGCATACGCGGTGTAATTTGTGAAAATCGGTAACTGCCCTTTAAAAGCCGAAACAATCTGTGTGTATTCTTCCATTTGATAGCTATTTCCGAGTGCAAAATAACTGCCTGAATCCGCCATCCACGTTGCTTTTGTGTCAAATTTATAATAATCGACAATGACCTTTTCTTGTAATTTCGTAGGCTTGCCATTTTCATAATGCTTTGAACGTTCCCACGGACTTTGCCGCGAAAAATCAAAAGCCGAATTCACTTTGAAATTTGGATTAAATTCATGCTCAAACCCTAAATTCGCGGCGTAAGTATTAAAGGCGTTATTCAAATAAGTATTTTTTGCCGCCATCGTGTCGCTAAAACCATCACGACTTTCAATGTTGTATTCATCAGACAACAAACGAATTTTAAAATCTTTATATTTCAAACCCAAATTGCCGTACAACGAAGCCAATTGACTGTTATTTGCCATATCAAAACTGCTGCCGTGTGCGTCGGTGTAAAGCCGGTCGCTACGTTGTGATTCATTGGCTTTGCCAGAAAAACTGATTTCTAAATCATCGAAAATTTTACCCGCTGCGACATTGATATTTTTACGCGCTTCGCCTCGTTCAAATCGCCCATAATCTGCGGTGATAGCGAGTCCATTTGCTTGTTTGGCATTTTTGGTAATGATATTCACCGTTCCCATTTCGGCATAATTTCCACCGATAATTGAATTTGACCCGCGAATAACCTCGATGCGGTCAATTTGTTCAATCGGAAACCGTCCGCCAAATGCCGCTGTTCCAAAACGGCGTTCTGTCAGCATAATTCCATCGACAAACACCGACATTTTGCCTTCATCCGCTTGAATACTGCGAACGCCCACGCCGATTTCGTTGTTCATATTTACGCCAAACGTAAAACCTGGAATCTGTTGCAATACATCGACTAAATCGCGTGCGCCACTGGTTAAAATTTGTTCGCTGCTAATCGAATTCACGATGTTTGCGGCTTCGTTTGCACACGCTGCTTGTTGCGATGCACCGAGAAATACAGGCGTTTCCATCAATTGCTCAATCGAAATATCTTCGACATCGACATTTTTCAAATTGGAACACGTTAAATTTTGTTCGGCGCAAACACTCCCACAACCGTAAATTATTACTGTGTAGAATGCTAATTTTAATCGGTTGTGGGAAGTCATAGGTTTCTACGCTTGTAACTTGGAAATATCCGCGCAAGTTAGAAATTGTGTAGACAATAAATTCAGCAATGCCAGACGATTGGCGCGTAATTCTAAATCGTCGCAATTCACCATCACGCCATCAAAAAACGCATCAACAGGCTGTTTCAATTCTGCTAAACGATTTAACGTCGCTTGATAATCACGTTTTTCAAGTAACGGTTGAATATCCGCCGCAGATTTTTGCGCGAGTTCAAGCAACTTAATTTCAACGGGTTCAACCAATTTGCCAATCGTTTCAGCGGGCGAATCGGATTTTTTCAAAATGTTCAAAATGCGTTTATTTGCCGCCGCTAAACTTTCCGCTTCGGGCAATTGGCGGAACGCTTTCACAGCTTCTAAACGTTGCATGAAATCTAACGGTTCAGCTGGGTTCACGGCTAAAACCGCTTCAAATTCATCAGCGGTAAAACCTTTGTCTAAAGCGTAACCTTTCAAACGTTCAAAAATGAAATCCGTCACGAGCGTTTGTGTTTTAGTTTTGTCGAATTCGTGAGCAAATAATGACAATGCAAATTCAGTCAGCGCGTAAATATCGAGTTTTAAATCGTGTTCAATCAGAATTCTTAAAACACCCAACGCCGCACGACGTAACGCATACGGATCTTTATCGCCTGTTGGGATTAAGCCAGCACTGAAAATTCCCGCCAACGTGTCGAGTTTTTCAGCCACCGCCACGACGCAACCCATTTCGCTGGTCGGAGTCGCGCCACCGGCTTGTTTTGGCAAATAATGTTCTTCAATTGCTAACGCCACTGCCGAATTTTCACCATCCGCCAGCGCGTAATAACGCCCCATCGTGCCTTGCAAATTACCAAATTCGCCGACCATTTCAGTCATTAAATCGTTTTTCGCTAAAAAAGCGGCACGTTTTGCGAGTTCAACATCGGCGTTAATTTTTGGCGCAATGTATTCAGAAATTTTGACTAAGCGTTCAACTTTTGCCGCAACCGTTCCTAATTTTTCTTGAAAGACGATAGTTTCCAAACGTGGCGCGAAATCCGCCAGTGAATAACGGCGGTCTTGTTTCCAGAAAAATTCGGCATCCGCTAAACGTGGCGTAACCACGCGCTCATTCCCATTTTTGATGGATTCAGGATTGGTGCTTTCGATGTTGCTAAACGTGATGAAATAAGGGCGCAACGAACCGTCGGTATTTTTCACGGGAAAGTATTTTTGATTTTCCTGCATCGTGGTAATCAACACTTCGGCAGGCAACGCTAAAAAGCGTTCATCAAAATGCCCTGTAATCGGCACTGGAAATTCATTTAACGCCGCAATTTCTTCGAGCAAATCGTCTTCAATATGCGCGATGCCGTTCACTGATAAAGCGGCTTTTTCGGCATCGGCACGAATCTGACTTTTTCGCGTATCAAAATCGGCAATGACTTTGCCTTGTGAAAATAAAATCTCGGCGTAATTTTCAGGTTTTGAAATCGTCAGATTTTGTGGCGCGTGAAAACGATGCCCGCGTGTTTGATTGCCTGTTTGCAAACCCAAAATTTCGGTTTCAATAATTTCTTCGCCATAAAGCAACACCGCCCAATGCACAGGTCGAACAAATTCAACCGCAAAACTTCCCCAGCGCATGCGTTTAGCAATCGGCAAATTTGAAATACTTTTGCGAATAATGTCCGGAATCAATTTTTGCGTCGTTTGACCAGCAATCGTTTGTGTACACGCCAGCCATTCGCCTTTGTCGGTTTTTAAGCGTTCGAGTTGGTCAAATTCCACGCCGCAACTTTGCGCGAAAGCTAACGCTGCTTTACTCGGTGTGCCGTCTGGTTGAAAAGCGGCTTGAATGGATACGCCGCGTTTTTGTACGGTTTTATTGGCTTGTGAACCTTGTAAATTTTCAATAAAAACCGCTAAACGACGTGGCGCGGCGAAACTTTTTACGTTTGAAAAATCGAGTTCCGCTTCGTTTAAACCTTGCACGATGCCAACGGTTAAAGCGTTGCTTAATTTCAATAATGTTTTCGGCGGCAATTCTTCGCAACCCAATTCAAATAATAAATGTTGAGCTGTCATTTAGTTGGCTCCTTGCGTGTTCAACAGTGGAAATCCTAAGGCTTCGCGTTTGGCATAATAGACTTCGGCAACGGCTCTCGACAATGTGCGAACGCGCAAAATATAACGTTGGCGTTCAGTCACAGAAATCGCGTGGCGTGCATCGAGCAAATTAAATGTGTGTGACGCTTTCAACACCATTTCGTAAGCAGGCAACGGTAAATCTTCCAAAATCAATTTTTGGCATTCTTGTTCGTAAATTAAAAAACTGTGGAACAAAAAGTCTACATTGGCGTGGTCAAAATTGAACGCTGACATTTCGACTTCGTTTTGATGAAATACGTCACCATAAGTCACCACGCCAGTCGGTGTTTCTGTCCAAACTAAATCATAAACGCTGTTTACGCCTTGCAAATACATCGCCAAACGTTCTAAACCGTAAGTGATTTCACCTGTGACAGGACGGCATTCTAAACCGCCGACTTGTTGAAAATAGGTGAATTGCGTGACTTCCATGCCGTTCAACCAAACTTCCCAGCCCAAGCCCCACGCGCCCAACGTTGGCGATTCCCAATTGTCTTCCACAAAACGAATATCGTGTTCCAACAAATCAAAACCCAACATTTGCAACGAACCTAAATACAGCTCTTGAATGTTTTCAGGCGACGGTTTAAGCATAACTTGGAACTGATAATAATGCTGCAAACGGTTTGGATTATCACCAAAACGCCCATCCGTTGGACGACGTGACGGTTGCACATACGCCGCTCGCCAAGGCTCTGGGCCAATGGCGCGTAAAAACGTCGCGGGGTGAAAGGTTCCTGCACCGACTTCTAAATCTAGCGGTTGCAGCAGCACGCAACCTTGTTCTGCCCAATAAGTTTGTAGGGCTAAAATTAGCCCTTGAAAAGTAGTTACTTTTTGATTGATTGTTGACACAATTTTGACCAAATTAAACGAGAAAAGAGGGCTAATTATAGCGGAAAATTTGTATTCGATTATTTTTCAGCAACCAACATACGCTCTAACGGACTATTTGGCGCAAATTCGACCGGTTTTTCAGTTATCGATTCACACACCGCCAGCAACGCATGCACACTTTGTAATTGCGTGGTGCGTTGTTGTTGAAACTGCTCAATAGCGGTAATTACTTCGGCAGTCAAACTCGCCAAGCCTTGCGAAATGCCTTTATTCAAGCCGCGCACCGCACATTTTTCGAGCGACGGTTGGCATTTTTTCAAAATAAAAAACGGCACCAGCCACGACAATCCACAAACCAACGTGCTGTGAATCGCAAAATCCACATTCAAATAATGATCGTGCGTTTGATTGCTTTCATAATAACCATTCAGCACTTGAAAACCGACCCAACTCATCGCCGCCAAAGGCAACACAATTTCTGCCATTGCCACGAATTTTAATAACGCGCGTTGCACGATATTTCCACGTTGCGCCAACGCTTGCCGCGTTTGAAGTTCAACGTAGGAATTGAATTGTTTTTGAGCTTTTTCGCGCAACGGTAAAAGTTGTAATTCCAGCGGCGCAATCGGAAATCCCAATTTTTGCGCGTCGATAATCAGCATATTTAACGCATCGTCAAAACGAGTTTGCGCCCACTCATCCCAAAGTGAAATCAGGTTTTTTGTGTTTAATAAATCGTTAACGTGTTGGGTAAAATGTTCGGCTAACGGTTGAAGCCGCCACGCAAAACCCTGTTGTAATTGTGCGGCGGTCGCTTTCCAATTTGAATGCCAGTGATGCGGTAATTTTTTCAACGCGGTTTCATTGCCGAATGGTACGAGATAATTTTGTAACTGATTTTGCAACAGGTGAACGCGAACGTGTTTGCCGTGTATTTCCAGTTGTTCGATAGTTTTTTGCGTGGCGAGTGCTGTTAATGTTTCGGTTAATTGGCAGAATTCATCGTTTAAATTTAAGTCGATGTCACAACAGGTTTTAAAAATAAGTGGCGCGTTAAATCCAGCCAGTGTTAACTGCTTTTCAAAATCGGCGGCTTGTTCAAAAACGCCTCTGTCCCATTGATTCAACACAAATAACCACGCATGCGTTGCGCCTTCGGCGAGTAATAATCGCCACGCTTTTTCGTCTCGATAGCGTTCGGGACTGACAACGTAAATCAACACGTCGATGTGCGGCAACCAGTTGAAAACCAATTCTTTGTTGTGCGCGTTTGTGCTGTCAAAATCAGGCATATCAATCCACACCACATTTTTTTGCGCGGCATCGTCATGATTTGCAACGCGAATATCCGTCAGCGGCAAATTGGGCAACGTGATTTCACGATGGTGAAAAAGCGTCACTTCTTTTGAAGTCGGGCGCGTCATTCCCGCTTTTGCAATCGGTTTTCCCGCTAATCGGTTGAGCAACGAACTTTTTCCCACGCCTGTTCCGCCCATAAAAGCCACGATTAACGGACGCGATTCACGCAAATCCCCGCCGCCTCCATTTTCAAAAGGGGAGAAAAAATCTTCTTTTTTGACATTCGTTAACGGGATTTTCTGCGGATTTAGCCAACCCAATTCGGAAGCCTGTTGCGCCCAGTCTTCGACGCGCTGTAAAAGTTCAGAGTAATCGTAAGCCATGCGGTTTTTCATTAAATTGGGTTTCAATAGCGGCAAGTTGTTCGGGTGAAATCGCAAAATGCGTGTCGGTTTTTAAGTGTTTCGGCAAAGCGGTCAAGCGGTGCGCGAGTGGCGCAAAAATTTGTTTTTTTACGGCGGCAAGTTGTTGAGCTTTCAAATCCGCTTCCACTTTTTTCATGTAATTGCCAATTGCGCTTTCCGTGAGTAAATTCGTTAACATTAACATCGCCGGCGCAATCGCTAAATCATGCAGCCCAATTCCGCCCGTGTACAACGTCAACGCAATAACGGCAGCATCTGCGGCGACACGAGTGGCGCGTAACGTATTCAAAACCAGCGGCTGTTCTGCTAATTTTGAATAAAGTCCTTGCGCCGCTTGTTCAACATCTTGCTGAAAATTTTGGTGATACTCTTCGGCAGAAAGCTGGAATTCTTGTAAAACGACGGCGCGATTTTGACGCAATTGTTCGCTCAATTCGCGCCACAATGAAGGCGTATTTTTAGCCAATAATTCATGCGCTAACTCGGTCAACGTGTGGTTAATCAGCTGCGTTAAAACAATCATTTCCTGACTTCGCTGCGGATGATTTCGACTTTTGCCCAATCGCTGCACTAATTTTAAAGGATAAAGCAAAACCTTTCGGGCGGTCATCATCACTTTCGCCATACTTGGAATTTCGAGTAACAATAACAATTCGGCAATCGCTTGTTGAAAGGTTTCGTAGTGGCGCGGATGATTCAAATAATCTCGCGCATAATCGTTCAACGCCTGCTCAATCTTGTCATCAACCAGCGTTTGCCACGCTTGATAAATTTCGTGTTCGGCGCGTAACGGTTTCGTCCATTCTGCCCAATGTGTTTGCACTAATTTTTGTTCGCGCCGCTGCTGTTTTTCGCGTTGAACTTTTTTCGCCAATTCAAACAAAACGTGCCGTTTCGATTCGGGAATTTCAGGTGATTTTGTCCTTTGTTGATACAAAAACGGAATGACTTCGGGAAAATTATCACGCCGATAATCCGCCCATTTTTCTTTGAGTGATTCTAAAATAATCGCTTCCGAACCTTCGCTTAATTTATTGACGCAAATGAGCGTCGGTTGGCGCAACGGTTCGATGAGTTTGAGCGTATCCCAAACGGTTTGATCGGCGTATTTTTCTTTGCTGACCACTAAAATAATTACGTCCGCCAGCGCGATTGTTTTTAAAACCCCTTCGCGATAATCGGTTGAGTCAATCGAATCGAAATCGGGCGTATCCCAAAGTAACGTTGGCGGTAAAAAATCTTCGCTTTTTGCAGCGGAGCTAGGAATAATTTGTTCCACGGTATAACAATCAAAACGATTTTTACTTAAATTTTCGCGTGAAAGTGGGACGAATGGCGCGAAATAACGAGCTAAATCGTGGCAATCGGATAACGCTATTTGATGACAAAAACCGTGCGGATGAACGGTGTAACCCGCTAATGGACTGACTCCCGCCTTTTCGGATTGCAAAAAAACATTCGTCAATGAGCTTTTACCGGCTTGCGTTGGGCCAATAATCGCACACGATAATGGCAACGTTTTGAGATATTGACCTTTACGAAAAAACGCTTCCGCCAACGTGAGCTGTTCAAAAACGAGTTGGTATTGACGCGCTTCGTGTAGGTTGGAATTCAAAACAACGTGATAGCGTTGTCGGAGCAGAGAAATAAATTCCAGCATAAAAAAATCGGCTTAGGTTTATAATAACCGCGTATTTTACTTTGTTTGTTCCGTTAGCGTTATTATCCGATTCATTTTTTAATTCGAGACACTTTCATGAAAAAATTACCCCTTGTTTTGTTGCTATTCAGTTGCAGTCTTTTAATGGCTTGCAATGGTCAAGAAATCAACGCACACAGTGAAAAAACTGCTTATAAATCAGTGAAAATGATTAAAAATCATTTGACCGAAGATAAGCGTGTCGAATATGAAATGTCTTTTTGGATGATTCGCGATGCCAAAAAAGATAATGCTGAATTTTTGTCAGCCGTCGATGGCAAAAAAGCGGACGAAATTATTGCAATGGGCAAAGAAATTTACGCACAACGTAAATCTGCTGGTTTCGCCGAATATCAGCAATACAAAACATGGGAAGAAATGATGGCAAAATACGATCGTGACCGTATCAAACAAGGCAAGTCAAAGACAGATATTAAAGAAAAAATTAACGATCCGCAAAGCGGCAATCGTGACGTTATTTATAGCATGTAGTCATGAAAAATTCTTCGCAGTTGTTTATCAAAAAATGGACTCGGATGGGTGTTACGCTTTGCTTATGTGGCGCGTTAACGTGTGTGGCGAGCGATGACAAACGCGAAGCAGAATTTGCGGCGGATATTCAAAAAACGTTAAATTTTGGTCATGCGGTTTGGTTAGAAACGCCCGGAAAAAAATTTTTAAGTTTGTATACCGATACGGCAAAAAATTCCCGTCACGGTGTCGTTATTCTGTTGCATGACACCGGCGGAAATCCGAATCAACAAGCGATAATCAAACCGTTACGCACCTTTTTTCCTGAACATCACTGGGCAACTTTGTCGATACAATTGCCGGTGCGTGAAGCAGATGCAGCAGTTCAAGATTACTACGCGCTCTTTCCTGAAGCCATAGCACGATTAGTGGCGGCAATCAATTTTGCCAAAACTGAAAAGGCGGAAAAAATTGTCGTGATTGGTTACGGGTTAGGCGGTTTGATGGCGAGTTATACGTTGAGTGAAAAAATAGCGGACGTGAATGCGTTGGTGACGATTAGTTTACCGGTGCCTGAAACCAGTGATTTGACGGCACAAACATTGCGGTTTATGCCAAAATTGACACTGCCCATGTTGGATATTTATGGCGCGTCAGATTTACCGAATGTGGTCAATAGTGCGCGAGAACGGCAAGTGGCGGGCAAAATAAATTCAAATTATCAACAAGTTAAAATTGACGACGAAGGGCATTTGTATTTGCACGACGAAGGTTTGTTGGTGAAGCGGATTTACAGTTGGATTGATAAAATAACAAATCGTAACACGACAGAATCGTTGCAATCCCAAGAACAGGGCAAGTAAAGCTACTTACCCCGCTGCTGCTGTTATTTTATTTAGCTATTGGCGCGTTGCTCAACACGGTCGTGTTGGCTTCTGCACTGGCAGCATTACAAACTGGATGTCCCCAACCGCTGACACTTTTTCCGTCAGTTCCAATGTCAAAAACGATATTGTCAGATTTATCGCCTGCCACGCCACCAGGTATTTTATCCAGTGACAATAAATGGCGCGTACGCCAAGCGATGTTGTGATCTGCACACGAACTATCGCCACTCACACCGATTGCCCCGACCAATTTCCCCGTCGTGTTATAAAGTGCCAAGCCACCCCCAAAAACATTCACACCACCAATTCGTTTGCCAACCAAAGCATCTTTTGCGGTGCCAAAGTTAGCGGTCGTTCCAGCATAAGCAACGGAGGTATCAACCGGATTACTTTCTTGCAAGCCAAATAAACTGCCGCCTGGTTGAACGGCTGAATACAAATTAGCCGTTGATAAAGACAAGCCTGGCAAACTAAAAGAATTAGCCGTATTGGCTTTTTGTGCAGAAATTACGCGGCTACCTGGCCATTGATCGCCAGTTGCCACGCCTGTTTTTGCCACCGCACAGACTTCGCCTGCACGATTCACAATCGTTCCCCACATATTTAAACCAAAACCGCCGTTACTTTGCGATTGTGCTGTTTTCAATGTGCTTTGTAATTGTGCAAAAGTAGGAACTTCTTTACAGTCTGCGGCTTCTGCAACGCTTACTGTGGCAGACAATGCGATGGTTGCAACCGCAAAAGAAAGTTTTTTTAACATGAAATTTACTCCGTTTTTTTCTGTGTAAACTACACCGGTTGGCGCAGCGACTTAGAATAATAACGCAATCCAATTATGCGAGCAAGATGGAATTCTATTCTTTTTCATGGCATATTTTCTGCCTTGTGAGTGCTTTAAGATTCCTTTACTATGCTTTAACATTTTTTCATTTTGAATTTAAAATCACCATGCAAACTCCAGAAACCACCTTATCCGCGAATTTTATTCGTCAAATTGTCGCTAATGATTTAGGCGTAAACAAAAATAATGGCAAAGTTGCCACCCGTTTTCCACCTGAGCCGAATGGTTATTTACACATTGGTCACGCAAAATCGATTTGTTTAAATTTTGGTACAGCGTTAGAAAATAACGGGACTTGTAATTTGCGTTTCGACGATACCAATCCTGAAAAAGAAAGCGTCGAATACATGGAATCCATCAAACGCGACGTGGCGTGGCTGGGTTTTGAATGGTCAGAATTGCGTCATGCGTCGGATTATTTTGAGCAACTTTATCACTATGCAGTCGAATTGATTCAAAAAGATTTGGCGTATGTGGACAGTTTATCGGCGGAAGAAATTCGCCTTTATCGCGGCACATTGACGCAAGCGGGCAAAGAAAGTCCAGATCGCACTCGTTCGATTGAAGAGAATTTAGATTTGTTTGCGCGAATGCGTGCCGGTGAATTTGCTGACGGACAATTTGTGTTGCGTGCCAAAATCGATATGGCTTCACCGAATATGAATTTGCGTGATCCGGCGATTTATCGGATTCGCCGCGTGCATCATCAACGCACCGGCGATGCGTGGTGCATTTACCCGATGTACGATTATACGCATTGTATTTCTGATGCAATCGAAGGCATTACGCATTCGCTTTGCACGCTCGAATTTGCTGATCACCGTCCGTTGTACGACTGGGTTTTGGAACAATTGCAAACGCCGTGTCATCCGCAACAAATTGAATTTGCGCGGTTGCAATTGGAATACACGATTGTTAGCAAACGAAAATTGAATCAACTTGTGACTGAAAAACACGTTTTGGGTTGGGATGATCCACGTTTGCCAACGATTGCCGGTTTACGTCGCGCCGGTTTTACGCCGCAAGCGATTAAAGATTTCTGCGAGCGCATTGGCATTACCAAACAAAACTCGTGGATTGAAATGGGTGTGTTGGAATACTGCATTCGTGAAGATTTAAACGTGAATGCGTTTCGGGCGATGGCGGTTTTAGAGCCGTTGCGCGTCGTGATTACCAATTATCCAGACGATAAAATCGAAAATTTAGAGGTTTCAAATCATCCGCAACGTGAAGAATTCGGCAAGCGAATTGTGCCATTTTCAAAAACAATTTTGATTGAACGTGACGATTTTTCTGAAAATCCACCATCGAAATACAAACGTTTGAGCGTAGGCGAAGAAGTGCGTTTGCGTGGCGCGTATGTGATTCGGTGTGACGAAGTGATTAAAAATGCAGACGGTGACATTGGCGAATTGCGGTGCAGTTATGACGAAAATACGTTGGGGAAAAATCCCGAAGGGCGCAAAGCAAAAGGTGTAATTCATTGGGTGTCTGAAGCGCAATCGCACGCGGCAGAAATTCGATTGTACGATAGATTGTTTACTGTGCCGCAACCGGATAGTGAAGAAAACTTTTTAGACGTGGTCAATCCGAATTCGTTACAAACCCTGAACTTGTGCCGCGTGGAAGCTAGTTTAAAAACTGCAACCTTAGAAAATCGTTATCAATTTGAGCGTACGGGCTATTTTTGTTTAGACAGTGATAGCACGCACGAAAAATTAGTGTTCAATCGTACTGTGACGCTGCGTGATAATGGACAGAAAGATTAGGTGTATTTTGCATTGACACACCTACCCGTTCTAATTTAAAGTTAGCCTCGCATAAATTAGCGTAACCATTAACTATAACAATAACTTTTTTGGAGTTTACATCATGGCAAAACCATTGATTCAAATGGCATTAGATTCTTTAGATTTCGACGCAACGATTTCATTAGCAAAACAAGTTGCGCCATTCGTTGATATTTTCGAAATTGGTACACCTTGTATCAAACACAACGGCGTAAACTTAGTAACAGCGTTACGTGCAGAATTCCCAGACAAATTGTTATTAGTTGATTTAAAAACAATGGACGCTGGCGAATACGAAGCGACTCCTTTCTACGCAGCTGGCGCGGACATTTGTACTGTATTAGGTGTTTCTGGTTTAGCGACTTGCAAAGGCGTTATCAAAGCAGCGAACGCACATTCAGCTGAAGCACAAATTGATTTAATCAATGTTGATGACAAAGCAGCTTGCGCTCGTGCAACGGTAGCCGCTGGCGCACAAGTTATCGGTATTCACACAGGCTTAGATGCACAAGCAGCTGGCGATACACCGTTTGCTGATTTGAACTTGATTGCTGGTTTGAACTTAGGTGTTCGTATTTCAGTTGCTGGCGGTATTAACGCTAAAACTGTTCAAGACGTAGTTCGTGCAGGCGCAAACATTATTGTAGTTGGCGCAGCCATCTACGGTGCCGCATCACCTGCTGAATCAGCGCGTGAAATTCGTGAATTAGTTGACGCTGTTTAATTAAGGAAACCTTATGCACCAACAACTTATCTTAGATAAAATTACCAGTATTCTTGAAGCGACTGAAGAATCTTACGATGAAAAACTAACCGCTATGCTCGACGCGGCATCACGCATTTTTATTGCGGGTGCCGGTCGTTCAAAACTGGTCGGTAATTTCTTTGCAATGCGGTTGGTGCATGGTGGTTACAACGTCAATGTTGTCGGCGAGATTGTGACTCCAAGCATTCAAGCTGGCGATTTGTTAATTATCATCTCAGGTTCGGGTGAAACTGAACAGCTGGTTGCTTTCACTAAAAGTGCGAAAAAAATTGGTGCAAAAATCATGTTGATTTCTGCCCAATCAAAATCGACAATTGGCGATATGGCAGACGGTGTGTTCCAAATCGGACAATCTGAGTTGTACGGCAAAGTCGTTGGAATGCCAATGGGAACCGTTTTTGAGCTGTCAACATTAGTCTTTTTGGAATCTACTATTTCCCATATTATTCATGAGAAAGGTATTCCAGAAGAAATTATGCGTTCAAGACATGCCAATTTAGAATAAAAACTGACTGTTAAAGCGAGTGATTTTGAAATTATTCGCTTTAATTTATAAAGTCACTAAGTCAAAAATTACGGGTTGCACTATTGAATCATTTTAATAGTGCAATTTTTTAATCCACTTAATCAAAGGGAAAAAATATGACATCGCGTAGAGAATTAGCGAACGCCATACGCGCGTTAAGCATGGATGCAGTTCAAAAGGCAAATTCAGGACATCCCGGCGCACCAATGGGTATGGCGGACATCGCCGAAGTGTTGTGGAATGACCATTTAAAACACAATCCAACCAATCCAAATTTTGCAGATCGCGACCGTTTTGTATTATCGAATGGCCATGGTTCAATGCTGATTTATTCGTTATTGCATCTTTCTGGCTACGATTTGCCGATGAAAGAATTGTCATCATTCCGTCAATTGCATTCAAAATGTCCAGGTCATCCCGAATACGGCTACGCACCAGGCGTTGAAACTACAACTGGGCCACTCGGACAAGGCATCACCAACGGCGTTGGTTTTGCAATGGCAGAGAAATTATTAGCCGACCAATTCAACAAACCGGGTCACGAAATCATTGATCATCACACCTATGTTTTCTTAGGTGATGGTTGTTTGATGGAAGGCGTATCACACGAAGCATGTGCGTTAGCGGGAACATGGGGTTTAGGTAAATTAGTTGCGTTCTGGGACGATAACAACATTTCAATCGACGGTCATATTGATGGCTGGTACACCGACGACACCGTAAAACGTTTTGAAGCCTACGGCTGGCACGTTCAATCTGTTGATGGTCATAACGCTGACGAAATCAATGCCGCCATCACAGCGGCTAAAGCAGTCACCGATAAACCATCCATGATTTGCTGTAAAACGATTATTGGTTTTGGTTCACCAAACAAAAGTGGCAGTCACGATTGTCACGGCGCAGCATTAGGCGACGCAGAAGTTGCGTTGACACGCGAAGCATTAGGTTGGACGCACGCGCCATTTGTGATTCCAGAAAATGTTTATGCAGGTTGGGATGCGAAAGCGAAAGGAGCAACAATCGAATCTGATTGGGATGCTAAATTTGCAGCTTATGCGGCAGAATTTCCTGAATTAGCGGCTGAATTCACACGCCGTACAGCCGGTGATTTACCCGCAAACTGGAAAACAGTTACTGACGCATTCATCAAAGCCACCAACGAAAAAGGCGAAAACTTAGCGTCACGTCAAGCATCGCAAAAAGCGATTGCGGGATTGGCGGAAATTTTGCCTGAATTTTTAGGTGGTTCTGCGGATTTAACCGGTTCAAACTTAACCAGTTGTGCCAGTTTCAAACACGTTAGCGGCAAATCAGTCGGCAATTACATTTCTTACGGTGTACGCGAATTTGGTATGTTTGCCATCATGAACGGTATGGCGTTGCACGGCGGTTTATTGCCATTCGGCGGCACATTCCACATGTTCTCCGATTATGCGAAAAGCGCGTTGCGTATGGCAGCATTGATGAAAATTCAAACCATTGCTGTCTTAACGCACGATTCAATCGGTCAAGGTGAAGATGGTCCAACGCATCAGCCTATCGAAAATACGTCAGCGTTGCGTTACATTCCAAATATGGATGTGTGGCGACCAGCGGATTCGACTGAAACTGCCGTGGCGTGGGTTTATGCGGTAGAACGCAAAACGGGACCAACTAGTTTGGTGCTAAGTCGTCAAGCGATTCCAGCCATTGCACACGATGACGCGCAAATTGCGGCAATGCGTAAAGGTGCTTACGTTATTTCTGAAGCCGCCGGCGATGTTGCCGTAATTTTGATTGCAACTGGTTCTGAAGTGACATTAGCGATGAAATCTCAAGCGGCTTTAGCGGCAGAAGGTATTCATGCTCGCGTCGTTTCTATGCCATCCACCAATGTTTTTGATCGTCAAGATCAAGCCTACAAAGACAGCATTTTATTACCGAAAGTCAAACGTGTCGCTATTGAAGCGGGCATCACTGATTTTTGGCGCAAATATGTTGGTTTAGAAGGTAGCGTCGTTGGTATTGATACATTCGGCGAATCTGCGCCTGGCAACGTGTTATTTGAACACTTCGGTTTTACGTCTGAAAACGTCGTCAAACACGTTAAAGCGGTGCTTTAATTTTTAAATTTTTAGCACAAGTCCTCGTACGTTTTGGCGTGCGAGGTTTTGACTTCATAACTACAAAAATAGGTGTCAATGTGAAAAAAAATAATTTACTTCAAGGTGCTATCATCGCATTGTTAGTGGCAAGTCCACTTGCTGCATTGGCGGGTCAATATCCAGCGGCTGATTTTGAACCCAAAGTGCTGTATCAAGATGAGTCTGTTAAATCAACGGCTGTGCCTGCTCCAGCGGCAAAATCTGTTGCTGCTGCTCCTGCTGTAGCAGCACCTGTGGTACAAGATGCAAAATATCCAGCAGCAGATTTTGAACCTAAAGTTTTGTTTAGTGACGATAACTACAAACCAAGCAAATCAGCTCCTATTTCCCAATACACTAGCAGTGCTGGCGCAGTCATTATGGAAGAAGCGGCTATTGCGAAAGCTGAAAAAGAAGGCGACAACTCTAACTTGTTAATTTTAGGTTTGTTAGCCGCAGCGGCAGTGGGTTTTGCAGCGTCAAGATGTCCTAAATTTGCTGGCGTGTTTGGTGGAAACAACGTTTCAAACGAACCAGATGCTCCGAAAGAAACGGGTGTAACACGTTATTTAAACGCGCGTATTCCTAAAATTTCTGGTGTGACAAAATATTTGGAACGTGCTGGTAAGCCAACTAATGTTGCACGTTATATTGCTAAACAAAACATAGCTCAAAAAGCAACCGCTACTCAAAACGACGCGAATCGGGGGTAGTTATGGGCTTTTTCTCAAGTCTTTTTGGTAAAACATCGGAAGACGCTTACAGCACGACAGTACGCAGCGCGATTGTTTCCGAGTCGAATTCGTCTGCCGGTAGCACAGGTGTAAGTCGTTATTTAGAGGAACAGCCATCCATTACGTTAAGCGGTGTGGCGAAATATCTAAAATCTCAAGAGCAAAATCAACCCAGCAGCGTAGCGAAGTATTTAGCACGTCAAGCCATTGCTGAAAAAAACAAACCTGTTGTCGTCTTGAGCGGTGTGGCGAAGTATTTAAATAACAATAAAGATAGCGCACCGATTGTTAGAACGGGCGTAGAAAAGTATTTAGCCAATCAAGACAAAACCCCTGCAAGCAAAGTGTCGAAGTATCTGTTGCAAAAAGCGATTGCAGAGCGCAATGCACCACCTAAAGCGAAGCCAACGCGCGTTGAAAGCTATTTGCAAAATCTTCCAGAAACAAAAACAAGCCGCGTCAGCAAGTATTTAGCGCAAAAAAATATTTCAAGTGCGGCAACGCAAACGAAAGAAGAAGTTGCTGCCGTTGTTGAAGCGATTGTGAACGATGTTGCGCTGACAGGCGTTGAGAAATATCTGAAAGCCCAACGCTAAACCATTTTTTAACTTTAAAGTAGGTATTTAAATGAGCCAATCTTTACTCGAACAATTAAAACAATACACCGTAGTGGTTGCTGATACTGGCGACATTGGCGCAATTGAAAAATTTACGCCGCGTGATGCAACGACAAACCCGTCGTTAATCACCGCAGCAGCACAGATGCCACAATATCAAAGTATCGTTGATGATACGTTGAATGGTGCGCGTGCAACGTTAGGTGCAGCAGCCGATGCAGCGCAAGTTGTTACTTTGGCATTTGACCGTTTAGCGGTTTCATTCGGTTTGCAAATTTTGAAAATCATTCCAGGTCGCGTTTCAACGGAAGTGGATGCACGTTTATCGTTTGATACCGAAGCGTCTGTGACCAAAGGTCGTGAATTGATTGCACAATACGAAGCGGCTGGCATTGATCGCAAACGTGTTTTAATCAAAATTGCGGCAACGTGGGAAGGTATTCAAGCGGCCGCTGTTTTAGAAAAAGAAGGTATTCATTGTAATTTAACGTTGTTATTCGGTTTGCACCAAGCGATTGCTTGCGCTGAAAATGGGATCACGTTGATTTCACCTTTCGTGGGTCGTATTTTGGACTGGTACAAAAAAGATACTGGCATCGAAGATTACGCGCCCGCTGAAGATCCAGGTGTTTTATCGGTCACTGAAATTTATAACTATTACAAAAAATTCGGCTATAACACCGAAGTAATGGGCGCAAGTTTCCGTAATCTTGGTGAAATTATCGAGTTAGCAGGTTGTGATTTATTAACAATTTCACCTTCATTGCTGACTGAACTTGATGAAGTTGCATTGCTTGATGAATCACACACAACGGAAGCTACGTTAATTCGCAAATTATCCCCTGAAAATGCGGCAACTTCCGCAATTGAAAAAATCAGTGTTGATAAAGCGACCTTTGACAAAATGCACGAAGAAAATCGTATGGCTAAAGACAAATTAGCTGAAGGCATCGACGGTTTTGCGAAAGCTCTTGTGGTGCTAGAAACCTTGTTAGCGGATCGTTTGGCTATTTTAGAAGCCTAATTTTACGCATTAAAAACCCCGCGAAGATTCAATCCTCGCGGGGTTTTTTATGGTTCAAATTTTACACATCAACGTTAAATAAGCGTTTCAAAAATGGCACAGTTAATTTACGTTTTGCCGCCAATGACGCACGGTCTATTTTTTCTAGCAAATGCCACAAACCTTCTAATTCAGTCTGATGCTGAATCATTAAAAACCGTCCAACTTGTGGCGAAATTTCAAATCCCATCGCATCCGCTTTAAAAATTAGCGCATCAATGCTGTGAGTGTTGACCAATGTTTTCAATTGAAATGTCAGTCCCCAACTAAGGTGCGTTTTCAAATCTGGCGTTTTAATGGTCATATAATTCGGTAAACCGGTCGCTGAAATGATGAGTTGATGCCCGCATTCAAAATGTCGCTGCATAAATTCACACAGCGCAAGTTCCCAGTTTTCCTGTCCAATAATCCAATCCATATTATCTACACACACCACATCGTAATCATCTAACCCCATTAAAATAGCGGGTTGATGACGACTATAACGCGCCAAATCAAAATAAAAAGATTGCCGTTGATGTTGTTGCGCGGAATGACAGCAGGCTTGCAACAAATGACTTTTACCTTGTCCCGATTTTCCCCACACGAAAATTTGCTGTTCACCGTTGCCTAAAACACAACGTTTTAAATCTTCAATAATAGGTTCGTTTGCTCCCGCAAAGAAATCATCGAAAGTTTGATTCGCACGAAATTCAAAATGTAGGGGAAATTGTTCAGACATGAGCCGTTTTTTGACCGGGTGGACGGACGTAAAACGCCGTACCGAAAAAGAGGAGTAAACCTAAAAATACTTCCAATGCCGCCAAGCCGCGCTCATCGGCGTTGGCGTAACATTCAACGGCTCCGTGCAGAATATAAAACAAACTAATGTACGCCATCCACGAGCAACTTTTTTTATTGCCGTTAAGCATTCCGCGTAACGGAATCAATAACGGCGTAATATTCAGCAACAAAAGAAACACCACAGGAAAGCGGGTGGATGGTACTAAAATCGTATTCCAAAGCATTAACAAACTAAACAAACCCAAAAATGCAGCGACCGCCAACCAATAATAATATGTGACGTTAATTTTAATCATAACAACGCCAACACATTTTCGGGCGGACGACCGATTACCGCCTTCGTTTCGGTGACAGCAATCGGACGCTCCAGCAAACGCGGGTGTTTAACGATGATTTGTAACAACGCTTGCCGCGTTAAATGCTCGCTCGCTAATTGATATTCGGGTTCACCGTGACGCATAAATTGGCGCGGCTCTAAACCCAATTTTCGCGCCAAAATGTCCAATTCTTCAATCGTCAACGGTGTTGTCAAATATTCAATAATCGTTACGTCAACGTCGTTTTCCTGTAACAACGTCAACGCTTGTCGCGATTTACTGCATTGTGGATTGTGATAAAGAATCATCGCTTATGCCGCCGCATTTTTCTCAAGATTTGGCTGAGGAAATTCAGGATGTGGCAACGGTTCTTTGCCTGCCATTAACGCATCGATTTGTGTTTTATCAATCGTTTCCCATTTCATTAACGCCTTTGCCATGTTGTGCAAAACGTTCAGATTATCTTGTAAAAGATTTTCCGCCCGTTGGTAATTCGCATCAATCACCGCACGAATTTCTTCGTCAATTTGTTGTGCAATCAGTTCGGAGTTTTTGCTGCCTTTTGCGGCATAACCCATAAACGGCTGTCCGCCTTCTTCGCCATAAACCATCGTGCCTAATTTTTCTGAAAAGCCCCAACGTGTCACCATGTTGCGTGCTAATTCAGTGGCGCGTTCGATGTCATTCGATGCGCCCGTTGTCACACGATCGCCGCCATAAATAATCAATTCGGCAATTCGTCCGCCGAATAAACTGGCGATTTGGCTTTCTAATTTACGTTTACTTGCGCTGTATTGATCTTGATCAGGCAAAAACATCGTGATTCCCAACGCACGCCCACGCGGCATAATGCTGACTTTGTAAACGGAATCGTGTTCAGGTGATAATTGACCGACGATACAATGTCCGGCTTCGTGATACGCGGTGAGCAATTTGTCTTCTTCCGACATGACCATCGTACGTTTTTCTGCACCCATCAAAATTTTGTCTTTCGCACGTTCGAGGTCGCTCATGCTCACTTCTTTTTTATTGGAACGCGCGGCGAGTAATGCGGCTTCATTCACAATGTTTGCTAAATCCGCACCTGAAAAACCAGGTGTGCCACGCGCCAAATCGTACAAATGCACATCGTCGGCGGCGGGAACTTTTTTAATGTGAACATTTAAAATTTGTTCACGTCCGCGCACATCGGGTAAACCCACATTGACTTGACGATCAAAACGACCAGGGCGCAAAAGAGCTTTATCAAGCACGTCCGCGCGGTTTGTCGCCGCAATAATAATCACGCCTTCATTCCCGTTAAAACCATCCATTTCAACCAATAATTGGTTTAATGTTTGTTCGCGCTCGTCATTCCCACCGCCCATTCCTGCGCCGCCGCGTTGCCGTCCAACTGCGTCGATTTCGTCAATAAAAATAATACATGGCGAATGTTCTTTCGCTTGGGTGAACATATCGCGCACTCGTGACGCACCCACGCCAACGTACATTTCAACAAAATCTGAACCGGAAATAGTAAAAAATTTAACGCCCGCTTCGCCGGCAATGGCTTTGGCGATTAACGTTTTACCCGTTCCTGGAGGCCCAACCATTAAAATACCGCGTGGAATTTGTCCACCCAATTTCTGAAATTTTTGTGGATCGGCGAGAAAATCAACCAGTTCAGAAACTTCTTCTTTTGCTTCTTCACAACCTGCCACGTCGGCGAATTTGACGGTTAATTTATCTTCTTCGAGCATCCTGGCTTTGCTTTTGCCAAAACCGTTACCGCCCAAACCTTGATTGCGGCGCATGTAAACAATCCAAACGACAATCAGCAACAACATCGGGAACCACGCGATGAAAATTTGCATCAACATGGATTGTTTTTGTGGAACTTTAGTGCGAATTTGTACGTCGGCAGCCAGCAAATCATCAATTAAATGCCCGTCGCCAGGGTTAAATGTTTCGTAACTTTCACCATCAGAGGTGCGTAATTTAATCGCTTGTCCGGAAATTTCGACACGATCGACCTGTTTATTTTTTACGCGCTCAATAAAATCGGAATATGCCAACGAGTTATCAATAGGTGGCTCGGTATTCACGCGCTCAAAAATGAAAAACGTCGCCATGCTGAGTGTAATAATAAAGAAAATATGAACTAAATACTTTTTCATTCTGTTTTGTCCTGTCCTTAACGCGGTAATGTAAATGGCATTATTTTTTACTGTGAAACCAACTAAACAACATCATGCCCGCGCCTAATGCGAGGGTAAATAAAAACGGTTCGAGTTTACCGTCGCCCAATGCAGCGAGTACCGCGCCAGGACAAAAACCAACTAATCCCCAACCGATACCGAAAATAGCGGCACCTAAAATCAGGCGGCTATCAATCGAATTATCGGTTTTGGGTAAATGAAATTCGGTATCGCAAACCGGTTGTGGACGTTTCAGAATGAAATGTTGTGCGATAGTCAGCGTTACCAATGCGCCGACCATGACCAACACTAAACTCGCGTCCCAATTCCCCGTGACATTCAAAAATGCCAGGACTTTGTCAGGATTATTCATTTGTGAAATCGATAAACCTAGACCAAATAACGTGCCACAAAGTAGCGCGGCGGAATTTTTTGTCATATTGAAACTCCCAATAAATGGCGCGTAATATAAAGCGTCAACATCGCTATCGCCATAAACGTTACAGTAGCAGCGGCGGAACGTTTTGAAAATCGCGCCAAACCGCAAACTGCGTGACCGCTCGTGCAACCATTACCCAGTCGTGTGCCGTAGCCGACTAAAATGCCCGAAACGATGAGCAATAAAGTTGAGCGTGAATAAGTCGCGGGCGAACTTTGAAAAAAGTGGCTGAATACTGCCGCACTGATAATCAAGCCGCCTAAAAAAAATAATCGCCAGTGATTTTCGTTGTTTTTTACATCGAATGCGCCGGCAATCATGCCAGAAATACCCGCAATACGTCCATTGAAATACAATAATAATGCCGCTGATAATCCAATTAAGCAGCCACCAAAAAATGCAGAATAAGGTGTGAAATTTTCCATCGTGTTACTCTTCGATTACGTCGTCGATTTCACTGTCAATTATTTCGTCACCGTCTGCTATTACGTCGATGATTTCAACATCTTCAATATCGCCTTCCACTAACCCCGCGATGCGATCCACACCCACCACTTTTTCACCTTCATCCAAACGAATCACGCGCACACCTTGTGCCACACGTCCCACCACAGAAATTTCTGCCACGCGCGTTCTGACTAATGTGCCGCCGTCGGTGATAATCATCAATTCGTCTGTATCATTTACCAACAACGCACCCACCACCGCGCCATTACGTTCTGATGTTTTCATTGCAATCGTGCCGCTTCCGCCTCGATTTTGATGACGGAATTTTTCGACAAAAGTTCGTTTACCAAAACCATTTTCGCTAATCGTCAATACTTCGCCTTCTGAAGCAATAATCAGCGAAATGACATTTTCGCCTTCCGTCAAACGCAAACCGCGTACGCCTGCCGATGTACGTCCCATCGAGCGGACATCGGATTCATTAAAGCGAATCGCTTTGCCATTGCTGCTGAATAGCATAATGTTTTGTTGACCGTCAGTAATTGCCACGCCAATCAAGGTATCGTCTTCGCGCAAATCAATCGCAATTTTGCCGCTCACACGTTGGTATGCAAATTCGCTTAATGGCGTTTTTTTCACTGTTCCCGCTGCCGTCGCCATAAAGACAAATTTGTTTTCGTCATAATCGCGAGTTGGTAAAAACGCATTGATTTTTTCACCCTCTTCCAACGGTAATAAATTCACAAACGGTTTACCCCGTGCGGCTCGGCTACCCATCGGCAATTGATACACTTTCAGCGCGTAAACTTTACCTTTTGATGAGAAGCATAAAATCGTGTCGTGCGTGTTGGCAATCATCAATTGATCAACAAAATCTTCTTCTTTAGTTTGCGTTGCAGATTTGCCGCGTCCGCCCCGATGTTGCGCTTGGTAATCGCTTAACGGTTGCGCTTTTACATAACCTTCGTGCGAAACCGTGACCACCATATCTTCTTCGGTAATCAAATCTTCGTCGTTCAAATCAGCCCGATTTTCCATAATGACGGTGCGACGCGAATCACTATATTGTTCTTTAATGACCACTAATTCTTCACGAATCACTGCCATTAAACGCAAATCGTCGCCCAAAATATGCAAATAAAAGGCGATTTGTTCGAGTAGTTGCGTGTATTCGCCCACGATTTTATCTTGTTCCAAACCGGTTAAACGGTGCAAACGTAATTCTAAAATGGCTTGCGCTTGGGCTTCTGAAAGTCGATAAACATCACCCGCTAAACCATAAATCGCCGGCAAATTATCAGGACGTGAATCACCGGAATTGGTACGTTCAATCAGTGATAAAACCAAACCAGCCGCCCATTGTGTCGCCAGTAATTGTTCTTTCGCTTCGGCAGGATTTTTTGCGGCTTTAATCATATCAATCATGGCGTTGATGTTCGCTAAAGCAATCGCCAAACCTTCCAAAATGTGTGCGCGTTCACGCGCTTTGCGAAGCAAATAAACAGAACGGCGCGTGACGATTTCACGACGATGATTGATAAACGCATTCAGAATTTCAAGCAAATTCAAACAGAACGGACGACCGTCGAGAATCGCTACCATATTCATGCCGAAAACGGTTTGAAATTGAGTTTGTTTATAAAGATTATTCAAAACGACTTCGGCAACTTCGCCACGTTTTAATTCGACCACCATTCGCATGCCGTCTTTGTCGGATTCGTCGCGTAAACCTGAAATGCCTTCGAGCTTTCCGTCTTTAACCAATTCCGCGATTTTTTCAAGCAATCGCGCTTTGTTCACTTGATACGGTAATTCGGTAGTGATAATGGCTTGACGCGAACTGTCGCCGATGTTTTCAAAATGGGTTTTAGCGCGAAGATAAATTTTGCCGCGTCCAGTTTCGTAAGCGTGCCGAATTCCCGCCGCGCCGTTGATAAACGCCGCTGTGGGAAAATCAGGACCTTTGATGTGTTCCATTAAATCGCTAATCGTCGAATTAGGTTCGTCGATTAACGCTAGACATGCACTGACGACTTCGCTCAAATTATGCGGGGGAATGTTGGTTGCCATACCAACGGCGATACCGGATGAACCGTTAATTAGCAAGGTTGGAATGCGCGTTGGCAACACAGAAGGTTCTGATTCGGATTCGTCATAATTCGGTGTGAAATCGACAGTTTCTTTGTCTAAATCCGTCAACATTTCATGAGCAATTTTTGCCATTCGAACTTCGGTATAACGCATGGCGGCAGGCGAATCACCATCCACGCTACCAAAATTTCCCTGACCATCAATCAGCATGTGACGCATTGAAAAGGGTTGCGCCATTCTGACCATCGTGTCATAAACAGCGGTGTCACCGTGTGGATGATATTTACCAATCACGTCTCCCACCACACGCGCCGACTTTTTATAGGCTTTATTAAAATCATTGCCCAATTCACTCATCGCATAAAGTACACGCCGATGCACGGGTTTCAATCCATCGCGTATATCAGGTAAAGCGCGACCGACAATCACGCTCATAGCGTAATCCAAATAGGATTGCTTCATCTCGTCTTCGAGATTAACGGGAATAATTTCTTTAGCGAAGTTTGACATGAATTCTCTTTAAAAAAAGGCGTTGGGGGAAATTTATAAGGTTCAATAAAAATGGTTTGATTGACCATTGTGGAATGTTTCGTGCTTTCATTACAGGGTAATGGAACGGTGTGCAAATTATAGCAAATTATACGCAACACGTTTATGGCGATTTTTTGTCATCATGGGTGGATACAGTGAATTCGCGTTGCTGCATAAAAACAATGACATCTAACGAAGAATTATTTAACAATTCCCCTTGTGGTCTATACAACACCGCTGTTGATAACAATGTGGTCGGCACGACATCGTGATTGAGAACAGTTTTTTCGCTTTTAAACTTTAAAGGTAATTATCATGGCACTTATCAAAAAATCTGTAACCTCGTCACCTTCAGCAAGAGAGACCGGTCGTCCAAGTTCAGCTACTACCGCGCACGAGATTGAAGCTCAACGCAAAAAAGCACGCACTTTCGCAAAACAACAACAAGCCGCCGAACGTATTGCAGCGGCAACCAGCCAGCTCGCATCCGGCGTAAACGAAGCCGCCGCCGCAACAGAAGAATTAAAACGTGCTGTCGATCAAATTGCTACCAGTGCAGAAATCGCGTCGGGTGCCGCCGAAGAATCAACTTCTGGATTAAAATTAGTCAATGGCGCAATTGCCCGTCAATTGCAAAATGCTAATATCGCACAAACTAAAGGTGACAGTGCTTATACCTTAATCGGTAAAGTGGCTGGCGATATTGCCGACTTAATAACCAACGTCGGATTCGCTGCCAAACGACAAGCACTTTCAGTTGAAATGATGAACGAATTAGAGCGTCAAGCCGCGAACATTGGTGACATAGTTAAAGCCGTGGCGCGAATTGCCGATCAAACCAATTTGCTAGCGTTAAATGCCGCGATTGAAGCGGCTCGCGCCGGTCAACATGGCAAAGGTTTTGCGGTGGTCGCCGATGAAGTCAGAACTTTGGCAGAAACATCAGAAAAAAGCGCGAAACAAATTCAAGAATTAGTCGCGCAAATTCAAAAAGAAGTAAAGGTAATTGCTGATGAAATAAATATGTCAGCAAAAACAATTGAAACGTCTGTTGAAAGTGGCGTGCTAGTGACTGAAAACCTCGCTAACATTCGTGCAATCAGTCTTGAAGTCACAAATGGAATTAAGGTGGTTGCTACCGGCGCACAAGAATCCGCCACGGCATCACGCGAGGCGTTACAAGGTTCAGAAGCGATTGGCGCGGCGGCTGAAAAACAATCTGCGGCGGCAGAAGAAGCCAGTAAAACAGTTGATGAGCAAGCTCGCGCTCTTTCTCAATGTGAGCAACTCGCACAGAGTTTGTCGGAAATCGCCGAAGATTTAAAAGTCTCAACTGATATTGGTAAAAGTGCCGAACAAGTAGCCTCTTCTGCTGAGGAATTATCTTCTGCCGTACAAGAAATTAACCGTTCTGGCGCACAAATTATGGCGGCAATCGGTTTAATTCGAGATGGCGCAAGTACACAATCTGCGGCGGCGGAACAATCTGCCAATGCCTTATCGCAAATTCAACGAGGTTTAGAAGTTGCTCAAGGTAGATGTAGCGAAGGCTTAGACGGTATTCGTAATGTTCAAGGATTGTTGGGAACTAATAAAAAATTGATTGACGAGTTAATCACCGGTGTAACAACATCCGTGTTGAGTACGCAAAGTAGCATTAAGCAAGTCACTGATTTGGAATTGTTGTCGCGCCGAATTGATAAAATTGTTGATGCCATTGCGACTGTGTCCATTCAAACTAACATGTTAGCGGTGAATGGTTCGATTGAAGCCGCACGCGCAGGTGAATTTGGCAAAGGTTTTGTCGTTGTTGCCACCGATATTCGTAATTTAGCGCATGATTCGGCTGAAAATGCAGATCGAATTAAAGATTTAGTCAAAGCCGTGCAAGATCAAATTTCAGTGGTCGGCAAAGATTTGACCGAAATTGTTATTCGCGCTCAATCGGAAGTCGAAAAATCGAAAGCTAGCACCGAAAGTTTGCTCGTCATTGAAAACGATATTATCGTCATGGAAAGTGCTTCGGTTGATATTTTATCTGCGTCCGATGAAATTTCCACGGCGATTGGACAGGTTCAAGTGGGCGTTAATCAAATTGCTTCTGTCGCCCAAATTGCTGAAAAAGCCGCTACGGAATCCGCTGCCGCTGCCACACAACAATCACAAGGTGCGGAAGAATTAGCGGCGGCGATTGAAGAAATTGCTTCGCTTGCTGATGAATTACAAAGCGCGTAAGTCGTTCACGCCCATTCAAGGACAATGTTATGACTCACGAAATGCCCAATGAACAGCCAATGAATGCTGATGATTTAGTAAATGAATCCTCGTTAACGGATGAAGATTTAGGTTTTGATTTACTCGTACAAGAATCGAATATGCGGCAGTTTGTCACCTTTATTGCGGGTGACGAAGTGTTTGCCGTCGATATGGCACCTGTGCAGGAAATTATTCGCGTTCCCACCGTTGTGCGTGTGCCACTTGCGCCCAGTACGTTGGAAGGTTTGGCGAATTTACGCGGCAAAGTGTTACCGATTATTTCTTTGCGCCGTATTTTTGGTTTTGCAGATAATGAATATGACGATGCGACCCGCGCCATTGTGATTGATTTAGGGCAGCCGTTGGGATTTGTCGTTGATCGCGTTGCCAGTGTTGTGGAAGTGGAAGAAAGCAAAATTGAAGATGTGGCTTCCATCAGCGGCACTATCAACACGGATTTGTTAACCGGATTGATTAAAGATGTTGGCGGACACGCGATGATTATGGTGTTGGATTTCGCTAAATTGATTGCTACCGAATTTTCCGAAGTCGCTAAATTATCGGCGACACATAACACCGCGACAATGCTGGCATCTCAAGTGCAAGAAGACGCTGATAAATTCAGTGACGAATTGCAATTAGTTAGTTTTACCGTCGCGCAACAAGAATATGCCATTAGCATTGAAGATGTGCAGGAAATTGTGCAAGTTCCCGACAATATTATTCATGTTCCGCATTCTGAATCACACGTTTTAGGCGTGATGACGCTGCGGCAACGATTATTACCGCTGGTCAGTTTGCGTAGCATGTTCGGTTTGCCGTTTAAAGCACCGGACGAACACAGTCGCATTGTCGTGGTTTCTGTCGGTGGCGCGTCGGTCGGTATTTTGATGGACACCGTGAATGAAGTATTGCGCGTATCGAAAAACTTTGTGGATTCGATGCCTGCTATGTTAGCGCGTGATGGCGATATGTCAGAAATTGCGGAAGTTTGTCGTTTGGATAATGGTAAACGTCTAGTGTCTATTATCTCTGCTGATAATATGTTTCGCCATAACGCCGTGCGTGAAGCGTTAAGTTCACTTGAAAAAATGCAGGATGATTCAATGAGTAACAATGTAGAAAAAGCCGTTACCGAAGACGATGAACAAATGGTTGTTTTTCGTCTGGACAAAGAAGAATTTGGCGTTCCCATCGATAGCGTTCAAGAAATTGTGCGTGTACCGAATGAATTGACCCGCGTGCCAAAAACGGCGGCGTTTATTGAAGGCGTTATCAATCTACGCGGTGCTATTTTACCCGTGGTGGATCAACGTCGTCGATTAGGTTTGCCCATGTTGGAACGCTGTGAACAACAACGAATTATGGTGTTTTTGTTTGATGGTGTGCGAACGGGTTTTATTGTCGATTCGGTTGCCGAAGTGTTGAAAGTGCCAAAATCTGCCATTGAACCCGCGCCAAATTTATCGGGTAATCAGTCAAAACTGATTGCTCGTGTTGCGAATTTAGAAAAACAAAATCGGTTGATTTTACTTATTGATCCGTCACGATTGCTAGAAGAAGACGATCGCGATAGTTTAGCTAAATTCGCAATACGATAAAAAAGAGAGGTGAGGCATGATTAAACTACTCATCGTTGACGATTCCGCATTGATGCGGAGACAACTTAGCTCGATATTTGAAGCGCAAGGCGATTTTGAAATTCGCTTGGCGCGGAATGGCAAAGAAGCCGTGGAAGAAAATATACTTTTTCAACCAGACGTAGTGACGCTAGATATAAACATGCCGAAAATGGACGGTTTGACCGCACTCACCATGATGATGGCGCAACGATTTGTTCCGGTTATTATGGTGTCATCGCTAACGGAAAAAGGGGCGTTATCGACATTTGAAGCCTTGGCGTTGGGGGCGGTAGATTTCATTGCTAAACCAGATGGTACGATTTCATTGTCACTTGATGTGATACAACGTGCATTGGTAAGTAAAGTTCGAGCGGCAGTGAAAGCGCGGGCAAAAGTGACACGTTCATCGATTTTCACGCCAGCCCATTCGATTGTTAAGACGGTGTCGCATTCGCTCAGTAATAGCATTGTGATTATCGGTGTATCAACCGGTGGTCCGCGCACATTGGAGGATATTCTTCCGTTGTTCCCAGCAGATTTTCCTCTCCCGATTATCGTCGCGCAACACATGCCAGCGAGTTTTACCGGGCAATTTTCCAAGCGAATGAATAACTTGTGTGCATTAGAGGTTGTTGAGGCAAATCGTCCTATGTCGATTGAATCTGGATTTATTTACATCGGCAAAGGCGGTGCAGACATTACTATCGCGCGACGGGTTGGCAGACTCACCATTATTCCCAAACCAGAAGATAAAAATCTGTTGTGGCATCCCTCCGTGGAATTATTAGGACGTTCTGCACTGGAGCATTACGACGCGACGAAAATCATTGGTGTCATGTTAACAGGCATGGGATATGACGGCGCAGAGGCGTTCGCTGAAATTAAAAAACAGGGTGGACGTACCATTGCAGAAAGCGAGCAATCTTCTGTCGTGTTTGGAATGCCCGCTGAATTGATTGCCCGAAATGGCGCGTCGGTAGTTTTGTCGTCCGATAAAATCACCCGTCAGATATTGACGTGGACAAACAATTAAAAACCAAGGGGAATGTAAATGGCATTTGTAAAAAGACAAGCTCCAGATGATTTAACTATCACGCAGGATAAGCGAGAAAACGAACGTGATTTTCAAGGGTTGCTACTTGAATTGAACTCGCCTGATGTCACTGTTCGACGTTGGGCAGTGCGTGATTTAATGCAAATACCAGAATCCAGTCCATTCTTAGTCACACGATTAGGATTTGAAGAAAATATCAGCGTGCGTGCAGGAATTTTGAATTCTTTGGCACATTTAGGCGATAACGTGGCAATTGCAGGATTAGTTTCTTGTTTACGCAGCGAAGATGCCGCACTTCGCAATGAAGCGATTGACGTATTAAAAGAAGTGCCGGATAAAGTCGAGCCAATTATGAGCAATTTGCTGACGGATTTAGATTCAGACGTGCGAATTTTTGCAGTCAACATTTTAGAATCGCTTCGTCATTACAACGTCGAACAATGGTTAATTGAGGTCATCGAAAAAGATCCGCATATCAACGTGTGTGCAACGGCGTTAGATTTACTAAGTGAAGTCGGTACAGAAAAATCGATTCCCGCACTCACACAACTAAAAGCTCGCTTTGAAGACGAACCTTATATTTGTTTTTCAACTGATTTAGCGTTGAAACGTATTATAGAAGGGAGCTAGTGACATGGCGATTATTACGATTAACGACGAAGATTTTTTGAAGTTTAAAGAATACTTTTATCGCAAAACTGGAATGCTGTTTGAAAATTCCAAACGGTATTTTGTTGATAAACGTTTAATCGAACGCATTCAAATCACCGAATCCGAAAGTTTTCGTGGTTATTTTAATATGTTACGTTTTGAATCGTCGGGCAATGAGTTACAAAATTTAGTCAACATTATGACGGTCAACGAAACCTATTTTTTTCGTGAAGAATATCAGTTCAAATGTTTGGTCAATTCGTTACTCGATGAAATTACCGCCAAAAAAACCGATAAATCACCGATTCGCATTTGGTCAGTTCCGTCGTCATCAGGTGAAGAACCGTATTCGATAGCCATTTATTTGCTTGAACATTGGGCAGGAATTCACGATTGGGATGTTGAAATTCTGTCTTCCGATATTGACACCGCCATCATTGCACAAGCCAAACGGGGAAATTATTCTTCACGTTCAGTGCAGCATTTACCTAAAAATATCTTAACAAAATATTTTAAATATCAAGATGAAGGCTACCAAATTTGTGACGATTTACGCGGAGCCGTGGAGTTTAGTCGTGTCAATATCATGAATGCGTTTGAAGTACGACCCTACCGCGATATTGACGTTATTTTTTGCAGAAACTTGCTGATTTATTTTGACGATACGGCACGAAGGCAGTCCGCTGAAATGTTTTTTGATGCCATGAAACCAGGCAGTTTCGTGTGTTTAGGGCATTCTGAATCGATGAGTCGTATTTCTTCACTATTTCGGGTTCGAAAATTTCCCGATGCAATTGTTTATCAAAAACCTTTGGATGTACGATGAAACATATTTTAATCATTGACGACGCGGCAACAGTACGACTTTATCATCGTAACATTTTAGAAGCGGCTGGTTATAGCGTAGACGAGGCAATTAACGGCATTGAAGCCTTAGAAAAAGCCTTGGTAAAACCTTACGATTTGTATATTGTCGATGTCAATATGCCCAAATTGGATGGTTACGGATTTTTGAAAGAATTTCGCCTTCAAGAAAATATCAAACAAGCTCCGGCGATTATGGTGACAACCGAAGCCGGTGCAAATGATCGGACGCTCGGCTATGCAGCGGGCGCGAATTTATACCTGACTAAACCGATTAAACCCAACGAATTAGTGGCTTATGTTCGATTATTACTAGGAGATCTCTCGTAATGAACAGTTTATTGGAGCAGTTTTTATCTGAAGCGCGTGATTTTTTGCAGAGCATCAGCGAAAAGCTAATGCAATTAGAAAGTAACCCAAATAGCGTTCCGCTGATGACGGAGCTGTTTCGGTTTGTGCATACGTTAAAAGGCAATAGTGGATTGTTTGATTTTCCAGAAATGACCCGTGTGTTGCACGCTAGCGAAGATTTAATGGATGCGGTTCGAAACGGGCGTGTCAATTACTCCAATACATTGGCGGATCAATTACTGGAAGCAATGGATTTTGTCGGAATGATGATGGACGAAATTCAAGTCGAAGGTAAAATCATTAAAAATTATAGTGCCACAGCAGCAGAAGTCGCTAAATCCTTGCGCGGATTGCTCGATTCAGCCGATGCGGTGAATGTGCCGGTAGCCATTGAAATTTATACGGAAGATGGGCTTGCCGCCAAAGCTATTTCGTGGGCAGAATTACCCGAATTGAACTTGCCAGAGTCCATTGCAATGGCGTTATACCGTTGCGTTATGGATGGCGATACTGTTTTTTGGCTGCAATATACACCAGAACCAGAATGCTTTTTTAAAGGCGAAGATCCGTTCTTTTTAGCGCGACAAGTTCCTGATACATTATGGCGAAACGTTATTTCAACGAATGACGCATCGTCATTGGCTGAAATGGATGTTTATCGTAGTCAATTGATATTTCAATTTCTGACCACTGCGCCTACCGAAGAATTGGATGATTTATTTCGTTATGTGCCAGACCAAATTCATCGCATAAAAATACCCGCGTTAGCATTTGTTAAACCGAATGGCAGCGTGAATAATCAAACCGTGGACGACGAATTTATTAGCAGTGCGTTGGTATTATTAGAGGAAAATAATCTTGCCGGATTGACACGCACCCTTCTCACTATGTTGGAATTATCCGCGCCAGACTTGTGGTCATCATCTGTATTACGCTGGGTTTTGCAGTGTATTGAAGTTGAGCCTGATAATGAAAGAATGCAATACGCTTTGTTGAATGCGTTACGCACACAAATTACGCCCGATTGGTCAAGCATGACCCCCACAATAAAGCCGCATGAAGTGGCAATTGAGCCAGTGGCGGTGCGGTCTGTTATTACGCCGACTATCCCAGTCATTAGCAGCGGTTTACCAGACGAATTATTACAAATTTTTCACACCGTTGTTAACACGCAGCGGGAAATTTTGAGTTTGCCCGGTAAATGGTCAGCCGGTCGATTACAATCCGTTGCCGCAACACTTTTAGGTTGTTATCGCACCATCAATCATGTTTATGAAATTGAAACAGAAGCCGCTTTACAACTGGCATTAACAGAAAAATCCCCTTTACCATTATTAGCGTTATTAGAAGCCGCATTGTTGGATGTTGCCGTTGTTAATACGCCTGAATCAGAAATAATAGAATCGTTAGGTGGACGAGAAAACGCTAATCGCGGTTCTGAAGACGTGGTTAGCGTAGGTCGTCGCTCGGAAGATGCAGCCGGTGCATCACAGTCCAAAACGCTAAAAGTGGATCAAGAAAAAATTGATCGACTGATGAATTTGATTGGTGAAATGGTTGTCGCGAAAAATGCTTTGCCTTATTTAGCGAATCGCGCTGAAACGGTTTTTGGGGTGCGTGAATTGGCGCGTGAAATAAAGTCGCAATATGCCGTCATCAATCGCGTTGCCGAAGAAATGCAAGATACGATTATGCAAGTTCGCATGATGCCCATGTCTTTTATATTTCAGCGTTTTCCGCGAATGGTGCGTGATATTTCGCGAAAATTGGGCAAAGAAGTCGAATTGGTATTGGAAGGCGAAAACACCGAAGCCGATAAAAATATCGTTGAAGCCTTATCAGATCCCCTGATTCATATTGTGCGTAACAGTTTAGATCACGGTTTGGAATTGCAGGATGTGCGAGTAGCAGCGGGCAAAAATGCAGTAGGGAAATTAATCATTCGCGCCACGCAAGAATCGGATCGTGTTTTGATTGAAATTATTGATGATGGGAATGGCATCGATCCGACCGTCATTAAAAATAAGGCTTACGAAAAAGGTTTAATTGACGAGGCGACGTTAGAGCGTATCAGCGACCAAGATGCTGTCAATCTGGTGTTTGCGGCGGGTTTTTCAACGGCATCCGTGGTGTCAGATTTATCGGGTCGTGGCGTAGGAATGGACGTAGTGCGCTCTGCTGTGGAACGAGTCAATGGAACGGTTGGCATTGAAAGCATCGCCGGTAAAGGGACGCGCATTTATTTATCGTTGCCATTATCGATGGCGGTGACGAATGTCATGATTATCCAATCGAACGAACAAATTTTTGGCGTGCCGATGGATTTAGTGGTGGAAACTGTGCGCGTGCCACGTTCGCAAGTGCGAATGATTAAACGAAAACAAACGACGGTATTGCGCGGACGCATTGTACCGTTGTTGTCGTTGAATGATTTGCTGGCGAATGATGTCGCGCAATTGCCGAATGAAGATGACGAATTTGCCACGTTAATTGTGCGAATTCACGGCGAACACGTTGGCATTCTGGTCGATAATTTCCGCGAAACCGTTGATATTATTCTCAAACCCATGACGGGTATTTTAGGCGGATTACCCGGTTATTCTGGTGCCGCATTATTAGGCGATGGGTCGGTTTTAATGGTGTTAAATCCACGGGAGTTGATTTAGTTATGGCGATTGAATATAAAAAATCTTTAGCGGTATTTAGTGATTTTGTCGGTGTTGAAGAAGCGGAAAATTTGCTTGAATGGTTGTTAAAAAATCCAAAAGGCAAAATAAATCTGGCGGAGTGTGGACATATTCACGCCGCTAATTTACAAGTTTTGATGGCGGTTAAGCCTCAAATTGTCGCAGGGTCAAAAGACGAAAATTTACAATTATGGTTAGGGATGTTGTGACATAATGACTAAATATTAAGACACAGTTTTGAGCCTTTCTAATATAGGGCTTTTTGTAAGAATGAAACACTAATTTTAGTTTTTAATTTGAGGGAGTTTTTTATGGCGAAAATTTTAGTTATTGATGATGAAGACCAGTTGCGTGATTTGTTAAGTCAAATGCTGACGCGCGATAAACACGAAGTGCGAACGGCGTTCGATGGTGTAGAAGGAGTGCGTATTTACAATGAATTTACGCCTGATTTGATTATCACCGATATTATCATGCCGAATAAAGATGGGATTGAAGTGATTACCGAATTATTAAGTCGTAATCCTGACATTGCCATCATTGCTATTTCGGGTGGACGGCGGGCGATTACCGCAGAATTCAATTTAGAATCCGCTGAACTGTTGGGTGTGAAGGGTATTTTATCCAAACCTTTTACTCGTGATCAATTACGCGAAGCTGTAAGCCACGCCCTAGGTTTATGAGTGGTTCAGTTCCTGTCCTAGTGATTACTAATCGAAAAGGTGGTGCGGGTAAAACCACCGTTTCACTCAATATTGCCGCCGAATTTGCTGCCACTGGGCGACGGATATTGCTTGTAGATTTAGATTCTCAAGGGCATTGCGCGGTGGGATTGGGCGTGAAATTGACAGCAGGGCAGGCGACAGTTCACGATATTTTTACACAACCTGAAATGGGTTTAAGCGAAGCAATACACAAAACATCGATTAACAATCTTTTTCTTCTTCCTGCTAATCCTGCATTTCAACATGACAACAGCGGTAAAGATGAGCAACGATTAGCGCGTGCTTTAACAGATGAATCGATTACCGCGCAGTTTGATTTGGTCATCATTGATACCCCGCCAACGCTCGATAATTTACTGTTAAATGCGTTATCTGCTGCTAGCTGGGTATTAGTACCTTATGTGCCGCATCCTTTGTCGTTCGAGGGGGTGCGGCAATTAGTGCGCGTATTATTCAAAGTCATTTCAGAACGTAATCCGACGCTGAAAATTTTAGGTTTTCTGCCGGTGATGACGACGAATCACATTCGCCAACATCGGCAAGTGACGGAGCAAGTCACAAAACAATTTGGCGCATTGCGTGTCCTGAATGGAATTCGTACCGATATTAAATTAGCTGAAGCCTTTGGTGTAGGTAAGCCTGTTCGTGTTTACGCACCTAAAAGTCGGGGTGCTGAAGATTTTTCTGAATTGGCGGCGACGTTACTTCAACTTATGGAAAAGTAATATCGCCTTTTGGTTTAAAAAGGCGATTTGCACATAACAGCCTAAAACGGGTAAATAAGCGAATTTTCAATTGAGCAAATTAGAGGTAAAACTATTCATGGCAACAAAAACAATTTTACTCGTAGACGATTCGGTGACGATGTTGATGAGTGTAAAAAATAATTTGGAAATCGCGGATTTTAAAGTTGAAACCGCCGAAGACGGTGTCAAAGCACTGGCAAAGTTAACCGCAGGGTTTAAGCCTAATTTGATTATCACCGACATCAACATGCCGAATATGGATGGGATTGAATTTATAAAAAAAGCCCGCGCCTTAGCGGGTTTTAGATTTATTCCAATTTTGACCCTGACGACTGAAAGTCAACAAGGCAAACGTGATGAAGGTAAACAAGCCGGAGCCACAGGTTGGCTAGTGAAGCCGGTGAGTGGCGCAGATTTATTGAAAATTATCAAACAAGTCTTACCCGGAGCGTAATACCATGATTGCCAAATTAAAGCACAACGCTGTATTTCAAATTAGCATTGTTATCGTGACGCTCTTTTGTGGCGGAATTTTTCTTAATTCGTATTTGGAAGGGCGATTTGGCAATGAAAAAGAGGTGATATGGTTAATGGTGATTATCAGCATCGCGCTAGGTGCAGCAATCAGTACGGTGTTAATTTGGCAGTGGTTTTTATTAAAAGCGATACCGGTTCCCGCCACATTATCACTCGAAGAACGAGAAAAATTACGCCGCATTTTGACTGGCATTACACGCCAAGTGGAAAGTGCGTTATTGCACGACAACGCCGCCGCAATCGACGTTCCTAATTCTGCCGATATTTTAGCGGCAACCTTGGTGCAATGTTCGGCAACACTGACCAATCAAGTACAAGCCTTAATCGAAACATTACAAATCGACAGAGACGAATCTTTCGGCAATGTGCCGCAATCGTTTATGCCGTTGATTGATCAAACCGCTGTCGCCATGACGCAATATCTCAACGTTAGCCAAGCCATTGACGGACAATTGCGTCATCAGATTGGTGAAACGCAGCAATTGTTATTATGTTTGCAAAATGAGTTGGTGGAAATTTCACAGCGTAATTTGCAAACAACGCGCGATACGTCTGGATTGTTAGCGTGCATTGCCCAAATGAATGACGTAATTCAAACAAATTGTCTTATGGATAACGCCATGGTTGATCAACTACACGTTGTTGAAAATGATACCAAAGAATCCGCGATTTCTTTGGTGACTGTCATGCGTGATTTGAGTAATGAAGCCGTGCATTTAGTGCGTTACATCAATGGTGCGATTGATAAAATCGACAAAATGGAAGGTGATGTTGATGACAGCGTGAAATTTATTGTACACATTGGGCAATTTATTCAAGAAATACCCGGTAAAATTCAGTCCGATATGCAAACTATTCAAGGCGCAAGTGGCGTAATTGAAGGGCTGACACATTTGGTCGATAGTATTAAAGATATTAGTTTTCAAACTGATATTCTTGCCGTTAACGCTGCTATTCAAGCTGCTCATGCGGGTGACGCTGGATTGGGTTTTAAAATCGTGGCAGATGAAGTGCGTAAATTGGCAGTCACGTCTAACCATGCTGCGATGATGATTGAAGATGGTTTGGAATCGGCGCGTAAAACCATTCAAGAAGGTTTGAAATTTAAGTTTTTAAAAGAGGTTATGTTGCAAATGGACGAAGCGGCAAATGTGTTGAAATCTGTGACCATATTAAAAGAAAATCAGGACGATATGCGCCAGTATTACAAAACTTTGTTTAATGTAATTGGTCAAAGTAATGCAAAGTTATCGAGCAATATCACCGACGTTTTGGGCAGTATTCAATATCAAGACATCGTGACACAGCGGATTGAGCGAATGGAAATGGCGATACAACGTCGGAATGAGTTATTGCAACAATTCGCCGCTGAGTTGGGTGAAACGGTCGTGAATACAGACAATTTCACTGAACAACTCGACGCAGTATTGAGCGATTATCTTGAAGAAGAATCCCATCACAGCAATAGTTTAAATGTAAACGATGAAGATGATTATCCGCCCAAATTTGAACTTTTCTAATGAATTAGTCACACGGTACAAAAAGTTAAACGTACGCTTAATTTCAACAGTTCCACTCAAAAATTGCATCATGCCGTATAATTGTTTTTATTTTTACGGCGTTTTTGATGTCAAACCTCGATTTAATTTCTCAACTTTCAAAACAACTCGAAACCTGTCTTAGCAAAGACAAATCCCTTTTAAAACGCCAACTCGATTCGTTGCGCCGCAACAAAAAAGCCGAACCTTCCGCATTTGAAGGTTTGCGAAACCGTATTGAAAAATCAGTTTCAGGTTTTGAAAATCGTCGCGCCAGTTTTCCCGCGTTAAATTTCCCAGATTTACCTGTCACGGGCAAAAAAGACGACATTGCCGAACTCATTAAAAACAATCAAGTCGTAATTATGTGCGGCGAAACGGGTTCGGGGAAAACCACGCAATTACCGAAAATTTGTTTATCGATTGGACGTGGCGCGGCGGGTTTTATTGGTCACACACAACCGCGCCGAATTGCCGCGCGAACCGTTGCCGACCGAATTGCTGAAGAATTGGGCGAACCGATGGGCAAATCAGTCGGTTATAAAATTCGTTTCAATGACAAAACGCACGCGGGTTCATTGATTAAATTGATGACCGACGGGATTTTGCTCGCCGAATCGCAAAACGATCCGTATCTCAGTCAATACGACACCATCATTATCGACGAAGCGCACGAGCGCAGTTTGAACATCGATTTTCTGCTCGGTTATTTGAAATGGTTATTGCCCAAACGTCCCGATTTAAAAGTCATTGTCACGTCGGCAACCATTGATACGAAACGTTTTTCGGAGCATTTCGACAATGCGCCGATTATTGAAGTGTCAGGTCGGACGTATCCGGTCGAAATGCGTTATCACCCGATTGAAGAAAAAGAAGATGAGAAAGACGACGAAACCACGGACGAGTTGCAAAATGCGATTTTAGACGCGGTCGATGAATTGTATCGGGATTTGCGCGGCGATATTTTGATTTTTCTGACGGGTGAACACGAAATCCGCGAAACTACCGAATCACTCAAAAAACACCATCCGAATCAATACGAAATTTTGCCGCTGTATTCAAAACTCAGCGTCAGTGAACAAGAGCGCGTTTTTAAACCCAAAGGCGGCAAAGTTCGGATTATTTTGGCGACCAACGTGGCGGAAACGTCGTTGACCGTGCCGAATATTCGCGGTGTAATTGATACCGGTCACGCACGAATTAGTCGTTACAGTCCCAAAAGTAAAATTCAACGTTTGCCGATTGAGCGTATTTCGCAATCCAGCGCGAATCAACGCGCGGGACGTTGTGGGCGGGTTGCCGAAGGAATTTGTATTCGGCTCTATTCGCACGATGATTATTTGGCGCGTCCTGAATTTACCGAACCCGAAATCATGCGGACAAATTTATCTGCCGTAATTTTGCAAATGACGGCGTTGAATTTAGGCGATATTGCCGATTTTCCTTTTCTTGAACCACCTGACGACAAAATGATTCGAGACGGCAAAACGTCTTTACTCGAAGTGAACGCACTCGACAAATCGGGCAAACTCACTGAAATCGGCAAACAACTCGCCAAATTCCCGACCGACCCAAAATTGGCGCGAATGCTCATCGCCGCGCAAGAACAGGTTTGCTTAAAAGAAGTTAGCATCATCGTGGCGGCGTTGAGTATTCAAGACCCGCGCGAAAAACCTGCCGATAAAATGCAACAAGCCGACGCAAAACATATTGTGTTTCGTCATCCTGAATCCGATTTTTTGACGCTGTTGAATGTGTGGAATACGTTTGGCGAACAACAAAAAAAGCTCTCGAATAACAAATTGCGGAAATACTGTTCGGACAATTTTTTGTCGTACATGCGAATGCGCGAATGGCACGACAATCACAGCCAAATTTTGCAGGTGCTGAAGGGCGATTTGAAAATGCACCCGAACGAAAATGACGCGAGTTATGACCAAATTCATCGTGCGTTGTTGACGGGTTTATTGTCGAATATCGGTTTTCGACATGAACAATATGAATATCTTGGCGGACGCGGATTGAAGTTTTTTATTTTCCCTGGTTCGGGTTTGCACAAATTACGTCCGAAATGGATTGTTGCCGCTGAACAAGTCGAAACTAGCAAAGTTTACGCGCGAACCGTGGCACGAGTTGAACCCGAATGGATTGAGGAATGCGCGTCGCATCTGGTCAAACATAATTATTACGACCCGCATTGGGAGAAAAAAAGTGCGCGTTCGATGGTTTATTCACGCACGTTGTTACACGGTTTGACCTTGCAAGCGGGGCGAAAATTGCCTTACGACCACGTTGATCCGAAAGCCGCGCGAGAGATTTTTATTCGCAGTGCGTTGGTTGATCACGATTATCACAGCAACGCGCCGTTTTATAAGGCGAATCAAAAATTGCTCGAAGAAGTCGGCATGATTCAACACAAAGGGCGGCGCGTGGATTTGGTTGAAGATGAAGAATGGTTGTATGCGTTTTATGACCACAAATTACCGCCCGAAATCGTCAGCGGCGTGACACTCGACACTTGGCGCAAACAAATTGAACGTGAAAATAAGCAGTTTTTATTTTTAACGAAAGAAGATTTAACGCGCGAAAAAGGCGCGGATTTTGTCAACGAGTGGGATTTTCCTGACCATAAAAAAGTCGGCAAATTGACGATTGCGTTGCAATATCGTTTTGAACCTGGACACGATGAAGACGGCGTGACGGCGATTATTCCCGTGCATCAACTTAATCAAATCACGCAAACGCCGTTTGATTGGCTCGTGCCTGGAATGTTGGAAGAAAAATGTGTCGCGCTGGTGAAAGCCTTGCCGAAAAACATTCGCAAACATTTTGTGCCTGTGCCTGAAACCGTGAAACGCTGTTTAGAAATCGAACCCGATTTTAAAGGCGCGTTGGAAGAATGGCTCGGTTATCGATTACGCAAATTGACTGACGAAGCGATTCCGCTGAATGCGTGGAGTTTCGACGGGTTAATTGACCATTTGAAAATGAATTTTCGGATTGTGAACGACGATGGGCAATTGCTGGATTACGGGCGCGATTTGAAAAAATTGCAGGCAAAACACGTCACGCAAGCCGCCGAAAGTTTTGACCAAATCGCCGCCGATGAATTGAATTTCACGGGTTATATTCAATGGGCGTTTGATGATTTGCCTGAGCAATACAGCTTTATACAAAAAGGGCAGGCGTTTATTGGTTATCCCGCGCTGGTTGATGAAGGCGAAACGGTGGGCGTGAAAATTTTTGATACCCAGCGCAAAGCAGAATTGCAACATCAAGCGGGATTGATTCGGTTGTTTCAATTGCAACAACGCAAAGAATGTACTTACGCGCTGAAAAATGCCGCGTTAGAATTGGCTTATAACCGTTTGCCGTCACATTCGATTTTGAAATCTGAACAGGTTGCAGAGTATAAAAATGATTTGCTGACCTTGATTTTAAACAGCGTTTTTGTCGAAGGAAAAACAATTCGCACCCAAGCCGCGTTTGAACAAAGTTTCAAAGAAAATAAAAGTTTGTTAGTTACGCGAGCGGTTGCTTGTGCGAATTTAGCGTTAGAAATTATGAAAGGTTACGGTGAACTCAAAACCAGTTTGCAACGCTTGAATGCGGCTGACCCGCTGACAAAAAGTGTTGATGAACAACTGAATTATTTGATTTACGCGGGCTTTATTCGCACGATTCCGTTTGCTCAATTCAAACATTTGCACCGTTATTTGAAAGCAATGCAATACCGTTTAGACAAACGTGATAACACGCAATCGAAAGCCAATGAAATCGCGCGTTTTCAGATTCGTTATTGGAATTCGGTTTCGCAGCGGTTGAAAAAGGAAATTATCACGCCTGAAACGGAGACGTTTCGTTGGATGTTGGAAGTAGTGCGGTTTCGTTGTTCGCGCAACAGTTGAAAACGGCGATTGCTATATCAGCGCAACGGTTGGAAAAGGCTTGGGATTCTGTTTAAAAACGGTGTGCAATACCAGCGCGTCTTTTAAAATGCTGTTTGCCGTGTGACGTGATTTACAAGTGTGGTTCACGGCAACAGAAACACCATTCGGACAAATCCAAATCTCATGCGAACCTTTACCGCTACGAAGAAATTTACAGCCGTATTTGAGCAATAATTCCTTGAGTAGTTTTTCATAACCATTCATACAGCAAACGGGGCTTGATTAAATGCACAATACGTTGATTTCGACTTAACCAAATTCGGCACGTTCAATGCCAGAATTTCAGGCAATAAAATCTTAACTTCTTTTTCTAATTCGTCTAATGTTTCGGCTTCAACGATTAACCCTTTCAAATCGGAGCTGGTTGCAACATAAACGTTCGCTTCATCATCAAAAAGTACATCAACTTTTATTAAAAGCGGAATGCCAATTGAGGCAAAAAATTCTGAAAAAAACCAGCCTAAACGATACATAATAATCACTCTCTGAATTTGAAAATTTCTAAGTTTGAATTGTAACAAAAAAATGATTTGCGGTGTCGTTGTTCGCGCAACAGTTGAAAACGGCGATTGCTGTGTTGGAGAAGGCTTGGGATGCAGTTTAGTTGCAAGAAGTTTGCTTGAAATTGACAAGCAAATTGCTGATGCGATTGCAGAAGAAAAAGCAGGTTTAATGCTTAACTATCGGATTAAAAAATGGAAAAGTTAAACTCTAAATTGGCGGTTTTATCCTATTTGGTAGGATGGTATTTTTGCTATGACAATATACTTTTGTCATTGATATTATTTTCAATTTCACTAATTTGCCTTTATTTTTCTGGCTTTATTGAGAGAGATGGAAAATCAGATTTTTATGTATTTGTTTTTATATTCTATTTTTTTATACCTCCTTTATTGTTTATCAATTATCAAACTAAACAAGAAAAGAGATTATTTTCTGAATTTATAGTTGATAACAAGTGCCAAGTAGCTGGATCGACAGAAGAAGCTACTACAAATCAAGATGGTAATATAGATTATTACGATTCTATGAGTTTTACATGTAGTGGTTTTAATGGTGAATTAAGCGAAGGAGTGATTAAGCTACTCATAAATGAACGCTGAATTTTATTTTGACAAAATAAATCCGCCCTTAATTGCTTAAACGATGTAAAAGGCTGGAGAAAACCAGCCTTTTTTGTTTGTGCTTTCAATTATCAAAAGCTGACGATTTTTTGAACAAATGTTTAAACGTGGCATAAACCGTTTCTCTTTTTTCGATGATGGCTATGAATAAAACTTCCCCACGCAACGTGTAAATCAGTCGATATTTTCCAGCGCGTAATTTTTTAAATTCTGCGTAACCCGTCAAACTTTCACCTTCGATTAAATCGAGTCTCAAATTTGTGATGATTTCTTTGATATGACTGGCAATTTTAGGTGCATTTTTTGATAAATCGATTAGCGTTTTAAAGGCTTGCTTAGTGAATTTGTAATCTCTCATTACGCAATGCTGTTCATTAAATCTTGAGCTTGTATGTCAGAAGCAAAACCTTCTTGAATGGCTAATTCAGCAGCTTTTCCATATAAAATATCTTCAAGACGTTTTAATTCGTTATAGCGTTTTTGCGACATGACAACAGCAATTGTTTTGTCTTGCTTTGAAATGCTCACTGGCTCTATTTCTATGTTTGACAACACAGCACTAAAATTTTGTCTGACTTCGGTTGAACTTAATACTTTCATAAAACCCCCAATAAAACGTACGAAATACGATTAAAAATGTACAAAGAGTCTAATTCTTTTCACATTACTAGGCAATCATTAAACAAAAAAAGCTGGCGAAAACCAGCCTTTTTGCGGGTGTTGATTTGGAATGCAAAATAACGCATCATTCGATGACAAATTTAGTGATTCAAAAGGAACAAAAATGAGAACAACCGTTGTTTTAGATGATGATTTATTAGAAGAAGCAGGACTTTTGTCGAATGTGCGCGACAGAACCAGTTTGTTACGCGAAGCCTTGAAAGCCTTAATCGAACGTGAAAGTGCCAAGCGTTTAGCAAATTTAGGCGGGAGCGAACCACAATTGATGCAAATTTCACGTCGTCAATCAGTTGCATGATGGTTTTAGTAGATACGTCGGTTTGGATTGACCATTTACGAAGTGGTGAATCTGAGTTGGTTAAATTACTGGAATCCAATCGTGTGCTGGGACATCCGTTTGTGCGTGGTGAATTAGCGTTAGGGAATTTGAGCAAACGGCAGTTAATTTTGAAAGCGTTAGATAATTTGCCGCAAGTCCCTGTTGCATTTCACGATGAAATAAATGGATTTATCGAAAACCATGCTTTGTTTGGTTTATGAATTGGTTTTATTGATGCTAATTTATTGGCTTCGACACGATTAGCTGTAAATGCGAAATTATGGACACGCGATAAGCGATTGCTTGCGACTGCGAGTAAATTTGATTTGGCTTACATTTCGTAAAATTCAAAAAAGGCTGGCGAAAACCAGCCTTTTTTGTGCGTGTGAATGTGTGAAAAAAGAAATCGTTATGCCTGAAACGAAAGCTCACGTTTTAATAATTAAGTTATGCCTGAAAACCTAAGGCACGCGAAGTTTGACAACCTAACCAAAAACCACCATACAACAATTTGTCACGCACACAAAAAAGCGCGTCAAATTGATGAATGATGAAAATGAAAATCGATGGTGTAAAAAAAACAAAAGTGAAGGTGAAAATTCGATAAAAATACACCTCATGTGTCCACGCTAAAACTGCTTTTTAGTCATGTGTAAAAAAACACTTTGAAAGGTCTGGTTTAAAGCCAGCATAATTATAATGCAGGCTTGCTTAGAAACTGATATAAAGCGAGGCTATTGACAGAAAAGTTGGAAACGGCATGACTAATAAAAAGTATCAAACTAATACGTAAATTGGCTGGTTGGAGAGACGGTATTTTAGCTGAAATCCTGGCGCAGTTTTTTTAATGAGGTGGTTTCGAGTTAAAAATGCCCATTCATAATGAATCAATAACGATTAAACGTGACTGCCGTTTGTGAAATACCATAATCAAATCTCTATTTTAATTTTCCTTAAAAAAACAAATTGCCTAAAAAATGACTACTTTTAAAAAACCGTTTCAAATTCTGTTACTTCTTTCATCAACAATGTTTGCGTTATCAAGTGTCGCGCTTGATCTTGAAACCACCACTTCACCCTCTGAACAATCAAAAAAAAACCGTTTAAAAATGAATTTAGGCGATTTGATTTTTGAAGCTAGCAAACACAATACCGATATTTTACAAGGCGAATTACAAACCGGTGTTTCGCGCGAATTAGTGGCGGTTGAAAGAAGTCTTTTTGAACCTGTTTTTTATTCAACGTACACGCACAAAGATATTGACCATAAAAATAACGCCGAAGAAGCCACTTACCGTTCGAGTTTAAATACTTACCTCGAAAAAAGTGATCAATATAAAGCAGGTATAAAAGGTTTATTACCAACGGGCGCACGGTTTGACGTGGCGTTAAATGGCAATGAACGACAAAGTAATTTAATCGAAAAAACGCGCAGCTATAAAACCGAATACGACAACACTTTTGCGGTGACGTTATCACAACCACTTTTACGCGATATGGGTTTGGACGTGACGGCATCGAAAGGCGACATTGCAGAACTTAATTTAGACGTGGCTCTTCATACTTATCAACAAAATGTGATGGACGCGACGGGCAATGTAGCACAAGCCTTTTTTAAACTTTACGAAGCACAAAAAAATGTGGCCGAACTGGAACATTCAGTCGATATTGCTCGACGAATTCAATCCGATATTAAAGCGAAAATCGTGGCAGGTATTTTGCCACCCGCTGATAAAATGGAAGCGGAAGCGGCGATTGCATTACGCGAAACAAAATTAAGTGCGGCAAATACCATGTTAATTGATACGCAAAGTTTGATTTTGAGCTTGCTTAATGTGTCGATTACCAGTCAGGCGGATTTGATTTTTGAACCTATTTCGCCAGCAAGTTTGAATGAAATTGTACAAATTCCACATTTTGATAAAGCCGTACCACTCGCATTAGAAAAATGGCCGCCTTATTTAATGGCGCAAAAAAAGTTACAAATTGAAAATATCCGGGTAGCGTATTTGAGTAATCAAGAATTGCCGCGTTTAGATGTGTTGGTTTCAAATCAAGAAAATGGCTTGCAAAAAGATAGATTTAACGCAGTGGGCGATGCGTTTTTAGGTAAAAATAATTCGTGGAATGCGGGCGTGGAATTTGAAGTCCCTATTTTAGGTAATCGCCAAGCCCACGCCAATTTAAACGCCGCTGAAATCAATCAACGTAAAGCAAAACTGGCGGTTGATACCGCCAAACGCGATTTAAATAATAATTTATTCGCCAAAATTGAACACCTTAAAAACAGTCAACAACAACTTATCGATGCTAAACGAAATGTGGATTTAAAAGAAAAATTGCTCGATGTTGAATGGCATCGTTTGAACGCGGGAAAAAGTAACGCTTACACCGTTTTAAAACAGGAAGAAGAATTCGCCGACAGTAAACGCCGTTATTATGCCACCTTCACGGAATTGAAAATTGCTGAAACCTTAGTTGATTTAATCACAGGGCGTTTATTCGACAAATACCGTATCGACATTACCCGCGATAACACCGCCATTAACCTCATTCGATTAGATTCTTAAAAAATTATGCGCTTTAAAATTTTAGTTCAACCGTTTTGTTTGCTGCTTATTAGTAATTTCGTTTTTGCCGCCGATTCCGTTGTCGGCATTACCAAACCGATTCATGATATTGAACTCAGTTTTCCCGTGGATGGCGTGGTGTCGAAAGTGCTGGTGAAAGAAGGACAAAGAGTCAAAAAAGGGGATGATTTATTGCATTTAGAAAATGAATTGCAACTCAAAGAAGTACAACGCCGCAATATACTTTTAAACGACCGCTCAAAATTGAAAACGTCAGCCCACAATAAAGAAATTATGGCCGAGTTGATGAATAATAATCGCCAATTACACAATTACATGGGCGCAGTAAGTCGAGAAGATGTGCGAAAAATTGAAATGCAATATGCCGGTGTTGAAGGTGACGTGACCAGCGAACAACAAGAAAAGAAGCGCGAAAAAATTGAATTAAATATGGCGAAACGTGAATTAGAACGCCGCATTTTACGTTCACCGATTGACGGCGTGATTACAGAATTGGTGATTCAACAAGGTGAATGGGCGCAACCTGGAAAAATGGTTTTGCATATCGTCGATACCACCAAAAGTTTTTTGGAAGTGAATATCAACGTCAACGACATTTATTCACGCGATTTAAAACAGAATTCAAAATTAACGATTCAATTTAAAGCGGGTAATAATGACATTCAAAAAATCGGCACGGTGACGTTTATTTCGCCGATGGTTGATAAATCGAGTTCACTTGTGCGGGTCAAAATTGAGTTTGATAACAGCGATGGCGCAATTTTATTGGGAATGCCGGCAACTGTTTTATTGCCCGATGTCAAAACACAAAAACCTGCTTTAAATTCTTAAAAAATTCAATGCCAAAATTATTTACCCGTGAACCAGACAGCCTAGAACTTCTCAACAGCATCAACGCACTTTATTATTTTGACGGGACAGAATCCGATTTTGTCGCGCAAATTACCAACAATTTAGCGTGGCTGTGTCGTGCGCCAATTTTACTTTATATTTCAAATTCGCAAATTGTTGGTCAATTTGGCGTGCCTGAAAATGAAACCATTCCAGAATCATTGTGGCAAACCGCCGCCAATTTATTTGAACGGGCGAAGGAAAATAAATTTGCACAAGAACCCCAACTTGTGCCACTTTTTTCATTGCAACAACCGTTATGTCTGGTTTCATTGCTTGAAACAGGTGACGAAAATAAGGAAGCGTTTTTATTATTGATTGTCGATAAACGTCATTATTCACAACTGAATGAAACCATTGTCCGGTTGCGATTGTTAGCGAATCTGCCCGCATTATTTTATGAACGAAACAAAAAACCACTTCCTTTTCCCCTTCAAAATGCGGGAAATGTTCCCGCTGAATTTGAACAAATTATGGCGTTATCGACCGACATTTTAGCGTTATCGGCATTGGTGATAAATCAAACGCATTTTATGTCTGCGTCGATTTTGTTGGTGAATGAAATTGCTGCGCGTTTTCAGTGTTCACGGGTTTATTTAGGTTGGGACGACGGCGATTACGTTAAAACTATTGCGATAAGCCATTTGGATAGTTTTGAACGCACGACTGAAATTATTCAATGGATTGAAGCCGCTTTTGAAGAAGCGTTTGACCAAAATGTAGAGCTGATTTTCCCCGATAATCATGATGATTCGTCCGTTATTAACGCCGCGCATAAAAATTATCTGAAAAAAACATACAGCTCGCAACTGCTTTCATTGCCGCTGCGTCGAGACGGAAATCACGTTTTAGCGGTGTTAAGTTGTGAAAAAAATGAAGGAGATTTTTCAGAAAAAGAAATCGACGCGCTGCGTTTGGTTTTAAATCAAATTACGCCGTGGCTCGATGAATTACATTTTAAAAATGAATGGGTCGGATTACGTTTAAAACAAACCATTCAAACGACTTTGAATCGATGCTTTAGCACGGAAAACAGTTTAAAAAAATTAGGCGTTTTGGCGTTAAGTGGTGTGTTATTTTTCGTTCTGTTTGGCAAATGGGATTATCGAATTGAAGCCACGGCGGTGGTTGAAACTGATGATTTAGCGTATCTCACCGCGCCATTTGATGGTTATATTGACAACGTTACCGTTCATGCGGGCGACAAAGTTAGCCGCGATACATTATTGATGCAAATGAATACGCAAGAGCTTATTTTAAAAGAATCCGAAGCCTATTCCGATGTGCAACGATTTTTGCGTGAAAGTGAAAAAGCGCGGGGCAATGAACAAAACGCCGATATGTTAATTGCTCAAGCCCGAACCGAACAAGCGCAAGCAAAATTAGAAGAAATGCGTTTTTATTTAGAACGTGCCACGTTAAAAGCACCTTTCGACGGCGTAATTATTGAAGGCGATAAAGAAGATTTGTTGGGCGTTCCGATTAGCAAAGGCGACACAATTTTCAAACTCGCGAAATTAACGGGAATGTATTTAAAAGTGATTGTTGATGAAAAAGACATTAACGCCATTACTGAAAATCAAACGGGTGAAGCGCGGCTTTTGAGCAAGCCCGATATTAAATTGCCGATTCACGTTGAAAAAATTATTCCGCTCGCGCAGGTTGATGGTGCAGGATTGAACAGTTTTAACGTTAAAGTTTTATTTGAAAATGCGCCTCAAGAATGGATTCGCCCCGGCATGAGCGGTGTGGTCAAAGTCGATGCAGGTAAACGCAATATCTTGTGGTTGCTCACGCATAAAACGGTTGATTTTTTACGTTTATATTTTTGGTGGTAATCGATGAGCGAATTTTTCAGTGAGTCATGGCATCGTATCGCAAAAAATAAAATCAGTTTAGTTGCGAGCGTTCAAATTCATAAACAGCGTTTTCGTGGCATGACGTGGTACGTTTTACGCGATACGTTTAACGATAAATTTTTCAGAATTCGCCCCGAAGCGTATCAATTTTTGATGCACTTAACACCCGAAAAAACTGTGGAAGAAGTGTGGGAAAGTTTTATTGAAACACGACCTGAAGTTGCGCCAGGTCAAGAAGAGTTAATTCAACTTTTGTCACAACTGCACGATGCCAATTTGTTGTATTTTAAAAATCGTCCTGACAGCACGCGCATTTTTGAACGTCATCAAAAACATAAAACGCAAAAAACACAGCAGCAATTATTTTCAATTTTCTTTTCAAAATTTTCACTCATCGACCCCGATGCGTTTTTAAATTGGTGTTCGCCCGTTATTCATAAATTATTTAGTGCGCGATTTGCGGTGATTTGGTTTGCGATTGTGATTTCTGGCGGCGTGGCGGTTATCGAACATTTCGACGAATTACGCGACCAATCGCAAGGTATGCTTGCGCCTGATAATTTATTTTGGTTTTTTATTGCGTTGTTTTTTCTGAAATTATGGCACGAATTCGGTCACGCGATGATGTGCAAACGTTTCGGCGGACAAGTGCATTCGATGGGCGTGATGTTGCTGATTTTAACGCCGTTGCCGTTTATGGATGCGACCGCGAGTTGGACATTTCGCAATCGTTGGCATCGTGCGTTAGTGGGCGCGGCGGGAATGATTGCCGAATTATTTGTGGCGGGCATTGCAGCGTTGATTTGGGCAAATACGGGCGCGGGAACGCTGCACAGTTTGTGTTTTAATTTGATGACGATTGCGTCCATTTCGAGCTTGGTTTTTAACGGCAATCCGTTAATCCGTTTTGATGCGTATTATATTTTGTCAGACATTTTAGAAATTCCGAATTTGGCGCAAAAAGCGCAACGACAATGGCTTTTTTGGATTCAAAAATATGCGTTTGGCGTGGATGATATTTCACCGAGTCAAACGCAAAAAGAAAGTTTATGGTTGGGTTTCTATGGCTTGCTGAGTTTTTTATATCGGTTATTGATTTCAGTCGGTATTATTTTATTTACGGCTGATGAATGGTTGATATTAGGTTTTATGATGGCAACATTGACGGCAATAACGTTAATTTTTATTCCTGCTTATCGTTCGCTAAATTATTTGTACGCAAGCCCGCAAATTCACCGTAAAAAATCGCGGGCTTATGGCGTTTCAGCAGTGTTTTTAATGGCGGTTTTATCATTATTTTTTGTGCCGTATTCTTCCGAAATTGAAGCGACGGGCGTGGTTGAATCGACGCATTTTGTTTCTGTTTTCGCGGAAACAAACGGCTATTTGAAAAAAATAAATGTTAAAAATGGGCAATTGGTTTCGCAAGGTGACACGTTACTCGAATTTACCAATAACGAATTGGAATTAAGCGTGCAAATTATTCGTGCAAAATTGGTTGAAGAACAAATTTCGCTTGCTCAGGCTCGTAATGAAAACATTTCTGACCTCGATTCAATCGCTAAACACATCACCGTTTTGGAACAACATTTAGAATCCTTGTTAAAAGATGAAAAGAAATTAACAATCATTGCAGAAAATTCGGGCGTTTGGGTGGCACCCGAATTTAATCCAAAACTAAACAATTGGTTTAAACGCGGGATAAAATTAGGCGTGATTATCAATCCGTCAGAATATCGCTTCACAGCGGTTGTGACTCAAGAACAAGCGTTTGATTTATTCGAAGGAAATGTTCAATTAAAAGGCGAAGTTAAATTACGTCATAATACAAAACCCACTTTTACAACGGAAACGGTACACATTATTCCTTACGAACAGCATGAATTACCTTCGGCGGCGTTGGGTTGGCTTGGCGGCGGTGAAATTGCGATTACACACAATGCAAAATCAACCGGTAAAGAGGCGGCAGAATCATTTTTTGAAGTCCGAACGCTATTACAATCAAGTGAAAACACTGCATTTTTTCATGGTTCATCAGGTATTTTAAGATTGGAATTGCCACCAAAATCTTTCATCAATAAAGCGTTAAGAACCATCGATCAAACATTATTAAAGCGTTACAAATTGGGATAGTTCCTGCAAACCAGCCTTTTTCGTTTGTGCTAAAATCTTAGCTTTGAATTTTTCAAGTGACGATAATCATATACGCAGAAAAACTAAAGCAATTTGAAAATGCTGAAAACTTAGGTGGTAAGGCGAAGCCTATCGCTATAATTTTTTACTGAATTGCAAAACGTACTGGCATAGTGTCGGTATACTCAACGTTCTGCTTGATGAGTTAATGGAATTTGCCTGCTGTTGACTTCAACGCTGAGAAGCGTTTCGTTGGATGTTGGAAGTAATCTGATTTCAAGGTTTGCCGCCCTTTTAACATGTCAAAGGGCGGTTTTTTTGTGCAGATTGACGGTTATTTTAATCGACCAAAAACAGATTCGATGCGCCCGTTTCAGCTGACGATGCGCCCAAACGGAAATGCCCAAACATTTCGCGTCCCATGCCCATGTGATGATTGTGTGCCGAATTCGGAGCAGGAATTCGAGCGTTAAATTCCACGTCATCCATCAACACGTTAATATCGCCCGTTTGCAAATTCAACGAAATAATGTCGCCGTTTTGCACTTTCGCTAATGGTCCGCCGACTTCACATTCGGGGCATAAATGAATCACGGAAGGCACTTTGCCTGACGCGCCCGACATTCTGCCGTCGGTGACTAAGGCGACTTTGAAACCTTTGTCTTGCAATACACCCATCGGCGGCGTGAGTTTGTGCAATTCAGGCATGCCATTGGCACGCGGCCCTTGAAAACGAACTACGGCGACAAAATCTTTTTCCAATTCACCGCGTCGAAATGCCGCTAAGAAATCTTCTTGGTCGTCAAAAACCACCGCTGGAGCCTCAACGATTTGATGTTGTACATCCAGCGCGGAAAGTTTCGTTACGCCACGACCCAAATTACCTTTCATAACATGTAAACCGCCACTCGCCGCGAAGGGCTTGGCGACGGTGCTTAATACTTCCAAATCTAACGGCTCTTTTGGCACAGCTTCCCACACCAATTTGTGGTCGATTAAACGAGGTTCTTGGCAATAATTCGCCATGCCACGTTTATTCGCAATCGCAATGGTATCTTCATGCAATAAATGATTATTCAATAATTCTTGAATCAAAAAGCCCATGCCGCCGGCTGCGTGAAAATGATTCACGTCCGCCGAACCATTTGGATACACTTTGGCTAGCAACGGAATGGCTTTTGACAATTTATCAAAATCATCCCAATTCAACGAAATTCCTGCCGCTCGCGCAATCGCAATTAAGTGCATGGTGTGATTGGTCGAACCGCCGGTAGCCAACAAACCGATGACCGCATTCACGATCGCTTTTTCATCTACAACGTGTGCAACGGGACGATAATCATCGCCCAACGCGGTGAATTTCAACACTTGCCGCGCGGCTTCTTTGGTCAATTCGTCGCGCAACGGCGTGTAAGGATTGACAAACGAACTGCCCGGCAAATGCAGCCCCATCATTTCCATCATCATTTGATTAGTGTTCGCCGTGCCGTAAAACGTACACGTTCCCGCACTGTGATACGACGCGGCTTCGGCGGCGAGCAACTCTTCGCGCCCAATTTCACCGAGCGCGTATTGTTGGCGAGCTTGGGCTTTTTCTTTATTGGAAATACCGCTCGGCATCGGCCCTGCTGGAATGAAAATCGCGGGCAAATGTCCAAAACTCAACGCGCCAATCAATAAACCAGGAACAATTTTATCGCACACGCCCAAGAATAATGCGCCATCAAACATATTGTGGCTCAAACCAATAGCCGTTGTCATCGCAATTAAATCACGACTAAATAACGATAATTCCATACCCGCTTGACCTTGCGTAATCCCGTCGCACATCGCTGGAACACCCGCTGCCACTTGCGCCACGCCGCCCGCTTCACGAATCGCCGCTTTAATTAAATCGGGCGTATCTTTGTACGGCTGATGCGCCGACAGCATATCATTGTATGACGTGATGATGGCGATATTGGGTTTTTGGTTAGCGGTCAAATCAGATTTTTCTTCTGGACTACACGCTGCAAAACCGTGTGCTAAATTCGCACAGCCCATGCCAACACGTTGCGGCGATTTTTTAGCGTAAGTGTCAATGTATTTTAAATACGCAGAGCGGCTAACGTGACTGCGTTCAATAATTTCATTGGTAACACTTTGAATAACAGGATTCATACTATTTCCTTTTGTTTGTAGTTTTAATTTTTACCAAGTTAAATCAATCTTCCCAGGTTCTACCGTCACGCGCCAACAACGCATCCGCCGCATTCGGCCCCCATGTTCCCGCTGGATAGGGTTTCGGTGTATCGCTTAAATTTCCCCACGCACGTTGAATAGAATCAATCCATTTCCACGCCTCTTCGGTTTCTTCGCGGCTAATAAATAGCGTATTGTTGCCGCGCATCGATTCCAATAATAACCGTTCATAACCACCTGAAACGTGTTTTTTGGTTTGATTTAAAAAGCTCAAATCCAATTTGTTTTTTTGTAATCGAATTGACCCGTCAATGCCTGGAACTTTGTTTAATACTTCAATTTCCACGCCTTCTTTCGGCTGTAAATGAATAATCAACTTGTTCGGCGGCAAATCGTAAAAACTGTCTTTAAAAATGTTATGCGGTTGTTGTTTGAAATACACCACGATTTCAGTGCGTTTATAACTCATGCGCTTGCCGGTTCGCAGATAAAACGGCACGCCCGCCCAACGCCAATTATCAATATCGACGCGAATCGCGACAAAACTTTCCGTCGCGCTTTCGGTATTTGCGCCTTCTTCTTCTAAATATCCAGGAACTTCTTTGCCTTTGACGTAACCTTTCGCATATTGCCCGCGCACGGTACGTTTGCCCACGTTGTAATCGGCAATCGGACGCAACGCTTGCAACACTTTAATTTTTTCGTTGTGAATACTTTGCGCTTCCAAATTAACCGGTGGTTCCATCGCAATAAACGTCAAAATTTGCAGCAAATGATTTTGCAGCATATCGCGTAACTGCCCGGATTTGTCGAAATAATCCCAACGTCCTTCGATTCCCACTTCTTCCGCGACGGTAATTTGAATGTGATCAATCGTGTTGTGACTCCAATTCGTGGTAAAAATCGAATTCGCGAAACGCAACGCTAACAAATTCAACACCGTTTCTTTACCCAAATAATGGTCGATACGGTAAATTTGCTCTTCTTTAAACACGGATTGCATGGTGTCATTGATTTCACGCGACGAGTTCAAGTCATAGCCAATCGGTTTTTCAATCACAATTCGTGCATCTTTTGAAACCAATTTAGCCTTTTGCAAGCCCGTGCAAATACTTTTGAACAAAAACGGTGGAATTGCTAAATAATTCACGGTGGTGCGATTTTTTTGATCCAGCATCGCGCCCAATTTTTTGAATTCGTCCGCATTGCTAATATCTAATTGCACATAATCAAAGCGGGCGGATAAACGGTTCCACGCCTCGTCTACTATCTGGCAAGGTAAAAATTTAACTAAGCTGTCACGAGCAATCGCCGTAAATGTTTCGCGTGTTTCGGCTAATCTATCAACTGCGATAATGCGTGTTTGCGGTTCAAGTAAATTCGATTTATCCAGCTGATACAACGACATTAACAATTTACGACGTGACAAATCACCCAATGCACCAAAAATAACCAAATCGCAGGGTTTGTATTTTTTTTCGTTCATAATTTTTTTTCGTTTTTTTATAGTGAAAGAAAGAAGTATCTAGCACACAATCTGCGTGTTATTGCGCGTTATTATCGCAGAAATTGGAGGTTGTAACATACAATGCGCGTTATGTTTCTTTTTTAGGTTTCTCAAAATTTTATGACAACGCCGCTGATTTTGGTTGATGGTTCTTCATTTTTGTATCGTGCTTATCATGCGATTCCGCCGCTCACAAATGCAAAAGGTGAGCCGACACACGCCATTTTAGGCGTGTCGAATATGTTGCGAAAATTACTCAATCATTACGACCCCACGTTTATGGCGGTAGTGTTTGATAGTTCGGGGAAAACGTTTCGGCATGAATTATCGGCGGATTACAAAGCGAATCGAACCAAAATGCCGGATGAGTTAAGCAGCCAAGTCAAACCGTTGCACGCTTTAATTCGCGCCATGGGAATTCCGCTAATCAGCGCGGCGGCGGTGGAAGCGGATGATGTGTTGGGGGTGTTAGCGTGTTATGCCGCCGCGCACGGACATCATGTGATTATTGCCACCAGCGATAAAGATATGGCGCAATTGGTTAATGAACACATTACGCTCGAAGATACGATGAGCAAAACGACGTTGACGATTGACGGCGTGTTTGCAAAATTCGGCGTGCGTCCCGACCAAATCTCCGATTATCTTGCGTTGGTCGGCGACAGTTCTGACAACATTGCCGGTGTGCCAAAAGTCGGGACAAAAACCGCCGCGAAATGGTTGGCAGAATATGACACGTTGGATAATTTAATCGCCCACGCTGACGACATTAGCGGCAAAGTGGGCGAAAATTTACGCGCCAATTTGCCGCAATTAGCTCTGGCGAAACAATTAACGGTCATTCGCTGTGATTTAGAATTGCCGTATAACATGGCGGATTTGACGCGCCGTCCCATTCACAATGAACAGCTTCGAGCGTTATTGACGGAGTTTGAATTTTTGTCGTGGTTGAAGCAAATCCCCGCCGATGTACCTTTAAAAATGGAAGCGGAAATTAACGAAACCACTGAAACTACCGCCACCGCACATTACGACATTATCACCACGATGGCGCAATTGGACGCATGGTTGGCGCGTTTGGAAAAAGCCGCGTTAATCGCGTTCGACACCGAAACCACCAGTTTGGATTACACCGCCGCGCAATTGGTTGGTTTATCATTTGCGGTACAAACGGGCGAAGCGGCTTATTTGCCGTTAGCGCATAATTATCCGGACGCGCCACCTCAACTGAATCGTGAACAAGTGCTGGAAAAATTACGTCCATTATTAGAAAGTCCGACGCATTTGAAAGTCGGGCAAAATCTGAAATACGATTATCACGTTTTGGCGAATCACGGCGTGACGTTGCGCGGCATTGCTCACGATACATTATTGGCTTCGTATTTATTGGAAAGTACCGGCAAACATAATTTAGACGCGCTCGCGCAAAAGCATTTGAATTTAAAAACTATTCGTTACGAAGACGTGGCGGGAAAAGGCGCGAAACAATTGAGTTTCTCTGAAGTTTCCATTGAAATTGCGGCGCGTTATGCGGCGGAAGATGCCGATGTGTGCGTGCGTTTGCATCATGCGTTGCAAGCGAAATTACAAGCGCAACCGCGTTTACTCAGCCTTTACACAGAATTAGAAATTCCGTTGTTGTCGGTTTTGGCGCGACTGGAAAGTAATGGCGTGTTGATTGATGACGATTTACTCGCGCATCAAAGTTTAGAACTCGCGCAACAAATGATGTCGCTCGAACAACACGCGCACGATGCCGCCGGACACAGTTTTAATCTGAATTCGCCGAAACAAATTCAAACGATTTTGTATGAACAACTGAAATTGCCCGTTTTGAAACGTACGCCAACCGGTCAACCTTCGACCGATGAATCGGTGTTGCAAGAATTGGCGGAAGATTATCCGTTGCCGAAATTGATTATTGAACACCGTAGTTTGAGCAAATTAAAATCAACCTACATTGATAAATTGCCGCAACAAATTAACGTCAAAACCGGGCGCGTGCATACGTCGTATCATCAAATCATCACCGCGACGGGGCGGTTGTCGTCGTCGAATCCGAATTTACAAAACATTCCGATTCGTAGCGCGGAAGGACGCAAAATTCGTCAGGCGTTTATTGCGCCAGCCGGTTATAAAATTGTCGCGGCGGATTATTCACAAATTGAATTACGAATTATGGCGCATTTGGCGAATGACGCGGGATTGATTACCGCGTTTCAAAATGACCAAGATATTCATCGCGCCACCGCTGCGGAAGTGTTTAACGTGCCGCTGGAAAACGTCACCACTGAATTGCGACGTTCGGCGAAAGCGATTAACTTTGGTTTAATTTACGGGATGTCGGCGTTTGGTTTGGCGAAACAATTGAGCATTTCGCGCACTGACGCGCAAACTTATATCAATGCGTATTTTGACCGTTATCCCGACGTGAAAACGTACATGAACGAAACCAAAGTGTTGGCAAAAGAACAGGGTTTTGTCGAAACTTTATTTGGACGACGTTTATATTTGCCGGATATTCAATCGAAAAGTGCGGTGTTGCGCCAATACGCCGAACGCACCGCGATTAACGCACCGATGCAAGGCACGGCGGCGGATATTATTAAACGGGCAATGTTAAAAGTGGATGTGTGGTTGGCGAATGAAAATGTCGATGCCAAAATGATTATGCAAGTTCACGACGAATTGGTCTTTGAAATTAAAACCGAGCAACTCGACAGCGCGATTGAGATGATTAAAACGTTGATGTGTGGCGCGGCAGAATTGACAGTGCCGTTAATTGTCGATGTGGGCGTGGGAAATAATTGGGACGAAGCGCATTAAAAATGATAGTCGATTTATTGTAGGGGTTCACTGCGTGAATCCGCATAAACAGGACGTTTGATGATAACGTTTGTGTCTTGCGGGCTTACGCAGTAAGCCCCTACGCAACTATTTATTCAACACTTGCCGACCGTTCAAGGGTTGATCTTGACGCGCGTTACCCGAATAAAAGGTTTTAATCGTGTTAATTTGTTCTTTAGACAGTTGAATTGGGTTTTTCAATACATACCAATTCACACCTTCCGTGCAAGGCGGCGTGGTTAACGAGCCGGAATAAAGGAAGAAACTTTTTTTGTCGAGTGGTAACAAATTGCTCGGATTGATATTCACACCGTTAATGGTGGCATCTTCCACTTTGGTCGGAGCGTGTGCGAGAATTTTTTGAAACTCCACATTCACCGCACCTTCTTCTGCAAACACACCTAACACCGCCAACTTTCCGTCTGGTGTTCCGTGGACAAAATGAATTTCCACGGGATACGTTTTGCCATTGATAACGTGTTCACTTGGCGCGTGAATATGATATTGCAACAAATCGTATTTTTCGGCACCAATGTAGAAATTGCCCGCTTTGGTGTTCATTTTAACCGTGTGACCATTATTAGAAATCACTAACGGTTCTGCTTTGTATCGAGTTTGTAGCAAATTAGTCGTGGTGACTAATTTCGCCGCGCCTAAATCAACCGGCGATTGTTTTTGCCCTAAACCACATTCCTCATACGGTGGCAGCCCAGCGGGAGTAAGCGTTGAAGGAATTTCAGCCCAAATATCCTGCTCGTCGTAAGTCCAATGAGGGGCATCTGCCGCAAACGCAACGGATGCTGCCACACACGATAAAACCAAAACTGTTTTTTGTAACAAAAATTTCATGCGGGTAAGCTCCGAGAATTAGCAGGTGTGTGTGCGGCAATAATCGACAATGTTTGTCGTTGTTGATGGTGAAGTAGGTGGTGTTTGTTCTTCAGCTATTGCTGGCGCAACTAACATCATCAGCATTAAACTTGCTAAAAGGTGTTTCATTTTTCGTATTCCTAAAGGGTTTGTGAATTTTTTAATTTTACGTTGCATTGCGTTACTGCTGCAAAGCCGCGTTTAATTATGCCATGAACTGCAAATCACTACTGTCTAAATTTAACCGACCTGTAAATTGTACAAACTTGGTGGGCGCGTAATAATTCGCCGCTCCATCTGCATCGAAATACAACGCGCGAGTGGCAGTGTCATAAATCAAACTCGCTGCGCCCGCCGATTTCAAACCCGTCACGCTGGCAAAACCGCTAAAATCGAAATCTGTGCTAAGTTGAATGTGATCCGTGCCTTTGACAAAATCGGTAATCGTGTCGAGATTCCTCGCGCGAGGGGCAAAATCACCTTTGAAATCATAATCGCGCAGATTAAATACAAACGTATCTGCGCCGCGTCCGCCAGTCAATATGTCATTACCTTTGCCGCCTTCCAGCGTGTCATCACCATTCATGCCGCTCAACGTGTTATTCGCACTGTTGCCAATCAGCCCGTTGGACAATTCATTTCCCCAACCGATTAGTTTCGCATTACCGGTCAGCGTCAGATTTTCCACATGGCGCGGCAACGTGTAATTCACGCTACTTTGCACGCTATCCGTGTCAATCAAATTGGTTTCAATCACGCTGTCGCCCAAATTATCCACGATATAAACATCATTTCCGTCGCCACCAATCAGCGTATCGCGTCCAGCACCGCCATCGAGCGTATCATTTCCTGCCAAACCTTTCAGCGTATCAGCGCGACTGGTTCCCGTTAAATAATCATTTCCGGCGGTACTTTTAGGTGATAGTGCGGCAGTTGTGACGTTAGAAACGTTCGGATTATTCAAACCATCGCCGCCATAAATCCAATCTAACGCGGCTAAATCATAAGCCTGAAACGTGGTTTTGTATTCCCCTTCATGGTGATAAGACATGACGGTATTGTCGGTATTATCTTGGTTAAACGTGAGCGCATAAGGTGATTCAAACGGATGCTTCAAACCGAGCGCGTGACCGACTTCATGCAACAAAGTTTCATAACCTTGCGTGCCAGCGATTGGTGTTCCGTTTTCATCATTCCATTCCACATCATCTAAATAAACGTAAGCGTCGGCGGCGTATCGAGTCACGATATTTCGGTTGCTGTATTCATAACTGTAACTGTTGTCGCACAAACCAGCGGTTGTTGAACCGTTTAAATCCGTATTCGCAAAATGAATATCGGCGTTTTGTCCATTCGCGACTTCTTGCAGTGTCACGCCGGTAATGGAACTAACATACGTTAAAATTGCCCGTGCCGCGTTTTGTTGTGTCACATTAAATGCCCCAATCGGTGAATCGCCCGATTTAATTTGAGTATCATCAAAGCCCCGCATATCGAACGTGTAATAAAGCACCGTGCGGGTGGGATTGAGATAATTCCAGTTGATGCTATTGTCTAGCAACGAATCGGTAGTCAACACGCCTGAATAATTGACGCGATTTAAATCATTGACCGTCAACGTAGAAAAAGAAATGGTCATACAATCGTCTCGTAATAAAAATGAAAATAGTTTAAATCGTAAAGTAGAAAACAGGTAAAGTGAAGAAAAATGGGATTTCCAACATCTTTTTTGTTGGCGGTGAATCGATATTTAAAAACACGGGGGTTTCAAGAACAATATGACGACAGTACAAAATACGACAAAACTCATTGACCGTTTTGGTCGCAAAGTGGATTATTTACGCATTTCAATTACCGATCGTTGTGATTTTCGCTGCGTGTATTGCATGGCGGAAGATATGACGTTTTTGCCGCGCCAGCAAATTTTGAGCCTCGAAGAAATTTTCCTACTCGCCCAAACGTTTGTCGAATTGGGCGTGAAAAAAATTCGGATTACCGGCGGCGAACCGTTAATTCGCAAAGGTGCGTTGGAATTATTGCAACAAATTGGCGCGTTGGAAGGGTTGCACGAATTGGTGTTAACGACAAACGGTTCACAACTTGTCACCGCTGCGCCGATTTTAAAAGCCGCTAAGGTGAAACGGTTAAATATCAGTTTGGACACGCTCGACGCGGCGAAATTCAAAGCGATTACTCGCACTGGCGATTTACAAATCGTTTTAAATGGCATCGACGCGGCGAAAAAAGTGGGTTTTGAACGGATAAAATTGAACGCGGTGATTTTGAAAAATCGCAATCACGACGAAGTGGGCGATTTGGTGCAGTTTGCGATTGATAAAGAAATCGACATTAGTTTTATTGAAGAAATGCCGCTCGGTATTGTCGAAAAACACAATCGCGCCGAAGCGTATTATTCGAGTGATGAGATTCGCGCCGATTTAGAAAGTCGTTTTACGTTGCAAAAAAGTCCGGACAACACGGGCGGCCCGTCAGATTATTACGTTGTGCCAAATACGCAAACGCGCGTCGGATTTATTTCGCCGCACAGTCACAATTTTTGCAGCACTTGTAACCGCGTGCGTTTGACGGTTGAAGGGCGATTATTATTGTGTTTGGGCAATGAACATTCCATCGATTTGAAAGCCATTTTGCGTGCGCCCGATTTCAACGCGGCTAATTTAAAACAGGCAATTATGGATTCGATGGAAATTAAACCAGAAAAACACGAATTTAACGTCAAAGAACAGCCGATTATTTTGCGTTATATGAACATGACGGGCGGTTGATTTAATGACTCCAACTCAATTTATTCCGCAAAATTTCAAAAAAATCGTGTCCGTTCGGGTGCAAAATCCGAATCGGCACGGGTTCTTTTTTAATCAAAATTTTGTCGCTAATTAACACGTCGGGAATCTCAATGTGATCGCACGTCACCAGCGCGTTAATTTGTTTATTTTGGCAAAAACTGATTTCAATTTCAGCATCATCATGAATCACAATCGGGCGATTGGTTAAGGTGTGCGGATTCAGCGGCACTAAAACCAGCGCGGGCAATGACGGATATAAAATCGGACCGCCAGCGGATAACGAATAAGCGGTTGAACCGGTTGGCGTGGCGATAATCAACCCGTCAGAACGCTGCGAATTCAAAAAAACGCCGTCAATTTTGGTGATAATTTCAATCATGCTCGGCGTAATCCAACGGTGAATCGCGACTTCATTTACCGCCGTTTCTTCGTGAATAATTTGCTCGTCACGGATGATTTTTGCCCGCAACAAATAACGCTGTTCTTCGCGGTAATGCCCGTCTAACATTTGCGCTAACGTTTCGAGCAATTTGTCCGGTGAAATATCCACCAGAAATCCCAATCGACCCAAATTCACCCCAATCAACGGCACATCATTTGCGACAATAGCTCGCGCCGCAGCTAAAAACGTGCCGTCACCGCCTAACGCAATCACCAAATCACACTGTTTGCCCAATTCGGCAACGGCGCATTTTTCGACTTCAACGCTATGCACAAAACGCGCACTGTCTAGCGCGACCATGACGCGATAATTTTGCACAATCAAATACCCACACAAGCGCGTGAGCGTGTCAGCGATAATCGGATCGCTCGGTTTGCCAATAATGCCAATCGTGTTAAAAAGACGTTGCATTGAAAACTCTTATTTTGTCGAAATCATAAAACTAAAAACGCCAAACTCAGTCAAACCAAGTTTAGCGTTGTGGTTCGGAATACAGCGTGACGGCTTACAAATGCAAGTTGATGAATTCAACCAACTGAACTTTTGTTAACGCGCCGACTTTCGTGCCTTCGATTTCACCGTTTTTAAACAACATCAACGTTGGAATACCGCGCACACCGTATTTTTGTGGTGTATTTGGACTGTCGTCGATATTCATTTTCGCGACTGTTAATTTTCCCGCAAATTCTGCGGCAACCGCGTCTAAAATGGGCGCAATCATTTTGCACGGGCCACACCATTCTGCCCAATAATCCAACAATACCGGCAATTCAGATTCTAAAACTAACTCGTTAAAATCATTGTCATTAACATGAACTACAGCTTCACTACTCACGATTTTCTCTCCATGGATTAAAAAATAAAAAATTAAAGTGTCCAAACTATAAGCGTCGGACGCGCGGCGCGTCAATGATTTTTAATCATTTCGACCCGTTTTGCCGCTGACATAAAACGGCACCGCTAAAATGCCCAAACTCGCTAACCAAAATAATAATTGCGTGTTGGTGAGCGTAAATAAAATCGCCGTCGCCAAACGTGGAATCATCGACGGATACGCCATAATAAAATCGCGACTCGCCATAAATGAATAACTTTCGCCGATGATTAACGCCACACTCAAACCCATCAGCCAATAACTCACACGTTTGAGGCACGTCGGTTTGCTGGGAACGTAACCCAATAACGCGGTTAAATTCACGCTGTTTACGACCGGCATTTTTTCAATGAAATAATTGATTGCCGCCAATGCCATCAAACTCACCACCCATAATTGCGTCACGGTCGTGGGGAAATCGACGTAACGCCCGTCCCACGCTAAAATTGCCGTTTTCGCCAACGCAAAAATAATCACCATCAACACACACGCATATAACCGTTTCGCTAATTCGGGCGCGGGAACTTTCTGATTTAAAACCGCACTGATTCGCAGCAACACAAAACTCAGCAGAAACGTGTTAAAACTTAAAATAATCAGCGTTTGAAAACGTTGTAAATCGGTGTAACTTATCAGCCACAACGTTTCGATTTGCGACACAAAAATCGTCGCCAAAATTTGCGTAATCGCTAAAAAACTAATCAAACGCGGCGTATTTAAATTTGACGTGTCTTTTCTGAAAAGTACAACCATGACCAAAAATAAAACCGTCGCGGCGGCTAACGTTCGGCACCAGGTCGAATGTTCAGAAACGTCGCCGGTCAATGAAAAAACTGGTCGGCGTGAACTGTCGTAAAGTCCCCATTTCGCGCCAATCGTGCCTTCAAATGCGGCTTTCCACGGTTGGTCAAAGGCTTCGACAATGTTGTAATCAAAGCCGTTTTTGTTGGCGACTTTAATAAAATCTCGAATAAAACGTGCTTCATTCACCACGCTCGGCACCGATAAACCACGTTGTTTTCCACCGCTGGGCCAGCCCGATTCACCAATTAAAATCGGTTTGTGTGGCGCAATCAAATCGGCTTCTTGCTGCACTTGTTTGTAAATGCGTTCAATATGCGCCGGCGCGTCCGCCACCGCAATCGGTTCGTCTTCCCAATACGGCAAAATGTGAATCGTGATGAAATCGACTTCTTTAATCAATTCAGGATATTTCATGTACATCGACCACACGTCCGCGTAAGACACGGGCTGTTTCACGGCGCGTTTCACTTGGCGAATATAATCAATCAATTCGTCAGGTTTCAAATCGCCACGCAACAACACTTCATTTCCAACCAGCACGCGCTTAATTACGTCCGGATGTTCATTGGCGGAACGAATCAGCGCGGCAATTTCAATCGCATTATCGGGTTTCAACGCGCCTAACCACGCACCTGGTAACAACGTTAAACCGTGCTTTTTCGCTAAATCTGGAATCAACGGCATACTGCCTTCCGCGCTAGCGTAAGTCCGAATGCCGTGCGTGACTTGCCCCATTAACGCCAAATCTTCGTCGAGTTGTTTTGCGCTCGGAAAACTGCCCAACATCGGATCTTGACCGTCTCGAAAGGGCGCGTAAGACAAACTGTTGAGTTTACCTGCAGGCACATCTTCGCCAACGTTTTGCGGTAAATTGGTGGCGAAATTAAAAATACTGTTGAGCAAAATGACTACAAAAAGCCATGAAAAAAGTTTCATTGAATTGTTTCTAAAAGTGAATGAGTAAAAATAGTTTTTTAACTGGCTGAATTTATGGCATTTACGCGCAAGCGGCGAATGGCTTCACCAATTTTTGCGCCTTGCAAACCCCGATTTAATGCGGCGGTGGTGTCCGTATTGGCAGCGACTTGTGCGGCTCGCAGAAAAATTTCCGCTTGCGGATAATCGGCTTGTTCAAAACCCAATCGTCCACACGCATCGGCTTCACACGCCAAAACAAAATCGTGCAAATGATTATCGGGTTTAAATGCGCCCAATGTTTGCAATAAATCGACCAGCGTTGCCGCGCGTAATTCGCTCACTTTGTGGCAATGCGTGTGATATTGCGCGACGTGTAATGCGAGGTTTTTAAAATTGTTTGGCACTCGCAAACGAGCGCACATTTTTTCGACCAACGCCACGCCTTGAAGTTCATGTCCGTAATGGTGCGGTAAATTTGCCTTGGGTGAAATGGCTTTGCCCAAATCGTGAACCAATGCGGCAAAACGTACTTCCAAACGCGGCGATAATAACGCGGCGTGTTCCAACGACATCAAACTATGAATGCCGCAATCAATTTCAGGATGATAAATGACCGGTTGCGGCACACCAAAAAGCGCGTTGAGTTCGGGGAAAATTTTTGCCAACGCGCCACAGGCTTTCAACGTATAAAAAAACGCGGACGGTTGTGTTTCGCCCAAGGCTTTCACGACTTCCGCCCAAATGCGTTCTGGCACGAGCGCATCGACTTCACCCGCTTCCACCATTTCACACATTAACGAATGCGTTTCTGATGCAATTGTAAAACCAAGTGGCGCGTAACGGGCGGCAAATCGTGCCAATCGTAAAACGCGCACCGGATCTTCGACAAAAGCGGGTGAAACATGACGAAATAATCGTAATTCTAAATCCCGTTGACCACCGTAAGGGTCAATCAATTCGCCTTGTTCCGTCATGGCAATCGCGTTGATGGTTAAATCGCGGCGCAACAAATCTTGTTCCAGCGTCACGTCGGGCGACGCATTCACGCTAAAACCTTTGTAACCTTTTGCCGTTTTACGTTCGGTGCGAGCCAGCGCGTATTCTTCGTTGGTTTTCGGATGTAAAAACACCGGGAAATCTTTGCCGACCGCGCGAAACCCGCGCTTCAACATCGATTCGGGCGTTTCACCTAACACCACCCAATCGCGTTCGGTCACGAGACAATTCAATAATTTATCGCGGACTGCGCCGCCCACCAGATACGTTTTCATATCAAACTACCTCCGAGATTTAAAAATGCGTTACGCTATTTTACACATTGTTAGATTTACTGTTTAATCGACGACATTATTATTGTGTGAACAAAATTTAAGAAATAACTCTTTTTGCCGTTATAGCCACTCACTCACAAAGGAATTTCCCATGAATCGTTATTATTTTAAATCTGTTTTATTCGGTATTTTATTGAGCGCGGCTTTGTCGGGCTGCACCGCGATGTCTAGTTTATCAATCGGCTCACATAACAGCGATGCCGACGACTATTCGCAAAATAAACAATTGACCGCGACAGGTTACGGCACGGCTGAAAAGAGCGATAAATACTCGCGTTCACAAATTAAATTGATGGCAATGCGGTCAGCAAAATTAGATGCGTATCGCAGTTTATCCGAACAAGTTTACGGCGTGCGATTGAGTGGCGTGACAACCGTTGAAAATATGATTATCACGCACGACAGTTACAAATCGTATGTCGATGCGTATTTGCGTGGCGCGAAAGTGCTTCGTACCGTGGCGATTAACAAAGATATGTATGCCGGTGATGACACATTTGAAACCGTTGTCGCGATTGAACTTACGCCGCGTTTTTACGAGTGCATGAACGGTTCAGCCGCAATGGTGCGTGAGTGTATGCAAATGCCCGTGCCACCAAAAGAACAGCCGGAATTATTAACGCCGTTTTCGAGTGCCGCGCCAATGATACAAGTCGCCAGCACCGCGATTTCAACACCCGCGCATTGTAACAGCATGGATTGTTACGAATATCCGCGTACTTCTGGTTTCAATCGTCCGTTGCTCATCGAGGAATAACGCATGACTACGCGCTTATTGAGGCTTGCGGCATTGAGTGCCATGTTAGGTACGGTTTCGTGTACGACCACTCAGTCGTCACCCATGTCATCTTCTCAAAATATCGCTACCGTTGAAGGTCAAGCGGCGATTCACAATGGCGCGGTGTTACTTGCTAAAAAACAAGCCTTACAAGATGCCATTCGCGTCGCGTCGCAGCAATCATCGATGGCGGTTCGTAGTCAATCATCGGTCAGCAATCATAATTTGCAGCTCGATTCGATGACCATGCGTTCGGCGGCAGCGGTGAGTAACACCAAAATTTTGCGCGAATGGCAAACCGGCGATATTTATCACGTTAAAGCGATGGTCGAATTGTCGCCGACGGGAATGTGTCAGCAAACCTATCGTAAACGCATTATTGCTACGGCGTTTCCGCGTATGGTGCAAGAGCAAATCAGCGATTATGAAACCAACGATTTAGACAACGGCATTCCGCGTGAAATTAACAATTTGTTAATGGAATCGAATCAGTTTGTCGGTATCAATGCCACGAATATCGCGTTGTATCCGCGTCCAGATTTAGCACCCGAAATGCAGGAACGCGACGCTTATCAAGTGCCGAAAGTGATTCAAGTGGCGAATAAATCCGGCGCACAATTTGTGTTGTCGGGCGTGATTCGCGATTTAGAAGTGGCTTCCGACGAATATATGCGAGGCACCGGCGTTGAAGCATTTGTCACCAGTTGGGCGCGTCACATTTCGGGTAAACGAAATATCGGCATTGATGTTTACGTTCACGACGGCATGACGGGCGCATTATTATTGCAACGCCGTTATGTCGATAAATCGGAAGGTAACGTCTTTATTCCTGCGAGTTACACAGTGGGCAGCGATGGTTTTCGCACGACTGAAACCGGCAAGAAAATCACCGAAATTATCAACAAAGCGAGCAACGATATTCAGCAAGCGTTGAATTGTTACCCGTTTGCGACGCGCATTGCGGATATTAAAGGCGATAAAATCTTTATTGACGCGGGCGCACAAGAAAAATTGAATGTCGGTGATCAATTGATTGTTTACGGTACGGCGAGCGACGGGCTGCATTTGGACGGCGGTAGCAGTTATGTTGCCAGCGACAAACAGCCCGTCAGCGTGTTGACGATTCAAAGTATTACGCCGCGTTATGCGGTTGGAAGTATTGAAGGATCGGCGAGTAAATTGGGCATTAAAGTCGGCGATTGGGTGCGGTCACAATAGAAAAATCTATTTGATAATCACGGTTTTCAACGCATCCAACGCGGTCGAATTAAATTCATTAAACGCATCACCTTGCTGCTCAATAAACAGGGCAGCAATTCCCGCTTGATTCGCCACTTCAATTCCGGCTTCACGCCCCAAACACAACAACGCCGTATCCCAAATTTCGGCGGTGGTCGCGTCATTATCAAACACCGTCACTGAAACCGTTTCATGCTGGATGGGTTCGCCCGTTTTCGCGTCTAAAATATGGCTGTAACGTTTACCATCGGCATCAAAAAAATGCCGATACGTTCCCGAAGTCGTTACCGCTAAAGGTTCAGCGCGGTCAACGGTGATAATTTTGTGCATCGAACGTTCGCCCGATAACGGTTTTTCTAACGCCACGCGCCACGTTGAATTATCGGGTTTTTTACCGCGCGTTTGCAATTCGCCGCCGATTTCAATCAGATAATTGTCAATGCCTTGCGCGTCAAATATGCCCGCAATTTGCCCCACGCTGTAACCTTGTCCCACCGACGACAAATCGACTTTCAAATTGGGAATCCGTTTGCGTAAATGCGTGGCATCGGGAGTTTCTAACTGATTAAAACCCACTTGTGACAACGCCGTTTTCAACGCTTCGGGTGACGGTGGCGTTAAGGTTTCGCCTTTGAAACCCCACAAATCAAACAACGGTTTAATCGTTAAATCGTAACAGCCGCGACTGGCTTCACTGACGACGCGCGTTCTGGCGATTAACGTGACAATTTCAGCCCCGATTTCTTGCGGTTCCGTGGAATGGGTGGCGTTGAATTTTTCAATCGCTGAATCATCACGGTAATTTGATAATTGTTCATCGAGGCGTTTCAATTCGCCGTCTACCGCTTGTTGTAACGCAATGGCATCGACGTTTTTTTGCGACGACCAAAAACTGATGTGATACGTTGTGCCTTGCGTGTAACCTTCAAATTTTTGCAGCGTTTTTGGCTGTTCGCAACCCGTTAAAAGTAGAATTAACGCAAATCCTGCCGCTCCTTTCAAAAAAGGAAAATTATTGGTTTTCAAAATTTTAAACTCCGTTCATTCAAGCATGAACGACTAATTTATCTGATAACCACAATTTAACAAGCGATTGCCGTGTTTCTCCGACACGAACAGCCTCTTTATCTAACGATTCCAGCATCCATAACGGAATTTCAAGACTAAGATTTCTTTGTTCAAGATTCGGACGACACACATTTTTTAAATCTAAATGCTCCATAATGTCGTCTTCATTATCATCAAAAAGCTGGTCAAATTCTGTTGCTTTCATAAAAATCAATCTCCTTATAGCTGTGAATTCGCGCGGTAGGGGCGAAAAATTTTTCGCCCTTACTTACGAAAACGTTATTTCACCACCGATAACACAAAATCATCCGCCGTCAAATTCTGAAAGCCCGTCAATTCACAACCATTTCGGTGGTTTTCGGGTCGTTGTCGAGGTTTAATTTATTGCGAATATGGCCCTAAAAATTTATCACCGTTAAAATGTATCAAATGATCTGGATTATCGGCTATCCAAACCTCCGTTTCCCAGGCAATTTCAGCAACCCATTTTCTGAATTATGCTCTATTTAAAAAAGCAGTTACATAAACAATATCAGCGGTGCAGTCTGTTGTTAATTTTTTTAATTCGAGCAATCTAGTTTCACTTATTGAACCACTGCTGTGAACTGCTTCGATTAGATAAAGCCAATTTTTCTCTGCGCTGTAAGCAATAACATCAGGAAGTTTGTCATGTGATAACTCAAAAAATTTCAGGGCTTTTAGTTCGGACTCTTCAATGTGAAGTAATTTATTTGCGGTATCGCCAAAATATAAAACCTGACAACCTTTGCCATATCGTGGCAAAAATTCTTCAATGATAAGTTTTTGAAGTACGTTGTGAGAACCGGCTGATAATTTTAATGTTTTGCCATCGTTTAATGTAATGGGAATTTTTTCAATTTCTCGATTTCGAGCCAACTGGTCTTTTAATAAAACCTTTCCAGTTAAGTATTTTTTAACTCAGCATGCCATTTTTTTGTTCCATGAGTTTTGACTAATTGCATAAAACAGGCTTCTAAACTGTAACCGCGTGTCGGGTCATTCGTGGCGGCATTTGCATTATCGGCACTATTTACAATCACACCCGCTAAAACCAATAGTTTTAAATCTTTGCGGCGAATATCATCATAAGAACCGCTCGATATGTTTTCGTCAAAATGGGTATTGTTGAAATTGATGATGTCTCTGGTTTTTAAATTTCGTTTATCTTCAGATTGTGTCCACTTTTGTTTTACGTTTGCAACCGCTAAAAATGCCATTGCCATACGCTCAAGACTTCGTTCTGTTGTTTCGTTCTGTTGTATTGGTGATTGGAATGCCGACAGATTCTAAAATCTCAATCGCTTCATTGATAATTTTCACAATTTCCGATGACTTTTTACTTTTGGCTAAAAATTTCATAATAAACTCATTTGAAGCGTAGGCGTTTTACTTTGCTGAATTTTGTTGGACGCGGGATAACTTTTTTGTTCTAAATACTGTTTGATTGCCCCCGCAAGATGCCAGGCTAGTAACGGTGGAACGGCATTGCCAATTTGATAAAACTGTTGAGTTTCGGTGCCTTTGAATTCAAACCAATCAGGAAAACTTTGTAATCGTGCAGCCTCTCTTATTGAAAGTCGTCTGCGTCTACCATCTTTTAATTTAACTCTTTGCATATCACCCGTTGGCGCGGCAATGTTTCGACAAGTCAATGTTCTAGCCGGTTTGTGTAAATGTAAATCTCTAGGATTAACGCAATGTGAGGCTTTTTCGTATTTAGCGACATAATTATCCATCGAGGGCGTGAGAATTTTATTCTCATCATTCACCGTATCGATTAAATCACTAATCGCCTCGTTCACAGTGACTTTATGCGACTCCAATTTAGGAAAATGAAAGCCACCGTAATGTCCGATTACAAATAATCGCTCTCTATTTTGAGGAACACCAAAATTAACGGCATTTAACAATTGGAAGTCGATTAAATAGTTTTCGCCTGAAAGTTCCCCTATGATTTGTTCAAAATAGAGTTTGTTGGAATACAGCATTCCACGCACATTTTCAAACAACCATAATTTAGGTTTTAGTTGTTTGACCGCATCAATAAAAATGGGAAATCCGTTTCTTTCATCATCAATTCCTTTTTGTTGACCACCAACACTAAACGGCTGACACGGCGGTCCTCCGATAATAATATCAATCGGTTGCTGATAACTTGTATTGACGGTTAATTTTTTTGTGATGCACTGACCATTTAAGTTTGTGTTGTAAGTATCAACAGCTGATTGTTCCATTTCGTAGCCAATTGTTTCAAAATTTGCCGCTTCAAATCCCAATGACAAACCGCCACAACCTGCAAATAAATCAAGAGCGTTATAGTTTTCGTTAGATTTTGGTAACAAAGTTTCATTTATTTTTTGAACGTAATTCATAACGTTGTAGCTTCAATTTGAGCTGAACTGAACTGAATTGCGTCAGTTTGTAAGCTAGATCTTTGAGCAGAACATTTAATTTTTGCACGGGTATTCCTGTAAAAATATTTTTGGTTGAAAATGACGGGTAACGCCGATGGCAAGCGTTAAATCACTTTTTCCAACTGTTGAATATGCGCGTCCAATTGACTCAACACGTCGCGCTGACTGCCGGTCAAATTCATGCCGTTGCGTAATTCATGAAGCCGCTGGTTAATCAGTTCGATACATTCTTCTTGTTCCGCGCGGCGCAAATATAATTTATTCACCATCATGCGAAACGCCAAACTCACTTTACGGAATCGCCCTCTTTCATGTTCAACGGTGAGCGCGTCCAATTGACCGTCACCGATTTCTTCGCACAATTCTTCCAAACGATACAGCGGCGCAGAACTTTTATTCGTAATATAAATCGCAATCACCGCGCTAATCGCACCGGCAATCATAATCATGATGAGATTGCCGACAAAAATAAACACGCCCAAACGCCCCCACGCTTCCACGATATTCAAATAAACCGTGTGCGGCGGTTCAGCCATAATCCAATAAATCAACGCGGAATAACTCGCGCCAGCAATAATAATGAGCGCGGATAAACTGAAAAAAATGCGCCACAATGCCGAATTTTGTTTATTGGCGTGCCGACGAATGGACGAACGATAAATCATGCGTGTTACCTTGTGAAAAAAGTGGAATCAATCAACGAAACTTTGCACCCACGCCAGTTGGCGCGGCAAACAAATCGTATTTAAATCGTAAGTGGCTTGGGCGAATTCCCGCGCATTTTTGCCTAATCGAGCGCGTTCTTCAGGCAAATCGAGCAATTCACACACGTTGTTGGTGAGTTCTTCTTGATCAAAAAAATCGACCAATCTGCCGGTGTCATTGTGCCGAATCGCTTCGTGTAACGGCTGCGTATTACTCGCTACGATGCAGCAACCGACGCTCATCGCCTCCAATAAACTCCAGCTCAACACAAACGGATACGTTAAATAAACGTGAATCCGCGACAATTGCAGCAACGGAATAAAATGCGAATAATCGATGTGACCCAGAAAATGCACGCGGCTCATGTCGATATTTTCGACGACTTCATTCAGAAAAATATCTTTCCATTTTTGCCCGTCGGGAGCTTTTGAACCATAACTCACACCATCCGCACCGACGATTAAAATGCGGGCATTCGGACGACGACGCATAATTTCTGGCAACGCTCGCATAAAGGTGTGATAACCGCGATACGGTTCTAAATTCCGATTCACAAAGGTAATGATTTCATCGTCCCGCGTGAGTTTAATCGTGCCGCCGCCATTGACATTGATTGTTAAAGACACGTTTGGACTGGGCGCAATTTTATCGGTATCGATGCCATCATGAATGACGGCAATGTGGCTGCGAAACGGTTCAGGAAACGTGCTGGCTTGCCAATGTGTCGGCGAAATTCCCGCGTCGGCAATATCAAAATGTAGCAAATTATTGGTATTTTTTAAGCGCAAACGGCAATCGTTGGTCGGGTCAGGATTATGAAATTCGGGATCGAAATTTACGTCCGCGCCATGCGTGTGATAAAAAAATTCGCAATAAATCGCCAATTTTGTATCCACCCAAATATCTTTCAAAAACAAACTTTCGCCCCAACCTGAATGGGCGATAATCAAATCCGGTGTAAAACCCGATTCACGCAATTCTAAAGCCGCGCGGAAACACGCTTCGCCGCGAATCACTTTCGTTTCAAAATCGCTCACCCACGGATGCACATTTGGCGTGGTGCCGCGCGTCGCCTGATACGAAATCAAACGCACACCTTGCCAATTTTCGGGAGAATTCTTTTGCATGGTAAATGCCACAACTTCATTATTTGGGTCAGCGGCAAGAGCGGGAGCTAAATGTTTAAATTGCCCGGGGAAATTCTGGTGTATAAATAAAATTCGCATAGTTTTTTAAGTGGTTAATTTTTTAAGAAGGCTTCCACACGCTGTAAATCTTCCAGCGTATCCACACCCGCTGGCGGGGCTTTATCGACGATTTGCACGAGAATTTTTTCGCCGTGCCACAAAATTCGCAATTGTTCCAAGGCTTCAATTTGTTCGAGTGGCGACGCTTCCCACGCGCAGTATTTTTTCAAAAATCCGGCGGTGTACGCATAAAGTCCAATATGTCGAAAGAAAAGCCCCCCTTTTTGAAAGGGGGTTGGGGAGCTTTGCTTGAATTCCTCACGATGCCACGGAATTGGCGCACGGCTAAAATACAGCGCGTAACCGTTTTTATCCAAAACCACTTTCACCGCATTCGGATTAAAAATTTCGTCCGCCTCATGAATGTTCGCCGCCAACGTCGCAATACCCGCTTGCGTTTGATTTGCCAAAGCGTGCGCGACTTGGCGAATATAATCCGCTGGCAAAAGCGGTTCGTCGCCCTGCAAATTCACAATAATGGTGTCGTTCGACCAACCGAATTTCTCCGCCACTTCCGCAATCCGTTCGGTGCCACTTTCGTGATTTTCACGGGTCAAAACGGCTTGAAAACCCAACGCTAAAACGGCGTTTAAAATCCGTTCATCGTCCGTGGCGACAATAATTTCTTCGGCATTCGCTTCTTTCGCGCGTTCGCAAACATGAGCAATCATCGGCTTTCCCGCGATTAACAACAACGGTTTGCCGTGCAAGCGTGTTGAACCAAAACGGGCAGGAATCACAACTTTAAACGGCGCGTTCATTTTGGTAGCGCGTCCATTTCGTCCAACGACAAATAACGCGCTTCTTCTTCCAGCATCACCGGAATATCGTCACGAATCGGAAACGCTAAACGATCGGCACGACAAATCAATTCTTGCGCTTCTTTTTGGTAACGCAACGGACTTTTGCAAATAGGACACGCTAAAATTTCTAATAATTTTGAATCAATCATAAAGTTCTCTTAAAAGGTTTGGTTTTGAGTAAGGTTAAAAATTTATCGTTAAAATCAGCCGATAATTGCGCGGAAACTGGCACAAACCAATGATTTTCTGTGGCGAATTCGCGGCATTTCACCGCATCTTTTTCCGTCATCAACACGGGCTGCATTTTAAACGTGATTTCTTTCGCGTTAAAGACGTGGTGATCGGGAAAACTGTGATCGGTGCGGTGGGAAATACCGGCGTTTTCAAGTTGCAAAAAGAACCGTTCTGGATTACCAATTCCAGCAAGCGCGTGACATTCGAGCGTTTTAAATTCCGCCAACGGTTTACTTTCGCCGGTTATTAAATTCACCGCCACATCGCCCACTAACTCCATTTCCCATTCGTACCACAGCGTATCGGTTTCCCGTTTGCCATTCACAATGACGAAATCGACGCTATTTAAACGCTCAATCGGTTCGCGCAATGGCCCTGCAGGCAAACAAATTGAATTACCAAACCGCCGTTCGCCATCAATCACCGCGATTTCAATATCGCATTTCAATGCGTAATGTTGCAGCCCATCGTCCGCCAAAATCACATCGCACGGCGCGTGTTTCAACAAACAATTTGCTGCGTCAACGCGCACCGCCCCGACCGCCATGGGGCAATTCGTTTGTTTGATGATTAACAAGGCTTCGTCACCCACTTCGGCAACTTTGCTGTTTGGCAAAACCATTTGCGGCGGTTGTTTTTCATTGCCATAACCGCGACTGATAATGCCAACGCGATAACCTTCTGCTCGCAAAAAATTTGCCAAATAAATACACAACGGCGTTTTCCCCGTGCCACCAACCGTAATGTTACCGACGATAATCACGGGAACGGGCAGCGTTTCGCTTTTGTAAAAACCGATTTTATACAACCAACGGCGAAACTTTACGAAGTCCGAAAATAAAAATCCGAATGGCATCAACGCCACGCCAATAAAGTGATCGTTGTACCAAATGTCGAGCAAATAACGCGAAATTGTTTTTTTCATTTTGTTTTGATTATCCGACTTTTCTCAATTTGATGGCGAAAATGTTCAATGCTCATAGAACGCCCTAAAACCACTAATAAATCATTGGCGCGTAATAAAAAATGATTCGGTGGATTAAAATAAAAATGCTGATTTTTTATCGCATAACTATTTTTATGAATGCGGTGTTCAGGATTTGCGCTAATGACACCGAGCAAAATCAATTTACGCCGTGAAAAATCAATATCCAAAATTTCAGCACCTTCCAAATACGAACCTAAATACACTTGCAGCGTTTCCATGACAATATCGCTTTTCGCGTTAATAATCCCCAAAATAGCTTCAAACGCGACCGGCTGCCCTACATATTCAGCAACGACCATGCCAGCGATTTCAAACGGACGAATCACATTACTCGCGCCCGCTTGGTACAATTTTTTTACGTTATCAACATTATTTGCCCGCGAAATTATATTCACCTGCGAATTTAAATTTCGCGCTGTGAGCGTAATGTAAACGTTAATCACATCATCATCGGTGACGCACAAAACGCTCGATGCACCGTTGTTAATGCCGGCACTGTTTAGTACGCCATTTTTACTGGCATCGGCATAAATCGCGGTGTAACCCCACTCTTTAGCTCTGACGATATTCGCTTCGAGTGCGTCAATAATCACGAAGGTTAATTTGTCTTTGACTAATTGTTTGGCGATATGCTGACCGACTCGCCCAAATCCACACACAATGACAAAATTTTCATATTTTTCAATTTCAGCGTAAGTGCGATTTTCGCGCAAATCGTACATTTTTTCACTAAAACCCGACACCATAATCGAGGTAAAAAAAGAAATAACACCTAATCCACTGAAAATAAGCACAATCGCCACGAGTCGTCCGCCGGTGGTGTGGGGAGCAATATCACCGTAACCTACGGTCGATAAGGTGACGATTGACCAATAAACTCCGTCGAACAAATTTTTGATTTGCCCGCCTTCGGTATGGCTTTCAAATAAATAAATCGCCACGCTGCCAATAAAAATCAAAAATCCGACAAAAATTGCCAGCGTGTAAAGCTCAAAACGTTTGCTGGTTAAAACGTTAATAAAGACTTTGATGCTGTGAAAATGACGAAACAATTTTAGTAATCGAAACACCATGAAAATTCGTAAAAAACGAAAGGCGCGAAAACTGGGCAAAATCGCCAGCAAATCGATTAACGCTAACGGTGTCAGCATATAATCAATTTTTGCTTTTATCACTGCGCCCAATGCCTGTCCGGCGGGAAACGGAATGTTCAGATATTGCGCTTTTTCATACTGCTTTAAAATAATCTGGTGGCAATCACTCGCCAGCCAAACGCGCAATAAATATTCTATCGTGAAGACAACAAGAATCGCTTGCTCAAAGGTTTCACTGAGTTCATCGGTTTTATTGTCGATTTCGTGAATGAGAAAAAATACGCTGAAAAGTACCATGCTAATGATAAAAAAATCCACATAGCCTTTGTGACGACTTTCTGGATTTTCCAGCAAGTTATAAAAAAACAATTTTGTGTTTTGATAACGCAGCGATGCTTTTAAAAAATAGGCGAATTTAACAATCATTCAGTCATCGGTTTGAAAATACGGGCTGGTGAATTTGGGTTATGCGCCATTTTACTATAAAAGCCCACGCGATAAGGCGACAATCACAATGTCGGAATTTAATGCACAAAAAAATCGCCCTTGGTTCACGACGCGAAGGGCAGTTTTTCAATTTCACCATAATGGCGTAGGGGCAGACCTGCGTGTCTGTCCACAATGTACGAATTGTCCATTATGGAAAAATGCAATGCCGGGCGCACACAGGTACATTCCTTGTGTCCCGCGTACCGTCAGGTTGTGAATGTAAGGGTGCTTTTGATTTGTTTGTGTTCATGGTAAGATTTTCCTGTTAATACGCTGTTGCTGTGTACTTTCTCACTCTAGCTTTTTAGCTACAGAGCAGTGAAATAAGGTGTTTTTCAGAGACACTCCTTTCAGGTATCAGAATGTCAAATTCAACCTCTGTTAGAATTCATCCTTTTGTAGATGGCAATGGACGCATAGCTCGCTTGATTGCCAATCTACCCGTTTTTAAATCAGGTTTTCCACCTATACTTATTGATAGAAGTAAAAGACGAGAAAATTTGCTTAATCTCTCAACTTATAACATTGAAGTAGGGCAAGCGAAAGTGAATCTCA